>Ga0181612_142345_pt1 | contig 10318 bp, 2 predicted proteins | sample HoacroProtozoa21_FD_119630 | JGI IMG/M metagenome (GOLD analysis project Ga0181612, IMG submission 119630) | Hoatzin crop microbial communities from Cojedes, Venezuel. Combined Assembly of Gp0051906, Gp0051904, Gp0051908 | reverse complement strand
TGTGCCTTAGCATAGCTGCTAGGAGGGTCTGTTCCATGATCTTTCCAGGCACAGAGGTGAGGATGACAGGTAAGCAGTTCCCAGGGTCCGCCTTCCTACCCTTTTTAAAAATGGGCACAATGTTTCCCTTCTTCCAGTCACCAGGGACTTCGCCTCACTGCCATGACCTTTCAAATATCATGGAGAGTGACTTGACAATGACATCAGCCAATTCCCTCAGGCTGTCCTTCATGTAGAAGTAGCCTTTCCCCAGTATCTCCACACCAGTTTCCCCAAACCCTAAACAGATAATCTATTTTTCAGCAGGAATTACTGTCTGAAACAAACACAAATATTCAACATATTACACTTCTTATAATCTCTTGTCCACATCTAATGAGAGCTATTCAAACTGAGCAGAACTTACTGTTCAGTTCTTCCTTCCTTAATACAGTCTGGAAGTTAAATACTACTTTATATAGCACCTAAGGACATCTCAGAGTTCAATAATAAAGTTATTGCACTTTATGTGATATAGAAAAATTCAGCTTGCAAAGCTTAACGACTGAGGAGACAGCAAGGACTGGATGAGAACATATAAACATGCTATTAGCAGGAAGCTGAATGGAAAATACTACTTCTAAAGAAAATTCTAAACAAAAAAAGAGCTTAAAATCTGTATAGTTTCATTGCAAAGTGCATAATGCAGGAGTCATTCTATTAGATTAAGAAAATGCTAATCAAATACTACGAAAAAAAAAGAATCTGCCAAACACTAAAATATATCCATTTTCAAAATGTACTAAATTTGCTAAATCATTGTCTCCATCTTCTCTTTACAGAACACCCATAGTGTGCCAGTACTTTGCAGGCAAAACTCAATCCTTGATAAAGTTGTTTATAATCTATATAGACAACACACAAAGAAGCAGTAATGAAGGTCAATGCAGCTGGAAGACAGAATAAAGCAGGGATGTTGTACACATACAAGGTTAGAAGGGGTTAGTTTTTGCTTACTTTCTGTATTTTCTGAGTCATTTTACTTCTTAAAGTAAGCCTTAGTGAAGATGCAACAGAAAAGCCAGTATTTAAAGGTGCCTTTGAATGCTTGTTCACAAAGGAGGGATTTGAATGAGAATGGTATCAATACCTGAAAGACAAGGGTGGAAGTGAAAGGAATGACAAAGGAATTAATAGTTACATATCATCTAGTAGGTACAGTCAAAATCAGAGACAAAATATTGCAGCTCCTGGTCACACTTCAAAAGTGTGGCAAGAGATGGGGATCTGGACATTCAAATAACAAAAAGGTGACAAACAAACCATGAAAGCCAAGACAAGAATTTCAAAACAGAAGAGGAGGAAAGGAGGACACTACTGGAGATGCACTGAGTGAAAAGCAGTAGGAAATGGTATCAAGCTGAGGGAGAAAGAAGAGGTGTGAAAGTTACATACCACAGTTTTGCTTACGCAGGACAGGAAGAGAAGCCAGTGGCCCTCAAGGAAATGCAGAAGTACAAGAGCCTGGGGGAAAGAGGTGGACAGGTTTTGCCATGTTTACATTTTATTGGCAGAACACCACATGGAAAAGTCTGAGGTAAGGAGGGAAAGATCATCTATTAAACAGTTATGCACACCTAGCACATAAAGTCCCAAAATGAGATGAGGTTACCTGGGGATGAGTCACCAAGTTAGACGAGGAGAGGCCTAATGGAAGTTCTCTTTCCCCACACTATAACTAAGACAACACATAAGGCAAAACCCATGCCCACATTTGGGGGAAAAAAAGAAAAGAAAAAAAGGGGAAGAGGGGGAAAAAATCCAACCTTGTGAAGCTTGAAGGAAAAAAGCATTTTCCACGTGAGTGATTAATGTTTCTGATGTCATCAGAAATACTCATGTACTACAAATATAAAGAGGTCTCTTATGACGTGCCCAGGTAAAAATTTTTGTTATCAAGCCTAAAGTGCAATTTCTAGCGAGTAAAGGAGACCAAAGCAGAGACTGCCAAACAGAGAATTAGCAATAATGTCAAGGATAAGAGAGTAGACAGCATTTTGAAGCCGCACAGAAGCACAAGGCGGAAGAAAAGTGCAATTGTAGCTGCTAAGGAAGCTGGGAAAAAAAGGGCAACGTTGCCAGCTCTCTGTTTTATCATACCCACAAATTTCTCATGATAAACGGAACTCTTAACTTGTCTGTGTCTATACAGCAAAGGGCAGAAAGCACTTCTAGTGATACAGTCAAACTCAATGCTCCCTTAAATAAAGAGAAATTATAACTCTGAGTTTAGCAGCATAAAAACTTGCACAGAACTTGCTTAGTTTTTCTAATTCTCTCTTAATATGGGCTACTATTCCATATTACTGTGAACAGTATTCTGTCTAATTACTGCATAATTGTATTTAACTGTTTCCGAATACATTCTGAAAAGAGGTGAATGAAAGAAAAACAATACAGAAATCCCGTCATCACTGTTGTGTCATCTCATTTCACTTTGTTAAGATTTTATCCCCAAACATTCATCCTTGTCAATGAAGACATCCCTCTTCTAGCCATTCTAGTTCTCAATATCTACGGATATCTCTAATCACATCCCCTCTTACATCTTGCCATTTTCCTTCTCCAATTTTACTCTCTTCTCCTTTTCTTTTTCCTTGGATCTTCGCTCACTCAGAGCCTTGACACCCTTCCTTGATTTCTCATTCCTCCTCCGCAGTTTCTTTGCTTTCATTCTGCCTGCTGCCCTCTTTTCCAGCTATCTGTACACTGTAAGAAATATTTAAATAGAAGATCTCACTTTGAAAACTCCCCTCCCCTGGCAGCCTCCCTGGGCTGGCGCTGGCAGGCGTTGCTAAGCAGCCCGCGAGCACCCTGTTCGAGGGACTGGGACTCAGCTCTGCTCTGTGCTGCTGGTGCAGTGCCCTGGTTTGCAGAGAACGAGGGGCCTGCACATCTCAGTTGCAGAAAGATCAAAGTCTTGTTCATTTCTGAAGATGCGTAAGAGGACAGAGGCAAGAGTATATTGTCTTTTTTTAAAATAAAAATGTAAATAACCTTTCCTAACATGCCCCCTCTATGGTATTCCCACCTCTAGAAGACAAGTGATATTTTGCAGCTAAAGAACTTTCAGATTTTTTAGGCCAAGGTCACAGAGAAATATATTTAAAACCAAAACCAAAAAAACCCACTCATAATCGGCTCACCAAACAAGGTAACCTCCGTGCTGCTTTCTAACTGCATCTGACCTCCTGCTAGGTCCATTTAAGCCCACAGCATGGGGAGGCCCTGTGTATTTTGGACACTGGACACAGTGCTGGTACAGCCCCGGCTGGGTAAACCTTTCAGTGCAAAGCAACATAATCACAGCCAGCCTAAACCTGGTCAAAACTGCTGCACACGCACAGGTAAACAAACAGCAGGGCATGGTCCTGCTGCAGGATCTGCACTGAGGTAGCATTAGGTGGGACTACTATCACTATCTCATCCAGACATAATTTCTAGGTCTTCTCTGAGTTCTTCTCAAATCGCAAGTGTAACTGGCTACCTGGATATTCAGACATATACAGCGTAAGAGCCATACCCCAGATCCTGCACCTGTTTTGAACCTGACTCTAGATGGCTTGTCTTACTAAAAACCATGAATAGCAGGTACTGACTCCAGGACAGCAGGCCTTCATCTTTCAAAAGAGATAGGAGGATGAACATAGAGATGGCAGTGTCTTCTCCTGAATGGCACATATTACTCCCTCATTTTGTCTTCCTGGCTTAGACTCTGTTCACTACCTCAGGTATCATTTTTTTCCTTTGGATCCAGGTGGGTGAGATGGGGATGTACAAGTCCTGAGGTGGACAAGCAGAAAATACTGGACTGGGGAGTGATCATGGCAGGCACGGTGCACACCTCAGGATTTCAAGCAGCTCAACCCATCAGACTAGATGAGGACTACGGATGGAACTCCCACCTTCATTCTTGCACCCTCTGCACACCAAGTCACCAGAACACAAACCAGAGCACCACTGCAGTTAGCTCTCTAATACATAACTAAAAGAGACAGGCAAAGTACCTAATGCCGAGGTCTCTTTAAAGTCCAAATCTACAGTAAAAGCCCAGAGGTGAAGCCAGAAATAAAGGCCTGATAGCCATGTTTCTATTTCAGCCTGAGACTAGCTAACCAGTCAGCTGATGGCAGACCACAGACATGGAGAAGCCTTGACAGCATCTATTACTTTGTCCCTAAATTAAATGGACAGAGATGCTATGTTAACAGAAGAGGAAGCAACATTTTAAAATACACCTAAGATACTTCCAGAGAAGAAAATTCAAAGAGAATGAAGAGGAGAAAGTTTTCTTGACAGCAGCAGGAGTTTACTGGATTCAGCGAAGATTTGCTGGGAGAAAAGTCTTGCGGAAGATAAATAATCTTTGCTTGACTTTTACGCACTGTAGTCAGCAAGATACAGGATCTATCGATCGCATAAGGAAGATCATCAAATAGTAGGTGCACATTTGTTCTCCGTATTGGGCAAAAGAGAGTAAAGAGGAAAAGATGCCTAACACATTGCATTATATATTAATACATTAATATTTAATATATATGTGTATGTAAACAGATACGTACGGTGAATCCAGAGGTTGTTTGAATGACATCAAAATTTTTCATACTTTTTAAATCTAAGAGCAATCTTGTACATATTGCTGATCAACCTATACCATTTGACACATAACAAAAACAAGTGGGGCAAGTAACATGACTCAAACGGAGGCTGAACTGCATACTGAAGGTAATAAAACTGTGTTATATTTGCAATTGTGAAAGTTTAAAGAATTAAAAAATGCTTTGTCACTTCAGTTCTCACGTTGTGGAAGCTAAGCATACTTTGCAAAATGTGGATATCCAGGTATACTAACAGAGTTATTTTTTCTTCCTTAGAAGCAGAGACTCCACTGACATCTTGACATTTCACCTTTTCTGGACAGTCTAATCACTAATTACTCAGTAAATTAAGTAAATTGTAATTCTCATCAGAAGACTTCTGATGAAACATTTAATCATCCCAGCATTTTGGGCTGTTTCTCTCTGATGTTTGGGGAGTTTAACATTTTTCAGTACTAAACAGGAAGCTGATACTGTGCCAAATTCATCCTTTAATTTCAGGTGCTTCCACTGCATATTTTTCAAATTGTGCAATAAAACTATCCTTGCAATGTTCCAATCATTCTCCAGTAAATGTACATTTTAAACAGAAGATATAGATGCCTAATAACTGAAAACAATGTTTCACATTGTCTTGAAATAAAACTATATTTACATTTGTGCAAGTTTGCAAATGCTTTCAAGTGTATGCCCTTTATTTACTTTTTTCATATGTAATAATATCCCACCATAGAAATTCAAAACATGTTTGTAAGAACAAATAGATTATAAGTTAGTTCTTACATAGTGCTTCTGAGGAGTGTAGCAAATACCAGTCTCCTCATTTAACAGATTAAAAAAACCCCACTTAGGTGCAGAGAAATGAAGTAATTGTCCTATAAACCAGCAGAACCAAGAAGAACTATACACAGACCTTAGGTCTCCTCAGACCCTGGCAGTTGTCTAGCCACTGGACAGGACCACCACCTTGGGCAGCTGTGGTTTTTCCTAATGTGCTCTGATGCTACCATCATCACAGCCTACTACCCTAGTGGCATCATCAATTACTGATGATTGTAACTGCTCTTGACATTGGTTGCGTTACTGAACCCAATTAATATGACAGAAGTATTCACATAATCAGCTCACCACAGACAGTGAACAACTTCTTCTCTGGAGATGCCTCTTTCAGCCACCTTAAGTGTATTCCACCTTTTAGATACTTTCTCAGAAATCTTCTTAAGAGTCACATTTTCCATTAGCTTACTTTTGCCTACGCAGCCATTGGGAAGAGAGCCTCTGGAAGTGATAGAGAAGACAGGCTATATACAAGTCAGCACTATAATACTCCTGTTAAAATGTAAATGTCACTCTGGAAAAGACAAACTAGGAGAGATCTATAGAAAGCAGCACGAATTATAGGAGTTTCTGAAAGTGTAATTTATGAAAAAGGACTACAGGAATTAAGTTTTTTGAGCCTAAAAAGACAAAGTCTGAGGGGAGCCACGGTAATGTCATTCTCACACAAAATGTTACGAAAAAAAGCAGAGCTAGCAAGTGTTCTCCACATCTGCTAGGAAAAGAAGAAAAAGAATTAAGATATAACTGCAGAAAATAAGATTAATTTCAGGAAAGCTATGAATTGTAAGGACATAACAGAGCAAAGACTCTAAGAAAACTGAATTCTAAGAACAGATTAGGCAAACATATATTCAGCATAATTTAGGTAAACTTAGCCCTACTGCAGTGCAAGATGGGCTAAAATGATCTAAAGTTGTTTTCCAGTCTCTAGTTCTTCCATGTGCTACACTAAGACAAACACATGTATTAACAATGTTTTTATAAAAAGATGCACAGAATAATGAAAATAATTATATTCATTTGTCATTTAATTTTTATGAGTGTCTTGATAAATATTAATCTCTTTCCACTTAGGGTAGACAAAACAACACTGCTCTACCCCAAGATACTATTACCATATATCCTAATCAGTGTGCGGCGAGTACAGCTTCCTATCACAGACCTGCATTAGGTACATACTTGGTCACTCATACTGGAGAGCTGAAATAGTCTCAGACACGATGCTACATACATCACTTCCTTGTGTGCCACTCACTATAAAAATTTGTGTCTTAACTAGACTACTCCTATGAGCCAAATAAAGCAAGGACTGGTCTTTGGTCTCTTGGTTTTTTGTAAGAAGTACCATATAGACACTTGAAAAACAATAAGGCTCATTTCCACAAAATTTCCCTTACCTGCACGCCCATCACCTTCCAACTCTCTTGCCTTACTTTTTTTCTCCCACTACAGTCCAGAGTCTCTCCAGCAGTGCATTAGAAAAGGGCTCAACATCCCAAGCACAGGGCTTGCTTACTCGCATCATTGCCTAAGTGAACACCCAAACACCAAGGGCAGCGTATACTTCTAGATGGATAGTGTCTTATCAGCAATAAGGAAGCTTAGGGTTAGGGAGGTGCTGTCTTCTGGTTTTACATATCACTACATGAAGTAACACAATGAAAATTGGCACTTAATGTCTAGTCAGACCAATATGATATTCAGTATCTACACAGATTCAGAATTTTTTCCATGTATTTTATTTACAAAGAATATTAATATGAGGATGATATATTTCCACCAGCCATCCCTGCTGGTCAAAGATCTAATGAATATTCAAAGTAAACTAAACTTAAATGTCCAAAAATTATAAATTTTGATTATACAGGAACTGTTCTATGAAAAAATAAAATCCTAATTTATGTATAGTCTGAAGTATACACCTTACATAAGTTATCACAAACGCAGAACAAGAAGCGTATTCATAACTTCCCTTGCACTTCACAGATAATGTCAGAATAATAGTTATGAGATTATGGGTACATTTATAACTAGGCCAGAAATTTAATATTAAATGTCTACCTTATGGAAAATTTAGCTCCGCAAGTAAATGAGCAGGGAAAGGGTCCCTCAAAAAAGAATAAGTAACAATAAATCAAATGGAATTTTTTCCTATTACTTAAAATATCTCACTGTGTAGCAGTTTTAGTATTACAAACTTAAGAAACCAGGTTTTTCAATGAAGAATTTTATCTTCTTTCAAACAAAGAAAACTCTTCTATGGTTTTCATTGTGACAGATTATAGGTCACTCTGTTCTCCAGTCTAAAGGCTTTTTCAGAAGTTTGTTAATAACTCGGTGACAACAAAAATAGTCATAGACAACAGCCATACATGGACCAACTGTTAACTTCTCTGTTAAATCTGGATCCTTGTTATTAGTTGGACAGTTCATTAGCATCAATCACCAAACTGAAACAACGGAACATTTCTTAATAGTGTTTCTTTCTTAGTACGATACTTTGTTCACATTGCATATGAGTTGTACAGATGTAGGGGGGAGATCTAAAAGGAATGCAGAAGGACCTTCATACGGAGTTGCATTTCTAAAATACTAATAAATGTGTTTTTCTACCTCAAAACAGTCACTGTAATAGCTATTCGATTCTTGCTTTTTCAAAAGTTGTAAGCGAATGTCACCCAGCAGACCCAAGCGAAGCCTAAGAGCAGCAGCAGAAAGCAGCCTTCATGTTTCAACGCCAGCTGAGAAGCAAACACTTGAAAAAACAGAAAAAAGTGGGTACTTGCTTGATGGAAACTGCATTACCAACTGAGCAATTTCACGGTGTGAAAGGCAGCATGATGCTTTGCTGTGGACAGAAGCTCCAAAGGATTAAAAAAAGGAGAATTATGGCCCTTCTGTAGGCAGGGTGTCACAACACAGTTTCCTTTTTCCTTCTAAAGTAAATCCAGACACTGTAAAGCTACTGCCATGACTTCACACTATGAGCAACGTCGTCAAAGGAATACACTGGTATTGCAGCGCCGATTAAAAAGCATGGTTACATGCCAACTACCACCTCCACAGAGCCTGGTAAATAAAAAAGTCTCATGACTAACCAGCAGAGTATTCTGAAAATACTGCTTTCATTGCCTGCAGAATTACGACCAACATAGCAAAATGTTTCCTTGAGCTTTTAAATTAACAGGAAAAGTTACATTTTAATAGTATTCATTTTTTTCCAGTTCCTATACAAAAAAGTCAAGGATAGATTTTATTACATAAATTTAAGATTTACTAGGTATACAGTACCACAAGCATAGATCTTCTGTCCAAGAATTTGTACGTATCATCGTTTATATGCAAATATTTATTAAAAGACAGACAAAACACACAGGAGATTATAAAACAAACAGAGAGCTTGGAGAGAGAAGATAAATTGCCGACTTGGGTTTAGCAATTTTTTTTTTAATGAAAGACAATAGAAAGGTTTCCATACACCGAACATAAATTAATCGAACCATTTTGAAAGGGCAAAAGTAAACTGGGGGAAAAAAGGGGAAAAAAATCAGTAGTCTATCAGATCTTACACTAAAAGAGTATAGCCTTTCTCTGCTGTCTGGCTGCAGAGTTGCCCCGAGTGACTTAGATCCTGTGTCTTGGAAGAAAAAGGTCTCTGCTCTTTGGAGAGCATACCATACAGTGTCTTTGCGTGCTTCTGGATGTCATAAATGCTCTTACCTTATTGTCCTCTGCATGCAGTCTCAGCGAGCAATCCAATTATGTATATTTTTCTTTTTAAAAGGGCATTTAGAAAAATATTTTTTAAAATAGCAGAGGTGCTTATTGCTGAGTTACTCTGCATTTTTCATTTTGGTTTAAAAATGGCGTATGACTAAATTCAGACTTTTTGTAATATTTTTAACTGGCTATGATACACATTTTTTTCCTCACGATATATCACATTTTTAAAAATGTCAATCCAGTATATAACTCAAAATTCAAAAACATCTCAGCTGAAGGAATTCTGCATTGTCAGTTTTCACAGGGCTCATAACAAATCCAGTCTCCATGAACCCATCAATACAAAATAAAGTATGTTTGAACTCACCTAATTTTCCTCATAACTATGCTTGAGGAATTCACACCTGCCCTTGGTTATCAGACCCAAGACAATACTGCCATAAATTTCAGATCAATTGTAGAACAGCCCAGGTTGGAAGGGACCTCAAGAGATCATCTGGTCTAACCTTTTGTGGGAAAAGGAGCCTCGGTGAGATTATCTAGCGTCCTGTCCAATTGCATTTTGAAAACCTCCAGCGATGGAGACTATACCACATCCCTGGGGAGGTTGTTCCAGTGAATGATTGTTCTTACTGTAAAAAATTTCTTTCCTGTGTCAAGATAAATCTTCTCCCAATGCAACTTGTACCCACTGTCCCTTGTCTTCTCCACATGGCTGCTTGCGAAGAGAGAGCCTCGTTCCTCTTTGTAGCTGCCCTTTAAGTACTGGGATACTGGGATTAGGTCCCCCTTAAGCCTTCTCTTCTCCAGGGAGAACAGAACCATAGAATCATAGAATGGTAAGGGTTGGAATAGACCTAAGGGCTTCAGTCTTTCCTCATAGCGCAGTGTCTCCTGCCCTTTGATCATTTTTCTGGCCCTCCTTTTGACCCTCTGCAGTCTGTCCATGTCTGTCTTGAACTGTGGGGACTGAAACTGGACACATTTCTCCGGGTGCAGCCTGGAGATGCAGAACAAGAGACCACCAAAAACAGAACAAGTACTTTTCTTCTTAAGACCCGCCTGGACAAGGTCCTGTGCAGCCTGCTGTAGGTGACCCTGCTTCGGCAGGAGAGTTG
>Ga0181612_135533_pt1 | contig 10318 bp, 5 predicted proteins | sample HoacroProtozoa21_FD_119630 | JGI IMG/M metagenome (GOLD analysis project Ga0181612, IMG submission 119630) | Hoatzin crop microbial communities from Cojedes, Venezuel. Combined Assembly of Gp0051906, Gp0051904, Gp0051908 | reverse complement strand
CTCGCAGCCTTCTCTTCTTCAGGCTGAACAAGCCCAGCTCCCTCAGCCTCTCCTCATAGGAGAGATGTTCCTGTCCCCTCACCATCCTTGTAGCCCTGAATGAATTTCTCCGAACTGAGGGTGGTGTTTTGCCCAGCTGGATCAGTTCACTGGTCTGGTTCACTGTTTAAAGGCCCACATGGTAGCAGGAAGGTGAAGAAGGGATGGCAGCAACTTTTCTGTCAGCAGTGCACGCTTAAATACGCTGCCAGAACTATACCCTAATTTTTCTTTGCCATGCTTTTGACTTCTCCAGCCCTACAAAACAGTCCTACAGAATCATCCCAGTGAAAGAAAACTAGAATGTTACCATACAATCTTGCTGACTTCCCACTTCAAAAATGCTCCAAAATATGAAATACATCTGTGTCTTAGTTAGGCAAGTCAACTGACCAATCCGTACGTTCATACTTCCCCTTAGCACACACAAACTAAGCAGATTACTGATCAAGTCACAAGGTAAGCGCACAAGCATGTAAATAAAAAGACTATAAAAAGCGACAAGCTACTGTGACAACCCACCCTTCCCCCCAACTACTACAATGCAGGCTGTGGCCACCATGAGCTAAGTACATGGCAAATTGTTAGGAAACACAGAATCAGTGATAATAAACCAGCAGTGAAAGCTCAGGATAAAAGCTTTATGAGATCCAGCAGTACATAAGGAGTTTGGAGCCCTTAAAAAAACAAATTGCACAACAAATGGACTGCTGTGATGTGGTGAAAGGTTCTGACCGTCCGGGTGTTGCAGGCTCGGGACCTGGAGAGCATATTCAAGCTTCCTGTCGTTTCTGTAGTTGCTGAAGGCTATGTGCTGCTCAGCTGTAGCCAACATCACCCAACAGCACAGTCACTGAGAAGCCACGAATAAATTTCATATTTGAACAAACATTGGCAGTAACTGCCCCATAACACGAGGGAGTTTGAGGTCAGCTGACACATCTGAAATTTCCAAGCCCAGTACGAGTACAGCGCAGATATAAAATTTGCCTTCCTTCTCTCATTCCCTCCAGCCATCCCTGATTTTGCTTTCTCTGATCTCTAGTCAGAACAGAACTTTGTTTTTCTGATTGTAGGTGGAGTCAAATGACTTTTGGGGAGGGGAGGAGGGGATTCTTATAAAATCTGACAGCTTACACATCCTGAATGAGACAGATTGGTTTGTTGAGGTAAGACCGTGTGTACCAGGAAAAATGAGTAAGATGACCTGGTGGTTTGCAGCACAACTCAAGAACTTACATACAACTGGAAGGTGAAGGAAGAGCTTCATATCCCATACAAGCCTGGGTTACCCAGGTAAGGTAATTTCTTTATGCTATGCTCTATTTTTGTTACTTCAAACTGGCTGCTCAGAGCATTCAGCCTCTCTTTTCCATTCTGATATGCCTTGTCAGTAAATTGTGTTATAGATCATGTTCATTAGACTTTGTTACTAAAATGACATTAATGAAGGTAGAAAAGAGAATTTTATCAAGAGGTCCTCTTGAATTTGTGTCTGAAGAGCATTAACTAGCACGGCTTGTATTTGAAACTGTTGTGGCATGAGAGCATCAGCAGAGCCAGGCTGAGCGTTCGATGAAGACCAGAAGGTATCTGAGTGTGACAAACATAGTAAGTACCTGTTCCCTGGCTGTGCACAAAGGCACGTATGTGAAGGAAGTTTCAGCATGTCAGAATTTATTTCTGTGTTTCTTTCCATCTTTCTTCTAATGTAACTATTAAAACAAGATTAAATTAGCTAATCTGTTGTCAATTCATTAAAGATCTGCTTTGTATTTAGTTTTATGTAGTTGATTATGTTGAATTGTTTCTTCTTCAGGGTAGTCTGGTTGGTGGTTCTGTCCCAATATCAGCCTTTGGTAAAAGTAGTTTTGCCTTTGCATAAATCAAGTCTGTTCTTTTTTTTTTTCTTTTTTTTTTTTTTTTAAAGTCCAAACTCAAGGTAAAGTACCATGCTTGTACTGGAAACCCAAACCAAACCCCGACTAACAAGTCACATTTTCTTCATCTAAGCATGGAAAAACTTAGTACTTGCCTTTTTTGTCTTTTTGTGGAATGTGTTTCTGCAGAGTGCTAAGTGTCACCTGCTCACAGTGAGTCCACCCAGCATCTCACAGAGAGTGACTACAGTTACTTAGGGAACTTTATGTGTGAGTTGCATGGAAACAAGACTAGGACTCATGGCAACAACAGTCTTTTCTTGGTTCCACCAACCACCAAGTTGTTCTGCAGTGTGCAGAAAATACATTAAACTTATTTGCTTTTCTGTAAAAAACAAATCAGAACACGGAATGCAAGATAACCAAGTAATGCAAGTATCAGTCTTCACAAGTTTATATGGCACCCTAAAATGCAAGCAGTCAGACAACCTTTGTATGATTTATTTTTATTATTGTCTGATAAACCTTCTGAATCATTGACATGAATAAAAGCCGAAACAGCTTGGAGAGAACTTGTAGGGCATGACTAGGTGAACACTAATGCACTAGTGCAGAACGCTAATGCTTCAAGGCATGTCTTTACATTCTTTGAGGGGTCTTGTGTGTGGCCAAGCACAACAGAAAGGGCTTTCCCTACAGGTTTTTCCTCCTTTGTTTTAAAAGGTTAGTTTCAGGGGCAAGAGGAGCGAGTGAAGACATTAAAACCTTACCATTTAGCATTAGTCAATAGCTAAGAGCGGAAAGAGGTCCTGGGTGTTTCTTTCAGCACAGCTTTTTCTCAATTACATGCCTGTAGTAAGCTTTCACTTGCAAGTGAAGAAGGCGGCAGAGCATGGTGTCAGCAACAACATGTCCACCCATTGCGTCATCTGCACTTTCTCCTACTCTGTTCAGGCATTCCAGCAACTCCCTACAGTACGTTGCTGCACTGCTTTCAAACCTGTAGGGCTCGTGGGAGATAGCTACCTCATTAGTTAATCACACAACTGAAACAGTAATTTTGTTTTGGAGTTGTATGTAACAGTGTGATCATTGAAAGAGACTGGAGCCTAAACTCTGAGCTGTGATCTAGAAGATGTATTTGTGGTCAGGAAAAAGACTGTTCATTTAAGTGTTGCGAGCAGTAGGGCCTGATTTATGTTCCTCCTAGGGCTGAGTTTGCCTAATGAAGGTGAAGGGCGCTGGGTGGTGTCAGGAAGCAGTAGATTTTATCATGCCTGTGTTAGTCTGGGTGCTGCCTGGTAAGTAGCAGGATTTCTCCTATCTGTCTTGCAGCAGAAATCATAATCCCTTGCCCAGGCGTGTCCATGCAGAGTGCAGCAACATCAGTATCACGCTGCCTAGGCAGGCTCATTTAGCCAGAGTGTTGCATCCTGTTTTCTGTTCTTTGGTGCCGCAGAACAGATTACGACCATGCCACTTGAGCCCAGCAATACAAGAAGACATGGCTGTAGCTTGATCTAGTTTCTGTATTTTCTTATAGTATCTCAGCACTAATACAAGTATTAACATTTTCAACCTCACAAAAATGCATGACCTTTGAAAGTATTAGCTGCATTTGACAACTGAGGAAACAGAGGCACAGCAAGATCAAGCAGCTTGCTCAAGGTCACCCAGAAATTGTGGGAATGAAAACCAGATTCCTTCAAACAGACCTCAGCCACAAAGCATTCCTCCTTCTGTTGTGTCTACATTTTAAGATTTTTCAAGATGTTGTCTGAGACCTTGTGCAACTGATTAATCTGTCTCACTATGCCTGTCATGCAGATGTGTCCAGTGCCACATGTTAGTCCGAAGCTTGAGCCAGACACATGGCAGCAGAATGATTTTGCCTCTGATCCCTACAAGGCTCTGATGGCTTCTTTCCCCCACCCTGCTGCAGTGTTTTAGGTCCTCCGGAGATCATGTACCCCAGTGGGGCGAACACAGGACGAGTGGCTGCTGCTTTGTACTGGATGACTTCTAGTGGTGTGGATTCCCTTAACCCTCATCTTTCCCAGCCGCACACAGGGAAGATGAACCTAAGTACAGTACATCTTCAGCTCGCATTCTCCCTCTTACAACAAGACTGCTTCCTGTGCCGTGTTTTTTTCAGTCTCCTGCATTTTGTACAACATGCCCACTTAGAATTTAGTGTCCATGAAGAAACAGGAAAATAGTTGGAATGTTTCCCTCCCTCAGCCGGATACTATGTCCTCCATGCACTGCATGATTCCTCCAAGTTTGTCACAAAACTTCTAACGGGAAATATGTTTTTTCAGTTATGTGTTTAATAAGATGTGCTTGCCTGTTAAGATGCCTGCGGAAGGAAGCATGTGCCAAGTTTTGGCAAAAATGCTTTGCAGTGCTGGAGCCATGAATGTTTATAAATGCTCAAATGTTGAGGAATTCTTACACAGTGTTCCTTGCAAGTTACTCACACTATAAAACAGCTATATTCACCCAGGCCAAAAGGGAACGTTTAAGATTAAGAATAGACTAAGCATATCATACTTCTCAGTTTCTGACTACGTGCAGCTTGGAGACTTCCTGAGCCAGGGACCGTTTTTAAGCATTTGGTAATCCTTATTAGCTTTGTACAGCACAGATTTATCTAGTATTTCCATGTAAAATTTTAGTATCCATAGTATTACGTGGCAGGGAGCTCAAAAGTTTTACAGTGCACAGGTAGTGTTCAGACGTCCAGTACATATCTAATACTGGCTCTGTAATACACTCCTCAGGGACCAGAATAACACCCGGTTTCATCTTGAATACCATTTTTGAGACTATAAGCACCCTGTTTACACAGGGAGAAGACCTATTGCCACTGGATTTACTAAGAAATTATTGTTGTGGTTCTGAATTAGACCATTGCTTACAACAACCGTGAGAGTTAGCATTAAGTTTATACCTTCCCATTCTTTAGTCAAAGTTGCCGCTTCACATGGGATTTCAGAGACAAAGCACAAACAGAAAAAACAGGTTTGCAGTATTCCTGGAACTTACACCATGGTTAAATAGAGAGTATCAAGGTTGAAAAGATCCCACAGTCAGTATCTTCAACTTGAATTCTTTTGATTTTCGATGTCATTTTGGTATTTGCTAAATGGAAGGTGAAGTCTTTCTCTGAGGGGCTGCCATTACAGGAATGGAAAGTCCACTATGTTCAGACTTCCAGATAAGTGAAGTAGCTTCTATTTATTTCCATTTGCGTGGATACTCAGAAGATCAAAACTGACAGATTTCCTGCCCTTTTAAAGTTAGGAATATTTTCTTTTTTTCTACCTCTTATTCTGTCACACTAATAATACCACTCATAGGAGCAACTTAGCAAATATAATTAGGCTCATCCTTACACACAATTATGACAAGAGGCTGATGGGTACAAACAACCGCCTTGATGGCTCTGAAGTTTGTGAGGTATGTTGCAATACCTAGAGACTGTTAGAAAGTATGGTATCCTGTCAGGCATTTAATTTTCTAATTGTTTACTATAATGTATTGGTCTGATGGGTGGGATAAGGTTCTTGATGTTACTAGAATGGGTAGGATCCTGGGCATATCTTTGACAATCTTAGTGTCTGCGTCTCTTTTCCCATAGTCTTCTATTTTTACATCTGCATACTTCTTTTTTCTGTCCTCCTTAATTGAATAGTTTTCCTTTCTTCATTTTTTTACTGTCTTTGTTTTACTTTCTACTCTGTCTTCTGTCTCCTGTGGCATCTGTTTCCCCGGTAATATTTTCAGTCAAACCAGTGAAATGCATATTGTGTTTTCACTTGTTGATTACTTCTGTAAGCTGTTCCTAGAATCTTTTATTTCTAACACTGGGCCTTCTACTAATTTGCAGATCTGTTAAAAATCCTCACCACCATCACTACCACCCCAGCAAAAATTACTGAGAGAAGACCTGAGAATTAGAAAAGATGCAGGCCAAAGACCGCAATCCACCTGATGGTGGCTATGGATGGGTTGTGGTAGTATCAGCCTTCATGGTGATGGGTCTCACTGCTGCTGTCCTCAAGACTTTTGGTCTGTTCTTTGTTGAAATCCAGCAGCACTTTGATGAACTTGCAAGCACCACTTCCTGGATCACATCAGTAGCTATTGCCATCTTTCATTTAGGAGGTAGGTAGAAGTGCTCCTCTAGCATTTTATTTTAATGTCTTAACTACTCAAGACATCTTGAAGAACTTCCTTAAAAAACTCCACAAAATGAAAATATGTAAGGACAATACTTCCTTCTTCTGTCTCTACAGAAAATTGGCGTTTGCTTCCTCTCATAAAAATGTATCCATGCCTCAGACATGGAATGGGTTAATGAGGATGCTCTGTATACATGGGAACCTGATTACCTTCAAGAACTTCATGTACCTAGACTCATGATTCAATTTTCCTACAGGCTTTAAATCAAACTCATTTGAGACAGTCCTAAGAATTGCAGAGCTTGTTGGATCAAGCTCTTAAACCAGTTTGTGCATTTTCACTGATCTCACAATGACTGTTACTTTTTCAACGTACTTCAAGTCATAAGGACTGTGACCTGACCCTGCCTAGCAGATAAGCCGTCTGCTACCAAAATGGTGAACTCTCAGTCCTGCTTTCCCCCATTTCTCCTTTTTGTCTTCACCAAGATCCCCCTTCCTTCCATGTATTGACAGTTCTGGGTCTCCTTTCTTCCCCTTAGAATGATTTCAAGTCGTTGATCTAACAGAAAACTCACTGAGTTGAAAAGAAAAAAAAATCAGTTCGCTTATAGAGAACATAAGGAGGACAAGACCACGCAAGCAGGGAGTAAGGGAAGAGAGAGTGAACTATCCCAGTCAAAGGCAATGAGCTATGGGATGAGGTCAAATACCACATCTCACCAAATGGAGAAAAATATCAAACATACTGTTTTTGACTCTCAGCTGTTTACAGTGTCCTTTGTGTCCTTTTAAACTGGATGATCCTTCACCATTATGGTGAGGATTCCAAATGTGTGCAGGCACAAACTGTACAGAATTTGTGAAGTCCACTCTGCATATTCCCATGTAGATATATATAGTTGCAATAGGGAAGTATCCTTACATAATAAATGCTATTATAATTTTGTTTGTGAATACACTTCATTGCATAGACACTGTGTAATTATATGCATCCTACTCAGTCCACACCTATCAGTATTTTTGCTTGTAATTGCAGTAGTTTCAAAGGTCATGAGCAACTGATCTTTCTTTGAAAAATTTACTCAAAAGAACAAAACAGTAATTCAAAGTCAAAGTAAAAAGACAAAGCAAGTCATGAGTTAGAAAGAATTTACTGGTTCCATAAACTGCTATCCTTGATGCTTGATTTGCAGTATTAGAGCTTGTTTAATTCTTACAGAAATAATTAATTGAAAAATCAATGAAAAACCTGCTTTTCCACCTACTTCACAGACTACAGAAATTAATAAATGGGGATCTATCAATTTGGTTTACAAATCAGACTTATCACTGACCTGTTGTGATACTATTTGGTCTTTCAGACATATGAGCTTAATGAGAAAAAAAAGCCAACATAGGAGGATAAAAGAACTCAAAGTCCTGTTTTAGGTTTTGGGGGTTTTGTTTGTTTTGTTTTTTTTTAATATATATTTACATTATATAGGAATGTGTCAAGGATAGACCATATTAAATAATAATATGAATTATAAATGAGCAAAACTGTATTTGCCTAACCAGGTGTGAGGCTGGCCTACTTCAAAGAAGGCAGCTACAATTTTCAGCAGAAATTGTTTTTCATCCTTTGAAATCCTAAGAAAATAATCCTCTTTCACTGAATACAGCTTGATGACTAAACATTCCAAAACCCTTCTGTATAGCAGTTCATAATGTCTTGGGTCACTAGGTAATTTTTCGTATCTTCTCGTGCCTTTGCTTCATTTATAGGGACCAGAAGACTTTCTGCTGAAGATCATCTGAGCCTCCAGTTCTTTGAGCATCTTTCCTGGCCTGGCCTAGTCTTTCTTGATATGTTCCTCTGGGAAACATTCAGTGTCATTTGGCTCAGTATGAAGGATGCTCAGTGAATTGCTAATTTTTCCCATTTGGATCCTTTCAACAGCAGCTCTGTGTCTTGTGTGGAAGGAGAGCACGTGCTTCTATGTTTGGGGTTTGCACTGGCAACAGGCGGTTCAATTTACCACAGCAGCGATTCTCCCCATCACACACATAGGCCTTCTCTTGGTACTGATGTGCATCTCCCTTCACCTTTCTCTTTGCACTTGCGATCGTCATCCCTTTCCATTGTTTGCAAGTTTTCTGTGTATTGCCCTTTATCCTATCAGACTCTGGACCCTAGCTCTCTTCTCCATTTCCAGTTCTGTGGCTAGCTTCTTTCTTCTTCCTGCTGTCCCATGTTTGATTTCTGCCGATTTCTTCTCATTCTCTATTTAAAAAGTTGCTTTTTGGTAGTACTTCTGCTCTAACTGCTGATCTTTCTCTTGTTTTTAAGCACTTCCTTGGATCTCTCTTTTTATCCTGAGGCTACTTTTCTTTTGTTCATCGTATGTGTAGGATTCTCCAACTATATATACTTCATCCTGTCTCATCCTTTCCACTACATCTTACAGACCATGGCTGAATTCCAGTATCATTTTTACATGATTATCAAATCATTGTAGTTTTGCTGTAAATGCTGATGAGACATTTGGAGGTTGTATAACTTCTGCCAGCTACCTGTTGCCAGACAATGTATGTCCTGCAGATTTCACAGCCATTACTATCTCTCTGCCAGGTTTATTTCACTTGTCCTAGCTACCAAATTCTCTTTATTCTTATCTTACTTATCACAGGTGATCGTACAACAACCTGCCCCTACTGACTACTGTCAAACCTCCCTTGCTGACTGCCCTCTCTTCATTGTCTCCCCACTTATTTCAGTTTATAAGCATGGTGCGCAGTAACCAAATTTGATTTTATCCCTGAACTCCAATTTTCAGAATATTAATAGATTGTAGGGAGCTGATTCCCTGTTTGCACTATGGAACCCCACTGAGCTCTGGTGCTGTCCGGGGTGTTACTTGGGTCCCCTCTAGTGGCCACGGTTATTAAAAAAAAAAATATATATATCCCATATTTGGGGTTTGAAACTATCCCCACAGAACAGCGAGTACCTTTCCATGGCAGGTATGGCCTTGATCTTAACTCTGTGATGCTGATGGAAAAACAGACAGGCAGTACAGCTGGTCCTTAATTAAGCAAAAATATCCCTAACATTTCAGGTGCTTCGAGACAGTGCTTAGAGTCCAGTGCCTTGGGTTTTGGAATTGCTGCACAAAGTCAGCTCTGTACCTGGCACAACTTTGCCCCCACGTGTTGAAGAATTCCGGCAGTCTGCTGAGAGAAACTGTGCCACTGAAATAAAAATTAAGAAATGAACTGCAAATTTCCTGGAAAAATATTACCTCAGAATAAGCCTTCATTTTTGGTCCTTTATAAAACATCTGCAATTCCATGAACAGATGATTTTGCAAAGCTCTAGAAGATAAAAAATATTTTTCTCCAGAAAGTTTTCACACCAACATGTCAATAATACACTCTGAAGAATACAATTTTTATAGATTAACCTAGAGATTCTATGGCTGGGGTTTCACTTTCTGTTAAAACACCACACAAATTTCTGTCGTATCTCTAGTTGCATCCTTACATGAAACTCAGTAGAACTGTTCTGCAAGGAAGGCACTGAAATGTTCTTTCCCTTTAAAAAAGTCCCCATATTTCGAATATATTTTAAAATCTGTGCACCAGGGACAGTCATTTCCCTATCAGCAAGGATCCAATTTTAAAATCCCAATTGACCCCCCCTGTCCAGCAGAAGTCGGGCTGTTTGAGACAAGCATTGTAAGGGTATTTCTCCTTCAAATTGTTCAATCCTGTCAATCAGCTTAATGTTCCTAACGTATCTTTCTCCTATTTTGCTGCTCATCCAGCCCCTGTTGCCAGCTCACTATGTGTACGATACACTCATCGGGCAGTTGTGATCACTGGAGGGCTCCTGGCTTTTTCAGGAATGGCGCTGGGATTTCTTGGACTCAACATGGTCTGGATGTATGCAACGACTGGCTTCCTACAAGGTATGACTTTATGGCTCTATGGATGTCTTTCACCAGCAACTCAGAGCCCTTATTTGAAGGTGCTAATGGTAGGAGTTTTAAAATCTGATTTCTATTTTGATTTTATGACCAGCTAGAACCAGCAACCTTCTTTAAAGGTCATTTCCGTCATGTGCCGCTCTAGAAATAAGAATTTGTCCTAGAAACCTGCAATGACAAAGAAGGTGAATAATTAGATGTTAGTGATTTTCACCTGCAAATTACACACAACCAGAAAATG
>Ga0181612_127128_pt1 | contig 10318 bp, 8 predicted proteins | sample HoacroProtozoa21_FD_119630 | JGI IMG/M metagenome (GOLD analysis project Ga0181612, IMG submission 119630) | Hoatzin crop microbial communities from Cojedes, Venezuel. Combined Assembly of Gp0051906, Gp0051904, Gp0051908 | reverse complement strand
TTTGGTGGGCACCTGGCATTTATCCAGGCCAAACCAAAACACCTATGCTTCTGAATAACTTAATGAACCTAACAGCATCTTCCTACGGAAAATATAGGGCACGTGAACTGCCTACCTCCTATTGACAGGAACAGCATTGTATCCTTTTGTCAAACACTTCTTCGTGTTCATATATCTACGAGAACGTTCTGTCTTCTTTTCTGGTAGGCTAGACCAGACCAAAGAGCACTTCCCAGACCAATAAAAGAGGCCAAACTTTTACAGAGAGCTGTAATGACTACACAAGAAATTCAAATTAATATGGTAGCTACATCTGGTTTACCATATTAAAAGACTGTTTTGATAGTCTTTAGAAGAAAAGGTGAAGAAGGTGAGAAAAGTTATATTTTACTTTCAGTCCCAAACACAGTTCTGGCTTTTCATTTGCTATTTCCTGGCTAGTGATAAGTGAGCTCTCATCTTCTGATGCCTTCAGACTCCCTGCTTTGTTTTCCCTGGCAGAAGCTAGTGTTCTGTGGTCCCTGGAGAGGCTCTGAAACCCAGAGTGGCTCTCTCAAAAGTTATGGAAGAGTGGGACAGAATGTGTACTTGGCATGCTCGTCAAGGGTCATGGTACATTAAATGGCTAATCTAAACTTTGGAAAACTTCAATTAGTTTACTTTCATGAGACTGAGCAGAACTCCTGATACTACTTCACCCACAGAGAGGTTAGGCAAGCTTGGAAAAGACTCCATAAGAGTTCAACAGCCTAATATCCTTAAGGAAGAGTGGTTTTCATTATTTAAGCATGGAAATGAGACCCAGGAGCCAATAGGTTTAATCCAGCCTCTACCACTGCGTACAGGTTTCACCTAAATTAGCCTTGTCTCGCATGCATCAGTTTTTTTACAAGTACTCACAATGTCTTCTGAGTGCTCTACATGGAAGTAAAGGATATTATTGCCATTCCAGGAAATGTTGATTAAAAGACCATATTAATAATGAAAAGACTCTGTCTGTCAAGTAAGTTTTGCTGTCTTTACATATGTCCTAGACTTCTCCTTGCAACCTCTTCAGATTACTGTTGGCTATGTGTCCATGCCAGCATACTCTCTGTATTCCAGGGCTTGGCACTTCTTAGGACATTGAGTAAACTAGTTAAAAAGAATTTCTGGTACATTTCCATATGTAACCTACACAAAGTATTACCTATTTAGTGATTTATCTGTGTTGACTACCACAATAGTGCCATGTCCTTCTCTATAAAATGGATGGAATCTGACCATTCAAGCTCAAATGTGCTGCAGCATTTTTTTTTCTCCACGTTGTATAAGTAATGATCTCATCTTTCTGAGAAAACATTCAGTTTCTTTCACAACATTGTTTACATATTGATGTATGTGTGAAGCATTGATATAAATTGGATAACACAGTTTGGACTGAGTACTCACAGTACATGCTTTTTGGACTGTCACCAAAAAGTAATAGCCTTCTTCACACAACCAGTAGGTTAGATCCAAGCATTCAGCATTCCAAAAAGGCATTACCTAAGACTAACAAATGAAGCACAAATAAACTAAATGGTCAATGTAATTAATTTCTGGAGAAATACCATAAGAAACAGATAAGTAGATAAATAAAAATACATTTATTTCTGAAATGCTCTCATTCATGCAACAGCATGAGGTGATCAATGGATATAACCCATTCTGTCATTAATAAAATTACCCCCTATCTAAGTTCATTGCCCAACAGGAACAAGAAAAAAAACAAAACAACAAAAAAACCAGAAACCCATGTTCACATATGTAGGCAGATTCATCTCTATATAACTTTTAAATAAGGATTAACAGGTATAATTATCATCTACCTAGCATGGAATGCATGGCAAAGAAAAGGATATAAGTGGCGGTTCAGGAACCAGGCAAGGAGAAATGTTGCTGAGTAACTAGGGGAAAATGTTGGCTGAGTAACTGGGAAGAACTGTCAGGCAAGTGATGAATATTAAAAACAAGAATGAATTCCAAAAGAACTTGTAGAAGACCCATCATTAGATAAAATTGAAATATTGGTCTTACACAAGTTTTCAATACCCGTAACAATATTGATAAAGCATGCAACCGCGCACTTTTCATAAAACAGAAATAGCCAAGAACTATTCATTCATATCAATGCTGGAAATTAATGGTTTTGGTCACATCTTATGTTTGCGATTTTATCTAACAAGCATTTGAGTGGCAATAGAATTAATTTTGGGACTATTCTCAATGACTTGAGCAATGATTCTTCCATTTCTTGTTCACAGAATGTTAGGAGTTGGAAGGGACCTCTGTCGGTCATCTAGTCCAACCCCCCTGCCGAAGCAGGGTCACCTAGAGCAGGTTGCACAGGACCTTGCCTAGGCGGGTCTTGAACTGAAATTAGATGTTTCTTACCAGCAAATGGATATTAAAGTAAAAATTAATAAAAATTATTTTTAAAAATAATAATAAAAAAGGGATTTTGTTTTCACTAAATTGTATTTTGTAGTAGCGAAATCTTCCTGTTTCAAGAAGTTCCCTTAAATGGTTTGGTATTCAGAGGTGCTGAACACCAGAAAAAACCCACTGTCTTCAGCCTGGACTCTAGATGATAGAGTGAGCACCATGACAGACCAAATTCCCCAAGAATGCATTGGGATAAAGTTACTCCAGCTAACAATGAAAACCATCCACATTTACCCAGAGAAGTGTCAGTTAACAGTGCATAACAGCTCTCCCAAGCTTTTGAAACTTAGTGGGGAGCAACACTATATGCAGTGGAAACATCCAGACCTAGGGGAGTTTTCTGAGCTGGACTTTCCCCAGGACAGCAGTGCCTACACCTTTATGCTTAAGAAAATTTACCTTGGGATTCTTAACAACCACCAGGGATTATTAGTCACTCTTTATCTTGAGGTGGTGGGTACTTCCAGCTGTACGTTGCTCCTTGGAACGGATAGCTTATCAAATTTTTCTTTCTTTTCTGAATTCTGCATGGTCATTTATACTAAGTAAGAAAACATCATTCCCAAGTTACTGTAATATGTACTGGGGTCTGACTTTAATACCAAAGTAAAACCATAGAGTGGAGCTAGATCAAGCATTTGAGATAGGGTTTATTTACACAGTCTCAGCTTTTCTTTCCTTTTCACACCAGTGCATGGTCATGCCAACAGCTCTTTGTGGATTTGCAGCCTTTCTGCCGCATTTCTTTGTAATTATGTTGCTGAAGTTTAATTCATAATTCATCATATCTATGTGCTCTGTTTACAATGAACTTAATTTGGGTTAAATTAAAACCCTCACATCTGGAAAACAGGATCATCGTTTTGAAAACGATGATCCTTCAGTTAGGAATCTGCAAGTGACTGAAAACACCTCTTGGTTTCTGGTTACGTTAGTGTAGTAAAAAGGAGTTAGGAATATAATGTGAATTACAGGGTGAAAAGATGACATTGGTGAACAAATATACAAATATGTAACAAATGTTGTCAAGTGTTATGTTGCTTGCAAATAATCAAAAGCCGCATCTGTACACCTTCCTGGTAGCAGTGGCAGAGCTATGCAGTATCTCAAAAGGACACTTACAGAAAATTCAAGCTCCTAATTATGTTGTTTGGGTGAGAATGATTTAGAAAAAAGGGAAATATACTTAAAGCAAGTATTTTATAGGTGTTTTAAGAGATAAAACAAATGCCTAAACAAGCTTTAGCTCCATAATAGCCTTAAGTCAACCTTCCTCTTTCTTCCTGCTTGCTGCCAAGTTGCATCACAAGGTAACACGTAATGAACTCACCATTCATTATTGTTATTGTTTTTGGAGACATGGGGACTGGAATCGTGTTTGTGGTAGGAGGATAAGTACATTATTGAAATCACTTACAGTAAAACCCCAGTTTTGAATATCATTTCACTTCCTAAACAGGAGGTGTCCTGCAAAAATCAACAACAAACGAAAGCTCAAGTGGAAGAACATCTCAACCGATCAACTGAAACAGGGCCATTGCACAAAGCTAGGTGTGGTTTCTACATGAGATTGCTTTTCAGCTGAATTGTGAAGACCCATTTAAACTTCTTTTCAGCAGCTTTATAAGGATGTCTCCTACTTAGCTATCAATGGAATATCAGCTGCATTCAGCAGCTCCTCACTTGTTGCTGCCTTGGCAATAAAAACCCTCCAGTCCTGAGCGTGTCTGATGACTTTGAACTCAATTTTCTAGCGTGAAGTTAATCAGTTCCTGCCTTTTCACCCATCATACATAAAGTCTTTGTGGCCATCTAACTATTTCTGTTCTGGATTCTGGTAATATTTTTGGTACTTTATTGATGATTTATCAAATGCAGGGTCAGCCCATAATCTGACCAGCAACTTTACATGTTGCAGTGATCCGCGTTCAATTCTAACTGATTGCTGGAGTATTATAATTTATAACTCAGAATGGATTAAGCCTACAGGGTTAGGCAAACATCCCAAAGATTCAAATCTCTTCTTGATGACTAAGAATAACCAGCTTCTGGCTCTTAGAAGGTTTTACATATCAACAAAGCTGTGCATTTGCATTAACGGCTATCACACCACAGGGGCCTGCTTGTGTTTATCTTGGGAACTACCAGAAACTGAACATTTAGTTTAAATTTGTTTAAATGTGACTCCTGTTGAAATCAGTGGCAAGCTGTGTGCACATATGTGAGCTACAACTGTGCCTAAGGACTGCATTTCCACCAGTTTTTCATATCAAAAGTTATGTCTTAGAGAAATTTCAGGTGATAGATCAGAAAATTGCGTATATTAGTAACAAAAAATCAGTTAGAACATACATTTTCTGGGACTGTGCTATGTACTTTGAGTGAGAGGAATAGTTACCGTTTTGCTGACAATTTGTGGCTATGTTTAAACGGTTGCCTTCCAGCTGACATCAGTGGCCCAAAACGTGTGGAGGGAGACAGTCAGTTTTGTCCTTCATACAACCCGGAACTCAAACCTGAGAAAATGGTTGAGTGGGAATAACTCAGGTGTTGAAATGGTCCAAATGGTTTGGGCTTTAGCACTTAAGTTTTAGATTCAGTTTTTGCTGCATTTTTATGTTGGGATGACTCTCTTTTGGCTTCACGTTAATTTTTACATTTGCATTCCATGGGTGATCAAGCTGCCGGCTACATTTGAAAAACAAATCCATCATAACGGGCTGAAAAGCAAAGTTGCTAAGAGATAGAGTTAATGAAATTGTGGAGCTACCAAAAGAAGTCTTCTTAAACACAGTTTTTGAGAGTGCGATAGGGTGTTGGACCAGCTGCACTGAAAACAGAGGTCATCCCTTTTACTTTCTCTGCTCCTGCATTTGGGGTTCAATTTTACCTGCCTGGGAAGTTATTCTGTAGAATCACATCCCTCCCTTTCATCACCACCAGTCACTACTGTCAGTCTTTCAGGAGGATTCTTGCGAACGCATTACTCACTGTAACACTCGATGTGCGATGTTTATCCTGTGTGTACTGTGCTCAGTTTCTCTTCGATGCAAAGGAATTTCCACATCTTACCTTCTGTTTACAGAAATGATCATAGATCCTGCAAACAAGAACACACAAGTGAATGTGTATATTTTTCCGCTATATTGTTAGTAACTGGAGGAAGTGGGAAGGTGTTTTGAATTTGCTCTAAATACCTGTTTTAGTTTTTCAGTAAAAACATTATACATGTGACTACCTTGACAACTAAGGCAGGAAAAATCTTCACCTGGTTTGTTTATGAGTCTTGCGATTTCTTCTGTTCCGTCTTTCAGAATACTGAGAGCTCATTGTCCCAAAGATAAATAAGAAATGTTGAGGCGTGAAAATACTTTTAGCTTAGCCATTCCAATACTGAAACTTCTCTGAATGAAGAGCAGTGCCATTATCTTGAATGAGATTACTGTTATTGCAAGTAAAAAAGACTTTTTGGCCTACTTTCATGTCTTGAGTTGTCCCCAGACCTAGAAGTAAACACCTGTGTGAAAACCCTGCTCCAGATACACCAGTCCGAGAGTTTGGCCTGTCTTCTTCTTTCACTTCAACTTTCATGTATTTATCTCACCACTTGTACCCTTAACTCAGACATCAACATTTTTTCTTATTTTGCCTCAACAAACTGAGGAATCAGCTCGCTCTGCAGAGTTACAGGTTTTGATCTGGTGCATCTACAGTCCCGTTTTGTCTGGTTTGGGCTGTGCTTCTGCTTGCCTTTGTTGTTGTTGGGTTTTTTTAACCATGAAATGTTGAGATAAAATGACTGAATTGAGGCAGGAGTCTTTAACAGCAAAACTCAATAAAATGTCTACATTATGGGAAAGCACTTGAAGGAGCTGACAATGTATTAATCATAAAGGGGAAGACTCGGAGAGACGCTTCTCCTCGTTTACGGAGGTTTGCTCTCTAATAGCATTTAGAAGTTTGTTTTACCCTGTCTCGGCGAGAAGAAAAGGCAGCTTTAACAATTCTGTCTCCCTCAGCAGTGCATTTGAATTTTTGTTGCCTCCCTTCGCCATGCTGGTCAGAGGTCACCAAGAGCAGGATTAGTTGACCTGCTTTGACAGGGCGGGTGATGGATGAGCGGAGTACAATGCACAGCCTGTTCGTACCAATGCGGCAGCGATGCACAGGCAGGCTTACACCTGCGCTGGGCCGAAGAGAGAGCATCTCCCATCATCATACTGGTTTGCTAAACCACGATTAGCTTTATAAAGATCTGCACGTTTAATTCCCTCCCGTAGTCCTGCGCTTGTTCCAGAGAGTAAGAGACTAGCCATTTGCTTTTTATTAACAGGATTTAGGAAACACCCATGCTTAATGTAGTAAGGTCGTGTGCCTCAAATTCTGAGTAATTACAGCAGATCACACTAAACAATGCTAAATCTATATGAAGGAGCACATCTTGTGTGAAGAATTGGACTTTACACCCACCAAAACTTCCACCCTTGATTATTTCTCTCCTGCTTATATTAATTTGCTTGATACTGGTGTCTCTTTAGTCATGGGTAGCAGAGGTAGTCCTGCAGATCTGCTTCTGTGACTGATGAGGTAAATATGCCATCCGGCAGGCTATGTACGCAGTTTCTTTTCAACTGCAAAAAATCTGTTGGACGCTTAAAATGGGACCCAGAGGCATAGAGTCAAGCTTTGTGGAAACCCATGTTTTGGGGAGTCTACGTGGCCACTAATCCATCTCCAGTTCAGATTTCTTTTCAAGTGGATAGGCGCCGGCTGAGCTGTCAGTCAGGACAGGCTCTTGGAAATGAACCAACACACACTCGGTTTCTCTTTCTCTTCCTCATTAGCAGTGAAAATCATCCATCATAACCAGGAGTGTGGAACCAGCGATGGCAGATCTTGTGGGAGTATCTGCATCCTCTATGTGGTGCAGCCAGGTTACGCGCCGAGTCAAAGGGTGGTTTGAGCTTGAGCCAGTAGAGGCATCTGGTGTAGATCTGCAAGATTATGCAGGTCCATTGGCCACAAACCGCTCTGTTGGGGCTTCACAGAGATTGCAACCTTGATTATAACCCATTAGTGAGAGTCACAACCCTGAAAGATATGTCAGGCTGGGGTAGAGTCAGAAGTAGCAGAGCTCGATGCATTGAGCTAGCCGGGTTGATCTCAGTGGTTACAAGGCAGGGGTTTGACACTGATGGCACAAAAATTAGTTTGGGAATCAATATTCCAATTAAAATTAAACAACCTAAGAAATTAAACCAGCTAAATTCACATTACTGTGAGCTACAAGATTTGCCAGAGTTCCCTAAACAGAAGTAACAGGGCTTGTTTCTGTACTTTTAATAGCATTACTCGTACCATGCGTCCCACAGTTTTACTGAGGCAGCCATTCAGGATGCATTCAAGTGTACTCTATGGGGGAGGAGGAAGTAGCAGTGAGACCTGCATGGATAGATATAGGTGGAATTCAATTTATGAATAACATACAAAAATAACAATGTTTAAAAATGTTCTGCAATGTGTCTTTATTTACAGTAGGGCTGGGAGGTGAAGACTGCTCTTGTCTGAGGGAGCCAGGAGAATTAGTTCAGCCAACAAGTGGATTTCTCCTAGAATTTCAGGAATGTCCAGAGGCAACAGCAGACTGCCATACAAAGCTCCCAATCTGCTGTGGACGCCAGCAAGTAACTCCGGACCAGATTTAGGGATGCTTTCTTCTTGGCATACTTCTGTCTGTTGTATTAACTTTTGTGAAATAGATTCTATTTTCAATACCTAGGATGTCAGATCATACTTATGAATTTGACGTGTCCGTGCTGCTAAATCATCATTAGAAATGAAGCTCAAGGTTTTCATCCAACTGCTGACAATACTTTCATTTGCCATCTCTTGGTAACTGAGATATCACCGTGCTTTTTCAAGTGTGAAAAATAACAGCTGCTTTGTCACTACTAGTTAAATACTTATGATGAAGAAGCAATAGATGGATTTCTTTTCTAAAAATACCATTTCTGCTTCTGTTTACCTGTTATTTTGTGTGAGAACATGAATTAAATTAAAAGGACATGCAGTTAGGAAACAGGGAAAGAGTTGTGGTGAGACTTGTGGGCAGGGGGCACTGGCCTGGCTAGTAACTGGTGAAAAGCCATTTTCAAGCTGCAACGAAACTTACACAACTTTTTTTCCATGGCCAAGGGACTATAATCAAAACTTCCTTATGGGTGATACTTATACTAACTTAGACAACCCTGCATATCTAATTTGGATGCAATTAAGAAGACCAAAGTGAGTTTAAGGTCAGGTGAATTAGCCTTGGTGTTGGTTTAGTTGCTTTTTCTGAGTGTTATTTTGAATCAGTTCCATCAGCCAAAGTTCTAGAAGAAATGTTTATTTTTTTTAACATATCGTAGTAACACAGCTGCTGCCCAGCAAGAGTCTGCATATGATGGGATTGTGTGGCTCATCTGGAGTCAAGACAGCAGATAAATCACAGTGTGCAAAGGCTGTCCTGTAACTGTGACACCTTTGTAGCAATTGATCTGTTGCTGACAGTGGATGATTAAAGTGGCTTTTAACAGTTTTCAGAAGAAGAAAATAATTTCCCATTAATACTTTTGATCTTGTCTTGGAAACTTCGTATGGCCAAGTGGCTAAGTGTGGCTTTGACCCACATAATTCTTGCCCCCGGTGATGGCAGTCTTATTGGCAGGGATAAGCTCATTTTGTGCATACAATGGCTGTAAGAAAGGTGATTGATATCAAGCTCATATGCAGACCTTTCGTACCCCATTTGCACGAGATGTTTTTAAAGGTTTCATTTTCCACTTGACAATAAGCCATGTGAAATCCTAGACTACAAAGCCCTGGATGTATGTACTGGTCGGTGCATACACAACTGCACATTTGGTAACCTTGGATGAAATCATAACTTCACTCAAGCCAATGTCAAAATTCGTATTACCTTTACTGGAACCCAGATTTCATCTTTTGTATGAGGTAATTAAAATCAAAGGCTATTTACTGAAACACGAGCTTGACCTTACACTGTTTCCCAGTGTGAATGATAAGAAACAATGACCATAGTTTCACATCAGTGCACATTATTAGAACTCATAGAGGTAGCCTTTAAGGTGTATTTAAGTTAAAACTGAATATGGATGCCAACTTACCTTGATGCAGAAGTGGACACTGTATAAGTAGAAGTGGACAAAACTACTCATATTTGAAGATCAAAGAGCTTATATTAGTTATGACCATGTTCACTCCTGAAGATTCAGTACTATCAGATCCTCAAAAGATCTTATTTTGTTACCAAAATGCAAAAAAATAGTTTAAAACAAGAAATCAGTCTACTCAAGATTTGTCACATTTTTCCATAGATCAAATTTCTTATTAATAGGAGTTCTGCCAGCCTTTTTGTTGAGACTTATCTATTTGTTTGCAACAGGTTTTTTATAGGTTACCTCTCTTAATAAACCCTGCAGTTGATCTCGTCTGAAGGAATGTGATTCATGACTTCGGGAGACACTAGGGGACATAAGTTCCTGGAAAAATTGGATAGGTTTTCCTGCTTCTCACAGTTGTGAGTGGATGATGGCTATTTAGATCCTGTCATGTCTGTGGCTGCCAGCATAAATAACCTCTGTTTCTAAGAAATCAAATTCACATTATACTTTCAGTTCTAGAAAGCCTAACGTACAAGCTGTATTTTTTAGAGGTAGAGCTTCCGTTATACGTATGTAATTGTTTTTATAGAAAACAGTATTCCCTCTGACATTTGTACAGTATGGTCTATAGACCACATGTCATCAGATCATCAGCTTCATATATTGTCTTCCCTGGCAGAAATAAT
>Ga0181612_121689_pt1 | contig 10318 bp, 10 predicted proteins | sample HoacroProtozoa21_FD_119630 | JGI IMG/M metagenome (GOLD analysis project Ga0181612, IMG submission 119630) | Hoatzin crop microbial communities from Cojedes, Venezuel. Combined Assembly of Gp0051906, Gp0051904, Gp0051908 | reverse complement strand
TCACAAAAGAAAAGACCGATCCGTATCTTCCCTGGTCAGAAAGCCTGCCGGATTACGTACGGATTCATACAGAGCCGGAAGAAGAAGAGAACTAAATCAGACAACAAGAAAAAGACCAAGTCGAAATGGGATGACCCCAAAACCCCGACTTGGTCTTTTTTTGTGCTATAATACGTGTGCGTTATGAGGCGCTTACTTTCTGAGTCCGGAGAAAGATCCACATCCGAACTGGCTGCGGATATGGGATATACAAAGATTACAGAAGCAGTCAGAAAGGCGTCAAAAGAATTGCTGACAGAAGGGAAAATAGAATATCTTTTTCCGGATAATCCAAAATCCAGACATCAGAAATTTAAACTGTCACATTATGGATGTATGAGATGATACAGACGACAAGACGCTTCGCTGATTTTCGGCGGAGCGTTTTTTGTTTACAAAATAAAGCATACATGTGGTACAATATAAGTTAGTCATATCTAACCCGAATTGGATGCTCAATCTTCCGAGGTGATGTCATGTTGATAAAAATGATAGTTGAAATCATTATTCTGTGGCTGATATTTTTCCTTTATATGTGGATCCTGGTCGGCAGAGGAAGAGGGAAAATGGGCGCCATTCAATTTTACCCGAAGCAGGTGCAGAAGCGGGCGCTGGAGTGCGGGCTGACAACGGAAGAAATCATCAAAAATCAGTCCGTATGCTGTATGGTGCTTTTGCTCCTGATTGACATTATTGTTCCGTTTGTCATGATTTATTTCATCAACGGCGGGCGCACATATTGGGAATTCGTCTGGCAGTGGTGCGTTCTTTTTATGGGGCAGGAACTGTACGACTGGTTTGCGGTGGATGTATACTGGGTGGCCTGTACGGATTGGTGGCGATTCCCTGAAGCACAGGATTTGGAATATTTATGGCATGATCCCAAAGTCAAGTTTAAGGGAAAAATCAGGCTGTACATCATCACCCCTGTTCTTGCTTTGATATTTGGCGGCTTGTGCTATGGTATAAGCTTGCTGATGCCATGACCTCGGATTTGTCATACACCTTGCTACTGTAACACAGACGCCGCTGGACGGGGATTATTGCAAGATTTCCCAATGTATAAACGGGGATTTGCGCCAAAATCATCTTTACATAAATCGGGATTTGTGCAATAATTTTAATGTAAAGGCTTATGCAGAGGTAGGTTGACATGATGAGCTCAGTATTCAAAAGAAAAATTTATAACGAAATGCTGGGATGGAAATCCAGATTCGATGGGAGATGTGCCCTTATGATAAGAGGCGCAAGACGAGTCGGCAAGTCTACTATAGCGGAGGAGTTTGCCAGAAACGAATATGAGAGTTATCTGAAGATTGACTTTGCTAAAACCAGTCCTGAAATAAAGGGACTTTTTAATGACTTGAGTGATATGGACTATTTTTTCCTTCAGCTGCAACAATTCACGCACACAAGACTGAGGGAGAGAAAATCGGTAATCATCTTTGATGAAGTTCAGTTGTACCCACTTGCCAGACAGGCAATAAAGTATCTCGTGGAAGACGGCAGATATGATTACATTGAAACCGGGTCGCTGATATCGATCAGAAAGAATGTAAAGGACATACTGATTCCGAGTGAAGAGCATAAGCTTGACATGTATCCGATGGACTTTGAGGAATTTCTCTGGGCGACGGGGGATGAAGTGACACCGGAAACAATCAGAAAAACCTGTGAAGTCCGAAAACCTTTGGGAAATGCGCTCCATCGGAACCTTATGCGAAGCTTCCGCCTTTATATGCTGATAGGCGGCATGCCGCAGGCGATTCTGGCTTATCTTGAAAGCAATAATCTTAACGATGTTGATGATGCAAAGAGAGAAATCATACAGCTGTATGTGGATGACTTTTATAAGATCGATCCAACCGGCTTTGCTGCGGAGATATACGAGGCTGTACCTGCACAGTTGAGTGGCAATGCGTCGAGATATATGGCCGGAAGCGTCAAGGATAATGCAAGGCGAAGCAAGGTTAACGAATTACTGCCTGATATGCTCAGCTCATATGTAATAAATGCGGCATATATGGTGACTGATCCCAATGCGGGTATGTCCTTTACAAAAAAGCTCGAGAATTATAAATTGTTTGCTTCAGATACCGGGCTGTTTATTACTCTTGCTTTTAAAGACAAAAAATATACGGATAATGTAATATATAATAAATTGCTTTCTGACAAACTTGAAACTAATTTGGGATATGTTTATGAAAATGCCGTTTCGCAGATGCTGAAGGCGCGGGGGGATGAGCTGTTTTACTGGACTATGAAGAGCAAAACATCTAACCGGAATTATGAGGTAGATTTTCTTCTGCCGGATGGAGATAAGGTAGACCCGATAGAAGTTAAATCCTCAAATTACAGAAAACACACTTCACTTGACACGTTTTCGAAAAAATATCATAGAAGGATAAAGCAGCAGTATGTATTCCACACCAAAGACTATAAAGAGGAAAATGGAATAAGATATCTGCCTGTTTATATGGTACCGTTTCTGTCACTGTAGCCAGGATCAAAGACGGGATGTTAAGGCGAATCAAGGATGAAAACCGCTATAGAACGTAAATAGAAAATTAATGGAGGTAGAAAAATGTCGATTTATGATTATTCCGTTCCTAAAACAGACGGCACTGAACTCGCGCTTTCGGATTACAAGGGAAAGGTGATACTGATTGTGAACACCGCGACAGGCTGCGGATTTACGCCGCATTATGAACCGATGGAAGCGATGTATGAGAAGTACCATGATCAAGGACTTGAGATTGTGGACATCCCCTGCAACCAGTTCGCCGGGCAGACGCCGGGAACAGACGAGGAGATTCACGATTTCTGCACGCTGAAATATAACACTCAGTTCCCGCAGATGAAAAAGTCCGAGGTTAACGGCGAGAACGAATTGCCGCTTTACACCTATCTCAAGAGCCGGAAGGGATTCGAAGGGTTCGGCAAAGGCGCCAAGGCGCTCGCGATGAGCGCAATGCTGAAGGCCATTGATAAGGACTACAAGAACAATCCGAACATCAAGTGGAACTTCACCAAGTTCCTTGTGGACCGCGAGGGCAATGTCGTCGCACGCTTCGAGCCGACCGAAGATATGAAGAAAGTCGAAGAGGCTGTTGCAGCACTCATCTAGAAAGCACCGCATAAGCAAAAGGAGATAGTCATGAAAAACGTACCTGAAATGAAAATCGGAATCGTCGCCGTTTCGAGAGACTGCTTCCCGGCTTCGCTGGCCGAGACCAGAAGGGATGCCCTCGTCAAGGCGTATAAGGAAAAGTATGACGAAAAAGACATATACGAGTGCCCAATAACGATAATCGAAAGCGAAATCGATATGGTGAACGCGCTCGAAGACATTAAGAAGTCGGAGTGCAACGCGCTCTGCGTATACCTCGGAAACTTCGGACCCGAAATCTCGGAGACTTTGCTCGCGAAGCACTTTGACGGGCCAAAGATGTTCTGCGCCGCGGCGGAAGAAAGCCAGGAGGACCTCCTCGACGGGCGCGGCGACGCGTTTTGCGGCATGCTGAACGCGAGCTACAACCTCGACCTCAGAAATATCAAAGTCTGGATCCCCGACTATCCGGTCGGCGATGCCGAGGAGTGCGCGGACATGATCCACGAGTTCCTCCCCATAGCCAAGGCGTGCTACGCGGTTCAGAACCTCAAGATCATATCCTTCGGGCCGAGGCCGATGAACTTCCTCGCCTGCAACGCTCCGATCAAGCAGCTCTATGACCTCGGAGTAGAGATAGAGGAGAATTCCGAGCTCGACCTTCTCGAGGCTTTCAACAACCACGAGGGCGACGAACGCATCGACGGAGTCGTAAAGGAAATGACCGAGGAACTGGGCCTCGGGAACAAAATCCCCGAGATTCTTCCCAAGCTCGCTCAGTATGAGCTCACGCTGAGAGACTGGGTTGAGCAGCACAAGGGCTACAGAAAGTTCGTCACCCTTACAACCAAGTGCTGGCCGGCGTTCCAGACGCAGTTCGGGTTCGTTCCCTGCTATGTAAACAGCAGGCTCGCGGGAGACGGAATTCCGGTATCCTGCGAGGTCGACATCTACGGAACGCTCTCGGAGTACATCGGACAGGTCGTGAGCGACGATATCGTAACGCTTCTCGACATCAATAATACCGTGCCGAAGGACATGTACAAGCAGGAAATCGAGGGCAAGTACGAGTACAAGAAGACGGACGTATTCATGGGCTTCCACTGCGGAAATACCTGCTCGAGCAAGCTCTCGTTCTGCGAGATGAGGAACCAGAAGATTATGGCGAGATCGCTCCCTGTCGAGGTTACCAACGGAACCCTCGAGGGAGATATCGCACCGGGAGAGATTACGCTTTATCGCCTCCAGGGCTCGTCGGACGGAAAAATCAGGGCCTACGTCGCAGAAGGCGAAGTCCTTCCGGTCGCGACAAGATCCTTCGGCTCAATCGGCGTGGTCGGAATCAAAGAGATGGGAAGGTTCTACAGGAACGTTCTCATCGAGAAGCACTTCCCGCACCACGGTGCGTTCGCGTTCGGCCATTACGGCGCGGCACTCTACGAAGTCTTCAAGTACCTCGGCGTACCGGTAGAGGAGATAGGCTATAACAAGCCCGCCGGAAATCTCTACGAGGGCGAGAACCCATGGAAATAGCAAAATAACAGAATGGCCGGTGAGGAAATTTCCCGCCGGCCCTTTTCTTGTAGTATAATAAAAGCGGACTTTGACTTAGGATTTTTTAAACAGGACTTTTGGATAGGACATTGAATCATTGTTTTTGATTCAAAATGCTTCTCTATGAGTAAAATTTCGGACTCCGCTCCGCTAGTTGACTGTGCGCGGATTACCGCAGTCGTCGGTCATTTCGGCAGCGGCAAAACTGAATTCTCTTTGAATCTTGCTATGGCGATCGCGGAAACGGGGCATCCGTTCGCACTTGCCGATCTTGATATTGTCAATCCGTATTTCAGATCCAGAGAATTGAGAGAAATGATTGTCGCCGGGGGCGGAAGACTTATCGCGAGCTCCCAGGGGGCTTTTGATGCAGATATGCCTTCACTTCCGCCGGAGGTGAACGCGCTGTTCGATACTCCTGATTTATTTGGCGTACTCGATATAGGAGGAGATCCGGAGGGCGCGAGGGTGCTTGCCCGCTATCGGCCGCGTTTCGAAGCGGCGGGGGATGACGTCCGGGTGCTCGCCGTAGTAAACGCCAACAGACCTCTCACATCAACCGCTGAAAAAGCCGAAAAGTATATACGGGATATAGAGGCTGTCACGGGACTCACGATTGGCGGGATTGTGAATAATACGCACCTTTGCGGAGATACTGAAATGGCGGACGTAATTGCCGGGGCGGAGCTGGCGGCGGAACTTTCGGAGAGAACCGGGATTCCGGTGGTATGCCACGCGGTGTCGGAGGATTTGGTTCCGGCGGTCTATAGTTATGTGGACGAGAACCGCACGGGCGAGGGTACGCCGTCCGGAAACCGTTCGCCCGAAGAACCGCTTTGCGGGCTTTGCCGGGAGAATATTTTTCCGATGAAGATTTATATGAAAAAGCCGTGGGAAGTGTAGCCCGGAGTGGTGCGGTTGCAGAGAATCGCACCGGATTTTTGAATAAATTTTGTCAGTTATAGCGAGTGAAATATAGAGGAGAAACTGAAATGGGTTATCATCTGACGTTCAAGACGGACTGGTGCAAGGGCTGTGAACTTTGCGTCATCAACTGCCCGAAAAAGATTCTCGCACTGGACACGCAGACTAACATCAAGGGCTACCGCCCGGCGATGTGCACCGACGAGTCGCTCTGCGTGGGCTGTGCGAGCTGCGCGAGAATCTGTCCGGATTCTATCATCACCATTACCAAGGATTGAGAGCGGAAAAAACGGCGCCGGATAAATGGCGGAAATTTCGCGCCCGGCGGCACCGAGGGAAAACGGCACCGCGTGATATGGAACGGTGCCTATGCAAGGCCGATGCTACCCGGAATGGCGGCACCGAGACAAGGAGACCAACTATGAAAAGAGAACTTTGGAAGGGCAGCGAAGCGATTGCGGAGGCGGCCATACGGGCCGGCTGCAAGGCGTTCTTCGGCTACCCGATAACACCGCAGAACGAGATACCTGAATACATGTCCGCGAGGATGCCCGAGTCCGGAGGAGTGTTCGTTCAGTCTGAATCAGAGATTGCGGCCGTGAATATGCTCTACGGGGCGGCCGCGTCGGGAGTGCGCGCTATGACCTCATCCTCCTCGCCGGGCGTGAGCCTCAAGCAGGAGGGCATAAGCTACATGGTCGCCTGCCAGCTTCCGGCAGTCATAGTAAATGTAATGCGCGGAGGCCCGGGACTCGGCTCCATTCAGCCGGCTCAGGGCGACTACTATCAGGCGACACGCGGCGGCGGAAACGGAGACTACAGAACGGTTACGCTCGCACCCGCGAACATACAGGAAGCCGTGGATCTGGTACAGGACGCCTTTGATATAGCGGATCAGTACCGCAACCCCGTGATAATTCTGGCGGACGGACTCATCGGGCAGATGATGGAGCCGATTGTCTGGAAGGAGCACACGCCGAGGGAACTCCCGGAGAAGACCTGGGCTGCGTCCGGAAGAAAAGGCCGCGACCACAACAACTTCATCACATCGCTCTTCATCGACGCGGAGTCCTGCGAGGAGCATAACGACATCCTTAAGGCCAAGTACGCCGAGATGGAAGCGAACGAGGTACGCTATGAGGAAATTTTGACCGACGATGCGGAGGTTATCATAACCGCCTACGGAACGCCGTCCCGTATATCTCAGACCGTTGCGGAGAATCTCCGGAAGAAAGGAATCAAAGCCGGTGTGTTCAGACCGATAACCCTCTGGCCGTTCCCGGAGGCGGCTCTCGCGGCACTTGCAGAAAAAGAGCAGGTAAAGCTCTTCGTGGATGTCGAGATGAGCATGGGCCAGATGCTGGACGATGTGAGACTCGCGGTCTCAGGCAGAAAGCCGGTCGAATTCTACGGGCGTTACGGCGGAACCATTCCGTCGGTATCGGAAGTCGAAGCAGTCGTGGAAAATTTGTACAGGGGGCTCAAGTAAATGGAAATCATCTATCAAAAATCAAAAGGTCTCCAGGACCGGGAAATGCACTACTGCCCCGGCTGCAGCCACGGCATACTTCATAAGCTCGTGGCAGAGACGATGGAAGAATTAGATATTATAGATACGACTATCGGGATTTGCCCGGTCGGCTGTGCGGTGTTCGCCGGGAACTACTTCGCCTGCGATACCATTGAGGCGGCTCACGGAAGGGCCCCGGCGGTTGCGACCGGCATCAAAAGAACACATCCGGACACGCCGGTATTCACCTATCAGGGAGACGGCGATCTGGCGTCTATCGGCGCCGCCGAGATAGTTCATGCGGCTATGCGCGGGGAGAAGTTCACGACGATATTCGTTAACAACGCGATTTACGGCATGACCGGCGGACAGATGGCTCCGACCACGCTGATCGGACAGAAGGCGACTACGGCTCCTCACGGCAGAACCCGCGAGTCGGCCGGAAATCCGATAAGGGTAGCCGAGATGCTCGCGACTCTCGACGGTGTGGCGTACGCCGAAAGAGTCTGCGTTACAGACATCCCGCACCTCATCAAAGCCAAGAAGGCGATCAAAAAAGCGTTCGAGATGCAGCTCCGCGGCGAGGGTTTCACGTTTATCGAGGTTCTCTCAACCTGCCCGACCAACTGGGGCATGACGACAGAAGAATCCAACAAATGGCTCATGGAGAACATGGCCGCGTACTATCCGCTCGGAGTTATAAAGGACGTAACTGCGGGTACGCAGGCAGGTGTGCAGAGTGCGGCCCAGACGGGTACGCAGAAGAAAGAGGAGGTGCAGGCCTGATGAAGAAGGAAGTAATCATGTCCGGATTCGGCGGCCAGGGCGTCATGTCCATCGGCAAGAACCTCGTAGAGGCCGGCCTCGCTGAAGGTCTGGAGGTCACCTGGGTTCCGTCTTACGGCCCCGAAATGCGCGGAGGAACAGCCAACTGCTCGGTAATCATAAGCGACGAGCGCATCGGCTCCCCGGTGGTGGACGTACCGACCGAGGTCATCGCGATGAACGAGCCGGCGCTTCAGAAGTTCGGTCCGAGACTTACGAACGGCGGGACTTTGTTCATAAACAGCAGCATCATTAAGGAAGACGTCGCTTTGGACGGTGTGCGTGTGGTTTGCGTGCCCTGCGACGATATAGCGGAGGAACTCGGGAATCTCAAGGTCGCCAACATGGTGATGCTCGGGGCGTATATCGGAGCAACAAAGGCCCTCCGGGCGGAGACGGCGGAGACCATGATTTCCGAGATGTTCACCGGCAAGAAGGCCAAACTGATTCCGCTCAATATGGAAGCGCTGCACCGCGGGATTGCGTGTGCGGGCGAGTAGAAACAGAAGGCACAGTGAGATGCCCGGACGTGCGGCTTGCAACAGCAGCTGTGCAAGTCCGGGCTGTGAATATTACGAGACGTGGGAATTTATAAATGGCTAAACTTCTTGAAGGCATAAAGGTACTTGACTTTACCAACAACGTGGCAGGACCCGCGACCGCGGTCGCGCTCGCGGACTACGGCGCGGAGGTCATACATATAGAAAAACCTGTGTGGGGCGACGACTGCCGGAACTACATACCGATGGCGGACGGCATAAGCGCGATGCATATGATGATTAACCGCTCCAAGAAATCGATGGTTATGGATCTGAAGGATTCGGACGCGATAGCCGTTCTTAAGCGCATGGTCGCGGATACCGATGTAATCGTCGAGAGTTTCAGACCGGGCGTGATGGACAGGCTGGGACTCGGGTACGAGGAACTAAGCGAGATAAATCCCAGGCTCATCTACTGCTCAATCTCGGCGTTCGGGCAGAAGGGTCCGTACGCAACGCGGGCCGGGTATGACGTGATAGCGCAGGCGTTTTCAGGGTTCATCTACTACACCGGAGGCGAGAGCGGAACACCGACCAAAATCTGCGGAGCGATAGGCGATTACAGTTCGGCGTTGAACGCCTACGGGCAGATTATGACCGCGCTTTACTACAGGGAGAGGACCGGCAGGGGTCAGCATATAGACGTGTCGCTCGCGAGGACTTTGCTGTGGATGAACGCGTACTTTGACCATATCTACACCGGCGAACCTCGTCCGAGATCCGGAAATCATGACTACACACTGTCGCCGTATGGCGTGTTTGAGCGGTCGCCGGAGGAATATCTGGTGATCGGAGCCGTAAACGTAAGCACGTGGAAGAAGCTCTGCGAAGCCATGGAACGGCCGGACCTGGTGACGGATCCGAGATATCTTACGAACGATGCCCGCGTGCATCACGACGATGAGGTAATAGCGATAATAGAGGACTGGCTCAGGTCGCTCCCGTCGGTCGACGAGGCGGCCCGCATTCTGGATGAAGCGGGCGTTCCGAACTGCAAACTCAACACCATGACGGATATTCTCGAAGACCCGCATGTGGTTGAAAACGGCTGGGTCACGGACATTCCGCCGTGTACGGGGGTCACTTCGATACCCGCAGCCAAGGCAGTCGTGGGACTCGCCGATTTCTCGGGAGGAGAGCCGGTTGTCGGCGGTGCCGAGGCACTTGGCGAGAGCAGTGTGGAGATACTAACCAAGTACGGACTGAGCCCTGAAGAGGCACAGAAACTCGAACAGAGGTGGAGCGGAAAATAGCGATGATGTTCCGGCAGTACGCGAGTAACAGCATCGCTGCACGAGGAATTGCGTGCACGGATAATTACAGATACTGCTCCAGCAGTGCGTCGAAGGCGTTATCCATAGTCCCGAGCATGGACTCGATTTCTTCGAGTGAGAATGACTCCGGCTCGGCCAGCCATTCGGTAAACAAAGTCATGTAGGCAGAGATATTAGATTTTGCGATGATGTGAAATTCGTCGGAAAAAGTGTCTCTGCCTGTTTCAAGTTCCCAGACTTCCAGGTACTTCTTTTCGAGAAGTTCGCTGACATGTTTCTTAAAGTTCTTGCTTCCGTTGGCTCCGACGAGCACAGACCAAACGTCTCGGTTGTCATACAGATAGTTGATTATATTTTCGTACACACTGTAGTAGGAGTGTTCCTCATCGGTTACCCATAAAGCAGAATAATCATCCAGAACCTTTTCCTCCAGTTCGTCATACAGTGCGTAGATGTCTGAGTAGTGGTAATAGAAGGTTGAACGGTGGCTGTCAGCCAGGTCGCAGAGCTCCTGTATTCTGATGTTTCGGATTTCCTCTTTTTC
>Ga0181612_115601_pt1 | contig 10318 bp, 10 predicted proteins | sample HoacroProtozoa21_FD_119630 | JGI IMG/M metagenome (GOLD analysis project Ga0181612, IMG submission 119630) | Hoatzin crop microbial communities from Cojedes, Venezuel. Combined Assembly of Gp0051906, Gp0051904, Gp0051908 | reverse complement strand
CTTAATTCCTTTGAGATATTTCACTGGTGTTTCCACGTTGGCCCCTATTACCTCAGGAGCCCCTGGCTCATCTCCATAAGACTTTAAATGTGCTCTGGTGTAGCCAGCACACCTCAGAGCAACAGGTTGGGGGAAGATCCTCTTTCCCCTTTGAGGAAGGTGAAACCCATCCAACATCAGCAGTCCTGGTGCTGTCTAGACCATCCCATTATCAAAAACCCAAAATTGTGGCAGTGACACCAGCCGTGGACCCATATATTAATAGACTGTGTCTGTCTATTTCTTCCAGTGTCGCTGCCTGCAATTGCAAGGAGAGAGGAAAAAATTGCCTGTGCTCCAGATTCCCTTACCAACTGCCCCAAGGCCCTGAAGTCTCTTTTGATTGCCCTTGGACTAAGCATTGCAGTAAAAGTAATAGCAAAATAATAATGCATTTCTGACTAAATAAAAATATTTATGTTCAAGTTTGGTCAGGACACCAGAAGGTCAGTCATTCATACAACCCTTCACTTCACATCAATGTCTGAAGTTATTGTCTATTGTCTAGAAAAGGGCTTGGTTATTGTTACACCATACAATGAAAATATAAAAGGGGCTTTTATCATGTGTAAGAATCATCGGACCATTTTCCAAGGTACTCTCGTTCTCCTTTGCTGACCCATGGTACTTTTCGTTGTTGCTCATTAACAGTGTGAATATTTTCAATTGCAGAATTCAGCAAAGCAAATGGCGCATCTACCCACTGTGTGCAGAATGAGAACAATCTCAAGAAGGGGCCAATACAAAAGGGAGTCGTGTCTTCTCTTTTTCCCCTGCGAGTTTCAATTCTATCCTCTCCATTACCAGAATAGCACAAGCTTTTGTCATCTCAAATCTCAGGATGCCCCAGATGCTCAAGCCTGTCTCCCATCTCCAATTCAGTCACTGTCCTAAGATGCAGAAGTAGTGATATGTACAGACTGGGCGAGAACTTAAGTAGAATTAAACATGAGTAATCATTAAGCAAAGCAGTAATCAAGCATGATTAAGCTGGTCTAGTTGAAATGGACCATTTAAATATCTACACTTTAGTCTCAACAGCTCTTTTTATGTGGATCGCCTGACCACCTCTCCATTTCACTTGGCGTATATTTCGTGCAAAGAATTTACTTTGACCTGCCCTGTCAGCACAGCCGTGTCCTCACATGGTCTAACTGACCTGCTGAAACCAGAAGCCTCATTTTCTGCCACTGATTTAGGCTTGCTCTGGGTTTGCAGAAAGGCTGGGCAGGGGCTGCCCATGGGGTCTCTCTGGGGATCCAGGCTTGATGCTTCTCACTGCGGGCAGCCTCACTGGCCGTGTTGGCTCCCATGTCTGGACACGGCACCTCGGGGCGGCTGGGAATACCCAGCACTGCAGCAAATCGAGTAAAGCCCCTCCGGCCCTGCAGAATGACTGCAGAAGCATGTGAGGCATGTTGCCTTTCAAATAATGACCATGATTGAGCAATGGTGGTGTAATTGTGGTGTCTCCCGTGGAAGCAAGTGTGGGTAACTCAGGGCAGTCAAAGCTCACACCCTTGCACATGTACCATGGGTGGTTTCTTCCTGGAGCACCACAGATGTCACAAGGTCAGTTATAGCCCTGGCCCTACTCCTCACCTCAGCCTGTGTGTGGGGAGGACTTAGTAACTGCTCCAAACATATTAGAGATGGAAACTTCATTTCTTTTTCGCCTCTATTTTGCAGGAGTGCAGTGTGGGTGGGTGGCAGGTGGTGGAGGTCATGCAGCACTGTCACTGACAGCAGAAGACCTCCCAACAACTTCATCAGAGGCACCTAGTGCATGGTGACCTGGGATGGGCTGCGGATGCCTTGCCAGGGCCCAAAGGCCACTGGCCGCTTGGGGACATGTATATCTGACTAGAAAGTCACAGGTGGTGGTGCTTGGTGGCAGTCAGCCTCTCCTGTTGAGGACGCTTCTGGTGATACTGGGAGAGCCACGTTCAGGGTGTGCGGAAAGGCGTGCGCTGAAAGGGAATCGCTGGTTTGTGTTACTTGGGGCTGTGCTTAGGTGGTGCTAGAGAGTAAAGAGTAAAGACCTCTCTGCGATTTGGGCGTCTGGATGGGGAGTTTGGCCACATTTTTCCCTAAAACATCTTGTGAAGAGTGGTGATCGAGTGGACTCAACACGGCCCAATAAGGCACATCGCACAGGACACAGCAGGGCTGCAATGTTTAAGGAGAAAGACTCTTAAATTGTCTTAGCATTTTAGTACTGTCTCAAAACTTGATCTGAAGAACAGGAGACCGTCCAGTTTTGTCCAGTGACAAAATCCTTGCCTGGCACTCCCAGCAGAGGGGTATTAAGAGTGATACAGTCCAAATAAGAATTCACAGACCAAACAGTGGCTTATTCATTCTCTCACCTACAAGACCACTGCTAGGTGAGTGGCAAGTGCAGCCTTTATCCTACCTTTGCTGCTGGTCCTATTTCTTCCAGCTTCCCAAGAAACCTCTTTCTTCTCTCATGCCGTGCAAATCAGGATTGACACCAGGGGTTTGCATTGCCCTGCAAGTCGTGTGGAAGAGAGGAGAACTGGGTAGGGTGGTGTTCATCTTTGGCAGAGGATGGCAGGGCTTCTCCTGTATTGAATGTCCCTACAGGAATTTGGAGCCTGGGTGAGTGTTAGCACCATGTTCACCTGTGTAAGCATCCACCAGCTGGGTAAGCAACCTTGGGTGTTTTATAGCCCTGGTGCACAGAGCATTTGTGTAAGGGCTCTCGGACATTGTGCTTGCTTTACAAAAAATGTGTAGGACCTACAATTTGGTCCTTTATAGCAACAGGGTCAGTGTATGATGGTGTTGGACTCCACAGTGGAAGTACAGCTAGAAATTCCAGGTTTTATATCCAACTAGCCAATTTTAAGTTTTGCTGTTGGTTTTAACAGTAGTGTGCCAATCTGACAGACATTATCTCCACTGAAAAGTTAAAAGCAAAGTTAAAAGCAAGGTCTAACATGGCCAAATCTAGGTTATGTGTTGCAAGCTGTAGCCCCTCGCCTTTTCTACAGCCTTCCTCAGCTGTGGTCTCACCACTTTGTGGCGTTCTTTTTGAGCTCCCAAGAAGAAGCTACACAGCAGCATGTGCAGCTGATCAGCACAGAGCCTTGTCCAAAGCCCCAGGATTTTCTGAAGCTTCATGTGTGCACACTGACCCTCACATGCAGAGGCACCCCAGCAAGACCATGACCTCAGTTTCTGTAGTATTTCCTAGATTTGAATCGCCATGATGAAGGGAATGGGATTAGTCCAGTAAATCAAGTTACACATGGACTTAAAAGAAGTGCTTGGTCCTAAGGACAGTGAGCAGGGCCAGTTCATCTAGTGCTTTTGAAAGGTTTGCCCAGCCTTCGCCTACTTTAAACAGCATTTAATTTTTTCTGTGAGTTTTACTTTTCCAAGAGGCCTTTTAGTTCTCTGAGTTCTCTGTTTTCTGCAAATTTAAGTTTAACCGTATATTTCTGTATCCTAGCTTTCTATTTGAAATGTCTAAACAATTCTGTAGATCTGGAAGGGCTTTGGAAAGGTGGTCTCTTAATGAACTGATGTAGAAACATCAATACAGCAACTGGGGAAAAATATTTGGTATGCAATGCTTATTGATCTCTGATCCTCATTAAATGTTTGATGTTTGATTCCTGCTTTTGGGAAAACTGTTGAAACTTCTGAAAATTTCAGAAATCTTCCAAGAACACTGTAGAAGATTTTATGATGTAGAATCCACCTCAATCCTTGGCAAATTGTTCTAACATTTAGAAGACCTTAAAAGGTTTTTAAAAGCTGAGCCTCATTTGTAGTCTGAATTTGTCTAGTTTTAACTTCCAGATGTTGGATCTTGTCATAAGCGCTGACTGTGAGAAAAGAGATATTATCAAAGTAACAGGAACATGCTCTGGATATGATTCATCTCATCTAAATTTCAGCATAACAGTACATAGCATCATTTGGGTCTTCCTTGCAGGACAACACAGGCAATAGTCAGTTTTAGATAGTGATTTGCCTGATCTGCCTACAGATATCTGTGTTCGACTGTCCATTAGCCCACACTGAAGTGCGTCTCGTTTGTTTGCCCAGCTGAGCAGATGATGTGGACTGCTCCTGGTTGCCTACTCAGTCACTGATAAGTGCAGTTCAATAGGATGATGCCAAGAATCAGCCTCACTAGAGATTCAGCTACTGGATGATAATTTCCTACTTGTAATCACATTTCAAGAGCTGTCAGTTAGCCAGCTGTTAATCCACCTAATGTACATGGCATTGATTTTGTATTGTGCTTGTTTCTTAATCAAATTTCTGTCTGATACCATCTTAGATGCTCCACAGGAGATGAGGTCTAAAAATGGCATGGAAAACTAAGACAATGGAAGCCTCAGAGTATCTCAGTAGATCCTGCTGGCCCAGGCAACAGTAGAGTGCTGCCCTGAAGCTGGTGTTTGCTCCTTTAAGTCTGTCTACTGCAAATATTTTATCCTCTCAGTCCAGTCCCAAGTCCTGGGCCACTGACTGTCCACTTCGTGTGAATGTTAGTGCATTCCCTGTGTCTTTTTTGGAGTGAAGCAACTGGTTTCTTCAAAATCGAAACTCGGGTGCTATTCTGGAGAAAGTTCACTCCAGACGACTCCAGAGGATGGAGATTGAACTAGATTTGACTCTTCCAGCTTCTGCAGTCTTCTACTTCTCTTACAACAGGCTTTGCACCCTCAAACATCCCCGAAAGTCTGGTTGTGTTGGCCTAGGGGCGCAGGACTGCTCCATCATGCAGGAACATTTAGTCACGTAGACATAAGCTTCGAGTACCCTGGGTCTTCTCCCTGGCCCGTGGAGTGATCCAGCACAAGCAATGTCCAAGAAGCTCTTCATCTTCTTTGAAATAGCTGACCAAAATCCAGTCCAGTCACTCTTTTAATCTGGAAGCTCTTTTCCCCATTTTTAGAAACTTTCTGCTCATTGTCATGCACAAACCACACCACCACCAGAAGCCTTGAAGAGTCCTTATCACACCCATATTCACATAAATGATCCAGACCATTCTGGCCTTTCTGTCCCAGCTTTCGTAAACAATTGTGTGCAGCTGTCTACACTGGACTTCTGTTATCTTGGACAATTTTGGGTCCAGATCATTTTACAGCAGTAAAGTGATAACTTTCAAATGAAGACTTTTTAGTATTCAACCGCTTATTATTACCAATTACTAAAGCGGGAACATATCTGAAAGGAGCCCCAGTCCACCTGACCGAAGGGATGCTGCTGCTGAAGGAGTTCAGTTTCTTGATCCTGCCACAAGACTGCCAATGCTCTCTGCCAGGGTCCCAGAACAACAGAGCGAGTGAGGTGGGAAGGCACGTCTGGGAATGATTTAGGCCAACACCCTGCTCAGAGCAGAGTCCGTGAGAGCAGGTTGCTCAGACCTGTGTCCAGTTGGCTTTGAATATCTCCAAGGATGGAGACTGCACAAGGTCTCTGGGTGACCTGTTCCAGTGTCTGACCACACTCACAGTGAAAAGGACTTTTCTTACGGATTATCCTGTGTTTCAGTGTGTGCCCATTGCCTCTTGTCCTGTTTGGTACTGCTGAGAAGAGCCTGGCTCTGTATTCTTTACCTCACCGTCAGGTATTTATACACTTTGATAAGATCCCCTTGAGCCTTCTCTTCTGCAGGCTGAACAGTCCCAGCTCTCTCAGCCTTTCCACATATGTAAGATGTTTCAATCATTTAATAATCTTCATAGCCCTTCACTGGACTCACGTCAGTAAGTCCATGTCTCTTGTACTGGGGAGCCCAGAACTGGACCCAATGCTCTAGGTGTGTCTCACCAATGCTGAGTAGAGTGGAAGGACCACCTCCCTCGACCTGCTGGTGACAGTCATCCTAATGCAGCTCAGGATGACACTGGCATTCCTAGCGGCGACAGCATATTGTTGGCTTATGTTGTCTGTCTTTTTGTCTACCGAGACCCCCAGGTCCTTTTTTGCAGAGCTGCCTTCCAGCTGGTTGACCTCCAGCCTATACTGGTGCCTAGGCTTATTTCTTCCCAGGGGAAGGACTTGATATTTTGCTTTGTTGAAATTCACAAAATTCCTGTTGGTCTATTTTTCCATCCCGTTAAGATCCTTCTGCATGGCAGCACAACCATCTGGTGTATCAGCAGCTCCTCCCAATTTTGTATTGTCTGCAACTTTGCTGAGGGTGCACCTCTTTCCATGATGTAGGTTATTAATGAAATTATTTGAACAGTACTGGCTCCAGTATTGAGCCCTGGGATACACTGCTGGTGACTGGCCTCCAGCTAGACTTCATGCTGCTCTTCTGGCTTCATGCCCTCTGAGCACAGCAGTTTAGCTGATTTTCAGTCCACCTCCCTCTCTACATATCCAACCCATACTTCACCAGTTTCTTTATGGGCATGTTATGGGGGACAATGTCAAAAGCCTTACCTGAAGTCAAGATAAACAACATCCACTGCTCTCCCCTCATCTACCCAGTCAACCACCTCCTCACAGAAGGATATGAGGTTGGTCACTTATAGACTCCCCTTCGTAAATCCATGCTGATTACTCCCAATAACCTTCTTGTCCTTGATGTGTTTGGAAATGTTTTTCAGGATTATTTGGTGTACTGCTTTCCACAAGGTTGAGGTAAAGCCAACCAGCCTGTAGATCTTTGGATCTTTCTCCTTGCCCTTGAAAAAAGGATCAACATTGCTTTTTTCTAGTCCTCAGGCACCTGCCTCGATCACGATGATCACCATGATCTCACCATGATTTCAAACATAGTGGAGAACGGTCTTGCAGTGACATTAGTCAGCTCCCTTAGCATTCATGCTATATCTCATTAGATTCAATGTACTTGCATATGTCCAGTTTGCTGAAGTGTTCCCAACTGATCCTCTTCCACTAGAGGGGAAGTCTACCTTGCTTTGGACTTTTCCACTAGTCTCAAGAACCTGGGATTCCTGAAGGCCGATCTTACTAACAAAAACCAAGGTGTAGAGACATTGAGTACTGTGGCCTTGGTCCATTTATTCCAGGTCCTTGCCCCATTCAGTAGCAAACCCTCATTTTCTGTAGTCTTATTTTTGCTGGTGATATATATGTAGCAGCCTTTCTTGTTGTCCATCACATTCCTCACTGGATTTTGCTCCAGATGGACTTTCGCTTTCCTTATCCGCTTCAAATCAGCTTCAACCATTCTTCATTGTGGGCTCAAGCTTATCTTGAGCCTTACTTTCACTTTATCACTTTCATTGCTTCTGTCGTAATTAAAGATTTAACAGGTATTTACTTTAATTCACTTCACACTACTGCTTGGCTTAAAGAAATAAATTGCATATGGTATTTCAAGGTGCGGTCTTACTTAACTCCTCTGAGTACTGATTCTCTTCCAACTCATGACTATTTTATAACTGATAATGCTGATTTCTGAACCATGGAAAACCTCCAGGGGCATTACTGTGCTTGTGAGCACTCTGAACTCTTATCTGTGTTCCTCATTATTTGAGCAATGTGCTTCTTTTATCACTGTAAAATGACACCAAAATAATCCCGGACTTTGTTTTGTTACAAGATGGTGTTATGTCACACATTCCATTTTTACTTTACTTTAACCTGGAGTCTTCTATGCATGTGGGCATATTAATTGCATATGCACAAAGATCCAGTGCATTGCCCAGTGGAGGCAGATGAAGATTTTAGCTTGGATTGTTGGTGAAAGAGAGGAGACATGCCTCGCTTCCATTTTCTCCTGTCTCTAGGTGTAGATTTTCTGGTTACATGTGAACTCTTGCAAGTGCAAGAGCCAAATGGCACTGCAATGGGGAATGCAGAATGTAGAATGCAAACTGTAGAGCACTTGAATGTTCTGCCCACTTCCATGTCAAGCTGGGGAAAACTACAAACCTTGAGAAAAAAAACCAGATGCATTCAGGGCTCGTTGTGAAATATAATGTGTACAGGCTTGTTCATTTTTACTCTGAACATAGCGGATTTCACTACTCTTGCTCACAGTGAGTAGCTCTTACAGGAGTAGGACCATTTATTTCAAACAGTTTATCTGTGTGTGAGTATATTTCTTATCAGAGGAAAATATACAGAACACTACTGATCAGTTTACGTTGAGGAGGGAGCTTCATGTGGCACTTAAGGACAAGCCACATTTACTTCACCAAAAACTTTAAAAGCTATTATGCAGTGAGGAGTTCTGCAATGCTTTGGGAATGGAAGCTGCATGCAGAGTGCCATTGAATGTTGACCAGAAATCTGACCTTCCCTGCCCATGCTCCATAAAGGCAACTGTTTTTGTCTTAGCAGATCACGTGAGACTAGAGACTGGCAGATGGAGATGAAGAAGTCGGATTTGCTGCTTCAAAACTAGGTTACCTACGTAAGATTTTAGGATTTTTCTTCTCTGAACTGATAGCAGGTTTGAGTATTCAGAGGTAGGTAAATCGGCCATATTTCTACTTCTTTCTCTGTGCAGCAGTGCAAATAACCATATCATCCCAAGCCTGAGTGGAAAGTGGTGTGTGAAGCGCAACAGAACCTAAAGAAACATCCATTCACCTTTTGAAAGGGATGGAAGTGGTGAGCAGGGCTGGTCCATGACAGCAGTAGCAGCTGTTCTCACCTGATAGTGGAGGTGTTACTTTAATTCCAGGCCCTTTTTTTGTTTAAACATGCACAAACCATCTGAAAAATTAGCATATGTGGCCAGAATTTCTGATGAGTCTTAGAACGACTCATTGCAATTTCAACTAGATACAAGATTCTGGCTCTGCGTATCCCCAGCAGTTACTATATAGTGAGTTTTCCCTTTTGTATCAAGACACATTTTCAAACCCCATCTCCATGGCAGCAGCAGTTTTGAATGGGACAGAGCTATGATGATCTGTTACACAAAGAAAGGTACTGGATCTTCAGGGACAGAGTCAGGATATTGCACAGTATGAGTATCACCTTGAAAGCAATTGCTGGTAGAAGCAACACAGCTCAAAAAATACAAAGCCATGGGGTTGAAAGAGGATTTCAACCTTGTGTCTTCTGTGAAGGGAGTTCACTGCTGAAGTAAAGAGAAGAAGCTGAAGTTTCCTTCACCCTGCTTCCCTCACAGATACCAGACTATTTCCCCAAACCAATTTCAGGGTGAAGATTTTCCTTAAATTATGAGCAATTATCAATGTATTCACACACCATCAAGCTTTATACCTCATTACATTCTATGTTTAACTGTGTATTCTGATTACAGATGAAGACACAGTTCTCTTCATGCTTTTCTGGTGGATTTCTGAATACCTCTGGAATTCTAAAATTTACTATTTCTAAAATACTGTGTCAGCTCCTGGTGAAATTCTGTGATACTGGGTAAGAGTGGAATTCAACAAAAGCACAAAGCAATGGAAACAGCTGAATAGAGTTTAATGAGACTCACTTGCACTGCCATCAAGATTAAAGTTTCGTAGGAGCCATGGCTGGCGTAATCAATCTCTAAATTCATTTTAACCCCAAACTTCTCCAACCTCGACATAAATGTTAACAAATATTTCTGTATCTTCAGAATAATTCTCAGAGGACACAGAATCACCTACTTAAAATTCAATACACCCACAAAATACTTATATTTATTAGTCCCATAACTAATCCAGTTTATATTAAAATCTCAAACAACAATTCACTCTCTGGATATTTTCCATTTTTTTTTTTAATATTGAACTAGACCAGGCTTGCATAAGCCAAAAAAAATAGCAATGATTTTTCTTCACATCTGAAACAAACATTAATAAGTTAGGAAATCCAGAGGAGTTTAAAGTTCTGTGAGCTTCACAAGCACTTGGCAAATTTGCAAGACACCTGGAGCCTCATGATACTTTTTATTTCATAAACAAAATAAAGCGGACCAAATCTTTGAAAATGAAATCAGCGGAGCTGTGTGGATGACTGCTTGCTGTTATATTTTCAAGGAGGATTCAGGGAAATGATCTTTTTCAATGTGCAAAGATTGGGTTATGCAAGGAGTTGAGAAACCCGTATGTATTCTTTAGTCTGCTACACTTTTTTTACTCAGAAAAAATAAAGCTACCCAAATGAGTGACATGGAGTAAAAAAATCAAGCGGTAATCTGAGTGCACTGGACATCACAATAAAAAAAAATGTAAGTGTCAGAAGGATGGGGCCAAACTCTTTTCAGTGGTGCTCAGCGACAGGACAAGGGGCAATGGGTACAAACTGAAGCATAGGAAGTTCCGTCTGAACATGAGGAAGAACTTCTTCCCTCTGAGGG
>Ga0181612_181934_pt1 | contig 10319 bp, 7 predicted proteins | sample HoacroProtozoa21_FD_119630 | JGI IMG/M metagenome (GOLD analysis project Ga0181612, IMG submission 119630) | Hoatzin crop microbial communities from Cojedes, Venezuel. Combined Assembly of Gp0051906, Gp0051904, Gp0051908 | reverse complement strand
TTTGCTGTAATAATGGAGGCAGGAGCTTAACTCTACCCCCTGGAAATCACAGGCACTTCAGAGGCAGCAGAATCTGGTGCCTGGTGGATGACAGAGGCAAATTTTGCTCTTTCCATCTTTATTATCATTAGGGAATGAGATTGAGGTGGTGCACAATCCCAGCAGAACAGCTGTCATCAAGTTCTGCTACAGAATTTGCAACACAGGGGCATCTCCTTGCACATACCAAAGAGAGGACTCTCCAGCATCTAAACTGACCTTGGCTGCACCACCTCTGATCCCAGACATCTGAAGCAGGTAACCAAGGCAGGTCCCTGGATGAGTGGCATGTCTCCATTCACTTTGGCCAGGAGCCTACCACAGTGTTTGGGCTATGTTGGGCTGTGTTCTCAGTGTTCAACTCCTTGAGCCTCACACTTGGTTTTGTGCAAGAAAGGAAGAACAGGATGTTCAGCTCTGACCTCTCAGAGGAATCAGTGAAGGTCTGGGCAGGACTTGCTTCATCCCCAAGCTTGGAACAGAAGCACTTTTTCCACTCCCACCCATGCTGACTCTCATGGACACTTCACGGACATCCTCAGGACTGGAAGACACTCAGCCCCAATAGTTGGCAACCGCTTTACTTCTACCGCTTCATTTCCTGAGAGTTAAGCATCCCTAAAGGAAGGTGATCCAGAACTCTAGGTGCCTTTGACACCAGTAGAAGCTATAATCTATAGCAATAAAGCCATTACAAAACAAAACCAGGAGCAAATCCCTCCAGCAAACAACCAGTCAGTGAAAAATTTGAACCCAAAGTCTCCTCTGTCAGCCTCTGCTGCCACAGCCCTCCCTGGCACCTCTTCCTGCAAACTTGATTGGAGAACCAAGGTGGGTCTTTGCACCAGGTTCAGCTTAGTGATATGCCAAGGACACCTAAACACTGTCTGTGTTGATAGGAATCTAACTGGGCATCCAGATCCACGACACAGCTTGGAAAGCTGCGGCACTATGGGTGATAACTCATTTGGCTTGAGGTGCTGCTGGCTGGCACTCGGTGGCAGCGGGTGGCTCTGGAAGGGCTCACGGCCGAGCACATCCTTTCCCTGATGGTGTAAACGCAGCTTTGCACCACACTGAGAAGCACCAAGTGCCCCAATCCCACCCAAAGAGAACAGGTTCATGGGCATGGGGGGGAAACTCCAGTCCGTGCAGCGACTGGAGCAAACAGCTGTGGGACCTGGTGGTCCCACTTTTCTGCACCCTCTTCCCTCTCAGCCCATCCTCTTTCAACCAAGCCCCACCCCACTTCCTATCATTTAACCACCTCCTAGCTTTATTTCTGGTTACTGCCACATTTTGGCTGGCAGAGCACAGAGTGTCCTTTCCCCAGGGAGGAGAGAATGTAAGATTTGCTCAGCTACCTAAATGGGAAACAAGACTGCCATTCTGGTCTACAAAAGATACCAGGAAATCACTTTATATTTCTTCCCCCTCTAAACCTGCCCACCTTCTGCTGACTCCTGAATGTTAATGTTATTTATGACAAGTGATCGATGAGGGGGATGCACAATTCACACCGAGCGCAGGGCATTTTCAAATCACCTATTCATTTTTAAGGACCAGAATCAGTTTTGTATCCTGACATGATTTATCATTTGGAGGTTGAGCCGTGGCTATGCAGGGCCAGCTTCCAAGCCCTGACAGAGCATCACCAGGCTGAAGGCAGCGGTGAGTAGTTAACCCTTTGAGGGGTGAGCAGAAGATCACAGGACACCAGTATTCAAACTACATCGTTTAAGTTGGAGCCTTCTATTCCACCATCATGTCAGGCCATTCTACAGCCTTCAGCTTCAGAGGCACAGATCATGCTGGTCCAAGCTAACAGCCCCAGTAATGCTGCTCTATTTCTTAAGAGCAGAACTAGGTTTTTATCTTCTTCATAGTCTTGCTATGTGAAATAGAAACATTTACATAAGACGCTGTCATTGCAATGCAGCTAAAAGAGATCAATGGGACATTTCCCCTCTAGTAGACCTTCCAGCCTACACGAACCTCTGTATCTGCGGCAGAGAGAAATCTCACCATGGGCTCAGGAGAGATCTAGCTCCGAGTCAAATTCTGGTTCCCTTCCCTTGGAAATGTGCATTTCCTTGGGCTGTGTATGGGAAAAGGGATAGATCAGGCACTTGGGACAGGCCTGACAGCTGGGAGAAGGCAGAGCTTCTCAGGTTGGGAGAAGCTAGATACAAAGGGACAAAGTGGGAATGACATGTCCCCAGAAAAGACAATCTATATCATATGTTTGATGCCAGCCTGCCAGCGGCTGGCACAACCCACAAAATGACTTAATTCATTGCATCAGCACAGAAAAGCAAACAAACACAAAACAAGTGGGTGAAGCAGCCAAGTCCAGAGGTGACACTGTGGCAGCTTTGTCACAGCCCTTTTCTCTTGCTTCAGGAGATGCTATAGCAGGATACAGCCTCTCTCATGAGCAGAGGGAGGTACCCAGAGTACAGATGGCAGAATGCTGCTCTCCAAGGCTACAAGAGCTGGGTCTAGCTGTCCTCAGTACCTTTAATACCAGCCCAGTGTCTTGGGGAGAAAGGTTTTAAAGCTCAAGTGCATCACAGATTCAAGCCTAGGAAGTTACCTAAGAGGATGGGAAAGGGGAGATGTCCATAGAGAGTCTACTTGGGGAGTCATACAGAGGTGTCTTCAGATCACTGGTGACTGTCAGGACCCAGCAGGGACCCCTGGACTTGCAGCATCTGGGCACTTTGGAGAGACAGTGCAGCCAGCCAAAACCCCTCAACTGTCTCTGCGCGAAGTGGTTTCCTCCTCTGCCTGCATAGCTCCTCACCATGCGACTCCCACAAACGGCACTACCTTCCTCAGATGGGAAGGCTGCAGATGGGTAGGTTAGCCCTGTGGCAGCAGCTTCCGCAGCAGATGTAGGAAATTCCAAGGGCCAGTTTCACCTTCACACTCCTGCCCCACATTAAGTGTGCTGGGACCCTCTGGGATGCTGTGCAGTTGTAGAGCCCCACTTCAGGAAGCATCAAAGCTTCTGCTGACTCTTACAAAGAGCACTCTAGGAACAGTCAGGGCTGTCTTCAGCAGCACTCCCCCATATGATTCTCCAATGTCTAGTAAAGGTTGAGTTCACACAACAGTTTTTCCCCTCAGTGGGGATGGCTGTTGTCACTGCCTTGTATCCTGTTTTCACTGCCTTGTATCCTGTTTTCACAAAAATACTGGAGATGCTGAATATGCGTGAAGCTCCTACACCTGCAGCCACATACGGTTGGTATTAGCCCAGTGGATCTAAAATACTGAAAGACTGGGATAGATGCGTGTATATTCTCACATACCCATCACCATGGCATAAGCTGTGTTTCTTAGGAAACCAGACTAGCAGCAGTGCCTGGTATCTGCGTTTAGGAGTAGAGCTGAACTCTAGATGCAAGACTGGATTTTATAAGCCCCTCTTTACTGCTACCACCTGCATGGCTACGCAGTGCTCCTGCAACGGCGAGTAGAGCAGAGCTTCCAACAGGGGTGGAAAGGGGTAAACTAAATGGATGAGAGGGAAAGAGAGGGATGAGGATGTGCACTGTGGTTTTCTTGGCATACCCTTTGGCAGTGCAAAGCAGATGGGACAGCCACCTAGAAGATGATCCTTACGCTCTACCTCCAAGCACAGGAGTGGCTGGGGAGGTGAGCATGCCCAGCCCTTGCACTCTTTCCCCTGCGCTGCTGCTCCTGCATCACTGTGGCTTCATGTCCACACACGCACATGGGATGGAGGACCTTGCAGTATCTGCTGGCCACCAGGGATGACATCCACGTGGCTTGGGCTGTGGTTCTCCTCCTGGAGACTGTGCCCACGGAAGGAGTGGATGAATGAAAGTGCAAGCAAGTGCCTGGTCAGGTGCCCATCTGTGGCTCGTCAGCAGGCACTGCTCAGAGGCACGCGCTCGGCAGTGGCCAGTCAGAAGGGCTTTTTGGTGTGAAAGTGATACTATAACTACAGTGCCAATCCTCTGTGCCCAGAGGGGTTTGTTCAGTGGAAATTTTCTACTTGAGAAACTAAAAATAAAACACTCATCCTGAGAACTTTCTTTTTTCAGTTTCAGGGGGCTGGTTTTGTTTCTGCTCCGTTTTGCATTGAGGGGGACAGGAAAAGCCAAACTGTCCTGGCTGTGCCTCTTCTTTGTCCTCTCCACTCCACTTCCCAGTGCACTAAAGAAGTCTTTCAAAACCTGACAGGAGTCAGGTTTGTTTCTTGCTAGAAAAGAGGTAAAAATGACTTCACAAGGAAAATAATAATGGAAGTTTCCTGTGAAAAATAGATAATTAACAGTTGCTCTCCAGTGCGTGTCCTGGAGGCTCTTCAGACCAAAGAGCATCTCTGCTGAGTGTTTCTGCAGCTCCAGGTACAGTGGGATCCTGAGCCATGAGCAGAAACTGTTGTAGTTGGGGAGGCATCAATCTAAGGGGCTACATACTGAAGAAGAGCCCTCAGACCTGAGGCACCCTGCCTGCCCCTCCGCAGCACCACAGGCCAGGCCTGGGCCCCCAGGTTTCACACCATCAGACCATTGCCATGGAAACTATCTCCAGGTACCTATTTCAGTCCTCCTGGGAAGCACACTGCTCCTCCTCCCAGCCACCACCGCACTGGCTCAGCCAGGGTGGTGCAACTTGCCCCAAGCATCCTGGTGCCTGCATGCTTCCCAGGCATGAGAGGGCAAAGCCACCAGACAGAGGAGTCTGCCAACACATTGCCAGTGGAGACTGAAGAGCATCATTATCCTCCTCCCTGAGCTTATGAGCATGGTAGGGTTGCTGAGCTCACCAAGGGCACTTGAGGACCTTGCTCCTAACCAGGGACGGCTGTCCAGCCTTTCTAGCTCCAGCTATCAGCAGGTCAGAGCACCTCTTCCCAAGGGAAGGGAGACAAATCCACCTCTTCTCATGACAACACCACCTTCACACCATATCTAGCCAGCGTGACACAACCTGCCAGCAGCGCTGGGCCAGCTACCTCCCACGCTCTCTGTTGCAGTGATACCACAACCCCGCAGCAACATCATCACTCACCATCTGGATGACAGACACCGGCCCAATGCTGTTCACGTAGATATCCACATCAATAAATGTGGGTTTGACTGTAAAGAAAAGAAAATAGGTACGGATGAGCTGGGGTTAGGATCGTTTGTGAAGGGGTGAGGACCAGGGGAGCATCTGGGATCAGCATGGCTTCATCTCACCAAAAATACCAACTACATCAGCCACAAAGCATGGAGAACAAAGGACACAGCCAAACCAGGTCACCACTCATGACCACAGGGAGCTTCATAGGGGACACTTACTGCCAATGTCAGGCCTCAGCTTGTTGTCATAGTTCTTCAGCAGCGAGTTGAGGATCTGCGTGGCATCAGTCTCCTGTGCCTTGGGGGTAAGGACCCAGGTTTTATTGATGCTGAGGTAATCGTAATCATATTCCTCTGTGCTCTCACACCTGGACCAGAGACAAAAGAAGAGGAGACATCGCTGTGGCATCTCTCTGGTGCTCTGTGGGAGTAGGGGCGTAGGTGGGTTTCAGTGATACTAAAGGAGGAGGATGCAGCACTGCTAAAAGGCAGATGATAAGGAGCTCAGGGATCTCAGCCACACTGCTAAGAAGACACAAGTCACCTGGCGCCTTTGCTCTTTCAGGGTCCCCAGATATGCAGGGGCCTTGCCACCAGCAGTCAGGACTAGCAGGCATGGGGTGCTCCACATCCTCCCCAGCTCCCTTTGGAGACACACAGCTCATCCCCAAAGCATGGGAGCCAGTCCCTGCCCTGTTCCTGCCCATCCCACTCCTGGCCCTCTGCTGCCAGCAGCCTCTGCTCCTGGAGCTGCCTGTTAACCCCAGGTACCTCAGCTGCTCTGCCTGCTGCTTGCACCTGAAACGGGCTTCCTCTGAGAAACAGCACAGTGACCAAACAGCATTTTTAGGGAGCAAGGCATTTACAGTAAAAACATTTCAGAGAAAAGAGGTTCTAAACCTATGAAGCGGGCAGCATGCACGTCTGGCTTGCCAGGGAACCAGCCATCTGCCCTGCGCAGATCCTGGGAAATTAAAGCCTTATGCAAACTCCGTGGCCCTCAGGCCAAGACCTGCCACAATCCATTCCCTGTACTCGCCTACCCTTCCTCCCTAGCCCTTGGTGTGAGCTCCCATTTAAAGTTGCTCCATCTTCCTGATCTAAGCCACACGAGGAAAGCTTGCATCGTCCTTTGGACATGATCCGCTAAGCAACAGCTTCTCTCGCTGCCTTTCAAATCTGCCCTCTCTAAATCTTTCATGCCCCTCCCTTTTCCTAAAGGAGTTAGGAGTTCCTAAACCCTCTAATTAAATTAGGTCAACATGGTCAGCTGGGAAATTCTAACCACCTGCTGCTGCTCTGGGCAGCTCATTCACAAGACGGTCCCCAGAATGACACAGCCATCTGCAGGAGAGGATGCCGAGCAGTCCCACACCTGGCACAGCACCCTCGATGTCTGCCATGTCACTGTGTCACCTGCTCCAGCGCCAGAAAGGGTCTCGCAGCGGGAGCTGCTGCTGTGTTGACACTTCCTAGCTGGAGCCTCGCAGCTCGGAGGTGCAATCAGGCACCGCCGGCATTGTCTCCCTTCAGCACCGAGGGAGGCAGAGCCTGGCAAAGGTCCTTGAAGGGGGGGGGAAAGCATTAAATTGACACATTGCAGTCAGTTTATCAGATGCTTCTCTTTTAAAACCCCAGATAAAACTTGCTTTCACAATCACTTTAAAACGCTGCACCTGCCCAGCTTTCCGGTGCTGGGATGGGTCCCCCGACAAGGGCTGGCTGCGTGCAGCTGGCTGCCTGCGCCGCAGCTTAGGTGCTGGCACATCGGCTTCTTGTTTCCTGTCTGATTGCGCTGCGCTTTCTAACGATGCTCACGGAGCCTTAAGCAACGCTGTCAGGATGCTCTTCCCTGACTGAGCAGCGGCAGCGCGGGCTCGCTTGGCTGTCATGCCGTGGCGTGCCTTCGACATGCAGCCGAGCAGCGGCTCCGCAGCATCCAGCAGCTGCAGGAGGCAGAGGGGACCGCTGCTGCGCCCACCTGAAAGCTGGCCACAGCCGAAATCTGGGTCTGGCCCCGCTCCTGTGGAGCATGAAGAGGTACACGTGTCGCTGCCCACAGCCCAGCTCAGGGCAGGGGAAAGGAATCCTAACTGCCTTCCCTTGCTGCCAGTGTTTTGGATGACGCAGGCTGCCTCTAGCACAGTGGGAACAGCTACACCAAAACCTTATCTCAGTGTTCCCTTGACCTTACTTGAAGTCAGCCCAAGACAGGTCACCTCCCGGCACTCAACTCCACGTGCCCCACTGCCCTGCCAAATCCAGTTCCTGCAAGCCCTAAGGACACGGCAGAGTCTGAAACACACCTCTGGGGCCGGACAGAACCAGGCTGGTTACTCTGACCTCAGCCTTCTGGCTTCCCCCTGTTTAGTGGTGCTGATTAACACTCCAGGGCTTGGGGTAGCATTTTCAGGGAGTCACATCCCTATTACAGATGCAGTGATGCTACCAAAAATATGCTTTTTGCTAATGCAGCTAATCCTGGACTACTAAACCATACTAAGCCATCTTAGCATAAGCAAGCTGGAGAAAATATGCTTTTGCTGGGTGTCTGTGCACACACAGACACACACTAGCTCTTGCTGGTCAGGAGTGTGACTCTCGTGCCACCCTATACAAGCCCCTGCCTCCTCCCCAGTCTCTCTTCCCAGTGGCCCCACTTCAAATCAAGAAGGGAAGACAAGAGGTGTTGCAGAGGAGAGGAATTAAGGTGACGTGTGCATGTCCCCTGCCAGCTGCTAATGGAAATGTCACACTGCAAACCTGCCGCGATCCCCAATGTGCCATGAACACTTGCCGGCCTGGTGGCTCCGTCTCCTCGCGCAAAGTGCCTCGCTCGATGACAGGGGACAGCCAGTTCCCATATGTCCCCGTGCAGCCAGAAGGAAAGGCAGAGCCACGTTTCCTCACCTCTGCTTGTTGAAATGTCAAAACATCTGCCTCACAGCACTCCTGCGCCTGGCCACGGGGCTGGGACGCAGCAGCGAGCGTAGGCAGGGGTGTGACGGCAGGGCAGAGCTGGGGACGTTGTGAGGAAACCCCTGGTCTGACAGCCGCCGTGGGGGCCATAGCAGCTCCCGCTGGTGCCCAGAGCAGGAGGCCTGCACGGCAGGGAGATGTCCTTTCGGATGTGCTCACCTATATGGATGGGGTTGGACAACCCTCCTTGGGTAGCCCCTGGCATTACGGCAGCACAGTGCTCTGCCTTGCCTCCCTAATTCTGTTTTACTCGGGAAGACACTTGTTCTCGCTGAGGTTTCCAAGCATATGGATGGGCAAAGTAAAAAGCCACTCGCAGAACTGGTGGCTGACTCTCTCTCCCAGTGCCCAACCTGTCTGACAGGGTTTCCCTTGGCAGGAGGAGGGCAAAAGCAACATGTGCCATGAGACCTCAAAGACACCTTTTGCCTTGTAGGACAGCCGATGGTGCTTGTCCGGGATGCATACCCACTACTGTTTGCAACCTGGTGTGTTAATGAAGACTGAGACTGGTAAATTTTGTACTGAGAGCTGCACGCTCTGGGGAGGTGACACATGCACTCTCAGCCATCCCTAGCCCTGAGGCAGGAACGTGCGGGAGCAAATGCAGGTACTGGGGCTGTGATTGTCCAGCCCCTCTCCAAAGGCTATTCAAAGCCTCTCCTGCTCCCGAGGAGCAGATAGCAACAAAACACCAGAACAACACTGCCCTTTGGTTGAAAAGCACTTTGGGCAGTCCTGATTATCACATGCTAATGTGTCCTTCTGGCCACCCAACCTGTGCCTGCCAGGGCTGTAGGCACAGGGACGTTCCAGCAGATTACTCTAAATTAGAAGCAGGCAGAAGATGTAAAGACCAGGAGCTCGCTAAACTGTACCCTACCTGTTTCACATGTCTTTGTACCTGTTGTTTCACAGCACACTCCATGAAGCCCCAATGGTCAAGTCTGCACAGTTCCAACCACCTGCCAGGCCCAGCTTTCTGGTGGTGTGATGCTGTGCAGGGATCCTGCCTTCAGGGCTCGGAGTTGGGTGCCTTGGTCCCAGCTGAGGCAGTGCCCTGGGATACGCTGGTGAATTAGGCTCTGCAGTGGGGGGGGAACCATCTGGGGAGTGCTGAGTCACCCAGCACAAAGCACCCAGCCCCCTCCAGCACCAGCGGATGGGTCTTGCAGCTTGTGCCACAAGAAGAGCTTGCACACATGTGGCACCTGAACTAGGCTTCTCACCCCGGCACCCAGCATCAGGCGCAGGGCAGGTGAGATTCACCCCCCACAAGCTGGAGCCGGGAAAATGCAGTGAATACAGAGTAAGACCCTGGTATAACTTGCTCCTTTTCTCCTTCTCCCACAGGCTTCCTCTCCCACTCCATCACCCCCCCAACATGCACAGCCACTGTTCCTGGGGAGGCAGCGCTCAGGGAAGAGGCAGTCATGAGAGACCAGGCAGAAGGGAAGCTGGGCCAGCTACAGGGTAAATCTTCCCACTCAAGGGCATGAGAATACACCACATCACTGCTCCTCCATGTGATCCTGCAGCTTACGGCTCACCCTCTCAAAATGCAGTGCTTGTGGCAGTGTGCTGCAGGGATGGTAGGACACAGGAACCGGGACCACCACGGACCCCCCTCTCAGCCCTCAAATGCCCCCCAGCAGCAGCATGCTGGCGAGAGGCTGGGTGTCAGGGCATGGGCCGTGGGGCAGCTCTCGCTGCCTGGACCCTGGGAAAGCCAGACCTCGGGGGACCGTGGCAGGGACGGACTTTCTGCTCGCACCTGAGGTCGGCAGAGCAGACCATTCGTAGCAGGATTCATGCCCCCCCCCGTCCCCGACTGCATTTGTAATGGGATTTGATCGGCTTTAAGGCAGCTTATTCTTACAATTAGCTTCAGCCAGTAAAATCCCTCTTCCCTCGAGCCCTGGGGGCAACAATCTGCTGACAACATGTTCCTTCCCCGGTCCAGCCATTAAACTCACCAGCAAGGGCTAGGAATTGTGAAAAAAAAAAAAAAGGTAAGGGGAAAAAAGAAACTTGAAAACCCGTTGTGCGCGGGGCCTTTCATCGCCGCTGCCGGAGAAGCGCGACGAGCCGGCGGCCCTGGGAGAGAGCCGCGATCCCCCCGCCCCCCGGCCCCGCTCCCCGCCCCCCCACCTCCCCCGGCACCCGCATCGCACCGCGTCGGCCGCCGGCTCCACCACC
>Ga0181612_108151_pt1 | contig 10319 bp, 6 predicted proteins | sample HoacroProtozoa21_FD_119630 | JGI IMG/M metagenome (GOLD analysis project Ga0181612, IMG submission 119630) | Hoatzin crop microbial communities from Cojedes, Venezuel. Combined Assembly of Gp0051906, Gp0051904, Gp0051908 | reverse complement strand
GTATGTAGGTTTTAAATAACCATATTATGTTATATACTTCCATAAGAGGGTAAAAAAGGATGAGCTAATGCGCACACTGCTAGATACACTAGTTGTAATATTCTCACAAAATCTTATAGCCTATATCAATTTTTTCCCCAAAAAAAGGAATCATTTTTTTGAAACACTTTCAAAAAAGAAATGCAGAGAGCTTCTACTGACAAAAACACAGCAAATTGTTTCAAACATTATCTTCTGCAGTATGTTTTGAAGAGGACTAAACAAATATAACTCTTTCAAGGTTGGTGTCTTATTTTTACAGAACTTAGATCATTGTAGGATTTAGAATGAGACTTAATATACTTCACTACTCGAATTGGTATTAACCTATACCATCAATATCTCACACCTGTTTTTATTCATCATTAAAAATAACTTCACCCTAATTGTAGCACCCTTTAAAATGTAAGAGTATTCAAACTGAAACAATCTGGCAATACAAATGTATTACAATTAACTAGCACAGATAGTTTTCAGGATGTGAGAGCAATTTTGGAACTACATCTATGACAAAGGTAACAGCTCAGCTACATTATGTTAAGGCAATCACGCACAATAATTAGAGGAACCACCTGTGCTACAGCTTCAGAAATGTAATAGTGATACTGATATGAAGTTGTGTGAAAAATGTGGACTGACCAGGTCTCAATATGCTCCTTGAAATTTACACTTGCCTGCAGCACAACAGTAGGAAATGTAATCCAACACAGTGCATTGCCATGCAAAGTCAGACCTGTATCTTTTAAGCCCAATATATTATGAGTGACTGGCCAAAGAGGCTTTGGAGAATGATGCAAAAAAACAGAGCATAAAACTAGCCAACAACTTGCCAATACAAAACAAATAGCTCCCTAAAATTATCTTCTCCAAAATTTCTAGAAGCATAAAAGCAACTGAATTCAGGCTGAGTTGATATTATAAACTCTGTACCCCAAAATTGGTCAAATTTTCCACTTGCAATAGCGTATAAAGATCAAAGTATGTTTTTTGGTAGCATGCCTCTAATTAACATCATAATAATAGTAAAAGTTTAAGCATCGAAGAAAATAACATAGATCATATAAAATCTTATCTATAACTGAGACTAGTTTGCTTCCTCAGCTAAACTATTCTAATTTTTCACAGGCAAATTCTTCTGTTTCATGATATTTTCTGTCATCTATCATTAACTTCCATTCTTTGATCTTGTATTTGCAATAGCACTCTCCAGTTTGGTAGCTTAATCACTCATTACAGTACGCTAAAAATACATTAAAAATTGCTCTTTTGCATTAAAATCTTAATAGGAACATTGAAACTTGACCACTATCATGTAAGTTACAACATATTTGTCAGAAATTGTTTGTCTAGAAACAGTCTTCTATAAAAATTAAGTTAAATGTGAATTACATAAGTCAGTGAACAGAATAGAATATTGACAGACAAGTCTTTATAAGGGATTAATACACACCTAAACTGCTCAGCTCTCCCACAAACTAACGTATGGAATCCTACGTAGAACAAAAACCTAAAAGAACCAAAAAACCCCAAAACAACAACAACAAACAACACGCCTAAAAAAAGCCCCAAATCCAACTGAAAAGATAAGTTTCTTCCCTGTTGGTGAAACTTTTGAGAAGAAAAATAGTAATACCCTCAAATGAGTCTCAGCTGACTCATCTGAAAAAGGCATTCCACCAACTGCTGAAGGTGGCCATTACAAAGGCATCACCAAACCCACCGTGCAATAAATCTCAACAAGGTATGCAAGGAACAAGCTGAACATAAATAAAACAAGATTTCTCTTTCTCTGCAAGAAATAAGCAAGCTACTTAAGCTCCAAGGAGACAGAAACATGGTCTGCTCCAGAGGGGAAGAAGCTGCAATATGCAGCAATCGCCCAGGGTCTGGAACAAGCACAGTATCCAGCAAGTCCCATAATTGCTGTGTTTACATTCATCAGTGCCTGGTGGAGGCATTTCTGCCACTCACCCCGGCATCTGCCCCTCAGTAAGGACTTTTCCTCTGTTTAGATTAAGCCAATTCATTACCTAGAATGATTCCTTCAACTGAACAAAAACGAATTCCACCTGTTTTTATAAATACTCTAACAGAGTAGTATTTTAAATTTCTTACAAGCTTCTTTTTCCCCTTTAAACACTGTACTAACAGAATCTGACGCCATGCTTAAAAATGTTCTATGCTGCATATGACCCTTTCCTAAATTGAAAGTGATGCTTTATTTTCCCCTAACACACATCAGTAGTTTGAATGTTTCCCTAGACAGTAGAGAACTATACAGTTGTATCTGGTTTGAATATTTCAACTCTTTTCTTTCCAGGTATTTCTGTATACAAAAATGCATTAAACTCTGAATACTGCAGAGACATTTTTCTAGTTTCACTGTAATTATAATGCATCATTCCATGCTAAGCCCCAAGAAAACTTACATGCAAATACAATTTCAAGATTCCTAAAAGACCAGTAAAAAATGACACTACTTAATGCTTTTTAACTTATTTTCTTGACACACACACAATATTTTTTTATTCCTTCAACTATTATAATGAAAATGAAAGCAATGCCTATTGGGTCTTTTGCATATAGGGGAACTTGCCTTTGCTATGCTGCAGGTCACTCAGACGCCAACAGAGCTGCATTAGTGCCATATTTCAGAGCCTCCAAAGATCTTCAGTGGGCTGGGATCAGGACTGCCTCAGACAACTCTACAGAGCATTTAGAAAACTGACTGGTAGTTGGCTGGCTTCAGACTGGCTGGCTGTGTAGCCTACTTCTGCTGGCGATATACTCTGGACTTCTATACAGCTTGCTGTGTGAAGAACGGACCCTCTACAGTTTGGGCTAGCCACAAAGTGAAACTGAATCATTGAATTTATTACAAGCTTTAAAAAAAAAATAGGCTGCCAGAGCAAGACCGCTCTTTCTGCACCAGTGCTAGGTATGCTGGCTTTGAAAGATGGCAGAACTACAGCATTTGTTTACTCATCTGTTAAATGATGAAAGGGGGAGCACTGCCCACCTCCATAAAGAACTTTCAGACATTCAGATAAAGACAACCCAATGAAGGAAGCGTAATAGCACCAATACCCTCTTTTAAACCCCTCGCTTGTTTGACTTCAGAATACAACAGGCAGCGGTGTGGCAGGAATCCATTAGACTGCTATTAACAGACCTTCCCCCAGATAAGACATTTAAAACATGGAGCACCTACTGTAATTGAAAAATAAAAGACTTGTTTCAGGGCAAAAGTACTTCAGGTCAAGTAGTGTAAAAAATGCATGAACAAGTTGCTGGAGAAAATTGTTAAGAAAAAGATGGTACAGTACGTTCAAGTCACCTTGACTTTTTTTTCAGGATCAGGGACTTAAAATGTAAAAGTAAATAGATAAGAGCTTAACAACTAGTAAGACATGCCTCATTAAAATAGAACAGTTTCAGATTCAGCGTGAATTAAAAACAAAAATTCAGAACTCCGGGTGACTTCCAACTCATCTAAACCTCATCATCATCATGTGAACTTGGCAGCCTCCTCCTGGATTACTCTTTTTGACAGGCTGGTTACTATGAACAATTCTTTAGTTCTCAGAAAAGCTTTGTTTTAGTTCTAAAAAAAAAATCTATTTCACAACATAGGACATTCAAACAGGCATTTGGAATTCTAAAGCCTTTTAAGAGCTCCAGAAGCAACTGTGCCACATCAACTCTCAGAAAAAGAAACTCCACAATATACGCTCTCTATAAACTCCACGGCCATTCTGGATACCTGCAGAGCCCTGTGATAAAACAGACAAAAACAGCTTTAAAGAAACAAATATAACAGTCAGTCCCAAAGTCTGAAGCAACTGGCAGAGTCCTGCAACTGGCTGCCGTAAACTCAGATGTTGTATGATGCAACGTACAAATGTCATCAGGCTGCAGAATAATCCTCAGTACATCCATGTAATCCTCATCATCATTGATGGGCACTGTGTTTATACTTCAAAACAAAGCAGGCATTTTGCTATGTCTTCAGTCACAAAAAATTTGAACTTGCTATTTTGGTATCTTAGGACAATTTGATAAATAAAGTAACATCAGTGTTAATTTTTTAAAATGCTAGAACTTATAGAGAATACTTTTCATACTATGCTGAAACACATTTTCAAGCACTTCCACTAAGGGGCGTATTACTCTCCTCAGCCTTGTGTAAGTTATTAAATGCTTTAGATGAATGACAAACTCAGATGTAATTAATAATAAATATACAGCACCATCTTTTTGAAGGACATTTTTAGAATGTGTGTATGTCTTTGCCATTTCATGGCATATTTTCATTTATGCAGATGAAGTTCTTGTCTTGGAAAAAAAAAATATATCAAGTTGCAAGTAGCAACTTGGTATGTATTGCTGCTACTTTGTCTATTTCTAAGCCAGGAGTTCACAATACCACTTCTCTGGGTCTGTCCAATTTGCCAAACATTTCTAAATACTTTACACAGTCAACATGGGAGCAAGCTCCTGCCTACCAAGGATCAAAGAACCAATCTGAAAGACAATTGATCAGCCTTCAATACTTGCTCCAGAGAAGGGCAATTAACACAATGACACAGGCAAAAACAACTTGTCAAATGTATACAATTCCTGAATTTTTGTCTTTATGTCCATACACTTAGTGCTCATCTGGTGTTTTCAGAGCCTCTCCATTCCTTTCATGCTGCAGGGTGTTGTCCTTCTAAAAACCTGGAGAAACCAGTCTAAGCAACCTGGAGGTTAAAGTCTGCTTTAGTTCCTTTTTCACCACCTCTCCTTCACCTTGCTTGTAAGCAGAATTCCTCTGAAATGCCAAGTAAAACCTCTGCGTGCTACTGCTGTGGCTTTCATGTTAAGCCACCAGAATAATATACTATCTAATATTACTCCTTTAATTACAAAAATCATAAGCCAAAATGCATACACAGTAAAACCAGATTGCACCACAAATACCTATTTTTAAATAGCTTTGGGACTGTTTATGGAGCTCTCTGGACTAAAGTAATTTGCTAAGACTTGATTTGAATGGTACTACAAACAGATTTTCCTTATACTACCCCTATTTATATTTAGCAATAAAAGCAAACTTAAATCTCACAATAATGCCTTGATGGCAAAACCAGTGAATTTATTATTGATGATCCCTGTTTAGCTCTTGCTATTAGACTTGTGATAATTCCGAAGCACTTAGATCATACAGGTAAGCCTCATTAGTCCACGATTTCCAACTATAAGCACAAAACCTCCATTATGACACTAAGGTACCTAAACATACTTTTAAATACTCACCTTCTCAAAGTCAAGTAACAAAAAAGTAATAGATGCTAGCTGAACCTAATGAGGAAGATTAGTTCTTTACCATGGAATGTTTAAAAAGATGACCAAATACATTTAAAATATGTACTTTTTTTTTTTAAATTTGAGACTAGCATTTTTATAGTCCATCATGGATATTTCTAACTTCATAACAGATTCCTAATGATAAAGATGATGACACGGTGTTCAACTGAAAGACAGTAAACTAAGCTACTCAAAAACCATTTTAGCTGAGCACAAATCATGATCTGTTAAAAGTGCACCTACCACATTTTTGGATTTTAACACTGATAAATCTTCTCATCAGTCCACAGACAGATGGAACCACACACACACAAAAAATCAGTTTATTTACAAAACTGCCACATACAAAATGATTCACAGTGCTTTCAGTAAGGCAGATATGTTTTGACTGCAGACTTTTATTTGAATGTGTTTTAGATAAATAAGGATCGTGCAACCCAGAAACCTAACGAACTCTCAAGAATTTAATAAAATTAATGCAAGGTAAACATAGAAGTCAGTCTTTAATTTTAAGCAGAGCTATGTCTTCAAGTAGAAGACACAAAATTCCTAAAACTATAACCTTTTTAGTAGATTTTTATGAACTTCAATACAAAATACGCACCTACTTTTTTTAGTTAAAAAAGCATATTTTAAGTTAAAGCAAGTGTCTGAACATCATCTGAAAATTGTCAAAAGTCATTAAAAGGCAGTAATATTCCATTGCCTCAACTGCTTTTTATCCTACAGAAGTTACACAAGCAGTGGCAGCGCTTCAGATGGCTTGCATACAGGATTCTAATTCAGTGTTGAAACTGAACAAGGCAGGCTCATGCTTTCTCTTTCACTCTCAAGGTGTGCTGCTAGTATGGAAATAGTAATCACAGTGCAGCAACTCTTAATAAAATCAAATTCAGAAGTTCCTAAATTGTACCTACTATCCATTTCACTGTACTGATTTGATTTTGATGCATGGACTAAAAAATAACCCAAAACATGTGTACTAACAGACCACACAAATACTTGGCAAATATACTTTACACAGACACCTAAAGCAGAAAGAACCTGCATATACATTCCTCACAGCAATGCTTTCCTGGTAGCGAAAGACTACAGAGATAATAGCACACATTACAACCACACCTGCAACAGTGTGGATATACAGGAGAAGAGGAGAAGACACTAGTTCTCAACATCTCTAAAAACATTAAACTTGCATTCCATTTCAAAAAAATTTAGCAGCTTAACAGAAAGAACCCTAGCAGAATAGTTAGCTCTGCGTAGAAATTGCCTTAAGCTAGTATGAGAGAGAAAATATTCCTGAATCAGTCTTCTTGAACACTATCATACCCCAAGGCCAGAAAAAAAAGGTCAGGGATAATTGGTGCAATGGTAGCACTGGACACACATTTTCAGCTGGTGCCCTGTGATGAGTGCCACCTAATACCACTCTTCATTATAGTCTCATTGCAATACTGGCAAACTTGCAAAAAGCAAGTATATTTTTGGAAGATGAAGCAACATTTCTAGAAACTGATCTCTAATTATTATTTTATAGCCTCTATAAGCAAAGCAATCTACTGAAAGCACAAACTCTATACTTAAAATCCAGTAGCCAGAAACAATAAAGATACAGTAATAAGTTTAGGAGAGAGAAATCACACAAACTTTTTTCACATTGTAAAATCTACATAACAAAGAATACATAAGAGCACAACGAAATGAAAAACTGGGGGAGGAGGAAAGGAATTTTTTATTATTACTTCCATGACCTGATAACAAGAAGATTTTTACTGAAAAAGTCTATAGTTATAATGTAGCCCCTTAAAGTTCAGCTTTTCATTTACAGGCTTAGCAAACATAAACAATGCAGTTAAACATATTTTAAATGTTTTCCTTTTCCAAAGCTGTCTGTACATTCCACCTAAATTTTTTTTCCCACCAGGAAAAATGCAAGATATTGAATAGTTCCCCCTGCGCAGGGCGGCCATTCTAGATGAGCAGAGCACCATTCCCTTCCCCTCTCCATCTCTTACCCAGACAGTCTGTCTCTTACCCTTTAAACATTTTAAGGGCATGACCACACGAGCACAAATATATGCTACAAGGTACACCAACAACCTCTGTAAAAAAGGATAATCTTTGGTAGCATCACACTCTTCTGGGGTTCTTGGAGGCACACAGTAACTGGAGCACTGTTATCCAAAGGAAACGAACCTTCCTAGGTCCAACCTACTCGCCTAAAGCTAGCAGTGAACGCTTGCCATTGCAGAGGTTTTTCTTTTGGAAAGTTACGAGTTTTTCTCTTTTCAGCCAACCTGATGAAGAACTGCACTAGTAGCGATGCTACAGCTTGATCTGAGCAAAATTTACTTTGTGAAACCACCAGAAGAAAATACAACAAAAGCCAAATGTTCATGGTCTCTTGGTTGTAACCATTGAGAGGATTGTAACCTTCTCTAGTTCCCATTTTCACCCTGAGTAGGTGCATACAAAATAAGCAAATTTGCAACAAGACAGATCTAGAGCACATACATGAAAATGTACACAGGTGACCTTACTGCATTGCTGAGTGCTTTTTGGGGCATTTTCTTAGAAGTTTGTGGGGTTTTCAGTTTGCTTTGGTTCTAGGTTTTCTGTAGTGGCTACCTGTTACTAAGCAATTAATAAAACTGCAGAAAGTAAGCAAACCAGTAGTTTTTAATCCTCACTAAACTACCAGCCACAAATGACACACGAAAATGAAATCTGTGTCCAAACAGGCAGAAAACTATTATTTTCCTTCTCAGACCATGACAACTACCAAGACATGTTCAAGTTCTAAACTTTGCTATAGAAGTCTAACTTTCAAAATAGCAGAGCCTTCTTTTTTTCTACTCCGTGTTAAGAACACATGCTGATTACAGAGACAGTGCAGCAAGCTATCAATAATGGGCAGAAAACTCCTACATTGTGCAGTGTACAGACAGTACTATGGCATTTGCTACATGCTTGACAATACAACCACATGACCCAGCAAGCCCAGAAATCTCCCGAACTTTTTATGTCCAAAGCTTTTCTTTACTTTCTCTTCCTTCTGCTGAACCATAGGAGGCATGGAGTTGACTGTTTAGTAAAATCTCAGTGGATGATACTCTCCAGAATACCAGAGTCTATTGATGGTACCAATGAGAAAACTGGCAATGTCCATTCAATTTTCTAAGGATATGGAACTTTGTAAACATGGTGCCTGTTTTTTCAATGTTACAGTTCACTGCTTAAAGATGTCACAGCCTTATTTTTAAAAGTTACTGACTAGATGTCATGTATGTTCCTAAATCACATGAGAAAATTGACATAAATCAGATACTTGACTGGCACTAACATTTATTGCCCCTTGTCTAAAATTTTAGCTACTCCCTGAAAACCTCACATAAGGGTCTTAACCACTAATGGGAAGACTTACAGTTGGCCAGAGCTTCGAAACAGATAACCTAGATCTCTTCTCACAGAAAGTTCCCCAAAGTCAATCAACTCCTTAGATCTAAAAGCCAGACCCCACTAGAATATAAACTGACACAACGAAATTTCAAACACACAGAAGTCAAAGTGACTATATGAAACAGAAGAGAAATAAAATGGATTTTTATATTAGCTCTGCCCCCTATTTTTGCAGAGGAGACACTGGTTTTGGACCTGGGTTGAGTCACCTCCATGACTTTCTCAGCTGCAGCAGATTTTATGCGATCTCCTCTGGTGTCTGGGAAGCTTTTCTTTGTTACCACTGAGTGACAAATCTCTCCTCAAGCCACAACACAGAGAGACCATCTCTCACGTTCATATTTCTCGAGATATGGAAAAAAATACATTTTGATCGAGGAGTTCTTTCAGTTCTGATCTGAGAGCAGAAACAAGCTCCGAATTAAGAATGATACTGGAACTGTAGCAGTATTCATTTCCTAGTATGAACAATTTACGTAACTTATTTTTATTTTTTCCATAAGATCAGGCATATTGCAAATTAAAAATAATTATATACTATCTTAGGTAGCTAGATGGAAAAGGGTATTACGATTTGCCTTTATTCTTCTGTTCCTCTAAAAGAAAAAAAAATAATCAACATGAATCTAATCCTAGCTCACCAAGGATTCGGTAGATATACATGACTTCTTTATAAAATAAGATGACTGCATGATGCCAATCTTTAGCAACACATATCCAGCATATGCTTTTGATTTCAAGCCAAATAACTACAACTTTTCAACTCTAAATTTTTAAGACTGTATTTGGTACTGTAAGAGATGTTTTAAATGAAAAACCCAAATTACAGAACACTATCATGATCTTTGATGAAAAGTGAATGCACTTCACAAACTGTATGCAACTGGCATATCATAAGCAGAGGAGAAGCGAAGAGAGGCAACACTGCAGTTACTCAGCCTTCTCAAATTTTCTCAAAACCATATTTGCAGGAAGCAATAATTGTTTAGACTAAACCAGTAAACCAGACCAAATTCAGTGCAATACCATGGTCTCCCTCAAGAAAATGAAGCTAGTTAATTGTAATTAAATTTTTACGACTTCACACACTATAGCTTTCAATCAAAGCAAAACACATCTAAGACCAGTGCCTGTAAAAGACTATCAGCTATATGCCCAAATTCTTATTGGTGTAAGAAGTTAATATTTTTCACAGTACCACCTATAATAAATTAATTATATTTCTGGTTTTAAAGATGAAGACAAACATACTTTATGCAGCAATGTTTTAAATGCCATTTCAACCACAAAAGAAACCTTTGTCATATCTCAGAGCCCATAGTTATCTGAAGATAGAGCTATGAAGTTAAAATTCTGTGATCATGAAGAACATGCCTAGTTTTCACAGTAGCTCAATAGTTTTCAGTAAGAACTATTTGTAAATCTTCGCAAAACAACTTTTGCCCTTTTAGTTTATAACTAAGAGTTTTTGG
>Ga0181612_181904_pt1 | contig 10320 bp, 4 predicted proteins | sample HoacroProtozoa21_FD_119630 | JGI IMG/M metagenome (GOLD analysis project Ga0181612, IMG submission 119630) | Hoatzin crop microbial communities from Cojedes, Venezuel. Combined Assembly of Gp0051906, Gp0051904, Gp0051908 | reverse complement strand
TACATTAATCCTGGCTGTCCAAGGGAAATACATTTAACTCCAAAGACAACAGTTTCTCTTACTAATCACTACTCTCCACATTTTCAAGAACATTCTCAGCTGGGGCAGTTACCCCAGCTGCTCAGCAGAACAAATGAATCAAATGATGACCATTTAAGATTAAGACAGCCAAGGACCTAGGCACATGCAGAGTAAAACTTAAAGATCTACTACCAAACCAGGGGAGGAAAAATAAAAAAAACAAAAGGTAGCTGCAGACAAAAGCTTACTGTATTATACCAGGCCTGCCAAGAGAGATTTCCAACACACACAGATGTTTACCTGTATAAGTTTGCCAGCAAACTGGTTTACTTCATTTACTCTTTCCTCATGAGCTGCAAGGTCTGTCTGGAACTCTTCAAACTTCTTTTGCAAAACCTCAACGTGCTCCAAGTCCTGCCCAAGCTCTTCCGAGGTCACTATTGCTTCCTAGCACATTGATAAAAAAGTCAATTTCAGTATAACCTATGGGAAGTCACTATCAAAAATCAGGAAGCAAACTGTCCTAATCTTGAGTAAGTCCAAGACAGTTACAATCACTGTGTTTAAAGTCACATTTAAAACTACAAGGTTTCCTCCATTAAACTCCACTCCCCACTCCCCCCCAGCATCTTTCCATTATTGCAGAAAACATGCAAGATCACTAACGGTATTATTTTTTATCTTGCTTGCTCTTATTCATTGTTCAAGTTTTTGAATAAAACCAATTCTACTACGGTAAGTTTTCTGTTCTGTGCACGACAACCACTATTACAACAGCCTAGATTACTGGAAGAGAATATGCACACTGAAAACACACTTTTAAAACTACAAAATAATTGCCCATGTTATTTTGGAGTACACACAGCGACTGGAATTTGTTTACATTTTTAGATTGTTTATGGGCATTTGCTGTAGGCTTCCAATAAAAGGATTCTTTATGAAAACTGCACTGTCATATTCAGTAACAGTTATGCACTGTCATATTCAGTAACAGTTATGCAGGGCTTACATTTTGAACCCACAGTGACACAAAATAACAAACCATCATTAACAAAACTTATATGATCATCTTGCGGCTTTTTTTTCTTGATAGTGTGGTTTGTGGTCTGTTTCCTCAGAGTTCAAAGAGCCAAGAGCCAACAGTTCTCTTGCAGCAAATGTCCTTACAATGCGCATATCTAAAGATATTCCAATTATTAAGTAATTATGTACACACTGCTTGCTGATTAGGCTGGCTACTTTCTATAACAGATCATTCAGAACACTTATAAAAACATTTGTTTTTACATGTCATAGATTTCCCTTACAGGAAACTTGAATCTGATTACTATGAAAAATATGAAGGTCTCCTCAAAGCAAGGAAAGAATGTACTATGTTTAACATGCAGGCTTCCTCCCTTAGTCTAGTATGGGGTTTTTTGTGGCTGCGAAAGAAGGAATAGAAGTTTGCATACGTACTGCTTATACGATATGAATAACCTAAATAAAATGTGTAAGTGCCTTTAAAAGTTCTGTGTGACTACCTGAACTCCAGCAACTGTGTGTTGATACAAAATTTCCACACAAACACATCAAATTTCCCATCAAGAACACAGTAAAGGCAGGTAATAATTATACCTTGTCATTGATCCAGTCCAAGACATCTTCACATTCCCGTAAGTATTGCACCAGCTTCTGTGCTTGCAACAATTTGACTCCCTTCTCTCTCATCTTTTCCAACAACAATTCCCATAGTCGGTGCAGCTCCTGCAGCCGAGTCTAGAACAATAGGATGTTGTTATTAAAATCCTGTATCAGAAAAGATTAGATTTATTCCCTTCATGACCTCAACAGAACATTTTTTTTTGATCCCCTAGAGTTGTACATCCTAAACCCTACTTTAGGCAAAGAGTGGACAAACCTCATAGCAATTTCTCTTCCAGTCATTAGTTTTCAAATGATGTAAAGTGACGCAACAACACAAAATTAGAAATTGGTATTTACACACTTGTTATTAATTAATGAAGCTATCAAATAGTTATGTAAACATAACTGAAGTAAACATTTTGAGATAAAATTTTCTTTAAATTCTACGCTAGTGTGAAGCCAGTCCAAAAATTTGCTGCTGTCCCCTTCAAATGTTCAGTCTTTTACGTGGAATTCAAATCCCAAGAAGTGAATCTCCTCTCCATTTTGGGATTTATGTTTATTTAAGACCATGCATTTTGTTTCAAGTCCAACTTGTGCCACTTTACAGTATTTTAACCATTTCTCTCAGCACTAGTCAGTTAATGTATTTAGCCAACATTGTTAAGCAAGGTGATACTGAAATATCAGGAGTAATTACTAAGTTTAATATTGAGTCTCTGGCTACACTGTGCCTTTCAAAACTGTTGGGAGCAACCATAAATTTTACAGACAATTAAAAGAAAAACCACACTCCCACACAGAAACACAACCTGCAAAACAGGAAAGTATCTGCTCCACCCATCATCTATAACGCTTTGCTCATCGAGATCTGAAACTTGAAAGTCATGCTAGAGAAGCTTTTGAACAGCTAGCATGGGCGGATACCCATGTAATCCACTTAGAAGGTTCAGTTTGATAGGTTTCAAGGGAAGAAATAGCTCACACAATTCCCTAGCACTGCACAAAAGGATAGTGCAAATTGTCATCCAAAGAAGAAAGAAGATGCTGCAAAAAGAAGATGCACTGCACAGCCAAAAGTTTCACCTACTCGTATGTGGAACCCAACTTGGGTAGCCGTTACTATTGGGCGCTGCGCAGTCCGGTACGGCGTGAAAGACTGAACCATTAAAAGGCAAATTACCACTTCGATCAGAACACAAATAACAACTTATATTGAGCGGCTAAGACACAGTATTATTTATGCTCACCCAACTGCAAAGTGGTTTTTTTCTATTTGCGGTAAAGATTATACCATCATAATGAGATTTCTAAAATAATCATTAGCTTAGGGGTTTTTTATTATAGAATGTATTACAAAAAAAAATAAATCTGTTTTTCTTAGTAATCACCTTTTCTTAGTTATAATCAAATGTTGAACGTATCAGTTAAGTCTGATAACCACTACAACAATATCACAAGAGTTTTCCTTTTGAAAAGTTGTAACAGCTCGCATCCAAATCTTATAAAGGAAGAAGATTTAAACAATTTTACACTAAAGAAAATTTTGGCTGTAACCGACACTGAAACAACTGAGGCCCAGGAACAGCAAATTTAAGAAAACGAGTCCTAGAGAAGAAGCTGGTATGCAAAACAAAAACAACTGTTTACTGGTGGCATATGCGCATGTACGTGTGTGCACGTGTGTGTGGGAAATAAGAGAGAACACACTAACATAACCATAGAAAAATGAGAATTCACAGGAGGAGTAAAAGATAACTCCCAAGTCAAGTAATTGCTTAAAATTTACAGTTTGCTCAGACTTTTTAGAACATTAATAATCACTCAAATACTGTCAAATGCAAACCTATCTAGTGCAGCAGCAAAGATTTTAAAAATACATTTGTCATTGCATCACACAGGTTGGGAGATACAGAGAGAAAGAAGGAAACAACATCTTAGAAAAAGATTTGAAGAAAGCTTACTGCTTGTTACCGAGGAAGCCACTGTCCTAAGAGCTGTTCACTGCCGGATAAACAGAGCAGACAGAGCACTGTACTTGGAGCTCACAGAAAAAGCCATGAAACGCAAATTCAAAGAGATTCACACAAATGGCCAGTACAACTTAACCAGAAAGTAAAGATCACTAGAGACCTGATCTGAGCCAGAGCACATAGAAATTAGATGTCTGAAGTCTACTGGTGTGGTTGCTTGTGTTATTGAATAATTATTATTGCAGAAAATTAAAATGCTATATATAAACAGAGTGGTCAACATTGCTGACACCAAGCCTTCTGAATTTGCTGCTTCTTGATATTATGCTATTTTGGGAAGAACCACAAGTATAATTAATCATTTGCCTTGTGACTTTCAACACATATTTGAATTACGGATGTTTTTCCAGTCCAGGTTCCTGGACTCCAACTGGCAGACAGTTCACCTCAGAACTGGATCCAAGAAAAGTTATTAGCTGGGTGCTCATGAAAGAGAAAAATATCTGTAAGCTTTACAAATACACATTCTCTTGTGATTTCACTGATCAAATACCTACAGAAGTTTAAAAAGTGTTTTGGAATAGAGTTATCCACACAATCTACACAAGGTGTTTAAGGAAAAGCCTGTTGAGGTAGAAAAAAGAAAACTTTAAAACTCACTCTTATTGTTTCAGATGCAAAATGGCCTTCATTAATCATTTGATTTCCAGTCTCATCCAGTTTAACGATAGCCCCTGAATTGGCCTGCACCTCAGCTTCAAAGGCTTGGTGCTTCTGCAGCTTCCCCTACAAGTAGAACATCAAAGAACGTGACTCAGATTTGGTGCACAGCTCCCCTCCGCATTTTCCAGCATCAAGATTTTTAGCTTATTTTATGCATATTCAGTACTGACAAACAACCAATAAAATAGCACAGTTGAAACCATAGCTGTACCATATGTTTCACGTCTGGATTCAAACATCCCAATTTTAGCTATTTCATTATTGTGTTTGCTCTTGTACACTGGAGCATTCAAACATCCAAGAACCCATCAGCTAGTTCCACCCCCAAAAGTTAATTTTCTACAAATATCTTTTCTGTGGAAGCAACGAGTTAATTCACGTTTATTTACAGAGCCAAAACATCCAACAAATTCTAGGATCAAACAAAGCTGGTTTTACACTACACTGCACTGAGTAACTTTTTCTATGCTGATTTAGCATCTAATCCATTACCAGAAATATTCCAATTATATCACCAAAGAAACCAGGCTTTTGAAGAACACTTTGCAAGGCTGTGGGTATTTGCATCCATCTTTCTTCACTGCTCTCAGCTCAAGTTACATTTATAGGTTTGTTCTGTCTATCCCAGTTGACCTGGTACGCCCTAATATTAATAGCACAGGAAACATAAAATGGCAGTAGGACTTGCCTGTAAATTGCTTGGGTCTTTGTAATTTTCGTCAGATGCTATCTGTAGTTTCTCTTGGATCCATTTTTCAAGCTCATCTGCATCACGCTGGAAAAACTGGAATCGATAGGAATCTTCAAGTTTTTGGCGCCTTAGAGAAGATAGTTCCTTGAACCTGTGGTAACGGTCCAAAACTTGTTGACGCCGTTCTTGGATATCTTCTGCTGTTTCCAACACTTTTACACCACTCGGATCCATTTTCTGAAAGCCAAAAAAAACACATTTTGTTTGTATTATAAAACAGTGGTAGGGCAGGAAGAGAACCATGAAAGAAAAGCCTGCTTTTTTTAAACTCACATGTGGTTTACTTACAGTCTTACTCTGTGTGTGCAGGTACGTATATAAAATATAAATATTATACATATAAATAAATGAACACTTCTCACAGAAAATAATGGGAAAGGAATATTTACAAAGACATTTAAGATCTACTTGTTTGGGAAAAATATGGCTGCAGTCTATTTAAAGACAGTGTCATCTCAAACTGTAGCATGCAGTGTCTCACACAAACGTTAAAAATGTGTTTATGCACACATATATATGCAGATATATTGACATAAAATATTTCTTGTGCAACATACAAAATTATTTAAAATACTCAATACAGATAAAGTAAAAATATTACTGTTCTTTAACAGCCTACTGGTCCATATAAATACGTATATAGACACATATCTCTGTATATTATACATACACAGACCTCTGTGTGTGAGGCGTCTCCTCTCTGTTCTCTCAGACAATTAAAAGTTACACACTCAGCCTGCCACTCCCTACATAACCTTTCAGAAGCCAATACAGACGCTCGTGCTGTCTCACAGATCTGCCCCTAGACAAGTCAAGGAGCATTTCATGTAACCAGTGATCTTGCTCTGACTGAAAAGCCTTGTACACATTGTTTTATACACTAAAACCTATTATTGTTACCACAGACAGCAAAGCACTGACTACTGTTCTGCTTCATCTCCTTTCTATTAAAATTGGGATAACCTTTAATCTTCAGTTCCTAAACTTTCAAAAAGCAATTTGATTTTCAATGAGAGATCTGCACATTAGAACAGAACCATAACACACATTTAAAAAGCAGTACCATTATTGTCATCAGACTTTGGATATTTACTCACTCATTTGACAACTCACTCTGCATATCAAGCACCTGTTGCAACAAACACTTTGTGCTTGAACAATTATGCAATTAACATCTTGATGTACAAGCGTTTACATGCACAGCTCACTTCATGCTTGTATTATAAATTCTGTAAGCATCAAGCTAAATGTACTCCCATCACTCCCACCAAAGACAGGGAAGAAACCCAGTCTACAACTGCATACGAAAAGACACAGGCAATCTCTCAAAATACTTTGTTAAATATTAAATTGTTATTTAGTCATTAGTTAGCTGCATGCTTTAATTAGACATGTATCTTGCATAATTGTAGGAAAAACTCCACAGGTTGGAAAGCAATCTCCACAGCCATGGTTTCTGTTTGGTTTCCAAGCACTTGCAAAGGGATCATCTGACAGAAAGGAACATATGGGGGCGAATTCACACATTGCCGAGCTCTCTTCCAACAGTCCCACCCTGCGAGAGGACAGCCATGTCAGCAGCAGTTGTTACTCCCGTGAACTCTGAGCCCCAACTGCACTGCGGCAGTTTAAGGAAGGAAAGAAAATTCAGCTTTGCTTTCTCTTCCAGGCCTGGGCGTTTCGTTCGTTATTGTCAAAAGAGGTCAAGGAGAAAAAAAACAAAAACCCAACCAACAACCAGCCTGTGTAGACTGTATTATAGAAATGAAGTCCAGGTTTCATCTGGCAGTGGCACCAAAGGCTTCACTTGATCAGCGTATCTGAGGATTAAAAGATCAAAACCCTGAACAAAACTTGAGCTCAACTACAGATCCGATTCCCTGAGAAAGCAGCTGTTTTTTCCAGTGCTCTTTCAAGCAGCCTTTTCCCTCCAGGAAGGAAAGTTCTTGCTTAAAACTTCCTTTCCTGTGCTGTTACACTGTGTTTGAATTCTGACAACACTTCTTTTAAACTGAACTGTGCTCAGGAATAACAAAGTGGCAGCTAGTCTAAATGTACTGCGCCAGTGCAGCCAGTCTCTGCTGATGGGCATTACCGGGAGAAAACACTCTACAGTCTTTGCCTGTCAACTTCTATTTCAGCATTAGAAATAACCTCCACCGCCCAACGGATTTTAAATAATTTTTATATTATAAAATTATTTCAATTATTAAATTATGCAAACAATCATTCAAATTAGCATTTAAATTAATTAAATTATTTTTACATTTTAAAAACACAACTAGGAGACCTCCTGTAATTTAGCCTGGTATCTGGTTTGCCTCTCACCACACAAGTCTTGCAATCTGGCTCATCTTTTTGCTGGAATTCGTTAAAAGAAAGGCTCCTTTCATAACTACAGTAAGTCGAGCTAGTCAATTGTAAAAGAAGTGCTTTGGTCTCACAATAATAGACTGTTCTTTCCTGCAGCAGATCAGCTGATGTCAGCAAGTCTGCGCTCTGCCAGAGCAGGATCAGCAGTCACTCGGGAGCTCCAAGCCCAAAAGTCATCGATGCTGCAGAACGACGCAGTCTACCTCCAACATTTCACGCTCGAACTGCACTACCCCCACTGAATACCAAGCAGTTCTCCACGACGTTTCTAAACCTCCACGGTTCAGCTACATCTTTAAAAGGCATCCATGACGCACCTCTGCACCCCAGCAAGAGAACTGCCAACAAGAAGTTGCACTTTATGTATTTAAGGTGAAAAACCTAGCTGGTACTGGGATGTACACGAACGCCCAGCCCGACCCCAGATAACTGGCCTCATCCCCGGTGCTGTGCGCAGAGACAACGTCCCTGCATCACCACCGCCGCCTGCGCCCGCTGATAAGGTCAGGCTGAGAGAACCTTCCTGGCAGCCAAGGCAGGCGTTGTCGCAAAGACGTCCCCAAACCAAGGGATCCCTGGAGGCACGTGCCACTGTACGTTTATGCTGCAAGACTAACTTCAGAAAGCCACTTGTCTGCTTACATCTAACTAAAAAAATAATCAGAAATAATTCTTCGCATTGGGCCATTGTGATGGTATTTTTTCAAAAAAAAAAAAGTAAGCAAAAAAAAAGTAAATTCTAGACAAAAAAACCCAAAACAAACTTATTACTCTCATCCTTCAAGCTAAAATGACTAGCCTTCCCCAGATGATACAAATTATATGCTAAAATTTGAATGGGAACATACAACTGCAGATATCTACAGACACCGCAGTGCACAACAATGATGTCAGCAACACCATTCAAGCTGGGAAGCAGTGGGACAGCGGGGGGTTAAACAGGAATTGCAGCGGTGCCAGCAGGGCAGACACACATAAGATCCGTCAGCGTTTCTCTGACCAAAACATGTTTTTGGGGATTTAAAAACTCAAATGTAAAATACATTCAGCGCTATACAGAAGATTCTAGTGTATTTTTAAAAACAATTACACGAAGCTTAAACAATTAAACTCCTTTGCCTGAAAAGCAAGCAGATATCGGTATATAAAGATCACTGTCTTGAGATGGAGTAAAATAATGACTTTCTCTTAAGACAAGTCCTGATGTGCGTTACACATATCCAGCATACGTGACCCTAGTAATAGCCTGTAATATGAGTACTTTCCCTACCAAAACGCTCCCTGCTTCCCATGTACACACACTTGAGCAGCTTGATGCATTTTTTTGCATTTGTCAATATTATGCATGATAAGCCTTGTCAAAAGAACATTTAACTGATGCTGGCTCCTGCCTCCCTCTTGGGGGACGGGAATAGATTGCTCATCTTTCTTCTTTAAGCAAAAAAAATTGAATTGTAATACCGGACGTGAAAATAACCTTCAAAATGAAAGGACAGAGGAAAAAAAAAAACACCATACAATTTTTTCAACTTTGTTTTCTCCCGTTCACATCTTCCTCAAAACACCAGGGAAGAAGTAAGCCACTACATATGCCTCGAACACAAAACCACCACGACTGCCTAGTTCAGTGCTCGGTTAGCGGGCACTAGTACTGCAGGTAAATAAAAGAGATTCCTTGTGAAAAGCATGCACAGCACTGGCTCCTGCAAAGGGAACAGCATAAGCATACTGCACTACAAAGAAGTACCTGAAGGATGTCGTATCATATCCCCACACTAGAGATTTAAAGCACTACTGAGACAAAATTAATGCCTGGTCATTTGGTTTGTTATGAATTTAAATCTACAAATTAAAGCAATTTTAAGGGTGGACTATGTGCAGCAGAACCCTGCATCCAAATGCTCCTGGTTATTGCTAAGGAAGGTCACCTACAGCCTCCAGCCTCTACAAATTCCAAGCCAGGAAAATAAGTCAAGTGCTGCAGTACATAAAAACTAGCTGTGCTAAAGTCAATGCTTAATGTCGTCGACTCATTCCGACTAACTGCAGCAGAGGTAATATTCAAACAAGCCTCAGTAATTTAAGCAGGTATTACAGGGACACAAGAAACTGTAGCATTAAAAGAAAAAAGAAAGGTAAATTATGTCTGAACTAAAGCAAGCTGCAAAGCTAGCGATTTAGGCTGATTAGAGGGTTTGTGCACAGCCATAACTATGCACTTTTGAAATATGGAAGACAATTAAAGACCTGTTTGTTTTTAGGCATTCAGTCTTAAAATTTTAATTCCACTATTCAAATAAGCACAGCTGAATTGCCCATCTGAATTCGGTGCCTTTATGCACAAGGAGTTTTTTGGCTTTGTTTTGTTTTTAATATCACCACAGACCTTTGATAAAGCTATGCAGCGCTGGCAAGGACTACGCTCTGCTGAGACTCCTGAGAAAGCAAATTACCTTGACTGCATTGCAGAAATGCAGAGTTTACAGGTAATGTGATATTGTATAATTAACCCCAGCATTCACCATCCTCATTTGTTATCTTTTCATTGTAATTTTAATTGTGGTATAAACATTTACATTACTATCATTTCCAAATAAAATCTAGTTGCTTGTGTCACCCACCTGATGTCTGGTCCATACATCCTATTTATTTTACCACCACTGAACAGAAAACAACACAGATGTAGAAACAGTTACACCACAAGGATCACATCCACAATACAAGGATCATAAATTTGTGCAAGTGGATGGAACAGGAACCAATATCCACTTCAAATGCATTACATTCTACAATGTGAATCTTACCATGATTGATTTTTAGATGCTATAAGTAAAAAGATACTGCTCAAGTACT
>Ga0181612_147594_pt1 | contig 10320 bp, 2 predicted proteins | sample HoacroProtozoa21_FD_119630 | JGI IMG/M metagenome (GOLD analysis project Ga0181612, IMG submission 119630) | Hoatzin crop microbial communities from Cojedes, Venezuel. Combined Assembly of Gp0051906, Gp0051904, Gp0051908 | reverse complement strand
GCCCCCTAGCGGCGCCGCCCCGCCGTCCCGCTGTGCCCCGCGCCCCGCTGCTGTCAGGGCACTCCCTGTCCCGCACTGGCCTCGAATGACATCCAAAGTATCTTCCGTCATCGTTAAATTGCTTAGAACAACAATATAGCCACCAGCAAAACTCTTTAAAATTAAGGAGACCTTTTTTTGAACATTTTATTGTGCTTTTAATTTTTTTTTTTTGTCCTGAGGGAGGAGCCTCTTCTGTGTTTGGCAGTGGTGCAAACCTGCACAGCGACAGCATGGAAATTCCTCTGTGCTGTCTGTCAGCGTCTTCCAGGTTAGCTGGCTGCGTTTGCAGATGGCACGTTTTCCTCGCCACCCAAGCTTCAAAGCCTGGTGAGGGCTGGGGTGTTAAACAACCCGCCGGGCATCGTGCCCTGGAGCAGTTATTCTTCTTGGCATAACCTGAGAATTCTGTCTGATGCCTATCTGCAGCCTTGGTTCGCAGAGCTGCAGAGAAATGCGAGCTTGTAGTAAATCCAGGAATTAACAGTGACATAAAGAACGATTACATTTCAGCATAACATTTAGAATTAAGATAAAGATTTCGGCCGAAAGACACGCAATGTTTCTGGTGCTGAATTGTGTTCTAGGTCTTTCCGTACTTCTGTGACAGCCTGGAGGCTCCAAGTCAGCGACTGCCATGTCTGGAGGCACCTAATTTTCTGCGAAGCCCCCAGATTGCTTCCTGCCGTGACTGTGTAGGAGAGGAGCGTGCAGGTCCTGGGAGCAGGGCGCTGCCGGGTGCCCCCGCCTGTGGAGTCTACGCAGGGAGAGCATCCTGCCGAGCTGGAGCGGGAGTCTGAACGGGCCGGGTGTGGTGACCGTCGGTGCGGCCGCGTCGATTAGTTCTGCAGCGTTAGGGTCCTTTTACGGCTTTGATCTGCAAAGCTCATTGTTATCCTTACCTGGATGTTTTTTGTATTTATATTATATATATAATCTTCAAGAATAAGACAAGCAATGCTGCTATATTTTTGGGTCATTCTTTCATCGTTTATTGTTGTCACTCCTAAGCTGAAAACACTGGCAACCAATCATAGGTGTAGGGGAACGAACCTTCCTCAGGATGCTTTATAGAATAAAAGAAGCAATATGCTTTTGCCTACCAGTCCTGCACGGGGAGTTTGCAAGGGAGCCAAAAGAAGTTTCACACATTTTTAAGTGCGTAGTATTGCCTTAAATGTGTTTCCCTAGGTTTCACAAGTATTCAGAATAATTACATGCAATATATACTCAATTCCCAGCTCCCTGTCCTGCATTATATCTACACATAGCCACCACCAGAGCAAAACACTTTTTTAAAAACTCACGGTGGGTTGTTACATCAGAGACTAGTGGTAGAAGTGAGCCAGTTTACGACGGTATGCAACACCAGGGCTTCCAGCACAGACACCAGCACTTTTCAGGCATAGTCTGTGGGTCAAGCAGATTGCGTATCAAGGACTTTTACAACTTCACACTGAGACTCCTACATTTCCATTTCAAAGGCTGGTAGAGACCCTATTTGTTCTTGATGTAGAATTCCTACTTGAAATCAAAGGGTATTGAGGGCAAGGAACAAAAGTTGGAAAAGTAATGAAGATCTATTTATGCCCCATGGAAAGAAAAAAAATTGTGCAGGTGCATTGTTCTCACTTGGCTCTACATGAATTCACTAAATTATCTGTGCTTTATGCAGCAGTTTCATGAAGTAATCCAAAGAGTTTTTACTTCAGCTTTAGCATTTTGCTTGCAGTTTATAGTGTGTATTTTCTTTTCCTGTACCTAAGATTAGCCCTCATTTTCTGGCTCATCTGACTAATCAGCATGATCTTCCTTTATCAGTAAACATTTTCTGCAGTTTATTCTGCGCTTATCAGCTTAACTGGCTTTGTACCTGTCACTACTTTCCAGATTTCAGAAAAGGAATTTACCCAGAGGATTATAAACAGTGACTGAAGAAGTTCATCAGAAATGTAGGAATCGCTCACAACTTCCATAAACCAGAGTGCAAGGGGTGGCAAAAGGAGCTCTCAGGCTCCTGCAGATTGTATCAGCTCCTGCCGCGCCCAGCTGAAATTGTCAGAAACAAATATACTTTCTTCAACATTGTGTTAGGAATACTTTCCCCATCTTTACGAGTACTTTTGAAAAATATTTTAAGAAAAGTAAGTTATGGGTGTTCAGTATTCTAAGTTTCCAAAACCATAAAAGCAGCTTTCTCACATCGCGTGCTGTGAAAGTCTTTGGATTTCTACCCTGTACCTTGCAGTTAGTGAATCTTTAAGAAAAAAAGGGAGGGGGGATGGAGGTGCCTCTGGTTTCTCGGGGTTTCTGGCCAGAGCAAGGATGGGAAGGGGGCTCCAGGCTGCACAAAGTGGGCTGGCTGTGGGCATGCCGAGCACCGCCGGTGCTGCCCGAGCTTTGCAGCAATTCACGCTTTCCCAGAGCTTGGTAATCACTGGGGAAGGCTGCTGGGCCAGAAATTAGGACCTGTGTGCCTCGGTCCCACATGTCTGTAGTAGAACCTAAACTCTTTGTTCATTCTCATCGTCAATGCTTACACAAAATCACCCTTAAAAAGCACTTATTCGTAAAAGGACACTTTTCTATTTTATAGGAGTTAATATCTGGCTGGTTTTGTTACTAATTTTTACGTAGGTTTTAGACAGAATAATTTGCAAGATACTACCTTGATTTTGTGGGAGAACCCTGAATAATTCTTACATTCCTGTCTTCTGAAAACATTCTGTAAATATGGAATGATCTGAGATTATTGGTACCTGTTTTTTTTTTATTGTAATCAAGTTTACTTGAACTGTGCTTATGAATAGTATGCGTGTGTAAGTTTTGAGGGCAGGTAATTGAAAGTTGTTTCTGTTGAATGCGACCTCAGGAAGTTGTAAAGCTGCTGGGTTTTATTGTTCAAAGTTGACATGCACAAGTTAACCCTTAGTTTAATCTTCAATACATTACATCTATTTTTTCTCACTTCACTGAACTGATTTTATTTTGTATGCTTTTGATATAAAGTAGTGTGTATTAAAGTTCAATAGCTGAAAGATATTGTTATCTGTTATGTGGTGTTTTCCCTTATGCACCATTCACATCTGCTGAACAGGGCAAACAACAGCTAATGAGCTGTTCCCAGCCTGACTTGTGGAGTCAGGTATTTTTACGTTCTTTATGCTTTGTTTGTACATGTCATTAAATTACTGATACACTGTGTAATTTGACTACTTTTTTTTTTTCCAGTTTGGTTAATTTTAAAATTTCTGAGAAATTAAATTAATGAATGTACATACATTTAAATTCAAAGCAGACTACTAGAGTTGATGTTCTTTACTGCCTGGGAAAAGGAGTCATAGATTATACTGGGAGATATCTTTCTGGGAAAATCTTATAAATAACAGAAACCGCTAATTCCAGTAGATTAATTTTCCAGTTGTTTTCCCAAAGCTGTTCTTATGGGAACTCCTTAATTAGTAGTATATTTTTAATCGATGTGTGTTTTTACCAGCAGCCAACCCTATTAATAATTTTAACTTGCTTGTATGTAAAATAGCTTGATATTCAGTTCTCTGCAGACCCTTTCATGTCTACAACACTGTTAATCCTGCAGACTGGCAAAAGAAAGGAGCAGTTCTGCTCCCCAAATGGTTCTGGCCAACATATATGCAGCTGTGCAGCAAGTGGCAATGGAGTGGCGTAGGGAAAATGAGAGGGAAGCTCTGAAATGTTCGTGTCCTCAAACACCCCTGTGATGCTATCAAGAAACCCAGGGAGCGTGCCTCTGCCTTTCTGCCAGGAACACCTCACACACCCTGCCCCCGTCTTTCAGAAATCTTTTGAAATAGCATGTTTCAGGCCCATTCTCTTAGGTGACATTAAATTTCTCTTGTCTGCGGACCAAAAAACTTGAAGTGAGAGTATAGCAGATCCTCTTTGTTTCCGTGGCAGTTACGTGGGAAGAAGATTTTAAAATGGCCAGCATAGGCTGTCTGCAGGTGAGCGAACAGAGTCACTCAGCTAAATGCGAATCAACTAGTCAATCTAAAATGATTGTCTCTACAGTAAAAGGCTGCCCACAAGCATTCTCTAATCTTGTGACGAATAAAAAAAATTAATACTGTGATTAACAAATGTTATTCAAATATATGGAATAACAAATGAGAGCCTATACATAATTGATTCTAGTTCTGTTTCTGTGTAGAAAGTTGTAGAAAAAAGGGACTTATTTCCAAATACTAAACAATTTGTAGACCGACATAAATAAAAGGTTCATTTTGATCTTCTGGATAAAAAGTACTTCTGGCTAGACTTCAATGCTTATTTAAGTATTGAAGCAGCTCACTTTAATTCACTGTAACCAATGATATTGCCTAACTAAACACAAAAATATTGTTTGTAACTAAAACACAGTGCCTCCAATTACCAAATAAACTCAAACGCCGAGTGAAACACTGGAATGATTTGAATGAGAAGATCAAAAATCAAAATTAAGTAAAACCTGGGGATATTCTGAGGACAGGGTGGAAAAGGCAAGATTTCTTGAGGGGAAGAGAGGTCACCCATTTCCCTTTTGCTCTCCTGACGTGGCCAAAGTAGCCAAACTTTCTGTCCCTCAGTTCAGCCACATGTGGAAAACTCCTCAACCTCCACAAGATTCAAAGATCGCCACAGAAAGGCAGTTGCTGTTTGTAAAGCCTGGATGAAAAGTATTAGAATTTAAGTCAAAATCACTCTCTTTTCGTAAACATCCAAAGCACAATGATTATTGCACAGCTGATTTTCTGTTTGGTAATAAAGAAAATGTTTTTGATCAGTATAGGGGCAGAAGTATCTTAGGCTGGGTAGGAATTTAGGGGGGTTACCTACTCTGGTTTTCTTTTATTTGTGTAGGTTTCTGAGTGTGGCTATAGAGCCTTTATTTACATTGTTGCATAGCACTTAATGTGTGCAGATTTGTTGGATCCACTGAAATCCATCAGTAAGGAGTAAGGTCAATATTCAATTCTGATTTTTTTTTTTTTATTTCAGTGTTAATGTATTAGGTCATTGCAGGACCTCCTGAAGAAATCTAAAGACTGTGTTGTGAAAGACTAGGTTACTTTCACACTGTTACTTTACAGTTTGAAAACCTGAAGTGGCCATATTTTTTTAAAAAAACTCTCATCCTTTGGAACCAAATGACTGGAAAACCTCACTACCAATATAGAGAAATAAAAACTCACAAAATACCACAAGAATACCTCAGTGCAGGATTTTTGAAAGTGAAATGAAAAATAAAATAAACAAAAAGCTTAACATTCATGATCCAATATAATTCATGTTTATTTTCACTGTGTACAGAAGGTGGAGCCAAATTCATAAGGATCTGTGAACCCATACTTCATTTGTTGTGTGACTGGTTTTTTACTGTCTTTCTGGAGGGGCAGCTAGCTCAGAGGAGATTTTGATCAGAATCCATTACAATGTTGGGATAAATCCTTTTAAGACCAACTTTTCTGGTATTTAAGCCGTCTGTAATGAGGTTTAGAAGTTTTTTGGCACAGATGAAGAGCATCTGAGCCTCCATGTATTTATTACCCTTCTCTCTTTCTGTCCATCACCGAGCCAGGAATGAATTCATATATTTAAATGTAGCATGGGAAAGTGAGCAAGCTGAGTACCACCATGAAGAAGGTGTCATGACATCTTCACGGTATGAAGTGGCAGACACCAGCAGAAAGAACAGAAAGAAGAAAATCACCCCAAACTTTGAACACTGTATTTTCCTTCTCTGCGATCCTCATAAATTTTAAAAGGAAACACCCATTTAGCTGTTGTCACTGCTAGCTGATATTTCAAAAAGAAAGCAGACAATAGGGCAGAATAATTTTGTGCTTAAAGGATGGGACCAGGCATTAAGAAATGTTGCTCCTAATCCTGGTTATGCCATCAGCTACCTATGAGTCAGAATTGCTGCTGATATTCTCCATGACAAACTTCTCATCTCCGTAAAAGAGGTTAATATAATGTAACTTGTTCTACGTTAATGTTTATAAAGCATTCTGAGTTTCTAGACAGATGACTGTCCAACGGGGCAAAATATTTTCAGAGAATAGGGACGATGTGGTAGGCCGGGCTCTGACCTGATGGCATCTGGTCACTGAGAACGTTTCCACACTTTCAGCTGAGGTGCTTCAGTCTTGATGTGTTTCCAGTAGGGTCTCTTTTAAAATGGCAGTTTTTTCTTTTCCAGGCAGATCAGTAACAGCAGAATCTATCTCGTGCTGACTAAGCCTCCATTCCCCCTGGGCAATATCTAGTTTTAATAGCCCCGTAGCAAATGTATCTGAGACCAGTTTCGACAAGGAACAGTGTTTGCTCACTAGGAGACAGTCTTGTGATTATCCTACTTTTTATTGCTACTATCCTTACGTTTATCAGAAAATACTGTCTTATATGCTATGTGCTGGGCCACCCCAGTGAGAGCAGCGGCCGCCTTCAGGGATGACCATTGCCTTTGCTTTGAACAAGCGATGCCCCTCTGAAACTCAGCAGGGGAGGCTGAGGGTTTTGCAGGCCTGGCGGTGCTGGGCGCAGCAGCTTCCAGCGGGCTCCAGCCCAGTCCACCCCAGCTGAGAGAACGTGCAAGCGCTGTGGCCAGCAACTTCAAAGCTGTGTTATATTTCTACATGATGTAAATTCCTTAAACAAGCGAAACCCACTGGCTGCTTTAAAAAAAAAAAAAAAGTCATTAGTCTGCACATTTATGTGCTTAGGTAATCAAGAAATACCGCATTATTGTTCCTTGGACATTCTGAGAAGCTTTACCTCAACAGGGCATGAAACAGGGTCACGCATTATTCACAAGTCTCTCTTTAAAGTCAAATGTGTGAGAAGCGATATCGGTGAAAACGTGCCGAAGCTTACGTGCCATCCACGGACGTGGGTGACTGCACAGCTGCCTTGAAAGGCACCCAAGAAAATCTGTGTTGCATGTGTAGGTTCATCTTGGTTTACTGTATAATCAGTTTACTCAGTCCATGGACTCCTCTCCCACATTGCACAGGATGAGGCCAGTGCTGTGCATGGGAGTACTGGGAAGTGAAGTTTGCAAACAAATCGAAAACAAGTGAAGACATGCTCTTTATGTAAAGAGCTCCATAAATCACAAACATCCTTACCTGGGAGTAGACCATGAACCCCACTGGTATCAATGGGAGATTTTGTAATGGTCAAAGGAATGGAGAGCCTTCCAAATGAAATATTGACTAGGGCTTTCCTGGCGAATCAGGTTACTAAAATATTTTTGAGGAAGTATTTGGAGGCGATATGAGGAAAAAATTTGTGTGTAGAGTTCTGTACTTATGTCCAGGTAATAACAGAAAGAAAATAGTGGACTCAGTTCTGTATTAACTGTGAATCTGTGTCAAAGGCTGTAAATACTAAATAATCCAATTTATGGTTCCCTTTGATAAGTCTGTGTAGCAACGCTACTACGAACTCTGAACTATTTCACCGATTCAGCCGAGAATGCAGTAAAGAGTGGAGAGACACCCTTTGAAAGTCACCCTGAGTTTCAGTCCCGGAGATGCACTTGATGGAGCCTGGGCTCCAGCACTGCCTCTGGGTCGCAGTGTGAACGTGCCCTCACGGATTGCGCTGTAGCCTGCCAAACCAAAGAGAAACAGGTTCTGCAGTCCCAGCACTGCCACGCTGAGAGATTGCTTCACAAGGCTGTGCCATTTGCTCCACAAGGCAAAATGTCAATGGATGGCAACAGAGGTCCCAGAGAGCTCTGGGCTCCAAAATCTTCGGCTCTGTGGTGTAAAAAGAGTCTGCTTTAGATCCAACTGTGATCTTCCTACCTGTCTCTTAGTCCACAATTAAGAACACACTTGCCAGTATCTCAGGTCTGACAGCCCAGTGCTTTGCTGTTGAACATTGCTTCAGCTGAAGAGGGATTGTGTGTGAAGATGTTTGTTCAATCCGAAAAACTTATTTCCATTGCAATGCAAATGAGTCTGAGACTTTCTGGTAACTTTGTGAAATGGTAGATCATTGCATCGTCTGAAGCTGAATATGTTCTGCTAATAGGCTGTGAAACGTGATCATGGAGACATACTTCCGAACTCCAAGAGACATTTCCAAGGCATTTTTGTCAGGACTAATAATAATTCTTGCTAATTCTACACACTATCACAGTGCAGACTTGAAATACTTTCCCTTTTCATGTGAATAATGCCATAGCAAAGCAAACTGTTATGCTTATTATTGCCGCAAAATTATTTTTCCCTTGTTACTAACATACACATTTTGTTTTTCAAAGTGGATTGTAAGAGTGGTGGGCTTCTCAAAAATACTGTTTGTTTATTTAAGTGGAGAAATACTTCTCGGGTCTTCTTTTAAAAACAGAATGTTTGAAAAATTGCAAAGGCTATACAGGAAGATACTTGGGAAAATGCAAGATCGGGCAAGCTGGCCCCTGTGATCATGCCGGCTTTGACAGGGAACAATAGCATTGTACGTTAGAATTCTATAATATAAGTTTTTCTTCCTGACAGAAAACTGCTTTCCTAAGGGGCAGTGTTTTCAGCACCAACACACACGATATTCCAAATCTCTTCATTATCTCAGGACCAGCACACACATAGCCATGTGGTTGGTATTTTGTACTTTGTTCTAAAGTAACCAGTGTTCTATGGGGCAGTAGCAGGGGCGTTCTGTGTACTCCACTCACTGGCTGTGCCATAGTCATGAAGGCAGTGAAACACTATGGTTTGTGTATTACAATTTTTTAATTCTCAAGAAGAAGGGCCCACAGCCTGTTAAGCACAAAGCTCCATTTCTCCCCCACTGTAAAGAGAAAATGCAACCTTAAAACAACATTCAGAGAACATGAAGAAAAGGTTTCTTTCTGCCATATGGCTTGGGCAACTGTAAAAACAAAAAAAAACTGTCAAAACTAACAGCCAGTATCAAATGAAAGGGGCAAGCTAAGGAAACCAGCCGTCGTCTCCCCCCTCCAGTCCGTAGCCAGAGGAAGCAGAATGGAAGATGTACAGCTGTAGTGTACCAACTCTCAAACAGGAGGCAGTGTGGTCTGCTACAAACAGCACCAGAGCAAGAATCAGGATGGGTGTGTTTCTGTCCCAGCTTCAAAGCTCCCTGCTGAGTATCTTTCTACGAAGATCTTGTCTCAGTTCTCCGGAGAGTTCTGGGTGAAAAGCAGTAGGTAAAGACTATGAAAAATAAGCAGTAATATCTAGGTTGTGTGGTAGAGTGTAAAATTCATGATTTCAAGAAGAAACTGTAAAGAGCACCTTTATTTGGGAACCCCTCAACAGCCATTACTGGACTTCTCTCCTCCTTTCTAGCCCTTAAAGAGCAAAACATGCTCATCCATGCTACTGAGCCCAGGAATACCCCATGAGAATAACACGAACAGAAACTCAAATGAGCCCAGTACCACCCAAAACGTGAAACTTCATTGAGAATTATCTGACCACGACCTCTTCCAGAGAAGATCTTAAGCAGTCCCACAGGGGAGCTAATACCCCACGACACGAACAAGTACAAGACCTATTCCTAACGCAGTATGGACTCCCATCTGTGAGGAGCTTGACGCAGGCAGAGAAATAAATTAATATCTGCCCTGCAGAGGAGGCATTTTTCAAGGAGCGTTTAACCAGTGACTGGTCAGTAGCAAAGCCAAACTAGCTTCGTTCTAATTGAATCGATCGGTTTTGGAGCATGCTTTTATTCTGTAAAACACACTCAAAAAATTATCGGGAGCATTTCTTCTCGCTATTGAAGACCGGTTTCTCTGTGCTATGCTGTATTTTCTGAAGTTTCCTGGAAAGAGTTTCCTGGAACGTGAGATCATTTCTTCATTTCTCCCATGGGATCGACACACACGGGCACGCGCACACACACACACAAATAATAATAAAAAAAATGTGTGATGGGTATCTCCCGTAGAAACAAACAGCCTGCTCCCGGAGTGTACTTTCATGTGTGCACGTAAAGGAAGCAGACCTAAGGAAACAGCCGCGCTCACAACACCACGGGGAGAGGGCTTGAGAGGGCTCCTTCCTCCCCTGCCCTGCGCGGTGGCCCGGCGGGAGACAGCAGCGGTGCGGTCCGGCCCCGGCGCCCAGCAGCTGCACCCCGCTGACCCCCTCACCCTTCTCCCGCGCTCTGCCCTCCCCCCGCGGTGCAGCCCCCGGCGCCACACGCCGGGGAGCGGAGCCGCTCCCGGTGTCCCGGGAGAGCCGGGCGCAGGGCGGCCCGGGCGCCCCGGGGGGGGCGGGCGGG
>Ga0181612_128490_pt1 | contig 10320 bp, 4 predicted proteins | sample HoacroProtozoa21_FD_119630 | JGI IMG/M metagenome (GOLD analysis project Ga0181612, IMG submission 119630) | Hoatzin crop microbial communities from Cojedes, Venezuel. Combined Assembly of Gp0051906, Gp0051904, Gp0051908 | reverse complement strand
TCTTTCCTGGGATGGAGGTGAGGCTGACCGGCCTGTAGTTCCCTGGGTCCTCCTTCTTGCCCTTTTTGAAGACTGGAGTGACACTGGCTTTTCTCCAGTCCTCGGGCACCTCTCCTGTCCTCCAGGACCTTTCAAAGATGATGGAGAGTGGCTCAGCAATGACATCCATCAGCTCCCTCAGTACTCCTGGGTGCATTCCATCGGCGCCCATGGATTTGTGGGCGTCCAGATTACTGAAAGTGTGCTTCAGATGAAATGTGGGTTTTGTGTATACACAGTCATGAAGTTTTTTGTTCAAATTATGTGCCTTCAGAAGAAAAAGAAAACAACAGAATGTACAATGCAACATCAAAAGGATTTTTGTTTTCGTTGCTGGCCTGCATCTCTGACCTCATCAAAAGAGCTACAGCTTGAAATACTTTCAGATTTCACAGCCTTTTTTCCCCAACTCTAAGATTAACCTTTGCATTTGTAAAATGCGCATTAATAAGCACTTTAAGGCACTAGTTTTGCACCTTAATAAATCAGGCAGCAATAATGAATTTTATTTCTATTGCTGATAGCACACTTGAGGCAGAAGGGTGGGAGCCAGAGTGATCTGCTCTGTGCTTGTGTGTTTGAGTACAAGTGAGCTTTCCATGACATTTTTCTGTGAAAAAAATCAGGTCATTGTTTCAGTACAGTCACTATTATATGATCCAGTGTGGCTCAGCCTGGAACAGTATTTTCTCCCCATTATTTGTACAGTGGAAGGCCTAGGGCTGCTCAGAAGGACTGATACTTCGCCATGCGAAGTGAGATACGGTGTTTTGAGAGAGACTGGGCCCTCCACAGTAAGCAAAACAAAACAAGCAAATGAAGCAATGTTACAGGAAGGGAAGACAGAGTGCATCTTAGCCCTATGGGCCATGGATCTGGTTTGCCTTTGGCATCTTTTTTTTACAGGTGGCATAGTCTGGAGCATAAGCGGTCAAGCCACCAATACAGTGCCATAATTGGATTAAGCTGAGAGCAAGAACTTGGGAAGAACAAGAGAAGTATAACTCTTAGGGCAAAGTAAGGGAGTAGTCAGAGAATCTAGCGTCATGGTGAAGGCAATCTGAATAGAAACTTCAGAGAAGAGGCAGAAGTAAAGGTAAATTTCTGACCAGCGTGGATGAAATTAAGTAAATCTACCAGGTCTTTTTTTTTTAAAAAAAGAAAACAATAAAGAGTAATTTACCCACTGAAATTTTAAATTCTCTATATTCAGTGTCATTATCTAGAACTTTTTCTAAGATGTCCAGACCAGTATTCATCCCAAAGGAAATGTTTATAAGACAGAGATCAAGGGCAGATTGTTACTGTCTTGGTGTGGGATGGCGAAGATTCGAGTTCAATAGTTAGGATTGCAATGTGGGTTTTCAGCTTTCTGCCCTTGGAATGGGGAAACATGGAATGGGGTGAAATATTTGAAAAATACCTGGAGGGTGAAAGAGAGAAGTCAGAAAATATTCTTTGAAGCAAAAGCAGATGTAGATTCTGTCTAGAATTTTGAAGATCAGTGCACAACTGAAATACTCCTTTAAGTCTACTCCTGTTTATAAACCTATCCCAACATATCCTCATCTGTCTTTTATTTTGTTACATACCAAATTAAGGTAATTTTTTAACATGGAAAATACCTGGATCATGCTGTTTTTATTAAAAATGCATCTGCATTTATGGATGAGTGCAAAAATATATTTTCAAATTTGTCTCTTCACTAGCATGAGTAGTTCTAAGCATGAATTCAGCCTTTACTCGCTGTCTTGAAAATCTGAAGTTTTGATTTGAGATTAGCTCAAGAGTCTCAGTTCTCCTTGTTGAAGTTGTTTGGATTGCTGTTTTAAATACATTAGCACAGACTCTTTGTTCATTCTGAAGTTATTACGGTGTCCCTGAGGAAACAGCATCTCAAAATTTTGCTCATCACATTTTCTGAGGAGATAGCATTTGAACAATAGGAGAGAAAGAGTGAAGTAATTCTTTGCTGTATTTAAGGAGGAGACTCATTGTTTATACATGGTGAAAATGTGCTAAAAATGAAATGCTCAGTTTTCAGTGTTTGTAGGGTATGAAGAACATGAGATACCAATGTCTTAGGAGTGTAATATTTTTTCTTTTTCTCTCCTTACACGAGTCAGTGCTCAGTGAATTGGAAACAATGTACTGAACACTTAAACGATGTGTATGTATTCTTGGGTTGCCGTTCATTTCCTGAAAAGTGTTTCAGCTTGTAGTACCAAAATGTGTTGGCAGGAAACTTTTTGGATCTTTCTGAAGAGTAGAAATTCCTATGGAGGTGGTTTTAAAGTGCTTAATGTTTAATGATAGAGGTTCTGCCTACGAATGGATTTTCCTGCATGCTTTTTTGATAAATTGTTGAGTTTTTTTAGAATAGTTGAGTACTATAAAAGATCTATTATGTTCTAAATTTTATGTACAGTTTATCAGCCTGTGATAGTTCTTGTGTTTCTGTTATTTTCTACTCATTATTCCCTCTTTTTCCGTTTCTCATATCAAGGAACCATTATATTTTTATATTGTCAATTCTTATCAGTTAGACTTCTTACTGATTTTGCATTTGCAGAGGCAAAGGTTAAACCTTTGCCTTTTTAATATGTTCTTCTGTAATGACAGATCTTCTCCCTTTGGCAGCCTAATAGGTGGGTGAAACTGCTAACCTGAGGAATAAGTTTCAGCAATGTGCTCTTCAGGGAACTGGAAGATAACACAAATACTTTTGTTCAATTCTGCAGACCTCCACCAGTGAGTGAAAGTGCACCCAAAGGAACTGTGGTCGCAGTTGTTACGGCAGCTGCCTTGAACCAGACAATTGTATATTCGATTGTTTCAGGAAATGAAGAGGGTACGTACTAATCTTTCAGTCTTAGTGGTTATGCTGAGCCTAGTGCGTGCATCAGGATTCTTCAAGAAACAGTGATTAGAAATAAAGCTGCTGAGGTGAGATCTCACCTCATCTGTACAAACAGGAGGGACTGCCATTATCAAGCCTTTAGAGATTGGCTAAAGATCAGATTAGTTAGTAGACTTACAATGAAAATCAAAATACAATGAAATTTTCACCGATGTGAAAATTCATATTGGTGCCACATGGTGTGAATCCATGGCATACTGAAATAATATAAATAGCTCTGATGGCGTTGTACTTCTTGCTTAGAAATCTCTTTTAAGGCAGTGTAGACTTTGCGGTGCTGTAGCCACAAGTATTAGAGTAGAACCTGATATTTAAATAAAACATCATTCCTACATTTGCATCCTTGTCAGGTACGCTTCATGATCCACCTTGAAATCTCTAAATAGAATTACACTAAATTATTTGGAGGGATGTGGAAGAATTCCCCATCCCATCCTCCTTTTTGCGAGAGTGGGCTGTTTGTATTCTGTGCTCTTGCCAGCATGTCCTTAAATTGGTTATTTCAGTACCGGGTCAGATTCAGCTGCTGTGCTCCTTTGAAGACAGCTTCAAAGAGGAGTTATATGGGCTTTTAGAGGCCTGAGGGAAGGATAGGAGCAAATTTCTGAAGACAGTGTCAGAGAATAGTGTCATCACCAAAAAAAGAAGCACTTAGACGTTAAAAAAAACAAAGTGTTTATGCATCTTAGAATATTACTTCTGTTTTTGCTGGATTTCAGATGTGTTTGCTATTAATAACAGAACAGGCGTGATCTCAATTAAAAAGTCTCTGGATTATGAAAGCATGAAAAGTTATGAGCTTCGAGTTCAAGCAGACTCCTTGCAAGTGGTACGATCCAATCTGCGTGTCCCTTCCAAAAGTAAGCTTAAAAATCCTTATTTTTGAATCTCTTTTTAATAGATATATGTATTGTTCTTTTTTGAGGATATTGATAATTGCACTTTAGCTATTGACCTTGTTTTGTTATCAGAAATACAAGGGTGATGATGGTATGTGAGCACCAGAGAGTGTATTTCTGGATCACTATGCTTCCCTTCCATACGTGGAGCTGATCAGTCTTGAGCTACATCCTCACAAATCATGTTGATATTACACAGTTGTAGGTCTCACTCATACAGACAAAAGTCATTTTTGTATATAAATGCAGAGTTGATGACACAAATTGAACATTTTCAGTGCAATTAGGGCGTTTTGTGATGCAATGTCACAGTTACTTTTTCGTAAACACATTATATAGCCCAACTACAGACTTCCTCCCTGCTGGGCTGGTAACATCACTGCAAACATTGAAACACTACAGGGAGGAATGAGGAACAGATACACAGCAAGGGTGACAGGAAGAAAGAGACTCCTTCAATACCCCTGAGGGTCTGCATAGAGTTTATTGCAGCCCTGACTGAGAGCAAACTGGAGGCAAGGACCTGCTGTGACAAAGGCATCTCTAGGCAGGAAGAAGTTTATTTACAAACTATTTTGCTTTGGCTCTGTCTCATGGTGAGGGTTTTCTTTTTCACTTTAATGGTTTTCTTTTTCTAATAAAAGTATTTTGAAAGATCCTGTAATGATTTTTATCATCATCTCTGTAAGGTAAAGTTCTGAGAAGTCCGGCTTTCAAACGTGGTTCACTTTGTGTCCTAACCCATCCTATACAGTGTCCTGTTTAAGTCATAGTTGTGCCCTAGTGAAAAAAAAAACACAAACAAACCAACCTTTACCAAAAAGTGTTTTGGTACATGTTTTTACACACACTGTGTTTGTTGTCTCAAGTTTTTTTCCTATATGTTTGGTATCTGTGAGTCTCAGTTTTTCCCTGCTCTAAGGCGCATCATGGATGCAATGAAAATAAGCCCAGGGTGGTGGACTGTTGCACTGAGAAAAGTGTGGTGGGGAATGGAACATTTGTTTAAAGGCTATGAAAGTATTACTTTCTTCTATTTCAAATTGAGTGTAAGATTATTTCAAGTCATTTGTTCTGCAGCCATAGTTATTCCAGTATGAGCAGTGAGCCAGATCTGTTGCAGGTGGCTGGAGCATTTTTCTCCTCTGCACTTCCACCAGTGCTAATCCTAGAGCAAATCTTCAGCACTGGAAAAAAGCAGGCTCATCCTGACCAAAAACACCCCCATGAACTAATAGGTTGAGGGGAAAACTTCAGCCTCTTTCATTTATAAATGTCCATCCAAGAGATGCTGCTGTACTGTCTCATTGCATTGACCCTTGTGTGAGCTGAGGAATCCCCAGGAGGCCAGGCTTTGTGGACCTGCTGTTTATTGATGTGTGTGTAAAATTCATTCAAAAAAGGACCTCACATTGGTATTTTGAAACCATGATATACAAATGGAGTTCAAGTTTACTTCAGACTTCTGTGTTATGCAGATGACCAATATTTAGTTACTTGTCAATCCAGGGCGACAAGTAGGGGGAGATACTATAAACTAAATGCCAGTTTAGTTCCTGAATGTCAGTGAGATCTGGGCAATTATCAAAGTGTGTATGATGCTGTATGGATTTTGCTGCCACGGACTTTGATTTGATCTCTGTTCCCAAGGATTGTGACAAGCCAGGGGCAAAAAAAACTTCCGTCATTCTTTCATCTGTCACTAATGTTAGACTGTCACCTTTCCACCTGCCCTGAGTAAGAGAGAATTCATTGTGCCTATGTCCAGACACAGAGACCACTGGGCAAATTAGGACTTAGAACATGGTGCGGTCCATTTTTCTCCCTTGCTACAGGGAGAAGTGAACTGTGTCAGCTTTTTCGGTTTTGCTGCTTACTCTGATCTCTTTGGCTGGCATGTTGGCAGGCAGAGAGACAAAGTGCCACCCCATTGTTGTCAAAGGTGGCAAAGTTGTTCCATTACAGACAGAGTCTTTTCCACACTGCAGATTGTGATCCACATTGAACAGTCTGAGAGTCACAAAGAAAGGGCCACCCTTAACTAACTGGGCTGATTCTGCTGCCCTTTTTCTGTAATTAGTCTGTAATTTTTCTGTAATTATTGTTCTGACAGATACAATAATAGCCATGAATATTAGCAAACCCATCTCTAGTGTATTTTAGTGCCAGTTTGGTGCATATGCATGAGAGTATTATGTATATATTAGAGATCAAAATTCCGATTGTTGGGGATACTAATTTAAAGAGGGTGCAAGTCTGTTTCTTCTGTATAAAGATACTACTGTAGAACCTGCTTGCGATATTGAAATTGATACTTCATGAAAATATGCTTACAGATTTTTAAAGTTCTTCAAGTTCTTAACAGGCTTAAGTATTTGGGAATATGCCATAAAATGGGGTGATAGACTATAGCCTGAGACATTGTATGGGGGGTGGCAGTTAAAATACATTCATCGGGCTTTCCGGTACTACCCATGTAACCAGCAGAAGACTTTGGAAAATTGAGCATGTATTATCGTGCATGTTTCTTCTTCCTTAAGAAAGAATTGAGCATGTGTGTGATGTAAAACGTAGGGACTATTCGGAAGTCAGAAGCTGAATTGTATTAACAACAATGTAAGATTCTGTGTGCTGTTACAACCACCACTGATGGTGTGCCTGGAGAGGGAAAGAAAGAGAGGTCTAGTGGCAACTGATTGCATCTCCTTGTGCCTGGGAGAGGCAGAGTTAGGGTTATATTCTGTAAAATGCAGCCAGGCCATAAGCAGTGAGGAGATAAGGCATCTGGGTAGTGTACACCTGTTTTTCGAATCTTTCTCTGACATAGATGAACAGACAAGGGAGTGAGCAGGTTCCAGTAGAGGTCTTTGGGCAGACTGTTAAGGAAAGCAGGGGCCTCTCTATCCCTCTTCCAATTCCTAGTCTGCACTACAGCACTTCTTCCAACTGGGCAGAAGTTTTAAAAAGGGGATGGCTGAATTATTTTATTCAGGGATACTTGATAATGACTGGAGTTTGAATTTGATCCAGTGTAAAGGAAGACATGAACTTACTGTATGTGTTTGGATATCCATGAGTATACAGTGTGTATTAGATTTTGAATATGCACTGTGCTGGATGTATAGCTAAAGAATTTGGTTGACGTATACTTCTAATACACTTTGCAAATATCTGGCTAACAAAATCACTTAAATCTTTGTAATGGAGATCCCTTGACCTCTACATTTTCTTCCTACATTTGCATGATGTATGTCTTTACATTTTCTCTGCATCTTTTTCTTTCTTGATTAATTTTAATCAGGTTAAATACTACTTCAGAGTTTTGGGGCAAGGAATTGTTGAACTACAGTGGAAGGAGATGAGACAGAATTAATGAACCATTGTGGACTTTGGTGACATAGAAATGATGACCCACTTTGGAGATAGGTGACCTTGAATGCGCTTCTCTAGAATTATGTGACATTTAATTAATACACCACTCTGACTTTCAGTGGCAATGAATTGCTGCCAGTTCTGGCATTAGGTACCACTGAATTGGTGAACCGTTCTGGAATTTGTTGGCAGTGAATTAATTACCTACTCTGGAGCTGCAATGATGTGCCCTTCTGAAGCTAGATAACACAGCACTGATGAACTGCTCAGCCACAAAGCAGTGCTGAATTTCATGAAACTCAGAAGCAAGGTACCTAATTTTTTTTAACTGTATGGTATTACAGAAGACAATCATATAGAAGTGGGAGTTTGAGTTTTCATCTGTGCAGTAGAAAAGTGGATGATACTGCATAAAGTGTAACTAGGCTTGTCAGTCAGTGATAGTGCCAACTGATAGCGTAGTAATAACAATAAATAAATGAGGAGAGAGTAAATTGAGATGTCCTTTGGAGTATGAGAACATAAAATTGGTGACTTAAACTGGGTTTTTAAAAAATTATGCTAAGTCATGCAAAATCACACTCTTACTTTCAGTGGAATTGAACTGCTTAAATGAGTTACTTTAATAGAAACTTTATAATGTGAAGTTGCGGTGCATTTTTACTTCGTTTGGATGGAAGAAGAGTTAGATTTTCTGATGACAGTGAACTTAAAAGGTTGGAATTCTTGCTTGACGAATCATTAACTGGTGATTCTGAGCCCTGAAAGACCTTCAGTATTAGTGGACTTCTCTAGTTCGGTTAAATTTAGCAGCCTGGAATTTTTCTGTCTGTTCTTTTCTTAGATTGTCTATCACAATAGACCATAGTTTACTGGTATACTGTAGGTCAAATTAAGATTATGACTATTAGCTTCTGTACAGAAGCTTTCAATTCTCCCTCAATGGATAAGATGAAAAAACCAAAACCTGATATATAACGAGAACATCACAAAACTCTGTGTGGCAAGATACATTCTGCAATTGGAAGGTGCTGCTCTGTGATCTATCACAGAGCAAGCAGCTCCTTCCTCCCAGTAAGAGTTGTGAATTAGTGAGATGAAAGGAATGTATCAGTACAATTAATCATTTACTAAACCAGAAGTATTTCTTGAACAAGACAAACATCATCTTTTCCTCATTTGAACACTGCCAGCTATTTGCAAAGTTTTCATCAGCATCTCACTGTCTTGCAGTTTGATACCCAGGGAAATGCAGGCAGAGCAATAACCTTGTTGTGGCAAGGAAGGGACAGAAGGAAGCAGAGGGATTTATGGGAAAGCACAGGGAACAGCAAAGAGAAAGTGCTGCCTAATGACAGTGAGAAAGAGCAGTAGAGTGGTATAGACAAGAAGGGGAGAAGAGGGGGTTGTACCATGTAAACGTGGTCCCAGTTTTAAGAATCAAAGCATTAGTGGGCATCTGGTCCCTGTGCCAGTCAGATGAAACATGCACTGTGGTGGCAGACACCAAGGGCTTCCAGCTTTGATCTGGAGAGAAGTGTATGTTTACAACAGAGCCAGAATATGTTTTCTTGTGAACACCAGAGGTAAAATGGGCTGTTATAGTTTGGCTGTGGCCGGCAACAAAAGGGCCACGTGGCTGCTCTGCCAGCCCTCCCCCTGCTGGCGTGGGGAGGAGAATGGAAAGAAAAAGGCAAAAACTGGCTGGTCAGATAATGGCAGTTTAACAGAACAGCAGACAAAGGGAACAGCAACAACAACGATACAGATAAGCAGAACACACAAAACAAACAGTAGAATGCACAGAGTTGCTCTCACTGCCCACTGCTGTGCGCTCCCGAGCTGCGACTGCCTTCCGGCTGCCCAGCTCCCCCCAACCAGAAACCAGCATGATGGCACATGGTATGGAATACCCTGCTCTGGCCAGGTTGGGTCAGCCCGTACGGCTGTATTCCCTCCTGGTTTCTGATGAAAAATTAACCCTGTCCTGGCCGAACCCAGGACAGTTAGTGAACACTGATACTGTACTGGAAGAATGACTACTGTTTTTATACCTACTTATGCTCTAACCTGACCCTGCGTCCTTCTGGGATCTTAAGTTCTTTTAGCCTGTTTGATGTCTTGGATAACTCAGCTGTAAAATGGATATATAGGCATTCAACTTTTGTACTGGGAAGTGATTTCTTGACATGTGATCAAGTGCTGCAAAGCAAGCTGCTAGTTGTCAGTGAACAGTGGAATTGGATTTGTTCACTTGGATTTGCAATACTAGTTAAGTCAGATTTTGAGTTGCTTTTAGGTTATTCTTATATCTGTACAAAATTTGTAAAAAGACAACAAAACTATCTGAAGAATTATGTAAGTAGAAAGCCAAATATTTAGTAGCAGTAGTCTGTCCTTTGTATAAGTGCTCTCAAAGTGTATAGTGCCCATTACTGGTTGTTTGCAACAGGGGATAGAACAGCATCTGCCTCGCACATACCCATGACTGGTTTCAGGGAAGAAATATTGGCCCTGCTCCACAAACAGCCTTTTTCTTTTTGACAGTTAAATATCCCTGTTTTAAAGAAACTCCATAGCCAGCAAAACTGGGTGGAACTTCTCATTCACCAGCTTTCCTAACACGAAGTGCTCAGTGTATGTACTGACCCTGCTATAAATATTACCAGCGCCTACTCTGATCAGCCCGAAGCAAAGACCATGATTTTTTCCGTTGCTCCTCATGCAGTTAGCATGCACTGGTAAGGCTATGTAGAGCTAGATGAGTTACTTGATACATATTGTAAGCCGGGTAGTGTCTCAAATGGAATTCTCCTCAGCTTCACTTGATTATTTTTTTACAGTAAGTTTTTAATTACCTTGTCACTTATGTACACCAGATTTGCAGACAGGCTTTAGTGAGTCTGCATACTGCAGTACAGCTACTGTGTGTAGCATGATGTGGATGGTGTGTTTTATCTGGTAGGTCTGTCAAGAGTGGTTTTTAATTCTTTGCATTAGTATGAAGTTATTGTATATACAACTTCAGAAGTGTGCATTTTTTTCTCTTATAAAACATCTATTACGAAAAAGAAGAACGCTGCCAGTTGA
>Ga0181612_103983_pt1 | contig 10320 bp, 1 predicted proteins | sample HoacroProtozoa21_FD_119630 | JGI IMG/M metagenome (GOLD analysis project Ga0181612, IMG submission 119630) | Hoatzin crop microbial communities from Cojedes, Venezuel. Combined Assembly of Gp0051906, Gp0051904, Gp0051908 | reverse complement strand
TGGATGGCATCCCTTCCCTCCAGCATGTTGACTGCACCACACAGCCTGGTGTCATCAGCAGACTTGCTGAGGGTGCACTCAATCCCACTGTCCATGTTGCTGACAAAGATGTTCAACAGCGCCAGTCCCAGTACTGACCCCTGAGGAATGCCACTTGTCACTGGTCTCCACTTGGATATTGAACTGTTGACTGCAATTCTTTGAGTATGACCATTCAGGCAATTCTTCATCCACAGAGTGCTCCATCCATCAAATCCGTGTCTCCAATTTAGAGTTTGGTACAGGTGGGAGAATATAGGTGGAAGATACAAGCCTTGTTTCTTTCGATGTTGGGACCAGTTTGTACAATTTTGTCTCCCATTCAGGTTGAAAAATTCAGGGTTTCTATCATTTGCGCCAGCCATAACTGGAAGTCCTGTAAGCAACCTAAATACGCTGAAGAGGCTAGATCTTGTCTTGGATTCAGCTTTGTGAAGGGGTGAGCACTATTGCCTTGCACTTGTGAAATGGTACAAACAGGTTGCAGCTAAAGTTGACTCATCACATGCTTTCATATAGGTAAATATGCAGCTGTCAGCCCCCTTAAATGTAGCCTGTTAGCTGCTCTTTCAAATTCCAGTGTTCTTAGCAAGACAGGGTCCCTGGATTATTCCATAACATCTTTGATCTGGAAATTTTGGCCCTGGGACATCATTTCTGATGTTTTAGTATCTGGTCAATTTATACAGAAAAAACAAAGATAAGCCACAGGGCAAAATGTTTTCTTGCTATTGAATTATATGTTACTGCATTTTGTTTCTCTGATACTGTATTTTTTTATTTATCTTCAATTTGCAGTTTGTTCTGCAGATGTCTTTATTCATTGTCATGAAAGTCATTGTGCTCTGAGATCTACGTGCAAAGCAAACTATAAATGGTCTGCTTACCAACATCAAAGTGAAAAAAAATTCAGGTTGTTAGATTTCTTGCTGTTGAATTCTGTCTGCATATTCTTTCTCTGCTTCTGTTGCTGAGTGCTTGGAAGAGGAGTAGTTCCACCTGATATCTTTTATAAAACACAGTATGGTAAATTCACTTCTTGTAAGGCAGGAAAATTCAGGAGACTTAGCTAATGTTTAAATTTGTGTCAGGAAGTTTCAGTCCTTTCTGTAAATCTTAGGTCTTGTTGACTGTTTGGTCTCTGAAATTTTGAAATGGTCTGTAGCAATAACGTGTCATACAACCCAGAAAGAGGTTTTGCAGGTCTCAGGGAATCTAGGAAATCCAGCCAATCTGTGAAATTATCAAAAACCATGACTGCAACTTAAGACATTAATGGTTGTAAGTGTTATCATGCTTTCTTAATCGACAGTTTTATATGTATGCCCCTGCCACATGACTACCAGGTTCCAGCCCTGGAGTAATGCATTGTCAGAGAGCATTTGTCAGAAGGCTTTGGCTGAGCCCTCTTCTACCTGTCGGTAAACTGCAGCATCCAGAAAGAAATGTAACTACAGTTACATGCCAGATATGGAGAGCCCCTTCAGGACTCTTACCTGAAGCAGTTAAATGAAGTCCTGAAGACAGCCGCGTGCCGAAGAAGCTTTGAAACTTGCTTGTGGTGTGGGTGGGAGAACCATCCAGCCACACTGTGGATGTTACCATGGCCGCTGCCAACATGTGTGAGGCAGAGTAGATAGCAACACAAAGCCTAGCAAGCTAAAGACTGCACCTACAATATTACCTGGTAGAGCACAAGAACAGCTCTTCCATGCTGCAAGGAAGGAGATGAAGAGAATAGCCATTCAGAGGGTAGGCAGCTCTGCCCCCTGACTGCCTGCTTGGGGCAGATCCGGGGCAGCTGCTGCTAAGTGTCTTAGCTCCACTGAGGACAGTGACATTTCCCAGCAGCTATGGATCTGCCTCTAGCGAAGAGCAGCATTGGACTTGGCAAGCTGTGTCTAGCAATATTTTGCAAGCAGGTGTTGTCATGTAACCAGTCTCCCATCTGGGATGTTTAAATTGCAGACGTTACTCTCTGCACCCCAGACAGAGCACTCTGGTAGTTGCACTTTTCAACTGTTGGTGCTTGGCTACATCTTTGCTGAAGTTGTAGTAAATCAGGCTTTTGGCTTTGCAGATTCACAGTTCCATTCCCCCAGTACTGGCCTGGAAGTCACCATCTCACTTGTACTGTAGGGCATTAAGGTCTTGGAAAGATGGAGCCAGCCTTTTAAACTAGCAGAGCAGCAGAGTGGAATAAACTAGGAAGAAGTGATCAGTGTACCAAAGGTGGGGGATAGAAAATGTGCTGTCTGGCAGCTGCATGCAGCTTTGTGTGAAATGTGAGTACTTGGATGCAGTGAGGTTATGGCCTACAATATTTAAAGTATGTCTTACAGCACATAGTTCCCAAAAGCTAGTGGCCTTATCTTCAGTGTCATGGATTTAGTAGTCCTTTTAGCATGTTATGAGTCTCCAGACTTGCTAAACAGGGTATATACATTTTTATAGTTATATATCGATAGTGAAAGACAGTGGGGATCAGCCTTATTCTCATCTTTTCTCTTTTGTATTATTAATTACCAGTTAGCTGTATTGGACAAGTTTGGAGATTAAGGCTTGTGCTTGTTTTCTTTCTGTTTGTTCCTGTAGCTCTGCCACAACTTGCAAGTTATCTTCTGTCAGTGACAGTCAACTGCTTGAAACATTACAGCAGTTTTTCAAGTGTGTGAACTTCTGTTTTCCTAGGGGTGCTGCATACCTTCTGCCTTGTGTTCTTAGTATGTGAGGTCTATCTCTGGCCCTGTTAATGCATGCTCCAAGAGGAAAAAACATGCAAGCAGAATAGACCATAGATTTTGCAGCAATTGTCCCCAACAAAGTGCAAATTTGAGAACTTCAGTAAGGGAAAATAATTCAGGTTGTTTAAACTGAGGTAAAATGGGCTGCAGGGATCTTGCAGCTAAGTAATTGTGACAATCTTATGTCTATAAAGAGCTAACGTGACTAGAGAAAACAAATAAAATGATATTTTTTCCATCCTCAGAGTCTGTGCAAATGAGATTTTGCAAAGGACATTCCTGTGAATCCAGTTTGTGCTATTCTCTATTTTATTTAAATTCACTGCTTCGTGAGTTGTGCTGCTGTTGCGGGCTTCTTATAGAGGATGATTCAAGCCATGAGATAATTAAAGTATGAAAATTACCTTGGAGGAAACAGTGTTATCTGAGTGTAGTGCTATTCTGTGGTGATAACCTGGAATTCATTCAAAGGTTTTTATGGAATATAGGCTTAAATGGCTTCAGAAGCACTTTCAGGAGACCGTGATGAGGAGGCTGTAACAGAACGGGTGTTTTTATAATTGAGGAACTAAGCTGTTAGAGGGGAATCAAAAAAGCAATAACATAGTCCTGCAGTGAAGATTTAGTATTGGGATTTAGGATGCCTTATTTCATGTCCCAGGTTGGCTAGCTATGTCTTCAGTGACTTAGGCAACTCCGTGTCTCTACTGTCATTCTTCCCCTTCCGGTACAGCTGAGCACAAATCTGTCTTGGTATGCAATACGTGTGAAAGAGTGATGGATGTCTCTTAAAGCAGGTCTGCAATGAGGTGTATGTTTTAGTGGGGGTCAGTTGGTGTAAGAGGGCTTCTAAACCCTCAGTTGTACCAAGACAGAGTCAACTGTGTGTGCTCTGTGTGAAAATAGTAATAGGAAGAAAACCCTGCTGACTTCCTCATGGGTACCACACATTGCATCCTCACACCCCAGTCTTCTAGAATCGATTTAAGACCTCTTTTGTTTTAAGCACTTCTCTGAAGAGCAGATCAGTGAAATCTTATCTTGTGGCTTTGTACTCATGATCAGATCCTGCTGAATGAAAGTGGAGACAGAAGGAAGATTTTTTTTTTTTCTTTCTGGCCTTAAATAGACATTTTGTGCCTAGTAAAGGTTTGGTTGGGGCTGCAGATTTCCCTTCAGCAGGTATATCTGCCCTATTGCTGCTTCTGTACATGAAGTTTGCAGGAGCATTGTGTCTTGATGACTTCTCTTTTGACAAACTTAGCTGAAATTCCCCAGTGGGAACAGAAGTCATTAATAAGGAGCTGATATGGGATGATTGTGTAATAAGGTGAGTTTTCCTGAAAAACTGAAGTAAGAGTAAAGAGGTATATCTGCAATTCTGTTACTGCTTCATTTTTGCAGTGTTGCTGGGATGGCTTTATGCCATGAGCTGGGGAAGTCTGTAAGTCCGGTCTTCCTCTCTTCAAACTCAAGTCCCTCATTATTTTTCCTGAAGCTGATTTTCTTTGCCCTCATTTCTTTGCATGAGGCTGTCCTTTGGGTGTAGAACTACTTTCAGTCAGAGCAACAAAAAGAGCAGAAATGGTGTCAGAATTGTAGGATGTTGTAATCATCTTGCTGCAGAAAGAATCTGTTAAGTAAAGGCTCTATCTGGAGTATGCACTTCTTCCAAAACAGTCAGACCTGTTTGTTAACATCACTCCCTCACGCCCCCATCATTTAAAATAAGCATTTTGAGTCTTCAGATTAGCTGTGTCTATAAATAAAAGCTAGAGTCTGATCAAACTAAATTCTTGAGAATTTTAGTTTTAGCAACCCACTTCACAACCCTGGGAGCCTGCCTTACCTGAGTTTGAAGAGAGAAGCTGTGCTGGAAGCAAGTATGGGTTGTGTGTGTGGCCATGGTGCTACGAGGGTGTTGGTATCTGTGCTAATACTCCCCTGGTAGTGAAAGTGAATTCCTTTTAGGTTTAATGGTTTTGTGGTTAAGGTTTTATGGTTAGACAAATGCAATAAATCTGGATGTTTTCATGAGATTCTCTGTGGCAAAATGTAAAACTGATCAAAAGGCTTAATGACAGATCTAAGTAACTTTTGTTTTCAAGTAAATAGTATGTTTTTAGTTTAAAACCCATAATGTTCAAAAGCTTTGAGTTTTCCTTGCAAACCCAGGTGGTCTTACCATCAGATAACCCTAGCGATTGGTGTTGGAAGACATTTGCTGTAATTATGTTTCCTGAAACAGCCTAAATTGGGATACAGTCTAAAGAGAAATACTGAGCGTTGCAGACACTACCTTGTCTGCTGACCTTTTTTGTGAGAAGAAAAAAAACCCCCAACCTATGTTTAATGAACTTGATTTAGCTCATTATAGTTTCAGCAACTTCTCTGTAGATTCTTGAAGAAACCAGAGAGAAACTGGGCTTCTTCTAAAAGAAATAGCTGCCACAAAAGTGGAACAAAAAGTTGGGCTTAGTTCTCTGACTACAGAAAAGGTTAGTCTTTGTATTGGTTCAAGGAAAAGGGTAAAGGTTTGGCTGAACAGTATGTTTTCTGAATTGGTTCTCACAACCCAGCTACAAATCAAGGCTTGAATAGTGCACTAGTGAGTATAAAATACTGAGATATAAATCAAAACTTGAACACTGTACCTGTGAGTATAAAACACTTGATGTTGTACAAGTCAAGGCTCAAAAACTGTCTGTATGAAAAGCTTGGAGAGATAAATGGTAGCACTTGAACATCGGCTGTTTGGAATATAAAACACTAGGGTTATATGTCTCGTTTCGACATGAGTTCTTGAACACATGTGTACATCACAATTGCCAACTCAAAATGAAATACTTCAGTCTCGTACCTGCCTGCTGAGATGGCAAGCACTTCAAAACTTATTTCCTGTGTGCAGTCTCCTTACAAATTAATTTCTTGGTGTGTACTGTACTTTGCATGGGAGAAAGGAAATCTTCTTTTGATACCAGAAGGAGCTTTTACATTTTGGTATCAACTATAATGAGCATTTCTTACATCACTTAAACATATAATGCATTGAAGGAAGGTGGCTGCATTTCATCTGCTTGCAAGGTGACGTGTTTTCAGCGGGAGAATATGTTGACCTAAGCTTTCTAGACAATCTGTTTTGAAGAGAGATTGTGACTTGGTTGCCAAGCAGTTCACTTTGGCTAATAGTTCTTTTAACTTGTCATTCTGTGTGAGGCATTGTTTGCCTGCTCTGCTCAAGAATACTGATCAGGGATTTTATCTTTGGGTTTGCCTTATCCACACAGAGTAAGTCAACTGCTGGTAAGGACCCCGTATCACTGCAGATTCTGCGTGGAATCTGACCGATCTATGTAGTCATGGAACAAATGTAATTGTCCCTTAATTACTCTGAGCCTGATTAATTGCCTCATGATCTAGGCATTGTTAAAGTTGTCAGTCTCCTTGAGGTGCTGGAAGAGTCAATAGAGGAGGCATCATAATTTGTCTGTTTTTTAATTCATTGTTTATTCCTTTTTCTGTAAATGGTCCTGGCTTTCTGAGTAAGGCTTTTGTGATCACCAAGTGATTTAGTAAAAATATTATGGAAAAGATCAAATAACTGGGCCAGCAGTCTTACTGAACACTTTCTGTGTTAGTAAACTGTTTTTACTTTCATATTATTGAAAGTTCTCATGACATGGTTTTATTAGTTCCCCTCAACATTTCGGTGGTAAGCCAAAAATGTCTGTTATCTTTCTGGTACAATTTACTGTGGTGTGCTATCTGTGCAAGGCAGGAGACAATTAGCTTGTTTTGCTGTAATACCTTGACTCGAAGTTGAATTACACTCCAACTTGAGGTGTTGTAGATACACATAACAGTCTTTGCTCTGATGATTTGTGATTTAAACAAGGTAAATGAGAATAAGGTAAATAACTTGAGGCGAATGGTCTTTGATTAGGTGCTTAACCTCTTTGAAGTAGAGGACAATTATCACAGTACAAAAATCAGGGAAGCCTAATGAAATTACTAAGTAGCAGTGTGAAAACCATGGTACTTCTTCATCCGTGCATAACTACATTTCCAACTATACCTTTTCTCAGTCTTCTCAAAAGGATATGTAGTTTTCTCAAAGAAAACTTTATCCCTAAATTTCCATTCTACACTTTTAGGAATAATAGGTTTGTGACAAAATAAAATAGTAGTATCCTTTTTTTAGATCAATTAATGTAGTACTAGTATACGTGAAGACTTTTGTGCTGATTGTGGCTCAATTTATGGACAGAAACAAGTGTATCCCTTCTGTTCTCTAATGACTATTAACTAATATTAGCAGTCTTCATTCTGTAAGATGCTGCCTAATTTCTAATGGTGGAGAACGGTTGAAATGACCTCGAGGTTCATTCTTTCATGATACGCTAGGTAAATGTTCAGTTCTTTAAAGTACTCCTCAGTGGAAATGAATAAGAACCCCCACCGCACTGTCTAGAGTTTAATCTGCTGTTCAGCACAGTAGCAGAAAATCCCAAATTTCTGCTGATTCTGAACACAAAATGTGGGGTTTTGACTACCTGTTGCATAAGTTGACTTGCAGACAGTTTGTGTTCGCTGTACTGCAAACTGTTGACCAGTGGTACAGAAAAAGCCAAGGTATCCCACCTCGTCAGATTAGAAAAGTGCTAAGTTAGGGAGAATTCCACGTATTGAAAGGGATGTTAATCATCAACTGTTACTCAGTTATTGCTGAGTAAGACCAAAGTCACAGAAAACTAGGATGGAACTCTGCCTAGGCTCGTGTCTACTCATTGTGCACTCAGTGAGGTATGGCTTCTGTTAAGGGAAAAAAACATTATGCAATTGCGGACTAACTTCATGTCTATAAACAGACAAGGGATGATTTGTAGTTGCACATGTAGTTGTAATTCAGTCTGGGTTTTTCCTGACTTCTGAACTCTTGGCTCTAAGTTCTAATATTGTAGTATAGATGTAAGGTTATTCAGGTAGATTTCCCCCCCCCTCCGTAACCTATTTGCATATTTCTAAAGTGTAAAACTTTTTGCTATTTCAAAGCTCAGTTAGTTTAATTTTTGCCCCTTTGTTCTTTCCTTCATTGTCTCTTAATCTTATTGGTGACCTCATGCAGAGCAAGTAAATGTCAAATCATAATCAGTTTCACATTTTGTATCATGAATGTGATCAAGTTCCTCCTTTTCAGAAAATCTCATTAGTCAAGAGTGCATCTTACAATTGCTACACTGAACCCCTTATAGTAGGTATAACTTCACAGGCTTTAGTTACAGCCCTCTCCTGTTGTACATTTCGAACTTATGGATATCCTAAACTTTTCTGTTTGCTTAACCTTTCTCAGATGATCTGAGCTGAATTTAAAGCAGGACAAAAAATGTATGTGTAGATTCTTCCTTGCAGTAAGGCTGCCAAGCTAATGTCATCTGTGTGGAGTCATTCTGATATTGAAAGGTATCTAAAGAGGATGACAGGACCTCTTCTGCTGCTTTTCTTCTTCCTCTTTGCTTCCGCTTGTGTTAATACTAGGGGTATTGCGAAGCTTCTGTGCATCCTGATCACTTGGGCTCTAATAGCAGTTAGTAACTGGTCTGAAGCAAAGAAGCCAGAGCAGCTGGAATAAACCCAGTATTTCTGCAACTGTGTTCACACAAGGATTTAAACTGAGCTGTGTCAGCACAGTTTAGGAATCAAATTTAGGAGTCATCCAGGAAGGATGGGATAATTGTATACGCTGTAAGTAATGTGGAATTAAAAAAAAAAAAAGCCCCACAACTAGTAAATGGCAATAGAAACAACAATTGCAGCTGAGACTTAAACTCATAGCCTGAAATACCTATACAGACAAGTCATCGTGGCTTCAGGTAAGTATATGTGAAATATCTAATACACAAAGTGCTTGGCTCTACCAGTGGGCTTGTAAATATGCATTAGTGACAGGACTGTGGGTAGTAAGCCATTCAGTTCCTACTGGGTATGTGATGTGTCCCCGTTTGTGAAAACTTAAACGACGACTTTCAAGATTAGGTGTCCAAATGTTTCCCTGGAACAAGGTGAGTATTCTGGACTTCCTTTCTCAGAACAGGGAGGAAGCATCTTTCAAAGATCAATTGAACTCAGAGGCAGTTAATCACCAAAATGGCAGTTTAGATTAAGTGGAGTTCTAAGGAAAGAGCTCATCTGAGGGCTGAGTAAATGAGCGTTCAGTCCTTGGAGGGAGCATGGAAGGGAAGGCTCTTTAAGGGTTAAGAGATCAGTGTGCAGATTGGTGGTAGATTATCACCTTGGAGATCCTAGACTCTTATTTTGGTCATCGCAGAGCAGCAAACAATGGATTCCTTCATAAGAGGAGGAGAAAGGTCTCAGTTTAAAGAAGTGGTTGCTGTGGTTTGAAAAAGGTAGCTCAGAGAAGTGCTTGTATTCCTGCACTTTTCCTGGAGAGGTATAGTTTTAAAAGCCGTAGTGTCAGCTGCTGTGTCACAAATCTCAGCAACGCAGGCTCTGAAGCTGCAAAGAACACTGGTTGTTCATAGATTGCTCAGTTGGAAATTTTGTGGTCTATTTTGAGAATGTAGTTAATGACTTCACCAGGATCTACCTTGGCTTATGTGTTGTGAAACAATAATAAACTGCTACTGAAGCCTTTGCAAAATTAGATGTTTTTGCTTTTTTCTGATTCACTGCAAGTAAAGGCGTTGTCACTGTTTTGTTTTTTTCAACAAGTATAGTGTCCTTCAAGTTTCTGCTTCAGGTTCAATCTTAGGTTATTGAGCAATTACATGTAACAGCTTAATCTGCACTGCTAAGTTGGTTCAATTCCTTCTGGTAGAGTTTAGTCCACACCTAGAATTTCTACCTGAGGAAAGCTGACCTTCGGCTGGCATCCTTATGACAGTAATCTTTTTTTCCTTGTTTTTGGGTCTTTATTTTCTCCGTCAGAATTTTACCAGAGAATTAGCTAGCATTCATGCACGCAAATTACAGCTGTCTCTACATATAAATGTAGGTTGGGTGGTTTTTCCTGTTTGAATTTTTCAATTAATTCTATTCCCTACTCCCCCTGGGAATTTTACAGTGTCTAAATATGAATTAGCTCACTTAAAAATCTATGCTAATATCATCTTGTATTCATGGACTCGAGTATATTTATGCTGTATAGGTTAATTCAGATTAGCCCAACTGTTCCGGCCATTGGTGTTCACAACTAGGAAAATCTCATTCAGCTAGCACAGTGCAGTTCTATTAGTGCAACTACTGAAGCATGAAATAACCCCCCAACCCCAGTTAAAAATAAAGCAGCAAGGAAGACTTCAAAATCAGAGTTTTTGTTTTCAGTGTAGCTTTACCAAATATGCAAAGGCATCACTGGATTTATCAACCTTATCCCTCCTTTTCTGTGGTTATTAATCTGAGTTATGCAACTGTGGAGCAACCCTGATAACGCTGTCTGAACACTCTGGGGAGTTAAGGTAGGATTATAACTGCATTTTACTTATACATCATCCTAACAGTTGAAGAATAATATACATCA
>Ga0181612_152494_pt1 | contig 10321 bp, 8 predicted proteins | sample HoacroProtozoa21_FD_119630 | JGI IMG/M metagenome (GOLD analysis project Ga0181612, IMG submission 119630) | Hoatzin crop microbial communities from Cojedes, Venezuel. Combined Assembly of Gp0051906, Gp0051904, Gp0051908 | reverse complement strand
GGCACAGCAGCACTCAGCGGTGGTGGAACCCAGCGTGACGTCACATGGTACAGAATACCCGGCTCTGTTTGGCCAGGTGGGGTCAGCCCCTACCCCCCAGCTGTGCCCCTTCCTGGAGTCTGGTGAAAATTAACCCTGTCCTGGCCAAACCCAGGACACCAAGTTTGTTCAGAACTTTCAGTCACATATCAAAAAGCAAGGTTTCAGGTAATTTAGCTGCTGGAAAGACCTTCAGTGTAAAGCGTGCTTAAGCACATGCTGCACAATAGCTTGAATATGACCTAAAAAGCATGTGGAGAATTGAGCAGAGGCTGTACTTCACCTCTGAGCATCAACTGTTAAAGGCACAATTCCAATACCTTCTACCATTACAGCATGTAGTTTCAGCTAGAGTAAGTGGAGAAGCATTCACCTAACAAGTAGTTCAGCAGTGACTTATCAGAAGGAAAAAGACTCTGCTCACAAAGTAGGAACAGGAGTTTGAGCACGCTCGTCATCTTCCATTTTTAATACTCTTCACCTTCCACTTTTTAGTAGCAACATTAAGAATGCAACACTTTTGGCCAAAACTTCCCAACTCCCCTGACTGAGAATGAGATTTTGGAAAATTCTGCCTATTTCCAACCCCATTCTAGGTATCTGCACCTCACTTAACTTGAAAGGCAGAGATGTCTACCTGCAAGCCAGAAACTGACTTCAGAAGACAGTACACAAGCCCCATGAGGAAGAAATTTTGTAGCAGCTCTTTGCACTTCATTTCAACTGAATTTTCCTTCTGCTTCCACAAAAAGCATGGAGCTCCACAAACTGAGATGTAGGTTGCAAAAATTACAGGTGCTTCAGACATGACTTATTTTTATTTGCCAAAAATTAGTTAAGTTGTAAGTTCTAAGAACTTTTAAATGGTACTACTAGCATGAAAACCATCTAAAGAGAATTCTGTCTGATTTGAAATCAATACCCTCCTTTGCCAGACAGTTGCACATGTCCAGTTAAAACTTTCCTCTATAACCCAGACTCCTACTCTGCAACCATTCATAATTTTTCATGTACCCACAAATATGAACTATCTTTTCAAAGCTTTTCTGCTTGTAGCTGAGAAAGTTCAGCACATTGCATTTGAAACAGGCATGAAACTACGCTTTTGGCATAAATCCTAGGATAGGTCACCGATTTGGATGTCCCAGAAACAGGCTTTAAAGAACTTGGTACACTGCAAGAATAACCATTATGGTGTGTTTACCAAGGGTGTATCTACGAGATAGTGTAATAACATCAGACATGATCAAATACGACTCCAATGGAAGGGTTTGATTTGACTTTTACTCCACAGCGTTTATTCTAAATGAGTGCTGTGATACATCCCATCATCCTAACTCTACCAATGCAGCAGCACTAGCTTTCTTGATAACATCTGCAAAATACTATCTCTAGTACACCATTCTAATATTTCCCCAAAGATCATGAGAGAAAAGCAGGAATCTTGCTATTAGGAATACACCAGACATTTTCTAGCAAAAAGAGGTTTATGTCAGTCTATTGATATGTATGTTAGTAGCTCATTTTAACAGAAACAAGCTATACGAAAGTCCATTTTCCAGAGGACAGGTACATCAATACTGAATATAGTCTTAGGAGTTAGTTTGCTTTGAGTGGTTGATGATTGCTCCCTGTTAAGTTACAGAATTAAAATGATCCATCAATACATGCACATAATGCTGTGTTAAATAGCTCCAGAAAAAAACATGCTTTATCTCTCCATGGCAGTTTTCTCCTTCCTTCCTCATCCACTGTCTTCCCCGCCCCTCCAAGCCTGTTATATTCACAAGACTGGACAGGATCATTTGAAAAACATTTTAGAGCACCCAAGAACGACTTTGTGGTTTTTACATACTCTATAAGCAACAGCAAAACATGACGACTTTAACTAAAATTTTTAAAAAGTAACAGCAAGACGCATACTTCTGTCTTATTCAGAAAAGATAAATCCAACACAAGAAATGCTCTATTGCCACATACAATTTCAGTGATGTCGTACAGACAAAGGGTGTGCAACTTTAAATTTCAGACAATTTACTACCCTGTATGTCTTGCTCTGTATGGTAATTCAAAAAAAAAATAATCAAATCCCAAAAGCATAATAGTGGCAAAGCAGAAAAAAGGTGTTTATTGTCTCACATTGTTGAGCATATTAATTTAGGTTGAATTCATATTAGATGAAAAAGCTCTTCAGGTAATAATTTCCCACTTCATGAAAGCATCTAAAGCTCAGAATATTAATAATTCCAACAAAGAAATATAAATCTAATGAAACTCAAGTTACACAGGTTCTGGAGGGACTCTTATTTGAGCAACCCAGGTACAGATGTCCAGGGTAAATGGTACCACCTAGTATTCTGCCACTGTTCCAAAGCCATAACAACAGAAGCTTTCTACTAAATTTATATTGATAACACTTCAGTAGCAGAAAAGAGTTTATGATTAAAAATAACAGAGCATGCATTAATTTTCTTTTCCTGTTTCTGTTATTTGCATTCTCATTAAACCTCAAGGTGTTTTCTGCTCAAGACAGGCCTGATATCTAAGTGCATTCTTTAAGACGTTCACATATAGTTATTTCTAGAATATGTGAACAGTACTTCAATATTCAGCTACAAATTAAGAGCCCTGGTTTAGAGCACAGACTTCATGATTTAGAGCCTGACGAATATTTCTGTAGCCTAACAACAAAGCAGTCAAAAGTTGTTTCTATTATCATCTGAAGCCTATGAACTTGGAACTTGATTCAGTGTATTCTGCTTACAAGCAGCAACCGAAAAGTTACATAAATGGCAGATGCAATTATGCCAATACATGGAAAATGATCATTGACTACACATGCATTTGGGACACAGTGGACTCAAACGAACCAGAGCTGAACGACATCAATACAGCTTAACAAGCCTAGGAAGCAACATGTTATGCTCATAAAAACTGTCATATCCATAGGAAAGAGGAGTTGCAATGAACCAAGAACAAAACAAGCTGTATCACGAGAGGAAAAAACAAGTATCATCTCAGTGAACGGCAACTTTTCAAACAGTATAACATTTGCGGGTTGGGGTTAATAATTGCACAACACAAAAGGATCATACACCTATCATTTAAAAATCAGTAGACATGTAGAAGGAACCTCTTGAAGGGTACACGTGGCATCATTTGGTTCCCGTTTCATCACTCAGTTAACTTCCTGCTCACACTTTTGTCAGTTCCTCTGTTTACTGTACAAGCAGGGACCTTCTTTTCGGTGTTCCTTCTTCCCTTGATGTAAAGTATACCCACATCCCACTGCTGCTACTGAATTTATAAAGGCCTTTTATTTTACCACACCAAAAATCAATTGTAAACGGTTAAGTTAGTCCTTGTCAGTGTTTCACTGGATTGCTGCAACTTTGTGAACATAGGTGAACGATCATCCACTTCTTCACCAGAATAGGACAAAATACCTAAGACACTTCTAAATGCCACTAAAATGAGAATGAATCAAAGGTCTTCATTACCTCCTTAAGGAATGAATGAATGTAAGCATTATGTATGCAAAGGAACTCCACAGTCTAGAGGTTTTCTCCGATTATGCTGTGTTTCAGGTGGAAAGTCCTTCTCGGTTTTCCCTGTACAGCTACAGCTTGCAAGTAACAACAGTTTGGGATAAAATATCACTGCACAAATTACCACTACATTCTAATAAGAACTCTTGGTAACCAGTGCAAATGCATATGCTTCTGACATTCTTAAATTTTGGCATAAAACAAAAAGAATAATATTGAAAACATATGTGCCAAACAAAAGTTACTAAGGCAGCAAAAAAATTAAAAGTGGCAGAGATTGCTAACCTATTCAGCCAATCTCTAACACGATGTAAAAGTGCTGGAAGAGTAGTTCTGCTATATTTGCACACATTACTGAAAATTTAACAAAACTTCAACCAATTCTAGCTGAAACAACAGAATTCTGAAACACCAAGCAGTATCACTAAGTACTCTGCAAAACAGATGTTCCCTTTGTTGTGTTCCACTAAGTAACATGACAAATTTGATTGTCTGAAGTGTAGTGTCTCATCACACCCCCACTGTGGTGAAAATACCCATCATTTACAGTACTGACACAAAATGCTGCTGTGAAAACAGGGAGGTGGGAAAGAAACTTGAATTTTTTTCCTCAGCTTTACAATTAAATGTAAATCCCATTCTCTCAAGAGAGGCAGGAATTGCTAAACACTATACCAGCACTAGCAAAGCTACAGAATGCATGTGTAAACTGGTGTGCAGAATTACTGTCAAAAGCCTCTCACCTGCTCCTCTGGCTGCTGCACTGGGAATTTAGTTCAAAGCAGGAAAAAAGATGCAGGAGCCTATTAGTCTTGCTAGACCTGACATATGGAGTCAATATAATCGGGAGCATGAGAAATGCGAGTGGAAAGCCTACAGCTTATTGAGCCTAAAAGCTGCAACAGAGTAAAAGCAGTTGCACATCCACAGCATGTAGGTATTTTGGCACAACCTAAAAAAAGTCAGAAAGAAAGGTATTATTTTGACTGAGTAGACAGTAATTCATTCAGCCAGATGTGCTACTAACCACAAACTGTAGGAGAATACTCACAGTTTCACTGGTAAAATTCAGTGTAACGTTGCTGTAAAGAAAATAAAATTGTTGTTGTAGCACTAAGTACCAGGAGCTAAGGAATTCCCTAACATCACTCCTCCCCATGCTTTCAAAAAATCTCCCTTCATCACCCTAACACAAAAAACATGACATTACAGCCTGATTTTACAATCTACTACAACTCTGGAAGAGTAACACAACTTCCTTCAGCCAGCAAACACTGACAAGGAGTGTCACTGGGGAAGAGATCCTATAGCCTGCTTCCTCAGACAGAGATGATACTATAGTATACCCAGAATGTCTTGCGTAATAAACTGTTGGAAAATATTCACAGTATCCTCATTTTCAGAGATGGTGGCTGGTATGCAAAACCTCTTCAATGCATTTTTTTAAGATTTATTAGTTCAACCTCATGCTCTTATACATATTCCAGTCATTTCATTTAATATAGGAAATGTTGTAGGATTAAAAAGAATTTTTAGAGAATAGGATTGAAGTACTTGAAAACAAACCACAATGATATAGCACAGCCTTGTCCATTAACCAGACATTCATGAAGACCTTATATTAACCAGCACTGGCTTTTATACAATACCCAGACTGCTAGACAGCTAAATTATTGAGTATTAGATTTAATTCTCTACTGCATGTTTAAAGAGTAATGGTCTTCTTCCCCCCCCTTTCTAAAAAAAAGAATTCCAATAAAGCATACTAACACTACTGAATCATGGTGTTCAGTATTAACAAAAATATTAAAGTTGTATGCACTATTCATCAGGTTGAAGTTAATGCCTTGCTGAAGCATAAATATTTATCCAGTGCAAACAGCAGGAAACCTTAGGAGACAGCATGGCTTTAAGCACTGAAGTGAGTTAATTAGTATCCAGTGCAGCTTCAGAGCATACTATGCTATTTTTAATTAAATGTTAGCTTCCAAATAGAAAAAAGTAACAAAATGCAAAGGATATCTTATCTCTTACCTAGGAGAGGAGTCTTTAATCACTACCAAAAGTGCCCAAAATACACCGTTTCTGTCACTAAATTTAGAATGAGAGCTCTTACACCATTCAGGGTGAAAAACAAATACTCCACAACTTTTGCATCAGCAATAGGTGTGCTGTCACCCACTAGTATTGCTTTTACCTAAATTTCTTTGTTACGCTTTGATTACTACACAGCATTTAATATCATCGGAGGTTAGAGGCAGAAGAACACAAACATACATCTGTTTTGGAGAGACAACCCATTTCCAGTCTTCCTCTCGGCAACCAGATGATCCTTCAGTAATGCTGGTCATTTAAAATAAACTAAGAAATGTTTTCACACATGCCCTCACTTTTCATGGCATTCTCCATACAGAAGAGCAATGATTATTTAATATCTGTCCAAATTCTACATGCTTTATTGATTCCAGATCTAATAAATAATACTCCTAGTAACAACTGTTTATCGAACCCACTTGTACTACATTTGTACACCATGTAGAAGTTACGCTGAAGCCTTATAAACAGAGCCCTTAATTCATCACACTGAAACAAACCCACCAACATCCTCCCATTTCTGGCACTGCAATGACAAGAAAGGGTTGCATTCAGACAATTCGAGTACTCACTTGGGCTCTAAGTTATGTTGCTTTCATTCACTACATTTCAACTTGTCACCAAAGCATGTAAGTTCATGTGGGGATGCATCTAAAGAAATCACTCTAAATAACAGTCGCCCTCCCAGACTAAGCCGGCATTCTATTTTTACTCTGCTGCTCTTGAACATGGTCCTAATTAGGACAAAGGCTTGACAACAGTTCCACCAGAAGTACAAGACAACACACGTATCCTGTGTTATTTTAGATGTGCTATAATTTGAAAACTATTACAGTTGTTATATCTTTCAGAAGTTGTTTTGAAGGTTTTTCAAATATAATTCAGGAGTATTCAAGTTTTCATGCTAACAAAGTTCCAGCACAAATTCTGGTAGACATCTGGTGATTTACAATAAGCATAAATGCAGAAGCATTTCACCCACCAGCCTCATGGAAAAATTCCTAAATTTTACCACTGTTTTCAAAAAACTTCAAATATTTTCAGTGCCAGTTATTTATAAAGAAAATCTTGACAGCATCCAGAAGTACTTCATCTTAAAAGCATGTCATGCACTTACAATATACATTAGAGAATATAGGGAAGATTCTGGCCAATGCAGGAACTAATAACCATTTTAATGGCATGCAGAGCTTGAGCAACCTAGAAGCTTTAAACACAGCCTTGCAGCAATATGCAGTAGCTATATGGTCAAAATGTTTTCATACTTTAGTACTCCTTGTCTTCAACGACACTGATCTGACACAGCTTTCAGTCCTTATCCTGACACCACTTTGTTATTGCCTCCCAAGATTATCTTGAGAGGCATTTCAAATAAATTAATCCAATGTAGGAACTTCCAATGTAAGTTCCTAATTAACTGGTGCTAATAAAACAATGCCTTAATTCCAATACATTCTTCCAAAGATGCATTTAACACACTACCATTTCAGTTCTGACAACTGAGGACAGCGAACGGCCAAAAGGGCCATTTTTTTTAGAGAAGAAAGAAAATATGGATTTGAAGAAAAGGTATCATGCCTACAATTCTAATTAAGTTGTCTGGGTATTTTTTTATACTCCCATAATTAAACAGAACAGCATTAACAAATCAAAAGCTATAATTTTGTTGAGCAGGAAAACTATCAGACTCCAGTAAAACGGCAAATACTTTCAAGTACATACTACGAAGTACAAACCAAAACACCGAAAAACACTGCATACAAAACGCAGGTTTTAAGCACATTGTATTTTCATAATCTCAAGGAAGAAGTCTTAGAGATTACACAGAATCACTCCAGTCATTAAGCTACTACACCTCAGAAGATAAATACAAATTTGCAATCTTCTGTTTTTCTAAACTGTAAGGGATTGGGACTCTAGTTCCCCTAACTTCAGCGAAGACAGAGCATACACATAGCGAAGGTCATATTGTCAGGCTTCTCACTTCCTATACAGCATGACAGGATCTCCTGCTTAACCTTCATGGGTATTGCTCCTGAAGACTGACTGCTTGGTAACTGGTAACACTAAGTAACACACAAGCACAGTGATTCATACGTGTAATCTCCATCTATGCTAACAAAACCACCCGCACAAATCCTATGGCAGACTTAAGCATAAGCTTTGTACCCAATCTCGCATTTGCAAGCGAGGAAGCATGCCAGGTTACACAGACAGCATATTTGTCTCAGTGAAGGCTTGGGAATGAAACCTGACCTGGCGATCCACCTAACAGATTTAAGTCTAAGCTGTTCCCGATATAGGCTTTGTATATTTGCAGAGTGCCCAAGTGATCTGAAAGTTAAGAGTCCAAGTGCTATTTCATTTTAATATTCTCATTAACACAAACATAAGCCTCATGAAAGTTTCATTTGAAAGCCTCAAATATAAAGAGTACTCCACACAGGAAAGTCCAGGAACTGTGCCTTTTCTCTTACAAATCATGGAGATTTCTCAAACTATGCATTTTCCACACAACCTGAAACAAAATGGTGCCACATCGGGCCATAAAATATATGTTTGTTTTCTAATTTCTGTCTAGCCAGACATTAGCCAGCATTTGATAGCTAATAATATAAGTCTCCAGAATGAACAAGGCGATCTTCACATTGCGTACGTTAGTCAGTGACAAGTTAAGAGAGAACCTAATATTTACCTTAGGGCAGGATTTAATGAAAATGCATTTCTTGACATGAACATACAGAGAAGGCTGAAGATATTGGGGTTTTACACTAGCGTACTAAGAAATAGGCTTTAACTCAGCGATTTACTATTAGGTTTGACACAGTCACAACACAAGCATCAGTAAACGGCCTCTTCTCACAGCTTAGCCCTATTGTACTGAGTAAAATACAGATGACACATACCATTTGTAGTGCCTAGCCTTGCAATACCTCACGCACATGCTTGTTTGTGATACAAGTCCTTGCAAAATTAGAATTTAAGTGACTTAACTACCCAGCTATGCCTGTAAACATGCCTACCATGGACTCTCTCAAGTGAAAGAAAACCCTCCCATTCAAGAGACTATGGCAGAAGTTCAACACGACTCTGCCCGTGAAAGCCTTTTTCCTTGTAAGAAGCATTCTGAATAAATTTAACTTGTACCTTTAAAACAGCCCAACACTGAAAGGAAGTGAATTGCTACAGTTAATAAATCACCCGAAGCAATACTGAACTTCCTCAAAACTGTCACCCCTCTGATAAAAGCCCTATTAAAAGTACTTTGTCTCACCAAGAGATTATCACAGAAAAGAAGTAACCAAGTTTTGCATTTCAAAAGTAGAATTTTCATATTGTCTTCTTACTCTGGAAGAAAAAATACATTCAAGAACAGTGCCAGATGTATCTAAAACTCAACTTCAAAGTACATTACCCTTACCAAAAGTATTTCACTGATGAAAGTAAAACAGATTGGAAGTTAATTTGACCGAGCTTTATAATGCTACTTACTTTTCACAACATAAAAGAACTTGTTGGAAGGTGTAGAGGACTACAAAAGCAATGCACTGTCATAAAGGAAGGCATTCTGTGAAGAGCACAAGCTTCTGAAAAGACACTTTGTAGCACCTAGCTGCATTATTGGAGCAAAAAATTGCAGAAAAGCCATCACCAACTTCACTCTACACTTTGCTACATAAAACTGCTCTTTGCTTCTCTGCAGCATCATTTGTTCAAGTTGCTGTTAAAAAAAAAAAATCACCAAATCTGAATTTACAGCTAACAAAACTACCTAATGGCAGTCACTGAATAGAAACTTCCATATTTTGTTCTCCCATGTTCGTCTTCTCACACACTAGCACTGCATCTTAAAAACGATGAAAGCTCGATGCTAACAAGACCTAATAATCCTCGAATAGGCAAATCTTTTCCTTGGGAACTTAAGACTTCAGGAGGTGTTTCTGGGATAGAGTTAGAACTCAATTGGACAGGAAACAAACATGATGTCTCTGGGGATTACACGGAACAAGCCAAGTCCGCGGGCATTACCTCCGCCTTTAAAACGCAAAGCACAAGGCAAGTTCTTTCAATTTAAGGTGCGTGAAGTGAAAGAACGACAGCCTCCAGAGTCCCAAACCCCTGCAGTCTGCGGCACCTCCTGCTGAGGAACCTCAGCCCCAAACTCTCCGCGGTTCTAACTGTTGCTGCCACCTCCCGCATCCCTGCCCGCGGGCACCGGCCAGCGCGGCAGGGAAAAAGAAAGCAGAAGAAAAGGAAAAACACATACAGAAGAGGTGGGTTAGAATGAAGGTATTTCGCAGCCCGCCGAGGAGCTACGTCCCAAAGCTCACCCGGCGCGGGCAGCCGCCCTCGGCAGAGGGAGCGGGAGGTCTGCTGAGGCTGCCCCCGGCTGCCCCCCGCCCCGGGGAGACGAGCGGCCGCAGCTCCTTTGTCTCGCCCCGGCTGCCTTCTCCAGGCGTCGCCAGCGACTGCTGCCCCGCCAGCCCCGAGCCGTCCCGGTGGGGCCGCTGCTCCCCCCCCGCCCTCCCCGAGGAGGGGAGCGGCCAGGCCGGTGTGCGCGGGAGGACCCCGGCGGGCGGCCGGCGGCCCCCGGGGGGAGGCTGAAGCCGCTCCCCGGAGCGCGGCCCCGCTCACCTCGC
>Ga0181612_147267_pt1 | contig 10321 bp, 4 predicted proteins | sample HoacroProtozoa21_FD_119630 | JGI IMG/M metagenome (GOLD analysis project Ga0181612, IMG submission 119630) | Hoatzin crop microbial communities from Cojedes, Venezuel. Combined Assembly of Gp0051906, Gp0051904, Gp0051908 | reverse complement strand
CTTCTCGGTGATGCCCAGTTAGAGTGTTGGGGAGCCACAGATAGCACATAGTCCTTAACCAAACACGCATTCTTGTCACTAAATGTATTGCTATTATATCAATCACCTGCGTGTAAATTAATGCAAATGTACATTATGTATAATGAACTAATTTTTACTTCTCTCCAGTTGAGCTATTTTCCTGCCCCTGTACACTAGAATGAGCAGCTCCGTAAATGATTAAACACACCGCAAGCCAGGCTGCTGGGGAAGCGCTCACACCTGACACACGAGTCTTATCATGGAAAGGTCTGAGATTCCCATCTTCGTGGCTAAGGAGAGAAGCTGTAACTTGTACTACATATGAAGGCTTTGTAACGGAAAGAAAGCATCTGCTTTTATACTCTTTATACACAGGATCCTTAGCACATCTGTGTATCAATGGGCAAAGCAAAAGAGGAGACTAAATCCCGTTTTTAAGAGTTTGTAACTGTGCATTCTTTGCTCTGGAACAACACCAAGAAATTAGCACCTGAGGAGCCACTGTAGAAAGCACAAAACCAGAAACAAGCAGCAGCTAAAAGTCAGCCCCATACTGACTGTCACTGTCCCTTAGGAAATACATGTCAATATGTTCTGACTGAATCTTACACGCTTAAGGATTGACTTAAGCAAAAAAAATAGAATGGGGTGATGAGTGTTTCTGAAAGACTAGAAGAGACTTGTAGTTATTTAAATACTAATATAGCTATCATTAGGTCTAAAATGTCCTAAGTGTATTGATATGGCCTCCTGCCACAATCCTTTAATAAGCATATAAATACATAAGGATTAGTTAAAGCATTCTGTGCTTTTATTTACATACTCATGAAAGATATTTATTTCCTACATTCTCATAAACATTAGTTAAAAAAACCAGTGTTCATTAGAACAATGTTTTCACTAGGATGCCACTGACCTGGAGCTCAGTCAGTTAACTTGAAAGCTGCTTTCCCTCTGGTAGCATAAAGTCCTAAACATTCAGTGTTTGGAGATTTGGTTTCACATTACATTTATTTTTAAGACTATTCTTATATAAAAGGACATAAGGATCATTGCTGAGATTCAAGATTTCTTAGTGACTTTGCTTCTAATTTTTCTTTCTTAAATTTTATTTAGGTTTTCACACTTTGATTGCTAGATACTAAGATCCCTGCAGAAAATTGGAAGGTACCAACTCAGTGAGCTTGGATCTCGTAAAATCTAACTGGAAGACACTGGGAAGCCAGTTATTGCTCCCTGATGCTGGGAGCTGGTCTCTACCAGCTCTGACCCTAGCACTACTGGCCTCCACGCTCTTAGCAATTGCAGTTCGAAACAACAAAGATTGACTTCTCTCCTCATCTCCCCTACCACTCTCTGCTAAGGGGAAAATTAGGGTGTCTGATATAAGACTATTTTCATGTTGAGAGTTTTGCCCCATGAACCTAGGATCTGTCTCTCTTCACTCATTTGTGAGCTACCCCAAATCCCGTGGCACCCAGCACAGCACTGGGGTGCCCCAAGCAGGGCTGTAAGGCTTCTTCCGGAGGAGGCTGCAGCCACCACTGCTGAGAAGCCGCATGCCAGGGAGCAGTCCAATTTTATGTGCCCTTCTGCCTACAAATTTTACTAGATTACCATTACATGCAATAAATAGAACTAGATACTCTAAAGAAAGTATGTGGCAACTTCCTTCTCTCATCCCCCATATTCTGTCTGAGGGTTTGCTTTTCTGAGACAGACGGAAAGAGCTGACGATGTAGGTTTTGCCATCAGACTTTTAAACAGTCACACAACAGGCCATGCTGCCTGCAGATAAACCCAGGGTGCCTAGAGCCGTCGGGCTCAAGGGACTCACCCCTGGGCACTTGCAGAAATTACTGAAGCAATCTCAGAGCAGTTGTGTGTGTAAAATGACGGAAAACTAAAAATGGGACAAACAGTTTCTGAGCTGCAAAGTGCAGAACAAGGAGGAGCTGAGAAATGCTGAACAAGTCAACTCAGTTTCATTTCCTGGAAAAATTCCACAAGAACTCAAACCCACCGTTCATAAACACCCAAAAAATAATCAGGGCAGCAGTAGCAACCAGTATGGTTTTGTCAAGATAAAAATCTCGTCAAACCCATTTAATTTCCTTCTACAAACAGGCTCTGCATGCGGGAGACGTGGTGGCTGCGATTTAGCTTGGCTTTTCTGAGGTATTTGACTTCTTCAAGCTAGGAAAATGCCATCTAAAAGAAACCGCTGTAAGGGATGTGCAAAGTTGGTTCAAAAACTACACTCAGTAGTTCGCTGGCTGGGTTTTGGTATGTATTGAGTGAGAACCTGCAAGATCTTTCCTAAGTACGGTTCCAGCATATGTTTTCATGCACAAAGTAGATGATGGCATAGAGCGATGATATTCACAGATAACACCACTCTGGGAAAGGCAGCAAGAATATTGGAGGGAAGGATTAGAGTTCGAAAAAGATGTTGACAGCCTGGGAAAGGGTCTGAAAAGGCAGCATGAAATGTAATAGGGATTGGTGCGATATCCTACATTTGTGACAGAATAACCACCTGCACAAACACAGGCTGAGTAACTAATGCGAAAGCAGTAATTACACAAGGAATCTGGAGCGGTGACAGTGAATCTCATTTAACGTGAGACATCAAAGGGGTGAACTTCCAAAAAAATAACCAAGTATTGTACAAGTAGGTACAAGACAGAAGGTAGCCTGCAAATCACATCAGTAACTCTAACATTCAGCCAGAGCATTGCATCCGCTTCTGGACACAGGTCCATGTGAAGACCATCCAGAGGAGAATGCGAGCAACCAGCACTCTAGAAAACACAACCAAAGAGGGGAGATTCAAATCACATGCTGTTTTGAAAAAACAGAGAGGATGACAGTCTCTAAGTAGAGGTGAAGTGCAGAAGGGAACAGAAGTGTTCCTATGTGCCCTGTGAACTGGACGAGACGTAATGGGCCAAAGTTGCAGCATGGAAGATTTATATTATACTTCACAGAAAATTTCCACTGCAGGGAATAATTAAGCACCATTTACTTATGGAGACTACAGAATCTCCACCAGTGGAGACTGGCACTGGGAAAAACTGAATGAAGCCCCTGTGCTCTTTTAAAGGGTTCAGTTTGCTAACCTAGCATCTTGCAGACCACACAAGCCTTCCTATGTTTATTGATTGACTTCTTCCTTCTTCCATAGTGCCTAGTTATGATAGATACAGTGGTAGCTTTCATTCAAAATATTTTTGCTGTCACATAGTAAACTTTGAGATGCTGTTGTTTACCATCAAGGGAATTGTTACCATTAATACAAACAGTTCACAGCAGTTTCTGCATGAATAAACCTCACACTGTGGCTTCTCCCCGAAGAAATGTAAATATTCAGGCCCAGTTCTAGATATACATATGTTCAGAGTTCAAAATGAAAAAGGAGGAAGATTTTCTTGCACCTGGCTGGACTCCGTCCCAGGGAAACGCACCAAGGAGTATTAACCCTTCGTTGCAAAAATATTTCCGATAGGTCAGTTTTTCTCTCTGAAAGGCAGTAAATTGTGAAATTTCAGTCTTGCAAATCCTACCTCTAGCTGTGGACTGCAGAAAGCATAATTAAAATACATAGTTTTCTTTCACCAAGACTGTATATGAAAAGCATCTTCAGCTTGATCAGTGCACAGCTGTGAGTCGAGCAGAGTAGGAGCGATGTAAGTACTAACACTTATAAATCTTTCTGGAAATATTATCACAATTATGCCAAAAACAACCCACACAGTAACTGCTGCATCAGATGCCTAGGTAACATCAAACACATATATTTGGGTTTCTGGCTGTTGATTTAAAGGTTGCTGTTCATAATTTTCTTAGTTTATAAGAAAAATACTCCTAAATAAGGAAATAAGCTGCAACTACTTCAAAAGCACCTTGCATCCTCTGAAACACCTTAGTTTCCATACCAACCTCAGATTCGCCCCTTGAGCCATCTCACTATAAAAGTCTTAACGCCATGCTGGAGGTCAAACCATGAATCTCTAATAACAAAAATATCAGGATGATCACTTGGTAGTTAAGTACACCCTTCAAAACTAGAAAATCCTTCTCCTGAATGCTAAGAATCATTATCATCATAAGGAAGCAATACAGAGCCCGTTTGTTTAAAGCTTCACTTCTTGATTTCCATACCACTGTAGCCAACAGTTACCGATGTGTGAAAGTATCAGACCCATGTCAAAGATCTCAAACAATAAAGTTACTCATTTTTGTGAAATGTAATATTAAGGCGTTAAAGCCACAATTTATAATCACCTTACAATGAATGTGCAAGGCAAACCAGCCTACTGCTTTGTGTCCCTGCAGCCAGGCTACTAGACAGAAAACAATACAGAATTTTAGTGGAGATGTGGGACACTGCAAAAATCTTTCCAAACCCTCAAGAAAGCTAAGTTAATAAACCGTGTCCAGCCTGATTACATTCATTCTTCCCAAAGCAATTAGGAGGAGAGAGAATGCGTGTTTAAATGTGCAAGTCATTTTTAAATGTCTGTATCAATTAATGCTTAACATCGCATAGAAAGAGGGACACACGTTAATACAGCTCCCTTCAAATTTGCTAAAGCTGTTCTCCCCACCCCTACCTCAAGTTGGAACAATGCAACATAGTAATGCAGCAATCCTTTCAAGTCTGGCAGTTAGACTGCAGCCAAATATGTAAGCTATTCACAAATATTATCTAAAAATAGAGGGCAATCACAGTTGGTGATTTAGGGTTCACCTGGTACAAACCTGGCGGAAGAAACGGTGATGAGATAGCAGAGGTAGCTTTACTAACTGTCAAGAATCTGAAGGGGAAAGAAGGGGTAACTTCAGCAAAACACTATTGTGAGAAATAATGAATCACTCTCACAGACTTTAAATATAAATTACCTCTCTTTTAGCCAAAAAGCAGCTGTACAAAAGCTGATGTTAACCATTATCCATTTTCCATTGAAACTGTTCTGTGCTGGCTCAAACACTTTAAAACTATATATACATACAAGCTTTCAGCAGCTCACCGTCCCCCCTTCTGAATTACTGCCTGTTCTTCTGGTGAAAATAAGCTGGTTAAGTCCTTTAAGCGGCCTACTCAATGTGATGCCCGATCCATAGCGAATAATCACGGATTTGGGGAAAAATATCCACTGTTTCTCTTAAAGAGAAACACAAGAGGGTTTTGCACTGTTATTCAATACCCAGACTAATAAAAGCAATTAAATAACCCTTCTCACTCAATACTCTCTTTTATTTGACATTCTCCTAAATTCCAAAATACTCTGCAGTGAAACAGGAGCGGAAACATGAACTGGCACTACCATATCATTGCAAGGGAACAGCAAAATTGTATCTAGTGCAATGACTGTGTCTTTAAAGGAAAAGAGGAAAGTCAGAGGAAAAATATAGCAGCTCCCACATTGCATTAGCTGCTATTCTTCTGGAATTAATAATTAGTGGACTAGAGATGTTGCCAAGCAAATGACCTATTCCAATTCTTAGAAGGAGATTACTGATGAAATAAATATTTTTAATTTTGCATCTCTCTAAAAGACCAGTGAGCTTCTGTTACAATATACCCAAGGATACGGATCCTATCAAGTATTTGTGCTAGATAAACCTTACATACACTAACACTTCAGCTATTCCAAAGCTTATTGTCTGTATACTGACCAGCTTATGCACAGTGCAAATATAGAACAGAATCATATATTAAATTAATAACATACTCTTGAGAAGTCCAGGGAAGATGCAAGAGAACTCAAAACATATGGAGGTATTTTCCTGGACTTTGGACTATATTAAATAGGAAGATGTATTTGTTACAACTGGGAATTACTATAGACAGATATCTGCCACAGACATACTGCATGATATTGAACTTTAGAACATTTACAGTGCACATGAGGGCCTGATCCAGAAATTTGCATTGCCCTGGGATGTACAGATGCATCAGGAACACTTTTGGATCCTTCATTCTGAGACAGCCTTTATCCTGATTAGAACACCTTCCAATCTTTCAGTTGTGCCACTAAGTAAATTAGTAGAGTAGCACAGCTTCTTATATGATTACATTGTAATACACAGCCCTGGTGCTCTATCAGGTATTTCTTACACCAGACCAGTTCTCTAACAGTGAGTTTTAGCTAGATTTCAGTTCCTATATGCTACTTGTGTAGCACAGAAGACTCATACCAAGACTGTCTCTCCATTTCCAAAAATAAATAAACTTTATAGTAACAAGCTAATTCATAGCAATTGAGACAATTCATACTGGTTTTGAAAGAGATTATGAGAATGCAAATGGAAGGGCCTACAGACAGGCTTCCCTGTGTAAACTCCAGAAAAAAATAGAAGCGGGTAGAAGAGCAGATGCAAACGTGTAGACGTTTAGACATTTAACAACCTTTCACAATACATACAGTCATTTAAACTGCTTTATCTTCTAAATATTTTCTATCTCTCTTGGATCTCCAGCCTGCATGTGCCTGGTCAAAGTCTTTTACTGATGCTAGATGTCCATTGCCATCTGCAAACATCTCTGCAAGTACAAGGCCATGAGTCCACTCCGCAATGGGCAGCAAATACAGAGTCACAGAAAGTTCCCACTGAATCTCTTTAGCGTTGGTTGTGAGTCCTTCAAAAGACAATAAGGATGGCTCATGGGAGAGAGATGCAAATGAAACGTGTTTCAACCGAGCTAAGCACATTAGAAGGTAAGTGCAGTCAGAAAACAATCCTTGATCTAATACTTTATTTCCACTGAGGGACAATCACTTCCATTTTGGTGGTGACTGCAGACAGAGTGGTGATGGTACTGACATGTGGTTTGGCACAATGTAGCAGTACTAGAAATAGGAAGAAGGATGCCTGCTGGTATTATATATGATTCGATATGCTTAGTTTAGAGTCAACTAGCTAGCAGCAAAGATGAGCAATTAAGAATATCTTTTGTTTTTACACTGAAAGCAGTTGAGATGTTTCAGAGTAATTTCCAAAATGCTTGCAGCATTGTAAGTTAGAAAACTTTCTCATCAATGTTTTGACAAAAAACTTATTTACAGTCATAAGAGTTAATCGTAGAATCATAGACTGCTTTGGGTTGGAAAGGACCTTTAGAGGCCATCTAGCCCAGCCCCCTGGAGTGAGCAGGGACATCTTCAACTCGACCAGGCTGCTCACAGCCCTGTCCAGCCTGGCCTTGAATGTTTCCACGGACGGGGCCTCTCTGGGCAACCTGTTCCAGTGTTTCACCACCTCACCGTAAAGAATTTCTTCCTTATATCGAGTCTAAAACTACCTTCCCTTAGTTTAAAGCCATTACATAGTGACATTTAGTTTCTCCTTTATGGCATCAAGAATGATGGATAAGAATAAAACAAATAGCATTTTAGGCAGGATGCTTCATATTAGATCCTGCCATAGCTAAGACCTGCTTTATTGCATTGGACAAAATTGTAACCAGCTGTGTTCTATAAATTACAAACCACAAAATCAGGATAAAACTTCCCTTCTCACAGAAGTACTCCTATAATTGCTGAGATATTCACATAGCACTGTGATGAGAGCCAAACGAGTACCCAGACAGGTTGTGTCTCCTGCTCCCTAACATTGGGTAGCATCATATCTGACAACATATGATCAAAGCAGATTTATGTTCAGAGTGAAACAGCATTCAGACTGAGAAAGCATGACAAAATTGGCATCTGGGTCTTCAAAACAGGTGTAGATTTTAAAAGCAAGAATTCCTGAGACAGAGCACTGCACACAAATCTTCATCTTCACGTAGCAGACACAGCATCAATTCTATCTGCAGCTGTTTTAGGCAGGAAAAACTAACCCCAGAGTTTGGATATTATTGCAAGTATAGTCTGACCTAATTTTAAACTGGATTTTATCCAGTGTTCCTGCAATACCCCAAGGAGACATGATCCACTGATGACTTTTAAACTTATTTTCATAGAACAGATCCAACATTGTTCAAATATCTTCTTTAATTTCCTAGTGACTAACGTATGCTGTTTCCATCAAGATAACGTTTTATTCTAGTAAAGAAAACCAAAGCTTTTAATTTAGTAAGTTCACCTTCTTCCTGTATATGCTGTATCTTCTCTCTGTTCCCAGCTCCCACCCCAAATGAAAACAGAACTTGAGTCACAGAAGGGCTAAACGTGTGGACCCAACTAACCATAAGAACTTTCCATCTTGCCAAATGCAAAATTATGCAGCAAAAGCTGCTGTCCCCAGACAATAGGACCTCTGACATGTTAAACTTAAACTTTCCAACTTAGCTATTATCACTAGGAATGTTTAAATTTTTTCTTTAAAATGAGGATGCTGCAAACATGCTAGAAAAATGACTGAAAATATGGATAACTACCACTGATTTTAACAGGAGCTACTCAGACTCCATTGTGGTGGATAATCCCTTCAGCAAACTTCTATATGTACATGAAAACAAACATGCTGGTTTTGACTTACATTCATACGCAGTTAAAGTATTTCAATATTGCTTTGCTGAACCAGTAACTAGTGAACCTGTACAACAGCTGAAAGGATTCAGTATTTCTTCATGGTCCATTTTGCTCACACTTTCCGCATGCTCCTACTCTGGAACAGGAACCCAGTCTCTATGTATATTCCCCTTGCACTGCCAAAAAGACCATGCACTGCCAAGACGCTTCATCTAGCCACCACCCTCAAAAAAGCAGTCCCTTGGTTATGCCTCAAAGATCTGATTTAAACCCTCTTGCTTCCTATACAGATTTGAAGCAAAGGGGAACGCAGTTATGCAGAGCCATCTAGTTCGCACAGCAGGAAAGGAGAAGACAAACTACGGGTCACTCACCCCACCCCATTCCCCAAGGTGAGTAGCAGGAGCCAAAGGAACTCTGTAATTCCAGTTTCTGCCAGTCAAGACACTAAATAAATAAATAAATAAGTGCGTGCTGCAGAATGATCTTATTGAAACCTCTCCAAATTTCAGTGCAGCAACAATCTCTTAATATTGTTTGAATACAAACCAGAGATTGAATGTTCTGCAATAAAATTTCTGTCAGTGATGCTAACAAAAATATTAAATTTCAGCAATATGCTGACTTTTTAAAAATGGACATCTGTTTATATTTAGGTTCTTCATATGACTGCATTCAACAACAATGAAAGGATGAGAGCATTCCTTCCCCCAAGTCCCTCCAAAACTGGTAGGTGACTACCAAGCTGATTAGATTGAGAAATTAGCAGTGAAGGAAATCAAATCATGCAGTCCTTGATCAGGGGAAACACTCCTACTGAAGTTAAAGGGAAGAACCTGAAGTTCAAGTAATTGAAATCACTTGACATGAGTAAGGATTGCTGGATTTGGCACAGGACCTGTAAGGCATCCTAGACTGTCCCTCAAGGCCTCTTCATCCTTGTCTTCTGAAACTTGCCTGGTCCCGAGGCTTTGCCACCTACACTATGTTGTAGCAGTTTTGAAGCGTGTAAAAGCAGAACTTTGCTAGAGTTGAGGAAGTCTGGTTTCACATGTGAATTACAGAAAATTTAAACCACAGGGATGAAAACGCTGCAGTACCTATCTGCTGTGCTCTACTCTACTCACCCCAGCAAGCAACATCAGATCACTGAAGTGGCTGCCATTCAAACCTCCGTCCTTAGTGCTGCCACATCACTGGCATTGGACATACAGCAAAACATGACAACCAGAGCAGCTGTGATACACTTAAACACTACCTGTCTTCTATAGGTAATTTCTGGCTTACCATTTGAAATCCAGACCAGCCTGCTTTCAGTGACCCTCACACCAAAGAGAGCAGTAGTTTTCCAGTAGGATTTATGCACTCCAGCCACAATTACCAGCAGTCCTGCTGCCAAGTTTTTGGTGAGTTCTTGGCCAACCATCTGAACATCCATAGCTGGCAAAGACAACTAGAAAGCCTCAACCTTGGGATGCTGGGTTGTCACTGCTGTAACCCATTTCAGCGGGTGACTGAATATTTTTGTTCCAATGGGAAATTTTAAAGCAGCACTTGACGTCACTAGGAATGGAGACAGCCAGTTTCCCAGCACAGTTCCAGGTCACATACAAGACTCTATTGCAAAGAGTGCTTGAACTAGGAAATGAGGAAGAGACGTGGATAGACACAGAGCATTAGGTCTGCCTGGGAACACATGAAAAGTGTAAACATTGCCTGTCATTCCCATCAAGAAACTGGTATTGGCTTATTTATAGCTACCGATTTTTTATTTCACACACTTATTTTGGGGGAGATAAATAAGGACAGTAAATTTT
>Ga0181612_142384_pt1 | contig 10321 bp, 5 predicted proteins | sample HoacroProtozoa21_FD_119630 | JGI IMG/M metagenome (GOLD analysis project Ga0181612, IMG submission 119630) | Hoatzin crop microbial communities from Cojedes, Venezuel. Combined Assembly of Gp0051906, Gp0051904, Gp0051908 | reverse complement strand
TCTCACCCCAGGTCAGCTGAAAAACAGCCGGCTAACAAAAATAAAATGAGAACACAGGATCCTTTCACGTGTGCCAGCGGACAGAGCCAAGAACAAGGAAGGCTTATGCACACAAGGAGACTTTTAAGTGGTATAATACTCTGACTTCTAAACAGATGAGTGTCTTGTAAAAGTTTACTGCCTTTTTTTCTTGTTTTACTGATGTATTTTCTTATTTGGAGGCTAAAAATGCATTCTATTTAGTGAATTTGTAGTTTTTACTGAAATCTGATTTTTTTACTAAATATCTGTTATTGCCCATTACTGAAAAAACTTTGAAAAACAGGTCAGAGCCGTTCTTAGCAGACAAGATCACTGGGATCGTGCAATAGCCAGAGTGAGCCGGGGAATCAAGAATTATTTGCAGAAAATACAGCACAGCAGACAACCTATACATTCCACCTCCGTGGCAGCTGTCAGGAAAGGTGCATCAATCTCCCACGATCTGCCCCGTCTATGACCAGAACACCCTGACAGGCGGCAGAGGCACCCTGAACACCTTCAGAAACAAACCAGACCCTTCTTCTGACAGCAGATAGCTATGTTTGAAGCATTAATTCACCAGAACTTGGCACTCTGCAGAAGGAGGGCCAAAGCCCTCCCCACAAGGCGCGCAGCATTCTTCACCACTAGCAGTGCTGGTTCCTCTCCCTCTTTTTGTGTTCCTGCCCATAAAAACACCAAAATACTGGGTGAGAGGGTGTCCAGGAGCCCAGCTCTTTTTGGGAAAGGGACAGCCCGCAACGCTAGATCAGGTCAGCCACCTGAGGCTTCCCCTCGCTGAGTCTTAAAAACCTTCACGGACAGAAATTCCGTAACATCCCTAACAGCCTGCTCCCGTGCTGCACAACTGCCTGGTGAAGGCACGTTCCCGCAGCCCTGCCACCAATCCAGGCGGACTGCTGGGAAGCTGTTGCCTTCCCTTCTGCCATTGCAGCCCCATGCCATGCAGCTGTCATTTCGTCCTTTGCTTTGTATCGCTTCACCTCACATTTTTGCGGTTATAAAAAATACAGTGATAGTGTAACGAAAACATAAAGACATTGGATGTATTCATTTCAGCACAGAATTGATGAATCACTGTTTTAATCGCTGCAGGTGACAGCTCTCTGCGCTGTTCGGAAGGCTGGGCAGCCTCTGGCCGTCCGGCGCTCCCCGAGAAACGCAGCGCTGCGGCTTTAAGGCCCTGCGCAGGGCTCATCCCATCGCCACGGCCCCGCAGCCGGGGGGAGGATGGGCGCGGGATGGAGCTCTCCCCGCTCCTCGGGGGGAGCAGGGCAAAGTATGAAACGCTCAGCGCCAGAAATCAGATAAAGACCATCACCTCAGCAAGGACCCAGGTAATTACTGCAGACAGACATACACCTTCCCGAGTAAGGAGACAATCCCTGTCTGTACAGTTCCTCCCTCAGCCTCTGTGAGGTACAGTATTTCCTTTTCGATGCAGCATATTGTCGGGGAAGGGATTGTGATTTTACTGCAGTAAGATGTGAGCTAGAAGATAAGGAAATAGATTTTGCTTAGGGTATGAAATTCACACTAACGAATGCTATGTAATTCATCTGGATGCTTTTCTGTACCTGCAGCAGTGATATTGTGATTTAAAAATGATGCCATATGCTGTGACGTGGTAACCTCTAGCACCAGTTCGTTATCCCAGAAAAAAGAATCTTGAAAATCAAATGCAACGTAAAGAATCCAATTCTATACAGAAAGCTTTACCATTTTTTAGCACCTCCATTAAAGAAAACTGTACCTTTGCAGAAGTTATTTTATACTATTCACAGTAAAACTATGTCATAGTCTTCAGCAAATATAATTTGTTCTTTCATATAGATTGATTAACTGTTATCCACATGCAATGCTACTATTGTAGATTTACATACAGAACATCTCTAAAACCCAACTGAACTTTGAAGTAAAATGGCAAAACAATTTTCGGCCATCAAACATCAAGAAATTCAGGGTGAAAATTAGGTATTATATCACCCTGTTGTACTTCTTCGGTATTGCAGAAATTGTGGAGGTTTTTTTCAAGCACAGGCCAGACTGCTGCTGCAATCTGGCTGATCTACACAGTAATCCAGTGACACACAGCAGCTATAAACTAGATAGTTAAGCCAAGTTTATATTTATGTTTGGCACAAAGCAGCCAATGTGCACTGATATAATCTTGTCACATAAATTCTGCAGTATCCAGGCAAAAAAAGGATAAGCAAAGAATACTGAGTGTTCACTTGTGGATTAGCCAAATCTAGATTTTTCAGCGAAAGGATGGTAAAATTACAGTAGGTCAGTATGTTACAGGGGAAAAAAAGAAACTTTACTTGCTTCATAAGCCCTGAATAAAGAGTCTATTTCCTTAGAGTTGATGGCATCGTAAGAACCTACATACAGCAGTGAAATATGCAAAAGCGCATGCATTGTTTCAAATGCTTGTGGCATCTTCACCACTTGCAGTAAAACACAGAATCAAAAAGGAAAAATAACTTTCACAAGCAAAACAATCATGTTGTAAGTTAAATGCATGAGCACATTATCTAAATCACAGATGAGACCAAATCTAAAATGACCGCACACATGCTCAGGGTTGGCTTAAAAAAACTACATTTAATAGGATTAAAAAAACCAAAACCCCACATTTTCTTGCAAACACAATACAGTGGTTGACTGACTATTCTTTTTAAGAATAAGCTTCAGCCTTAAGGATGGCAAATTATCTCAAATAATATTTTAGATCAGGATTAAGCTTAGAACAGGCACTTCATTTCAGAATTGTCACATTTAACATGGGTGACAGCATATACTCAGAGAACACGCCAATTTTTTCCTTCCTGTGACAGGTAAATCTTAAATAACCTGTCCTTAGTGGACAGGGACAAGTTGTTGATTTGGATAAAGATGCTGTTCATATTTAAATTACTGGAGGTACTTGCTCTCACATGACAATCTGAAATCTAGTCAATGACTAGATCAGGCAAAACCATAATTACAGCAACTGTCAATTGTGATCTATTCATGCAAACACTCAAAAATGCTTCCTCTCTCTAAAACTGTTCTTAGGAATCAAAAATGCATTAAAAACAAAGAATGTTATTCAAACCTGGAAGCTTGAACTGACTGCAATTCCTTTAATATCCATGAATGAATCCCATTTGCTCTAGAGGTGAATAAGGTCTCAGTACAACTGGTTAATTTGTACAGGAGTTCCTCTATAACAAATATGCTCGGGATAAAGATGTGGCCAATGACTTCCCATCAAACACAGCAGGATAAGGGCTTCCCATCTACACGGCACATAAAATAGTAACTCATCACTATTAGCTTTAACAAATCTCTGTGACTCTAACAAAATTCCAACTAGATATTTTTATGTATCTATTTTATTTTCATTATTTGACTATTTTTTAATATTGTTATCTTTTTTATATCCCCTGTAGCTAGAAGAAGCTTCAATGAAAAGAATGGACAAAGATGCAGAAGCATTAAAGGCAGCCAGAGCAGAGCTTTGTGAAGTGAGACGACAGTGGCACCATATGCAGATGGAAATTGAATCTCTCCACGCCGTGGTAAGCACCAAAAAATGAAACTTAAAATCTAATGGGATAAATACATCTTTTTGTTGATGTAAACTTTTCCACAATTCAGTTTATGTAACAATCCCACCCACTATACAGCGGAAATACAACACACGCAGAAATGCAAGGCTGTGTGGTGGACTTTCAGCTCCTCTCACAGAGCACCAACCACCAAGCAATAACCCAGGCCATTTGCTCACATTTAAGAGCATCACATCTTGGTTCAGGATCTGCCATTCAATATACATGTGTTTGCATGTTCTCACGCCTGCCAAACAGATACTTGCATGATACTCCCTCATGAAGCTCGTGGTCATTCTGCCTAACCAATTCACATCAGGCCTATAACTTTTTTTGAATGTGTGGGCCAAATTTATCAATTCATTCATGATAAAATATGTCAGTGATTAACTGAATTCAGTAGTACAGATGAGCTGCAAGAGCCCACAGACCTCTCAGTTTTCATACAGTGCTGCGCTAGATACCGTTTTAACCATAGAGGTAAAATCAGAGCTCTGTAAAATCAATGGCAGTGGACTGCTGGTACAACAGAAGGCTACATTTTTTTATCTTATCTTAAATTATTACAGATTTTACTGGAAAATTTCTCAGCAAAAGTATTATCGTGAAAGCTTTACTCCTGTTCCTAAAGAATATTCTTAAAAGAACTGATGTAAAAATACACAGATTGTTAATGAAAAGTACATACGAGATCTTTACACATATACTTTCCAAATCTTATTATGAGTTAAATTTCGCAGGAAAAGGGTTTGGAACGTTCATTGCGTGCCACAGAGCAGCAGTACCACACGCAACTACAAAATTTAGAAGCTGAGATTGAATGCTTAGAGAAAGAGCTACTGGAAGTGAGAAGAGGTATTGAGAAACAGCTTCAAGAGCATGAAATTCTGCTGAACACCAGGATGAAACTGGAGGAAGAGATAGCAACGTATCGCAGTCTGCTTGAGCAAGAAGAAAGCAGGTACGTTTTGTCTAGAGAAAAAGTACTCAAATTTATCATCCATTTCGTAACTTTTCATTGAAATAATCATCAGAATTGTAAAGACATTAACCAGTCATTAAAAAAATACAGTATAAAATCCTTAGAAATGGTTTCATTGTAACTTAACTTCAGTGAGTCCACACTTTCTGGAGCTCAGAGTGTCTCCACGATGCACCGCAGCTAATAGCACACTTACTGCATCCTCACTGGAGGCACTGCATGTTGGAGGGATGTAATGGGATACATGACTTTGTATCCCATTAGTTGCCTGACGTGAGTTCTGTTTGTCTCAGATCACTGATGAAGCAAGTCCACACGCGTGAAGTTCTGGGAGAGGAGTTCACGTCTCATCACATGGCAGACACCCCTTGCATGTGGAGTTCATACTACTCAGTATCACTCAAAGTGTGTTAAGGCACACATTAGAATGCTATTTAAGAATATGCCTTCTAGTGACATTTTGCCTTGGTTGTAACTCTTCACATCTGCCCTCTCCCTGGTACGGAAACACCGCTATTTTGAAATGTAGACATGAGAGTGGCAGCTATACAAATGTAAACAACAAGGAGGAGAAGGAAAAGGCCAAATATCACGTCTTGCACTCAGCACTGGTGTCCTGTAACAAAACCAGGCACGCGGTTCAGAAACCTTTCGGTGGAACATTGCCTCCCCCAGTCCTTTCTACAGAAAATGGAGGGTTTCAGTCCAGGAACCTCACACGTTTGTGTAAGAAGGCTCCCAACAGGGGAGTCAGTTTCAGATTTAATGCTCCTAACTCTGAAAATACACACAATTCAGTAATAATAAAATTAAATAACTCTTCTTAGCACACAACAAACTGACTAAAAACTGTCCGAAAATAATGACAAAATTGCACAGATATTTTCAGCAACTTTCTTCAGCTCTATACTCAGAATGAGAAATCCTAACAAATAGTTACTACAGTCAAACAGAACTTCTCATAGTTCTCATATTTTTAAATTTTTCATAGCTGTTTGTAAGACAAGTTTTGGATTAAAGTAATTCAGCATTACTAGATGACTGCAATAATTTTTATTTTTGCAGGTTTCGTTGCTCTCTACCTGACCAGAAGGATGACAAAAAGCCTACCACTAGCAAGATTGCCTTTACACTGCCTTCAAGTGAGTTTTTAGACTTTTTCCCTTAGGGAACAATGGCCCTAAAGAAGGTACCTAACTGCCGACAAATTACTGGACATTACAAAAGATCTTCCGATGCAGCAGGAGGAAAAAGACCTGTAGGTCCTGCATCCTGGCCATATTCTTCTGCATGCCTAGTATATCTGCGTTTTCTTTTACAGATGGTGTAAAGAAGCATGAAACTGAGAAGGCGGAACTGATGACAAAACAAGCAATCCTAGATGGAAATATGATGAAGGACAGTGCTGAAGCTCATGGCACTGTACAGTAAGATAAACATGAATTTAACAAAATAACAATTGAAAGTAAATGGTGGGCATTACATTCCAGTAGGTGCAAGTTTTCCATTATTTAGTATCTGTAATATCATGCCCATACAGCCAAGAAGCTCCAGAATAAGTGACAGTTCTTGAAGGTAGATTGAATGGCATGTTTTAACAATATATTAAGTTTTAAAGTTCTTTTTATTACCATTTACTTCATAAGCTAACAATATCATGATGATGCTTCTGATTTGTAATTTCTATTTCTGTTAAGAATGAAACTATGAATAATTCATCTAGTTAAGGTTGAAAGCAAAAGAGCCCTTACTACGTTTGTGAGTCCCTCTGGGGCAAATTTATGCATATAAATTCAGGCTTGGCTGCTCTAACTTGCTATTTGGAAACTCCTATGTTTCACCAACTACCAAACAGGAAACGAAGAGCTTGGCTCCTAAGTGGGCATGTGAAAGTCTGTTAGTATGTATTATTCACCTTAAATTGCTTTAATAGTATTGGATTGCCTCATTCTTTTTTTTTTCCTGCTGTGATTCTTTAAGCTTTTTTGTAGACTAGCATTTAACGTTATGTTTAAAACAAACTATAACGTACCATGTCACTAATACTTAACTGTAATCAGCTGTTGAAAACATGTAGAAAATCAGATTAAAAATTAATGCCATCATATGGTCCACCAATACACATTCCATACCTAAAGCTCATTTTCATACATAATCTTGTTCATCTTACACTATCAGTCAGATATGAACGTGGCTGCTTGACTGGGTGCAGTTTACTCTGCCTGAGTAAGGCCCCCACAGCCAGACTTTTAGATCTGGATCCTGACACATACTTAAAGGATTAAATCAATAGGATTTGAGTCCCTAAACAGTTGTGAATCAACTGGCTTTTATATTCTCCATATTTTACTTCTGCCCTTTTTTCTTTTTTATTTTCATGTAGGTCTACATTCTGAGGTTTGGATTTGAACTAGATTTTTCTCCTCCCTATTTTGAAGGCTTTCAGATGCAGGAATTCCGGTTTCTTGCTATGTTTTTGAGCTTGGATTCCAAACTTTCTCCTTGGAAACAAACTGCCTGATGTGTTTGGAGCAGTGGTTTTGTATCCATGTCTACTTAAAAGTACAAAACCAAGAATATAATTAACCTTCACCTTTTATTTAGCTTTTCTGGAGAATGAACCTGTGGAAAAAAAGAAAAATTCTAGTGTCTCAGTACCCATCTAAAATACGTTGACACTTTATTATGCAATTTCTCTCTACATTTTAAAAGCAGTCCTGAAGATAGATAATTCATATTGCCTAAAGGATCAAAAATACATTTGCTTTATTGTTTCAGGACAGAAAAAGTGGATGAAGTCATTAAAGAGTGGGAAGGTTCTTTCTTTAAGGACAACCCTCGCTTAAGGAAAAAATCTGTTTCATTGCGCTTTGATCTCCATCTAGCAGCAACGGATGAAGGATGTTTACACACTAAAAAGAAAACGCTTCCTGACATTGAAGTCAGGCTGGTAATGAGGAGATCTTGCAGTATTCCTTCTATCAAACCTTAACTTACAGCAAATTAACCCGAAGTTCATCTCCAACGGGCTCTGGAAATAAACTGTAGATGGACTTACACGGCCTCCTATCTTGCTACAACTACAAAATCGTACTAAGTACTTTGATGAATCCAATAAAAACAAAGGGAGAAGAGCAAGGGAGTTAAGATTCCAAGAAACCTAACTTCTACTAGTTTTATACTTTGGGTGCAGCCCTTTAATTTTCTCATTATTGCTGTTGTTTTGTAGTATTTCACCAAATATTAAAAAATTTTAACTATAACTTTATACTTGGACATATTCTGCCTTTGTAAAAGAGAACGCGTTTTCTCTTTCTGGAAATGAGAACTGCATATTTCATTCTCTTAATTATTCAGTATTGCATACATATCATGACTGATGAATCCTTGTAATGACATCACAACTGTCATACTTCTTGAAATATATTTTAAAATAACACTTTCTAACAGCAAAAACTACTTGCGGGGATGCTCTTAAAATACACAAACTATTAACAAAGAATTTTCAAAGTGGCTGGTATTTTTAAATGAATTTTTTTCAGACAACAACTGAGCAAAAATGTCTTTCCCTTACATAATTATACACAAGTTTTTAAAAGTGTTAATAGCCAATAATATTGTAGCCGTATTGTCCCACTGATTTTGAAACAGTAATTTCCACTGAAAATCAATCATTCTTTTATTTGTCCACACATAGCTGTACTACAGCTTTCTTAGCCATAGCAAATAAAATTATACTCTTCAATTGTTCAAATCTAAGAGTCAACCAACCATTTTAATGCTGGTATTTAATTTTATTATAATAATATGTATTAAAATATCTTCCATAAATTCCTCTTCCAACAAACATGATAGGCAAGTTATGCTCTTGATCTATTATACATAACAAGTCACTATTGTGCCAGGGTGCAACTATTATTCCTTCAAATTAAATGGACAAAATAAGGGCTACATATTCAAAGTAAAATTCTACCATACCCGTGAAGTATCCCCCACTACTACTCAAAGTAGCTATGGGCAAATACAAAGTACAGTAGATGATCTTGTGTCTGTACACAGAAAAAACAGAAATACAAACTCAGACATACTTCTTTATAACATTATGAGACATTGCATTAAGATAAGAATGATTGTTAATGAGGATTTTTAAGAGGCATGGATGTCACAAACTCTCACTGAAGTCAATGGGATTGCAGGGGCTCAGAATCTAGAAAAACCACATACCGTATTTGCTGGATTCACAGCAGCATGTAAAAGATTAATTTAAGTGTCAGTATTTGCCTTATTACTTACGGCATGTGTTACAAAAACTGATACTACAAATTCTTTCAGTGTTAAGTTATGCTTCTATCTTTTGTTAATGGTAAGAACAATGCATTTATATTGCCCACAGTTATATCTACTGTATGAAGCTGGCTAATTATCATTAACCTTAATACTGATCCGGTGTTGTTAATACTTGAGTATTTGGCATCCTGAATGTATTAGCCTGCTCTAGTATTTTCACTATGCAGCTTTTTTTTTGTGCTTATACTCTGTATATTTTACAATACTTGAATTTAAACTAAGTTTTAATTGCTTTAAGGCACTTTAAACAGGGATATGAATTTACCAAAGTAAATTATAGTACTACAATAAAAAAGTAATAAAATAGAGCTTGCCCATGCATATTTTGTGAGTTTTAATGCATACACCTTAAAAGGAAAGAAGTGACAGAGAAATACAAAATAAAAATTGTAGATAAGAAAATCTGTAGTGCTGCAACCAAGTGTTTTCTGAGCTCTGCTCTACAACTAGAAAGACACAAATTCTCTAAGAATGTTTATCATAACATGTAAAGTGAGGGTCCTCCTGCTACAGAAATTACTCTTCTTCTGGTAAATCCGGTAACCCTGCGCAGCTCTAAAGGCCTTTGAGTAGCTCACAAGAAAGAAGACAGCATCTGACATACAAAGTTTACAGTTTAAAAGATAAGCTGACAGGCAAAGACATAGCAGGCAAGTATGTAACAGAAACTTAGCTTAAGGCATATATCTTTAAAACCGCTTAGGCAGACTTCCTCATACTGGAAGAGCATGCGTAGGCATATAAAAATTACTCTACAAATACATGGAAGGGACTGCCATCTCTACAGTAAACAATAATGGAATAATCTTACTCACACACACTTATTTTTTTCTTTAACCAGGGGCTGTTTGGCTTCTTCTCTGTCCTACGGTACTTCTTGGGCTATTATCTTCTCCACATAACTTTATTTTTTTCTTCCCTAATGATGGAAACCTTGTCCAGCATAATACAGAAAACGCAGCTGACTTTGCCTTGCAATACAACCTCCATATTATTTTAGAAGAGAAAATTACTGTGTCTCTATATCCCCATTGTCTGAGATACTATGTAACTAGAAAAAAAAAAGTTGACCTTCATTATATATGTTATTTCACCTCTATAACGGCCTGACCTCATGGTTTCTGAAGCAATCTCCCTGACCCCGATGACAGCACAAGTACATCCTGAGAAATTTATTCCAGCCACAGTAGTTGCCATTGTTTAACTGGGAACTCGACTGCTCATGAACTATACAACTTGTGTTTGAAGTTTGAAGCAACTGGCATAAACCCAGTTACACTGTTTTATGATCAGAAACCTGATGCTCTACAAAAAAAAAAAAAAAAAAAAAAAACAACCGCCGTTTTAAAGGGGT
>Ga0181612_125263_pt1 | contig 10321 bp, 11 predicted proteins | sample HoacroProtozoa21_FD_119630 | JGI IMG/M metagenome (GOLD analysis project Ga0181612, IMG submission 119630) | Hoatzin crop microbial communities from Cojedes, Venezuel. Combined Assembly of Gp0051906, Gp0051904, Gp0051908 | reverse complement strand
TTATATAAATATGCAAGAAGATTTAGAAACAAGAATTTCATATATTGAAAGTCATTTAAATAGAAAAATATCTAATACTATTTTAGTAGTTGATGAAGTTCAATTATGTGAAAAATTTATTTCAGATATAAAACTATTTATGGAATCATCTACTAAGTATAATATTATTATTGTAGGATCTTTATTAGGTGTTAAATTATTAAAATTAAATGTATCTTTTCCTGTAGGTAAAATAAAAAGAATTTATATGTATCCATTAGACTTTGAAGAGTTTTTACTCGCAACAAACAATAAATCTCTAAGAGATTTAGTAAAAACTCATTATGAAAACATGCAAGAATTACCAACAAGTATGCATAATAAATTATTAGAATTATATAAAGACTATTTATATGTAGGTGGTATGCCTGATTCAATTAATAATTATGTATCTAATAATTATGATATGACAAAGTATGATAGTTCAATAATATCTGATATTATAAATGATTATAAAGATGATATGAGTCATTATGTTAAAAATAATTCAGATACTATTAAAATTCAATCTATATATGATTCGATATCTATTCAACTAGGTAATAAATCTCATAAATTTCAATATTCAAAAGTTGAGAATAATGCTAAATCTAGAGAATATTCTCATCCACTAGATTGGCTTTTTGCATCTAAAATGGTATATAAAAGTATTAATATTAAAAAAATAAATTCTCAAATAGAAATTATAGAAGATGAAGATTTTAAATTATATTTAGGAGATGTTGGTATACTAATTAATAAATTAGGATTAAATTATAGCATAATAAAAAATCAAGAAAATTTAGATACTAAAGGTGTTATTGCAGAAAACTATGTCGCAGAACAACTTACCATCCTATATAGCTTATCTAATAATGTACATAATAATTTAAATTATTGGAAATCAGGAAATGAGGCAGAAATTGATTTTATTATTAAAGATAATAATGGTTATTATATACCAGTAGAAGTAAAGTCTGCAGAAAACACTCAATCGAAGAGTTTAAAGACATATATTGATTTATATAATCCTAAATATTCAATTAGAATAAGCACTAAAAATTTTGGTAATACTAATAATATTAAGAGTATTCCATTATATGCAGTTTGGTGTATAGAAGTATAAATAAATTAATATATCAATAATTAATTTTTTATGATAGAATAAGTTTAAAAAGAGGTGTTACTAAGATGAAAGGGTTTTGTAAATTTTTATGGTATATATTTTTAATACTTAGTATTTATTTAGTATATTTATTATTAAGACTTAATTTAGTTCCTACAAAGTACTTTATAATTGGAATTATTATATTAATAGTAGTATTAATAATTACATATTTAATATCTCATAAATTAGAAAATGCATTTATTATGACTTTACTTAGTATAATTATTATGTTAATTATATGTGTGTTTGGATTTAGTGTTTATAAATTAAGAAATTTAAATACATTTTTTAGTGTTAATTTTGATCAAAGTAATTCTACTGATATATATTATGTTTTAGTTAATAGTAATTCAAGTATTGAAAAACTAAGCGATATTAGTGAAAATAAAATATATTTTTATAAAGATGAAAATATAGATAAAGCAAAAGATAAAATAGATAGTAATAACTTTGAAGAAAAACAAGATTTACAAGAATTATTTAATATTATAGAAAATGATTTAGAAAATGTACTTTTAATTAATTCAGGGTTCTATCAAACTTATGTTGATGCTGTAAGTGATTATGAATCTAAAGTTAAAATAATTGATGAAATAGAAATTAATGTAAAAAAAGAAGAAATTGAAAATGATGATATTAATGTATTAAATAACTCATATGTAGTATTTATTAATGGAATAGATACAAGAAGTGGAAGTCTTCCAAGTAGGTCATTATCTGATGTTAATATACTAATGGCAGTAAATCCAAATACTAAGAAGATATTAATGGTACATATTCCAAGAGATTATTATGTAGTATTACCTGGAAAAAATGCTGAAGATAAATTAACACATACTGGAACAATTGGTGGTGTTAGTTATACAATTGATACAATTAAAGAAAACTTTGATGTAGATGTAGATTATTATGCAAGAGTTAACTTTAATATGGTTATTAATTTAGTTAATGCAGTTGGAGGTATTACAATAAATTCTGATGTAAATTATGCATTTACTTGTAAAACTAATTCTAATTGTAGATTCTTACCTGGTGAAAACTTAGATGTAGATGGAGAGTGTGCGCTTGCTTTTGCTAGAGAAAGATACGCATACAAAGACGGAGATAGACATAGGGGAGAAAACCAAGAACAAGTAATTACTAAAGTTATAGAAAAAGTTACAAGTTCAAAAGAGTTATTATTAAGTTTTGATTCAATAATAGAGTCACTTAATGGAACATTTGAGACAAATATGTCATATAAAGATATGTCTTCTATTATAAAAAATCAAATAAATGAAAATTCTAAATGGGAAATTACTTCATATAATGTAGATGGAGATGGTGCAATGAAAAGAACTTTTTCTTACCCTAATATGGATTTATATGTAATGATTCCAAATATTGATACAATAAATGAGGCTAAATCTAAAATAGATAGTTTATTAAAAGAAAAATAATCCAAATATTATTCCACATATTGCTCCAGTTATGTGACTTAGATGGCTAATGCCATCTTTTTTATGGTTAATTGATTTAATTAGTTCATCTACTACATAAAATAATAATATTAATATTAAAGTTATAGGAATTTTACCAGACTTAATATTTACAATTGATGATAATACAATTAACATAAATACTATATCTGATGCCCCTAATGCATTATTTTTAGTAAATATTAATTCTATAATACTTGAAATAATGCTAGTTAAAACAATCATTATCAATAAATTAATTGATCCATATTTTTCTTCTAATATAGGACCTATTAAAAGAATAATTGAAAAATTATTTCTAAAGTGTTCAAAGTTCAAGTGACATAAAGAGCATGTAATCATTCTAATATATAACATAGGATTTAATATACTAGATCTTTTTAACATGAAAAATTTATTTATTTTATTATTAAATATTTTGTTTATTATAAAAAATATAAAACTAATAGTAAAAAATGAGAGTATTACTATAGAATTATAAGAAAAATAATTAGATAAATCATTAATTACTTCAATTGATTTATTAATAGATGTTTGCATTTATAATCACTCCTATATTATTATTTTAGCATATTTTTGATATAATATAGAAAAAGAAGGTGATAAGAGTTGAAAATATATGCATGTATTGATTTAAAGAGTTTTTATGCAAGTGTTGAGTGTGTTAAATTAAATTTAGATCCACTAACTACAAATTTAGTTGTAGCAGACTTATCTAGAACAGAAAAAACTATATGTTTAGCAGTTTCTCCTTCTTTAAAAGAATATAAAATACCTGGGCGTGCAAGACTTTATGAAGTAATTTCACGTGTAAAAGAAATAAACTTTGAAAGACTAAAAAAAGCAAAAAAGTTTACATCTAAGTCAACAAATATAGTAGAGTTAAAAAAAGATATTAAAAAAGAATTAGATTTTATTGTTGCAAAACCTAAAATGAACGATTATATAAAAGTAAGCACTCAAATATATAATATTTATTTAAAATATGTATCAATTGATGATATATTAGTTTATTCAATAGATGAAGTATTTTTAGATATTACAAATTATTTAAAGTATTATAAGTTGAGTGCAAGAGAACTTGTTACAAAAATAATAAAAGATGTATATTTAACAACAGGAATTACCGCAACTGCAGGAATTGGCACAAATATGTATTTAGCTAAGGTTGCGATGGATATTGTTGCGAAGAAAATGAAAGCAAATGAATTTGGAGTAAGACTTGCTGGATTAGATGAAAAAACATATAGAAAGTTATTGTGGGGACACACTCCAATAACTGATTTTTGGAGAGTCGGTCAAGGTTACTCTAAAAGACTTGAAAAGTGTAATATCTATACAATGGGAGATATTGCAAGATGCTCCATCAATAATGAAAAATTATTGTATGATTTATTTGGAGTTAATGCAGAAACTTTAATAGATCATGCTTGGGGGTATGAAAGTGTTACTATAAAAGATGCTAAAAGTTATGCTCCACTTGAAAAAAGTTTATCAATTGGTCAAGTGTTACACGCACCATATGACTTTGAAAAAACAAAGTTAATTGTAAAAGAAATGTGTGATAATTTATGTTTAGATTTAGTAGATAAAAATTTAGTTACAAATAAATTAACTTTAACAATAGGTTATGATATAGAAAATATAAAAAATGGAAATTATAATGGAGAAATAGTAAAAGATAGATATAATAGAATTATTCCAAAACATACTCATTTTACTTGTAATATAAATATATTTACATCATCTTCTAAAATAATAATAAAAGAAATATTAAAATTATATGAAAAAGAAGTAAACAAAAATTTATTAATTAGAAGAGTTAATTTAGTTGCGGCAAATTTAAAAAATATAAATGAAGTAAATACTAGTAATTATTTTACTCAAACATCTTTATTTGATAAAGAAGAAGATAATTTTGATATTGATTTAGATAAAGAAAATAAAGCACAAAAAGCAATACTTGAAATAAAAAAGAAGTATGGTAAAAACGCAATAGTTAAAGCTATGGATTTAGAAGAAGGCGCAACAACTATAAAAAGAAATAATCAAGTAGGTGGACACAATGGGTAAGTATGATGATATAATTAATTATAATTATGTTCCTAAAAATAAAATGTCACTTCAGGCAAGATCTGCGCAGTTTGCGCCTTTTGCGGCATTATCTGGATATGATGATAATATAAAAAAAGCATCTATTTTATTAGATAAAAAAATAATAATAGATGAAGGATTAAAAAATAAGTTAGACGATATAATTAATTCTATTAATATTAAAGATAAACCATTAATTAATATAATATATTTTAATAATGAATTATCTAAATATATAGAGTATTCTAATAATATAAAAAAGATTGATTATATTAATAAAGAATTAGTTTTTACAAATAGAGATAAAATAAAAATAGATGATATTATTGATATAAGTTATTAAAAATGGTATAGTTATTTTAGTTTTTAAAAGAAAGGATGAAATTTATGTTTATTAAATATTTAATTGTATTTTTTGTATCAATGCTTCCAATTATTGAATTAAGAGGAGCAATTCCTATATCACAAGGTATGAATTTACCACTTATTCCATCATACATTGTTGCGGTAATTGGTAATATGGTGCCTGTTCCATTTATTTATATGTTTGCTAGACGCATAATTAAGTGGGGTTCTAAAAAGAAGTGGCCTAAATCATTAAATTTTGTATCTAAGTTTTTTAAGTGGATTGATAAAAAAGGTGAAAAAGCCGGAGAAAAACTTCAAAAAAGTGCAGGTAATGGATTATTTATTGCCTTAATGTTATTTGTTGGTATTCCGCTTCCAGGAACTGGAGCATGGACAGGAACTCTTGCGGCAAGTATACTTGATATGAAATTTAAAGAAAGTGTAATTGCGGTAATGCTTGGAGTAATTATAGCAGGTATTATTATGGCACTTATTTCATTTGGTATATTTGATATTATTTTATAAGGAAAGTTAAATGAAAGAAGAATTTATAAATGATACTAATTATTTAGATCAACATTTTTTGACAGATGAAAATATAATTAATAAATTTATTAACTCATGTGATTTAAATGAAGATGATATAGTAGTTGAAATTGGTGCTGGAAAAGGGGTTTTGTCTAATAAAATAGTTAAAAAAGTAAAATACTTATATATTATAGAAAAAGATAAAAGACTAAAAAAATATTTAGATAAATTAAATGATAAATATAATAATATAAGTATAGAATATAATAATGTTTTAGATTGCTATATACCTGAATCAACAAAGATAATTACATCACTTCCATATAGTATAGTGGAGCCATTTATTAATAAATTAATTAAGGCAAACTCTAAAAATATATATATGATTATAGGTAATAAATATTATACTAATTTAGAAAAAGTAACTAAATTATCTATAATTAGTAAATGTTTTTATAAAATAGATTATTTATTTGATATAGATTATAATGCATTTTATCCAATGCCTAGAGTTAAATCATGTGCTTTAAAATTAACTAGAATTAATGAAGAAGAGTTAGATTATAAATATAAAATATTAAGAGAATTATATTATTTTAGAGATATGAAAATAAAAAATGCTTTAATTAAGATATTTATAAAAATAGATAATTTAACTCAAAAAGAAGCTAAAGCAAAAGTTAAACAATTAGAAATAGATGATATATTAGATGAAAGATTTATAAGTATATCTAATAAGAATTTAGAAAAATTATATAATAAGTTAAATTAAATATATTGATAAATAGTTTAATTTTTGATAAAATATATATGCTTTAATCAAATGTATATGAACTATACGTTTGTTTTTTAAGAGTAAGAAGGAGTGTTGTTTAGTGGAAGAGATTAATTTAAAAGAATTATTTTCTTATTACAAATCAAAAATATTAATATTAATATTAATAGTATTAATTACTTTATTTGTATGTAATGTTATTACTTTATTGTTTAGAGTGCCTAAGTATAAAAGTAATACAACTGTTGTATTAGTTAGTAAAACTAGTGAGAATTATTCTTATTCATCAACTGAGTATCAATTAAATAAGAATTTAGTATCTACTTATAGTGAAATTATTAAATCAAGAAAAGTATTAAATCAAGTTATAAATAATTTAGGTCTATCTTATACAACTGATGAATTAAGTGAAAATATAACAGTAGAAGAAGTAGAAGATACTGAAATAATAAGAATTAATGTAATAGATGAAGATAGTAATCTAGCAATGAATATTACTAATGAAATAGCACAAGTATTTATTAAAGAAGTAAAAGATATTTATAATTTAGAAAATGTAAGTGTAGTAGATGAAGCAGTTATTGCAGAATCACCATATAATGTAAATTATTTAAAAGATAATGTAATATATTTTGCAGGTGGTATATTACTTGCATTTTCAATAGTATTTATAATGTATTATTTTGATACAAGTATTAAATCAACTGAAGTTATAGAAGATAAATTACATCTAACAGTTTTAGCGATTGTACCAAAGGAAAGTGGGGTGTAATTTATGGCAAATAATGAATTAATTATAAATGTTAATCCTAAATCAATGTTTACTGAATCTATTAAGAGTCTTCGTACTAATTTAGCATTTTCTTCTATTGAAAAAGAAATTAAAACAATACTAGTAACAAGTGCTGAAGCAGGTGATGGAAAAAGTTTTATTTCAGCAAACCTTGCAGTAGCTTATGCACAAGAAAATAAAAAAGTATTATTAATAGATTGTGATTTAAGACGTGGAAGACAACATGCAATATTTAATGTAGAAAATCCAAGCGATGGTGGATATACTAACTTAATGCTTAATTATAAAGATGATACAAAATTAAAAGATTATATTAAAGAAACAGATACTAAAAACTTATTCATTTTAACAACAGGACCAACTCCACCAAATCCAGTAGAGTTATTAACTTCAACTAGAAATAAAAAATTATTAACTAAACTAAAAAGTTTATATGATATAGTTATACTAGATTGTCCTCCAACAGTAGGATTATCTGATACTACAATAATGACAACATACTCTGATGCGAATGTTGTAGTTGTATCTAATAAAAAGACTAAATTTGAAAGTTTAGATAGATTAGTTAAAATATTTAATCAAGTAAATGCACCAATTACAGGAGTTGTATTTAATAATGCATTTACTAAAGGTAATGCTTATTATGGATATTATTATAATGATAAGTATTATAGTGATGATAAAAAAGATAAAAAGAAAAAGGCTAAGTAATGAAAGATATACATTGTCATTTATTATATGGGATAGATGATGGATCTAGTTCAATAGAAGAGTCTATTAATATAATTAAAAATGCTTATAATCAAAATATTACAGATATTATTATTACACCACATTATATGAAAGATACTAAATATAATTGTAATAATGAGACTAAACAAGAATTATTTAATATATTAAAAGATAAAGTAAAAGAAAATAATATAGATATTAATTTATATTTAGGAAATGAAGTATATATATGTGAAGATATGATAGATTTAATCAAAAATAATGAAATTAAAACATTAAATGATTCACGTTATATATTATTTGAGTTTCCACTAAATAATATGCATTCATACTCTAAAAATTTAATGTTTGAATTAATTAGAAATGGATATGTTCCAGTACTTGCTCATCCTGAAAGATATAAGATATTTAAAGAACATCCGGAACATATAAAAGATTATTTAAGTTTAGGAGTGTTACTTCAAGGTAATTATATGAGTTTATATGGTAAATATGGACTTTATGCTAAGAAAGTATTTAAGAAATATTTAAAATTAGGTTATTATACATTTTTAGGTAGTGATAATCATCATGATACAAATTATCATGTTAAAAATATAGAAAAAGATTTATATAAAGTATGTAAAAGTAAAGAATATATAAATGATTTAATTAATAATAATATAGATAAAGTAATAAATAATGAAAAAATAAATACAAATTATGTGTTATAAATAAAAATAGGGGGTAGATAATTATGGATAATACATATGATTTTGCAAGAAAAAGTGATAGGATTATGGAAATTAAAAAACATGGATATTTATTTATTAAAAGATTATTTGATTGTATATTTGGAATTATTGGATTTATATTATTAATTCCTATAACAATAATAGTAAAAATTAGTTATATACTAACAGGTGATTTTGCACCTATTGTATATAGACAAATAAGAATAGGAAAAGATGGTAAAGAATTTAAACTCTATAAATATAGAACAATGGTTCCAAATGCAGATAAGAAGTTAAAAGAATTATTAGATAGTAGTTTAGAATTAACTAAAGAGTGGAAGAAAAACCAAAAATTAGAACACGATCCTAGAATTACTAAAGTTGGTAAGGTTTTAAGAAAATTATCAATAGATGAAACACCACAATTTATTAATCTTTTAAATGGAAATATGTCTTTAGTTGGACCAAGACCACTTGTAAAAGGCGAACTTGATTCACATAATGGGAATCATAAGTTATATGAAAGTGTAAAGCCAGGTATTACAGGATGGTGGGCTTGCAACGGAAGAAGCGACTTAGATTATGATGAAAGATTAAATTTAGAATATTATTATTGTAATAATGCATCTTTAAAATTAGATATATTATGCATTTTAAAAACAATTCAAGCTGTATTTTTTAGAAAAGGTGCAAAGTAATTTTTTTGAGAATAAGTCATTAATTGATAATACAAGAATATTAAAAGATATTAAAATAAAGTTTGAAATAGATGTAAATCCTCCAAAAAATGCTAATTATGAATTTAAATATAGATTGCTTCCTTCACCATATGAAGTTAGATTATATGATGGATTTTCTTTATTTGCAGGTAAAATTCATGCTATATTATGTAGAAATTGGAATTTAAGAACATAGGGTAGAGATTTATATGACTATATTTTTTATTTATCCAATAATACTTGCGTTAATTTAAAGAATTTAGAATCTAAACTTAAAGAATCAAATTTCATACCTAATGATGAAAATTTAACTATAGAAAAAGTAAAGTTATATTTGAAAGATAAATTTAATGAAATAAATTATGAAAATGCTAAAAAAGATGTATTACCATTTATAAAAGATGCATCAAAATTAGATTTATGGAATAAAGACTTCTTTATAAATATAACAGATGATTTACATTAATATTAATTAAAATAAAAAAAGCAGACTAAGCTGCTAATTCAGAATATACTTCAAAGTCAAAATTATGTTGACTTTTTTCTTTTTCTAATAAGGAACTTGTAGATATTAAGAAATAGTCATATTCTAAATAATCTTGATTATCTGATGCTACTGGATCATCCCATGTTAGATCTAAATTATACCAATTATCATCTAAATATACTGCGTTCCATACGTGTGATGTACTTGATACTTTAAAACTTTTAACATTTAATTTTTCTAAAAATAACTCCATTGCATCAGAGTATCCACCACACAATGCATAACCTTCAATTAAGGGGCCATAACTAATAGTTGATTTATAATTAATAATATTATTATCAGCTCTATTTGAATCATATTTAGTATTATTTATAATATAATCATGAAATGATTTAATATTTTCTTGAGTTGATTTATTTGAATCATATAAAGAATTATATATTTCATCTACTTTATTATTTATTTCAT
>Ga0181612_130526_pt1 | contig 10322 bp, 8 predicted proteins | sample HoacroProtozoa21_FD_119630 | JGI IMG/M metagenome (GOLD analysis project Ga0181612, IMG submission 119630) | Hoatzin crop microbial communities from Cojedes, Venezuel. Combined Assembly of Gp0051906, Gp0051904, Gp0051908 | reverse complement strand
TTCCTACATATCTATCTCAGTCTTGTTTGAGCTGGTGAAACTCTTGAGGAGAGTTTTAGGCCCCCTACTCTGGGGTCCTGGTGCAGACAATTTTTATTACCAAAGGAAAGGAAAACACGTTTGTTTAGCAAACTGTGACAGAGAACAGATGCACTGTGTCCTGAGCTCTGAAATACAGATCTGAACAGCACGAATGTGTCCCTTCTTAGTGCCTTTACCCAGGGATGAGTGGCAGTGAAGTACATGCAAAGTAAGTGAAGTCAAATTTAACTGATCCCAAATATCAGCTGTTTGTTGTTTCTACACTACTTTGGAAATTCATATCTAGATTTATTTATTTATATAAAATAAAAATTGTGAACTCTGCCTCAACCCAAGACAATTCTAAAAATTCTCATTTGGGTTTTTCCTTAGAAATCCTTGCATGTAATTTTGAACTTACGCTATTTTCCACTCCCTTTGCTGTTATTCTTCTTCTGCATGATGCCTGTTAAACTGATGAAGGTCCTTGATTGTAGTGACTGCCTTGCTGAAAAGGAAAATTTTCTCCTATTACTTGCGATGTGGATTCAGTTGTCACCAATGAGCCACTGTCCATGCAGTCTTCCCTCTTTGTAGCCCCCTTATTCTCATGGGCAGAATCCAACACCTCCTCATTACATTTTATTGCATTCTGTTGCACTCTGTGGAGCCCACTTCAGGAAGTGTGGCCTTAGTTTCATTAAAGGATCTGGATTTTCATTATATTGTAAAAAGTTGCAAACAATTTCTGCAGCATTTCAATGCAGGCTTAACTGCATGTGCAAAATGTAAGTGTAATTACAGTTGTGGAGGAAGCACTACACAAACAGTTTGGCTATTTAGGGGCATAATTATCCAGACTGCCTTCACAGGAATAGTAACTATATATACAGATCAGTCCAAATGCTTTCTAAATGGCATCTTCTAGTCCTCCTAACCTTTTTTATTATGGAGCCACAGTGGAAAACATCTTGAATGGCATCCACAGATGCAGCTTGCCTTGGTGAGACTTTGCGCAGGAAACTGAGAAGCAGCACACTGTCTCTTGAGACAAAATAAAAAAAGACTGAAAATGAACCAGAGCCTTTTGTATGTGAAGACTTGACCTTGGAAAAGATTATCTGTGACTGCAGGAGGCCCCCATTTGGCTGCAGGTGCGAGGAGGTGGCACAGCACTGACCAAACCTGTGGGGATGTAGCTGTGGGATGGATGTGCTTAGTGACACAACACAATGAAAGTTTTTAGATCCATTCAATTTTCCTGAACTGATGGAAACAACAATTTAAGGTTAAGGCATAGTCCACTTAGGTAAGTGGAATACATTTTTTTCTCTAAGTCTTAATTATGTCTTTCTGTACAAGTATACTAAAGCACTCACAAAAAATTAGACTAGTTTCAAACGTATAATGCAATGTCTCTTTGAAAGCATAAAAAAATATACATTATTTACATGGCTTGACCAGCTCCTTTTCATAAAGCAGCTCACCCAAAAAAGGATTATTTTATTTAAAGAAGGGAAAAAAGGATCCAAGAAATTCCAGAATAAATGCTAAACACAGACAGACAGGGCAGCCATGAGCTTATCTATGGAAAGCCACAGATGTCCTCCTGGTTCTGCTCAAACCAGCTTTCCCCTGGACATGTATAGAGCCAGTGCTTCACACAGGGTTTGATGGCAAAGAGGTGAAACCTCTTCAAGGCTTTGGGATATTAAATGGTTTTTGTCAGCATTGTTAGCTGAGGGAAGAAGGACTTCAAGGAAAAAGATAAAAAAAAGAAAGGAGACATGAAAAGAAGATACAAAATATGCAAATAAAAGAAGAAAAAAATAAAAAAGGTTTCTATAGAAAAAAGATTGGTCAGAAGGGGCCAGAACGCTGTGGGTGGGAATGTGCACACACATATGTGTTTGACTTGTTAGTTCAATTACAGCTCAGCTTTTATGTTAAGACCATAAACAGAAAAATTAGGTCTGGAAGAGGAGATTTTCAAACAGCGGAAACTTCTTCCTTGGTAGTGTTTCACCTCCAAACATGTATAAAAATGGTGATAAAGTAGTTAAAGTTCTCATGCAATCTGCTGCTCTGAAATCTTCACTGATTTCTGCTGATGGATTGATTGTGCTCCTCTTGGGCTTTATGAAAGAAAGCACACACTCACACAGTTGCTAGTAGTTGTGTTTTCTGTTTGCATAAGCCTTAGCTATAACATTATCAAACAGCACTAAAAACAGGAGGAAAAGAACATTCGTGACTATAATGTTATCAGTTAACTATCAGTTAAATCAAAGGATGTAGTGACTGCGAGTTGTAAGCACATTTTGAAGACTATTTTTTAATGTTTATTTTCTGTGGGCCTTATTCTGGTATGGCAGTGATGTAAATTAACTGATTCCAACAGCTAGATTTATGATAAGAATAGCGCAATTAGGCAAAGGCCTTCTGATAGCCAAAGAAGTGTTAAAACCTTCAGAGAATAACTAAATGATCCATAATGATCCATTATGTTTTGGCAACTGCAAACTCATTTCCTACCTGCTGTTCATTTTGTGGTCGCTATGAACCAATTATTTCAGATAATGTGGGAAACAGTCCATTTATGAGAACACATCAAGAAATCATTATTCCACTAGAAGCAATGTGCTGTTTTTAAAACAGAATTGGAGGGTACAGATTAAAAAATACTTTCTTTCTTTCTTCAGCCTCTTTTCTGAGTGAGAGGAAGGGATTGGAGGGCTGTCACTGTGTTCTCCAGAATCTTTATTGACCAGTTAGTTGTCTTGTCTAAGACACAGTAGATGAGGGTGTAGTACAGTATACAGCATTTTATATCACCCCCAGCCATAGGTTAATGGCAGCATGGTCAAGAGCCTGAAAGTGCTGACACCGGAGCAGAAGCTCTGTTCCTCATCAGCAGAGTGGGCTGTTACATATGAAGTATCTATCTGTCTGTCTGTCTATCTATCTATCTATCTGTTATCTATCTCATCTATGTATTTATAAAATATGCCCCCCTGCCTTGCATAAGGCAGATATTCATTGTTAATACTGCATGTCCTAATAAAAAAAAAAAAAGAGCTGTGTCTGAAGACCAGGTATAGGAAACCTATCAAGTCTAAATTGGAGGGCAAAACCAAGCTGTGCTCCAGCTGTGCTCCACCCCAGGCATGGGATTATCATCTAAATGACAGGGTCACCAAGGAACTAATGCTGTAATATTTTTGCTGCTGTACTATGCTGTAATAATTTTTTTGAATTGTTGGTTTATTGTGATGGATACCTCCTGATTTAGTATCAGTGAGCTATGTGGCAGAAAAAGCTGTTCATGCCTGGGACAGAACGTGGGCACCCCTTGCTTCCTAGCCAAATTCCTGCTCTAATTTGGGATACCACTTTTTATCAATGTTTGTTTATTTTACAAACCAAAATAATCCAGATATCTTTTCTTTCTAGAAACCTGTAACTCTTACTGACTTTCCTCCTTCAGTCCAATTGATTTCTTTAAGTCAAAATATCTCCCTGGTAATGTGGTAGCTAATAGTAATGTGGATTCCCATGCCATTTGTTAGCAGAGTGTCTCCTGCGTGTAGAGTTGACCATTAAAACTTGTGGTTATAGGATGAGGTGACAGTACATAAAAGGAAGTGATAGTCACCCTTTCCTCAACTCTTCAACACAGCCGAAAAACAAGTAGGAAATTTTTGCCTCAAAACAAAAATACTTTGAAAAAAACCCAGCATTACATAAGGCAGTTATATAGATTAAAGCTCCCATTCCTATTAGCTGCTACTTGAAGGAAGCTCAGCACATTGCTGTAAAAAATCACAGAAAAATCTCCTCATTATTGCTGTTTCTCATTTTTGTTGCTGTAGCTCCAAAAGGCCTCTGCTAGAGGTCAGTCGCAGCTCCTTTGCATTAAGCACTATACGGCCACAGCAAATGCATATTTTTTTCCAGTTTCCTCACCAAGGGGAAAACCAAGTGAGGAAGATAAAAACCCCAAACTCACACCTGGACTTTCGTTTTACCCCTAAGAGAATTCCTGTTCAAACTGTGCCTCTGTCCCTTGGGTGTAAAATAGAGTTGTGGATGGGAGAAGGGTCAAAAGCCCGTGTTGGTGCAACCAGGCACTAAAAGTGGAAGATGCTTATGCAAAATCAGTGAAAGGCAGCAGGTTTGTGCTCTCTGCTCTTGGGTATGTTCCTTCATGCTGCTTGCTTTCTTGCTCTCAAGCTTTAAACTGAAGGAGCTGCATGCTGTAATGCTTTTTTACCCAGGATCCATTGCTTGCTAGGGCAAATTCTCCAAACAGGCCCCTCTCACACCTTCAGCAAAGACAAACTGTGCCCCAGGCTGAGCTGCCAGGGTGGAACTGGTACCCTCCTGCTCTCAAATGAGTGCATGTAGTGAATACTGACCAACTGCTTTTTGCCTTACCTTGATACAGGGATGAATACACTGGTTTGCCTCCTGGAGGGTCTCCTCACAAAACTACGCTAAACCATGACCAGAATAAATGATTACAGGCCTCCCTGTGCCACCGAGGGCTTTAATCAGTACAAAGTGGCACTGCCAGAAACCCTCCTGACAGTAAATCAAGGCAATGCAGAAACTCAGTCATTCACTGCCTCTGTTATTAACTAAAAGCTCACTGGCTTTTGTGGGGTGGGGTTTTTTTGGTGTTTTTTTTTTTGTTTTTTAGGCTACTTCTTCCTGATTCTGCTATTTTAACAGCCTAAGAAGTCAGCTGTGCCCTAGGACGGTAGCAAAGGGAGTGCAGCAGCTGACCTCTGGATGTGCAAAAGGAATCAGGTATAGCTGAACAAAACACTGTGGTTTTTGGACCTTGGGATTTAACTTTGGCTGAACACAGGGGTCTTCTTCGTGCCAGTGCAAACGCTGAATAAAAGCGAGTGCAGCATAAAGCCTCTGTAGAATCACATGTGAAACCAAATAATTATGCAGTAAGAAATGTGCTGGAAAACCTTTTTTTTTTCTAGAGAAATCGACTGCTGAGCTTAAATAGCTCTAATGATACTCAGAATAGGATTATGTTGTCTGCCATCCTGGAAGAAGTGCAACAGCCAGGTTCAGACAAAAAAAGAGAAAAATTCAGTGATGAATACACATCTTCCCAAAAGCATTTTCTCAGAAAAGGCAACGCACTCAGGTACGTGCCACAGGAAGCAGCCCCTAAAGGCAACATGCAGCTCCCCGCCGCCAAGGCTCCTGCGAAGCCCTTGAAAACAGGGTTAGTGTACTTATCCATGTACTGACTCAGAAAGTACAAATCTCAGTAACTGGAATAGGGTTTCCTCATACATTTGTTTCTTCTTCTAGTAAATTGTCTCTTTTAGCAGAAAAAGAAAAGATGAACCTACATACTCTCTTTTGCTTTTATTAAAGATGTCTTCTAAAGTCCTATACTTTGGATACTTTGAGCTGTGTCTTGCATCAGTTATTGGAAAAATTTATATTTAAAAATTACCTACCCAATTCACACCAAGTTATTGTGGCTAACTCAGATGTAATCATGTGGCATAAACATAGAGACGTCCCTCCATGGCATGGCTTAGGGCAGGACACGGGGTGGAGCATCCGTGGTGCGACTGGGCAGGTCAATCATGGACTGCCAAAACCCCCTGGGCCCCCGACATCACCTGCAATTATGCCATGCTTTCCGCAGAACCCAAACCCGATTCTTGTTAGGTCTCCTGTCCGAATCCATGGTTTGCACACATATACTCAACCAGAAAAAGAGATGCATACACAAATAAAACAAGAAATTAAACCTTTTTTTAAGATGTTCCCCCTTCCCTTTTAATAATTTTTGTCTTTGATAAGATAAATGTATAGTGCCTCACCAAGTCAGTTTTCTCCAAGAAAAGGTCATTCTCCTGAGGGTATGAATTATGTGCTCTTTCAGAAAAACCCCTTGATAAAAGCCAGTTGTTTAAAGGACACTATTACTGTTGAAAAATCTAAATAATGGTTTTGTGCAGATTGAGAGACAGCATTTTCCTGAAGAAATAGGCTACTATTTCAAATGAAGCAGATTTTGGTGTGCAGGTAAGGAAGCGGAGAGTGGCAAGGCATATATGTCACCAGTGCTCTGTGATACATTCAGCACAAGATTTACAGCACTTTCAAACTGTGAACACCGTCCAGGTCAATAATAAAAGTTTCCCAAAGCTCCTACCAAATGAAGGCACTGCCACTGGCACCAAAGAGCAGATGTCAAAAAATTCCTTTTCAGCCTAACACAAAACAAAACCAAATTGTTCGCACCAACAATACCCACAAACCAAAAGTGGTCCTTTCTTGTCCTACTGTGCAGTCTTTTAGGGCATATGCAGGATGCTTCCCCCTTTTGGTGGCACAAGTTGATTTTGTGTCATTCTGTGGAAGTGCTAAATTCAGTTGTTGACAGAGCAGCATAATTTCCCAGGATATCTTAGCCCCAAACTGTTATCTGAAGCACTGGGGAGCTAATGCAGCATCTAGAGCAAAATGCATTAACCTCAGGCCTATCACAGCATACGGGCTGGGAGTGTCCTCACCAGCTGTTTCCTACTAACTGGCTGCCCTTTCCCGGCAGAGGAAACTATCTTCATTGCTAAGGCAAATGTACGAATTGGGTAGTGCACAGCTGTATCCTAAAGCAAGGGCAGAAACTGTCTATAAATGCTTCATGTCATCAGTTAGGATGAGCAGAAGGGGAAAAAACCTTTATTTTGAAAGCAGTCCAGAAGAGACAGTGTCATTCACACTGCTTCAGCTGTGAGGTAAGTTATACTGGGGCCTACATCGCCTCTGAGTACGTGATGGGTGCCCAGCTCACCTAAATACTTCCATTTTGGGAGAAAATACTACTCTCGGTCTGTTAGGGCCTCACAGTGGGGATACCAGCATCTCTAGCTTGCAGAGATGAATGCAAACTTGTTTAGACAAAGGCATTAAGCAATCTCTCAAATTACGTTTGCTGTCAGGACTTCATATGCCAGTGTCTCTCTATTTCAGGTAGAACATTCCTCATGAATCAGTTCTATCCTAAAGGACTTAGGAAAAATACAATATTATCTTAATTAAACAAAAGAGTTTTTCTGCAGATGTATCACTCCAAATGGAACAGAATGACAGCCAGATCAATGTACGTCCTGTAATTCAGAAAAGGCATTCAAAAATGATTCATCTAGAATAAAATCCTATTCCTCCCGTCAGTGTTCTTTTCAATTTATTGCTGTGGAAAAGCAGGAGGGGTGTGTGTGTGTGTCTGTGTCTGTTGCAATTAACTATCACTGATTAGTCACCCATGTTCTTTTCTCTTTGTTTATCTCGCACAAACAATATTGAGTATCTGATCCGAATAGAATCCAAACAGATCCATTCCAGAATCACTGGGAATGCTGCACAAAACATTGGTGTGTTGATAAATGCTTGGGTTTTTTTTCCTTCTTCACAAGCCAGTCTGGTACAAAGATGGGTGAAAGGAAGGACAAACATACATAATATGATTTCAGAGAGCAGGTGGATGGAGAATTCTCAACACAGATTGTAAACCCCTGTGCCATTTTAATGTGTCGTTACAGTAATGGAAGGTTTATGCTAGCAATACTTGCTGTGTTTTTGCCAAAAGCACACATTGCCTAAATTGAGACTATTGATGTAGTGCTCTCATCATTTAAGGTGCATTAGAGACACCATAAGAAGAGAAAAGTGGAGAGGGATGTTGGGATGCTATTAGTGAGTTGCATATGAAATTAAATGGGAAATGAGCAAAAGGCCATCTCACTGTAGCACAAAACTTGTCTCTGCATGAAAATAGAGTCCTTCTTATTCCATTTGCTCTTTGTATGTTGGTAATTTGCACAGCACTAAGTGGTATTATTCATTCAGCATGGCTAATATTATTTATAGCATTTTGAAAAAGGCTATTTAATTTCCCATAGAGATCATAATCTCTCTACTAAATATCCCCCAAATGGAGACCCAAACAGCATGAGTGGTGTAATATTCTGCTGATGGCCTGTGCTATCAGCTTTCTCCAGAAAAACTTAGTTTTTACTTATTTTAATATATAATTTTTATATATATAAATACAAGGACTGACGGAAAAAGAAGTGATAAAGGGAAGGAAGGACAGGTGGAGGCACTGAAGGATGGAAGGAAGGTAGGATGAACAGTAGAACAGATGGATAGGACGGAATGAAAGAAGGTAGGAAGGTTTGAAGGATAGAAGGCATCTGATGGAGGGATGGAAGCAAGGGCAGAAGGAATGTAGGATAGATGGACAGAAGGATGGAGGGAGGGAAGGAAGGAAGGAAGGTTTGAAACAAGGTTGGAACAAAGGATGGGATGGAAGCATGGACAGAAGGACAGAAAGAAGGATGGACAGAAGGAAGGAGAGAAGGATGGAAGGAAGAGTGGATGGACAGACGGATAGAAGGAAGGATAGACAAAACGATGTAATGAAGTGTGGAATGAAGTATAGTAGGAAGGATGGGAGGACAGAAGATGGAAGGATGGATGGATAGAAGGAAGGACAGATGAAAGGACAACTGTACAGAAGGATGAAGGATGAAGGAAGAACAGATGGAAGGCTGGATGGAAAGGAGGGAGGGAAGGAAGGATGGACGGAAGGATGGAGGAACAGAAGGACAGATGGAAGGACAGACCTAGGAACAGATGGACAAAAGGAAGGGTGGGAGGATGGATGGAAGCACAGAAGGAAGGACAGCCAGCTGGAAGGACAACTGAAAGGAACAAAGGAAGGAAGGGCAGGAAAGGAAGCGAGGATGGATGGAAAACTGGAAGCAGGGAAGAACAGATAGAAGGTGGGACAGAAGGAAGGACAGAAGTCAGGACAGGTCAGATGGAAGGATGGATGGAAGCAAGGAGAGAAGGACAGATGGAAGGATGGGTGGAAGGATGGATGGAAGGACAGATGTACAGAAGGATGGACAGAAGGAAGGATGGACAAAAGGAAGGAATAATGGATGGAAGGACAGAAGGAAGGATGGCAGGAAGGACAGGAAGGATGGCCAGAAAGAAGGAAGGCTGGAAGGAAGGACAGCTGGGAATGGAAGGATGGAAGAAAAACAAAGAAAAAGAAGGAAGGATGGACAGAAAAACAAGCACAGAAGCAAGGACAGATGGACAGAAGGACGAAGAGATGCACGGAATGATGGAAGAACGGATGCAAGGCAAGAAGGATGGACAGACAGAAGGAAGGATGGAAGGAAGGATGGAGGGAAGGATGCACAAAAGGCTGGACAAAGGAAGAATGGATGGAAGAGTGGAAGGACAGCTGGAAGTAAGAAAGAAGGGAATGATGGACAGAAGGAAGGAAGGATGGACAGAAGGAGGAACAGACAGAGGATGGGTGGAAGGAGGGAGAGATGGAGGAGAGGATGGAAAGTGGAAGAAGGGCAGGATGGCTGGGAAAAAGGAGGGGAGAACTGATGGAAGGAAGGCCAGACAGAAGGACAGAGGGAAAAGAGCAAGGAAGGATGGTAGGAAGGGCAGAATGACTGACAGAAGAGCAGATGGATGGAATGTAAGCATGCATGCAAGGACAGAACAGATGTAAGGATGGATGGAAGGATGGAGACAAAGAAGGATAGACAGAAGTACGGATGTATGGATGGACCAAAGGAAGGATGCAAGGAACACAGGATGGAAGAAAGGAAGGAAAGATGGAAGGATGGACAGAAGGCCAGACAGAATGAAGCAGGGAAGGAGGGAAGAAAGGATAGAGGATGGATGGAAGGCTGAAAGGAAGGACGCATATATGGAAGGATGAACAGATGGAAAGAAGGACAAAAGGAAAGAATGATAGCTGAAAGGACAGAAGGAGGGAAGGCTGGATGGAAAGAAGGACATAAGGAAAGAATGACAGCTGGAAGGACAGGAGGAAGGAAGGCTGGATGGAAGGAAGGATGGAAGGAAGGAATGCTGGATGGACAGATGGATGGAAAGAACAACAGAGGGATGGATGGAAGGACAGAAAGAAAGTAGGACAGACGTAAGGACAGAAGCAAGGAATAAATGACAGAAAGGTGGATAAAAGGAAGGAAGGCAGGAGAGAAGGAAGTTAAGATGGACAAAAGGAAGGAAGGACAGCTGGAAGGATGGACAGACAAAAGGAAGGATGAATGGACAGATGGAAGGACAGAAGGAAAGATGCACAGAAGGCTGGATGAAGGAAGGCAGGAAGAACAGAAAGCAGGCAGACAGGCAGGCAGGAAGGAAGGAAGGAAGGAAGGAAGGAAGGAAGGAAGGAAGGAAGGAAGGAAGGAAGG
>Ga0181612_126840_pt1 | contig 10322 bp, 12 predicted proteins | sample HoacroProtozoa21_FD_119630 | JGI IMG/M metagenome (GOLD analysis project Ga0181612, IMG submission 119630) | Hoatzin crop microbial communities from Cojedes, Venezuel. Combined Assembly of Gp0051906, Gp0051904, Gp0051908 | reverse complement strand
GCCTGACTGAGGTTGTTTCAGTGTCGTGCTCTGGATCCGTGCCCGGTGTGTCACAGCAGTGGCAGACAGGGACTACAGACCTCCTGGAGAATGCTTTCTCCTGCCCTTGCTCCTGCTAGGTGCGAAGGGTTCTGGCTGAGCCCTGAAATGCAGCTGAGGCTGTGTTCAAGGTCAGATGTGCACCTGGCTTCTCTGTGCCCCTCTGGCAGTTCACCTGAGAGTTGGGGAGCTGAGCCTCTCCTGCTTGCCAGCGAGGGCAAAGCTATCCTGCAAAGCTGTGCTGATTTAGTGAATCTGTCCTTTCTGAGGGCAGGGGGGAAACACGCAGCTGAAAAGTCTCGAACTGACTCCACTTCTCCAGGATTAGCACGGGGGAGAGTCACCCCTTCCTGCCCCTGACCCCTTCTAGTTCTCCACCTCTGTCCCAGCACAGCTGTCGGGTCATTCTCTGCCGCGGGCCACCGGCTGGTGGGGACCTCACCTCTCCAGCCAAGGGACATTGGGTGGTGGCTGAGCAGGGCCCGGTGATCTCGCCATATGCCTGGCTATGGAAACACGCTGTAGGCCTGCCAGGTGCTGGGAGCAGAGGGAGAAAATCCACTTACTTCATCCCACCAAAATGGTCATGACAATTTACCACCGAAGGCTCCGTATCAGCCCTGTTCCACCATGACAGTTATGAGAAAATATCAGACAGTGTTTTGTGCAGTTCCCTTTCCTGTGGGCAAGAGGGATTTGGAAATGAGAATTCATTGTGCCCAAGAGGGAAAATTTTGAAGTGCTGGAAGTGAAAACAGGGAGCAGGGGGAAATGGTGGGTTGGTGCCAGACAAGGGCTGTGTGCTGGCACAGCAACAGGTCTTGTACTGGACACAGATTCCTCTGCCGACTCTCTGACCAAGGCTTGGGGTTTGCCCGAGTCTCTGGCAGAGGAGACTCAGTGTTTTATGCCATTTTTTGGGTAAAATGCGATGGCTGGATTATCCCTTCAGCTGCCTGCAGCCATGCTCCTGTGTGCCCAGCGCTTGCCCCGGCTGTGGGTGCTGTGGATGGCTGCCCAGCCTGGTGCTGTTTACAGCCCTTGGCTTTGCTATTTCAGGTCTTCATGTGGTGTCCCGGGGACAGTCTTTTGTGTGACATCTAGTTCAGTAAATATGTAATGTGTTGTTTTAGGGCTTTATTGCTCTTACGCAGCGCTAATGTAATGCTGTTCAGAGAGCTCTGGCATGCCTATTAGCAGCTGAAGTGGAGCAAAGGAAGGATGTGCTTCCTCTTCAAGCCCATCATCTTGCCTTCTTGATGCTCTCAGCCATGGTACAGTGGTTTAAAGGAGACAACTTGTCTCTGTTAGCACTCAGTGGAAAACAGTCAATGGGATCGTTAGAAGTGACTATGGATTGGCCTTGTTTTTAAAAGGGATCTGAAATATTTGGCCAAAGTCCTGTTGGAGCATTTTCAACTTTGGCAAAAGCTGTCTGCTAGATGACTGGTTTCAAGAGTTCCTACCAGAATCGTGCTCTTGAGTTTCGGGTGACCTCCCTGGGGAGCTGCGGGTGCTCCGAAGGGCTTTAGCCAGTCTAGGAGGTGCCACCGGCACCATGCCCTGGCTGTGTGTCACAGCCCCCCAGCAGCTTGGGGGGGCCAGTCAGGCCTTAGCTGTGGGGGAACACTTTCCTCCCTGGGATTCCCCTAATTCAGGGTAGGGTTTAGCTCATGTGCCTAGCTGCACCCACATCTACTCCTTGCAGGCTATTTCTGGGCAGGGGTGTTACCCTGAACCCCGTGCCCGGGTTCCACACCACTGCAGCGAGGTGCTCGAGCTGACGTGTGCATGGGTGCCGGTTTGGGCCCCTAGCAGTTAATAATTGTCATAACTAATATTGGTGTACTGGCACTCATTCGATCTGCGGTGACCAGGACGTGTAAGTGACATAGATTAATACTACACAGAAAAAGTCAAGCTTCTGGTGCGAGATCAATAGATCATAACTTGGTGACATCTGAAACTACGTCTTATTAGCAGTTCATATTTTGGCACTTTCCATGTATTCCCGTGAACCCCGTCTCCGTGCTGTCCCGGGGCGTTGCTGTGCGTGTGGTTGCTGAAGTCCTGTGAAATAACGTCGCCTGTGCTGGATGCCACTCTGTGGCTTTTATCTCCTGGAAAAATAAATACTCTGATGGAGAGAGGCGAAAGTGCCGTTGGTCCCTGGGGTGCAGCGACCAGAGGCCATTAGTGTCTTGCAGCTGCAATGGCTAGGGCTTTGTTCTGAGCTGGCTCAGGGCATCCGAACCCACAGCCAGCACCTTGCTGCTGGCGTTGTGAGGTGCTGCAGTGACCAGCTTCATGGAAAGGTGACACTGGGAGAGCAAAGGGAGCCCGTGGCGGCCATCCTGTCCTAGATGAGGATAGAGGTTCAATGGCGGGACAGCAGTGGGGCATGTCTGTGGGACCTGGGCTGTGCTGTTGGGTAGGTGAGCGGAGGCTTTGTGCGTTTGGGGCACAAACCAGCACCTTTTACCAGTATTAATGAGGAAAGGTAATGCGAGGGGACCCCACGGCAGGGCACGTCCTTGCCTCGCAGTGATCCTCCTCAGCCCCGCCACATGGGGATCTTTGCACAGAGGCCCTTATCTGATAGCTTTAAAGCACCTTCCTCAAGGACAGGGCTCAAGGTAAAGGCTGAGCCTATTTTGACTCTGGACCGGGCTTTCCTGTAATGCCCATGCTTATCTCCTCCTGTTCACGTGCGCAGCGGATGGTGCTGGCTTGCTTTGTCTGCATGAGCCAGGCTCTTTGGCAATGAGTTCAGAGCTGAGTTTTGCAGCCAGCTGTAATCATATCTCTTCAGGGCATGCACACGCATGTGCACGCGCCTCTCCCTTCTCATCTCTGCTTTCTCCTCCTTGGGAGGAAGCTGATCTCCTCCACAGAGCAGATTAGAGCAGCTCTCGACTCATCCTGCGCTGCAGAGGAATTGCCGGGATCAGAGGTTTGGATCGTAGCTGCGGGGGGGATGATCCCTCTCTCAGTAAGCCCAGATGAGAAAGGTGGTGTGCAGTTATTCTGCATCCGTGGAGCGTGCTGGAGAAGATGCGCTTTCCTCTGGTCCCCAGAGTCAACGGGGAGCTGCGCTGAGTTTTGCTCAAATGGAAGATGCTTGCATACACTTCTGTAAGCGATGAAGTGACTCAGGTTGCCCACTCAGTCTCCTCTTTCCACAGACCGTTCCCAAAGTCCCTCTGGATGCATCTGAAGCATTCTAAATAAGACCTGTGTGTGCTGAGCTCTGAGGTGGAGGCTGTACCGAGCTGCTCGGATAAAAAAAATAGGCCATTGCTTTTCTCACGCAGGCAGGCATTTAAAGAGCCTGTGCGGGAGGAGTGTGGGCATGTGGCTAAATCAGAAGTGAGGAGCCATCCCCTCCTTTGGCATCTCACCTGCCTTGCATGAAATGGGGACATCGGGAAGCCAGGCTGTAGGCAGACTGGCTTTTTTTGGTAGCTTTCTTGGTGGCACTGGCTTCGTGCAGCATTCCTACCATCGAGCAGAAATTGATAGGCAGAAGCAGCTTACTTTTTGCTTTGTCTTTCTGGATAGGATTTCCAAAACGGCTCAGTTTTTTTTTTACATCTGCTCCTAGAAAAGTCAATGGCAAAACTTGCTTGCCTGAGGTGGGATGAGGTAATCGACCTCGCAGGAATCCCTGCCTTGCTCCCCTGATCGTTTCTCCAGCCAGATGCCCAGGCAAAGCATCTGTCTTTGTCTTCCAACCTGAGATGCTGTCTCTTCACTAATTAAATGAGGAATATCATCTCTCTATATTTGTGTCAGCTGACTCCAAATTAAAAAGAGACCTATAGGACCAAGAAGAACCTTATCCTCCCTTTGGGGATCACCTTCCTTTTTCTTTAAGTTTTTCTGTGGACTGATAATTCCATCTGAAGGTCTCCTGTGATGCTGTGGTAACCCTTGGATGCTATTCAAGTGCATCCTGGCCCCTGGTGTGTGCTCATTGCTTCCTAATTGCTCTAAATAAGTTGGGAATGATGAAATTAAAGTGCCATTCATATCAGGCAGTCCTGGCACACTGCAGTTACAGGCATGCAAGGAGGGAAGTAGACAGATGGGGAGATGTTAGGATAATAGGTATTAAATGCAGATTTTACCCTGTTTGGGATCTCCATCTAAGCATGGTTGAACTTCCTGGGGCAGTAAGTTAGGCAGCTTCCGTGCTGGTGCTGCCCCAGCAAAGCATTTGGCATGGGCTGCTTATACCCAGGACACAAAACTGAATGACCTCCCTTGGTTCCCCGGGGATTCCTGGATATTGGCATGCAAGAAAGCTGGCCTGAGCCCCCATGTCCCTGGGAGCAGCATCCCCTGCTCCTTCCACCCTGCCTGGGAAAGCAGCCCTGGCCCCAGCGTGGGGACAGCACTGCCGGGGGCGATGGTAGGGAAGACGTGGGAGATGGTGGGGCTGGGAGCTGGTTGGTGTCATTCAGTAGCTGATCTTGTGCTCTGCTCACCTGGAAATGCTGCTGCCTTTAGTTTCCTTTGCTCTGAAAGAAATGAAACTTGATTTTTAGTACATGTAGTCAAAGAGGAAGAGTGATGCCTTGTTCTTGGCTGGCAGTGTGACTGTGTCTCATAGGAGTAGAGGGGCCTGGATCCTCTGGATCGTAAGTAAAGGCGGTTTTGTGACAATCTGTTCCCAGCCAGAATAGATTCATCACATAACCCATGGGGTGAAATTCATCCACGGGCATGCAGACCAGCAATTCAGCGCTCATCCCCATGACTGAGCATCCCATGCCTGACCCTGCAGTGAGAGCTGTCCAGGTGTGCTAGTGTGATGCTCAGGAGGAGCATCTTGGCCAAAACACCCCATTTTTGGAGCCTATGGGTGGGGGGGGCACTGGTCCCAGGACTGCGGGTGAGGATGAGCACTTGTGTTCTTGTGTAGTCTTACAGGCCTGCCTGGCTTTGTGATTGTGCAGTTAATGGTTTCCTGAAGACGGATAGCAGGTACAGCACAGCACTTTTCTTTCCAAAGAAATGCCAATCGTTTTAATCACTTGCCCAAGATTTGGGTCAAGTCCAGCCACCTGGCTTTGGATAATAACTCTCCCAAGCCTTCTTGAGCTAGTCTTGTGAAGCCTCGGTGTTATCAGGACACTTGAGATGGATGGGAGGTGCAGGGACACGGCAGCCAGTTGGCCTGCAGGGTGGCTGGCTGCTTGCAAAGAGATGGAAAGTTACATTTGCTCAGTCTGAGCCAATTCTATTCCTGTAACCGGCCTGGGCTGTGGCTTAGGCTTCCCCATGGCTCATCAGATGATCACCCTGTGACATGGTCAGCTGGGGGCCTGCTGCACAGGCTTTGGGTTGAGACAGCAGGATCCCTCGCTCTTGGCAGCCCTCCAGGCTGAGAGCTGATCTTTCAGTGGAGTTCAAGACCTCTGGATTCCACCTGTTGCACATCTAAAGGCCAAAGGAGACAATTCATGACCCACTGGTCTGACCTGCTACGCAACAGAAGCCAGAAATCCTCTGCTGCCGATTCCCTTGTCAAGTGCAGTAACTCTGGGGGCAACTGAGCACCTGGTTCCCAAAGACATGGGAGCTGTGGGGTCTTGGCTCTGCTGGCAGGCAGGAGAGGTCCCTGCGAAGCCGCAGAGAAGCAGCCATCTGTTCCTAGCTGGGTCCTTTGGAGCAATGCTTGGAGTAAGGGTGCTCCTGGAGCACCCGGGCTGGCCGGTGCTTCTGGCACCCCGCTCTGGGGGGGCCCGCATGGGGCGAAGCACTGTGTGAGGGATCGTGGACACTGCCCTGGGCTGGTCCCGGTGGCTGGGCGTTCACATTACGGTACCGCCAAGCAAACGGCTTGCGCTCCAGAGGTGGTTACTGTGGCTGTAAATTCCTACAGGCAGGAAGCACCCTGGGTCTGGAGGGGTTTGGGTGTTAATTCGTGGGGTTAACATTCTCAGCAGGATCTACAAGCTGCAGGGATGCGAGCACAATGCTGTTTGTGCTTCTGGTGAGCGAGTGGGCCAGTCTCTCTGGTGCCCAGCACCCTGCAGTGCTGCAGTCCCATTCAGGGGTGCTCTCCCACCCATTGCTGCTGTTCCCTCTGCTTGGATGGAAACTCCCCCTCTGGTCGCAGCCCCTCTGCGGCAGCGCTCATGACCAAACACACTGAATTATTGACCGAAGCCGACGCGTGCGCTGGTTGGCACAGCGTGCTGCGACCTTGAGATCCCCTCTCAGTGCACCCTCCTGCCTTTGTGTTGGCTGGAGCTGACTTAATCTCTTTCTCCTTGTCTCACGCTTTGTGTTGGCTCATCTGCTCTCACCTCGTCTTCCTCTGCTTCCCCTTCCCATCAGCCACGTCCAGGAGGTGACTGCCTCCAGGCTCGGTGCCTTGGGCTGGGACAGGTCTATGCCAGCTCCCACCAGGAGCCATCCCCTCCTCCATATGGCTGAGCACAGCGTGGTACATCCCTGGACCTGCAAGGAAAAGATCCTGGTGCCACTCATCAGCAAACAAATTGGGCACTGCCATGGCACCGGAGAAGAAGGGAAGCACAGGGCACGGGCTGGCTCATCCGTGCAGGCACGCTGGGTTTTGGCCAGTGCTAAAGTTGGCTGTTCCTGCTGGGCAAGCAGGGGGAGGAAGGAGCAGTGCTGGGTGGAAAGCCCTGGTGAGCTGGGCTTGGCGTGGGAGGAGGAAGGGAGCAGTGCTGGCAGCTCCTAGGAGGAGCCATGGGAGCCATCACCCTGCATGACCCCCTTTTTGGAAGCTGTGGCCAGCATGGCTATCATGGGCAGTGAAAAAGGCTGACCAGGCATCAGGACTTGCTTTACCACCAGGAACTGCTTGATGATCTAGAGAACTGCCTTGCTGGTCTGTGCTGTGAGGAGCTCTGGCAAGGCTTGGTCTGGGGGAGCATCATTTCTGGGGAGCAGATCCCTTAGGTTTGCTCCGGCTGAGTGCTGTCCTGGTGGTGGTGGTGCAGTTTGTCACACTAGGATTCTGCTAATTGGGCCAAACTTCAGTATCTCATGGGCTTTGCATCCCCCCCAAACAGGGCAGGTCCCAGAGACCTTGTCTGGCACTGAGCAGAGAAGTCGTTAGTGGTCCCCACTTGCCCCAGGAGCCCAGAGATGTCCTGGCATTGGGCTGTAGGTGGAAGGAACAACCTGTTTCCCCCCCTCTCATTCCCTCCTGGCTGAGATTTCGTGGAGCCTTTCATCCAGAGGTGAAGTCACTCACTGTGACCACCTTTAGCAGCTGCTTCTCTGCATTATGGGTTGTAAATGTCCCCTTAATTTAATGCCTGCAGTGCACTAAAGCAGCAACCTTAGCACAGCCTCTGCATAATAACTGGAGAGGCTCTGGATCCTTTGCTCTGGCACAAGGCTGCTCTCCTGGACTGCTGTAGTGGCTGATTGTGTCTCTTATATCCCTCTGCCCCATCCCTGCTCTGTGCCACAACCAGATCTGCTCCTGGAGGTGGTGGGGCATCTTCTGCACCAGGGACAAGGGCAGGGGCAGAAGGAGAATGGCAGCAGGGTCCTGCCCCTGGGGCCAGAGACGCCGCAGGGCTCCCCGTGTGGCTCTGGGGTCCTGCCCCATCCCTGTTTGGTGGGCACAGAGCTGGTCACTAAAGCACCATGTGCTTCCTCGCACCTGGCTGCCCTTCTGCTCCACCACTGAGCCTCCCCACAACTGGCTTTTGAAAGATAACTCCCTGTTAAATAGCAATATTTAGCCTAATCCAGGCAGGCGGGTCAGCCCAGGCAGTAATGCACTTGCTTCCTAAATGTTTCATTTCTTTCAGCCAAATGCACCAGCGAAAGGTGTTTTTTTTCTCCTTCACAGAAGAGAACAACAGCTCTGACCTTGAGGAGAGAAATGATGAGGGTTCAGAGTTTTCCTTCTTTTTTTGTTGCTATTTTTCTTGCAAAATATTCAAGTTGAGAGGGATTTTTTGCTTAAACAATTTATGCCCGGTGGATAGATTTATTCCATTCAGCTGCCAGCCACAAGAAAGCCTCGTTATTCCCTGTGGCATGCCTTTTTTTTCCTCAATACTCATAAATACTCCTTGCTAAATCTGAATTTCTACTCTGCAAATGCGAGGGACCAGGTACTTCTGCCCTGTTCCTGATGCTGGATGTGCCTTTGTGTAGGCACCTTGTGCTGGTCTGGCCCCGGGGACCGCGAGTGGTGCTTAGGACGTGCTCCTGCATCTCCCTCTGCCTCCCCATGCCTGATCCTGTTCTGCTCCCTCGTTATTTCCGTCTCTCAGGGATAAAGGCTGTGTAAAACCAGCTTTTTTTGAATGTCCTGGCACCAAGAGGTGCTTTGTAGGCGGTACTTCTGTATCCCACCTGGCTGCTACCTCCCATGCCTCTGCTCCCAGCCAACACCCCACTGTCCTGGCTTTTAGCAGGAGCCAGGCAAAAGATGGATTCCCAGGTCGGCTGGGTGGTTTAGCATCATTCCCTTCAAGGGAGAAGCGGAAAATGTGAGGGTTTCATTTGGATTTATTTGAATGGATGCGACAGAAATGAAAGGGAGTGTTCAGGCTTGACAGCAGAGTTTGGACTGGGGGTAGAAAAGAAAATGAGGAGATTCTTTAAATGAAAAGCAGGCTCAGAGAGGGAGGAAAAAAGGAGACTTTCCCTTAAACGTATCAAAACTGGCTGGTTTTAATGCTGATTGATCACTTAATATTCCTTTCTGGAATGCTGTTCCATGTGACAAGGCATGTTTGCCAGGGCTGGGTTGCTGCATACCCTGCCTGCCAGCCCCCCACCCCGCTGGTGCCTGCCTCAGTTTCCCTTCCCTCACCCCACGCGGCTTGTCCATGAGATTTGGGGAGCCACGACTGCCTTATCCCATTCCTGCTGTAGTGGACTAAACTGTGGGATCTGCTGCAGCTCCATTTCTGCAGGGATTTGAGGTGTGAACCGAGATCTCCAAACTCATCGCTGCAGTGAGCCGGAGGGGTAGCATCCCTTCTCTGACGGGCAGCTCACTGGCTCTAGTGCTTCTGATTTCTTTTGAGCTCACATTTTCAGCCTCCTCACCTCTCTGCTAGTGCAATGTTTTGGGAACAGATGGGCTTAATTTCCGATCACTGCCCCCTGAACTTGGGAGGAGGTTGGAGTTTGGAGCGAGTCTGCCGCTTTTTCCATGCGACTCTGGCAGACTCCTGTCCGTGGTCAGCCCGGTCTGCCCTGCCCCTGCAGACACGTAGCCTCTGAATGAGGACCTGGCAAACACCCCTCTTCGTGCTGAGAAGGGCTTTCTGAAGTAAGATTTTTCTCTCTTAGCAGATAAATCAGTCTCTGTGTTACCTTAGCAGTATCAATGGCTGAGCAGCATCTTACAGCTTGAGACTGAGACGCTTAGCCTAAGCTTCACCTAATCCTCTTTCATCTAGCGATTGGGCTGGTGATCTCGCAGAAACAGGTTTTCTGACACCAGCCTCGGCAGTCTGCGGGGCGTGCTCGTGCTGGGAGGGTGACGCTCCTGCTGTATCTCCGTGCCGCTGCCCCTGAACCGAGCCAGAGGCAAAAGGGAATAGAGCACGAACCCAAGTTTCTCACCTGAACTCTGCCCCTGCTGTGTGGATTTCAGGTTTAGGTGTCGGCTCTTGTTTTTGTGGGACTTTGCGGCATGTGGTTTCCTTACCTGGCTTCTTCTGGAACATAAACCAGGTTTTTCTAACCATGACTTTGGGTTGTACTAAAGATTTGGAGTTTTCTTGAGAAGAGCCCCTCGAATCTGACCTGTTTTGCTCCTCTCTGCTGCATGCTGCCAGAGTACCCCAGGAATCCCACAGCTCTTTGGGGGGTGACAGGAGTGACAGCGCCTGGCAAGGAAATGCAGGGTCTCTGGCCAGCACTGAGGGGTAGTTCGGGGGAGGACGAGAAGGGAGGATGAAAGCAAATTTAAAATATTTCCATGAGGTGTGTGAGGCCCTGAATTCAAGGCAGAATTGGGGGCTGCTGGGCTTAGCATGAAAGTGCTTGGCCTGTGAGCTTTGCAATCAAGCCCTGATTCCTGCTTACTGGAGGTGGGAGCCCTGTGTGTGTGGTTCCACGGGCTCGTTGCCCTCCATCCAGTTGTCACCTAGACACTGTGCTGGGGGACAGGCCTTGGTGCAGGGATGGAGTCGCCTGGCTGTGGTCCTCGCACAAGGCAGGGACGAGCACCCAGGACCACCCTCCTGTGGTCTCAGGGTGTGGGAGAGGGGTCATGGGGTTTGCTGCTGGTAAGATCTCAGCCCTGGGCCACTTACCCAGGT
>Ga0181612_101892_pt1 | contig 10322 bp, 8 predicted proteins | sample HoacroProtozoa21_FD_119630 | JGI IMG/M metagenome (GOLD analysis project Ga0181612, IMG submission 119630) | Hoatzin crop microbial communities from Cojedes, Venezuel. Combined Assembly of Gp0051906, Gp0051904, Gp0051908 | reverse complement strand
TGTGGAGTCTCCTTCTCTGGAGATATTCAAGACCCACCTGGACAAGGTCCTGTGCAGCCTGCTCTGGGTGACCCTGCTTGGGCAGGGGGTTGGGCTGGGTGACCCAGAGAGGGCACTGCCAAACCCCGCCATGCTGGGATTCTGTGACCTGGCAGTGACGCACGCCTTGGCTCAGGCCTGCAAATGCCAACAGCACGGGCTGCTGCGGAGATGAGCATGTGTTGCCCAGGTTGGAGCAGACTGGAAGCAGGGTGACACCAGCCACAAAAGCAAACCCCAAACTGTTGATTTGGGGGAGCAGGACAGGGAGGAAGGCGTGCTAGGCCTGGGCGAGGTCCATGTTTCCGAGCACTCCATCCCGCTGTGGAAGGAGACGCTGGGAGCAGGGAGGGTCGGGGCTGTGGCCGGGGGGGGTCCAAGAGCCTGGTGCTATTCCTGCTCCGTGGGAGCACCCGCTCCACAGCCATCACTTGGGGAACCTGGGAAGGGCTGTTCTCGATACAGGGACGAGCCATCAGTAAAGGAGGTGGAGGGAACCCCCTGGCCAGCTAAAAGGGGGTCCCAGGCGCTTTCCTGCCCGTGCGTGCTCTGCTCTGCGCTGGAAGGCTGCAAGGCAGGCAGAATTCTCAGAGGGGCTGGCTGGAGGGGCTCGGGAGGAGGGGGAAACGCTGCGAATACGGGAAATTTTCCAGAGGTTTGAGCCTGGAGGAGGTGGGGGTTGCAGATGCCGGTGGGAGCTGTTGGCAGTTGGCTTCAGGAAGGGATGGGGTTTGGAGCGAGCTTGGAGCGGGAGCAAAGCGAGCCCTGGGTGCCACGGCTGCAGCCACGGCCCCGGGAGGGGGACCTGCAGCGTCGGGCTCTGTCTGGGAGGTAACAGAATCACAGAATGGTAGGGGTTGGATCTATTGTAACAACCTACAGATTCTGAAGAGGATTAAAGGGATAGCTCTTACAAAATCCCTTATCCATTTTAGATGATACATCCCAAAAAACACTTGAGGTTAAATTACCATCTTCTTTATGCAAAATCCTTTCAATGATTCCTGAGACTTTGCCATCACTGGTTTTATTACTCATGTCTCTGCTTAAAGGTACCTTATTTTAGCTGAAGTTAATCCAGCTGATAATTAACAGCCTAACCAGATTAAGGTTAGTTTAACTATTTTAATTTTATTTTTTTTTTAACCTTTTATGCATTGTTCAATTAAACTTACTTAAAAATTACAAGTGGAAACAGTGCAATTTTCCAGACAAATAATGGAAAAAATTATAAAAGCTTTTTGCTGCAGGAGCTAACAGTTGAACTTTTAACCTTTAAAACTACTGTGTCCCTATCAAGTTTTATTGCTCATTTCAGAAAAAAAGAAATTCTTTAATATTTGAAATTGAATAATTGAATATGATGCAGAAATGGTCTGCAATCAGCTGTACCATAACTATACTCTACTCCTCTGAAAAGAAAAAAAAAATCCTTTAAGGCACATTAGCAATCAATGGGAAGCAGCATATACTGACATGGAGTAGTATCAGCAGCTGATGTAAGTGGTCACTGAAAGGTACACTTGTCATTATAAGAGCTTGTAAGTATGTCTCTGAACATCTCAAGCTTATTTTCTTCTGTTTAAAAATGCTAATAATCATTACTGCATTTATGCACATTTTAGTGCAGTCAGAATAGATGGGTATCGGTCCTATTGATTACACTTGCAGCAAAGATGCATTTTGAATACACAATTTTTCATTGCTATAAGTTGCTTGATATTTTAATTTATAAACCTCAAATATAGAAGACACTCCTAATTTCAAAAGGTTGCATGATTGTGCAATCCGAAACACAAAAATTGTATTTGAATTAATCATGCCAAACATTTTATTTTTTTTTGTAAATTGCATTGTCTTGATGTCATTTTCATTATTTGGTCCTTGTTTAGAATTATTACTAACTTGAGACCTGGTCTTATACCGATACAGAAGCAAGAACCTCCAAAATGGCTCTTGAAATCACAGTTCAAATGATTAAGTGGGTGGGAGGAGTGTGGGGTGGTGGTCATATGTTTTTAGTTGGGAAAGGAGTCTTCCCTTCTCCACAGCATCTTGTATTTAACAACTGTTTTTCAATTTTTGGCAAGTGTAGCACTCGCATCTGTATATACTAAGGTTTCATAATAAATGAAAGAAAGAAATGAAAGAATACAAATTGTTCCTTCAAAATTACTTGCAGCAGGCTTCACTATGTTCATAGCTCTCTCCCCATAGCACCAGTTAATGAGACTATTTTCAGTAACAGACAGAATTTTAGTAAATCACAAAGGGGTATCTGCACCTATTTGGCTAATGCCAGTAACACGCTGAATACTAGAAGACCATAAGCTGTAGCTTTAGGTTGTCTTATTAACAGAAGCTCCTCACTTGGTCTTTTCTTTACTAAAGTTATTGAGGAAAATTCACATAATTTAAAGTGTACAATAAAGATACTAAAACCAATCCAAATTAAGCATTACACACATAGAAAGTATATCATATGACATCAAGAACAGTTCTTTATTAATGGCCATAGACTGCACTTAAAATTTTTATTAATCGCCTTCTCCCGAAGAGCATCACTGCACTTTCTTAGGTGCCCTTATCTCTACATTTGGATCAAACCAACTTGTTTTGGATGCAGTTTTAACCATATCTCACAACACAGCTAAAATTTTCTCATTTTGAGATATGTGATACCTGTAATCATCATTTCCAAAGCTTTCCTTTCAAGGCTTAAACTACCAAAACATACCCAATCCAATTCCATTCTGTTAATCAGACAGAAATGTCCTGTCTGAAGCAGCCACCAATTCCCACCATTTCTAACAAGAGAGAAGGAGGGACAAAGGCTGACTCATACTATGAGAAAGCACAGGTGATGGGTTATTCTCATGAGAGATGGAAAAAATTATTTTCTTACAATAATCACTTTGAGCAGCCTCCAGCAAGCACCCCCCTCTGAGAAAACAGAAGCTGCCAGACACACTGGAAGAGGGAAGTTCTTACTGGAAATCTCTGCAGAAATTCTCTAGAGTGAAGAATGACTGGAAGAGTATGAGAAACATTAAACCTAATAAACAAAAGAAATAATCTTTCAAATTACACTTGTGTTTACTTTATTTAAGTAACTGTACTCGTCTTTGAAAACTATTTGGAACAAAATTTAAAAAGCCATGCCAGATGCTATATTTGACTTAATACTTCAAGTTGGGAAGTAAATTTTTGCAAAGTAACTGAACACATGGTCTTTAAAAACTCAAACAACAACAGGAAAAGGTGTATTTGGGGGAGCAAGAAGTTTTATAACTATCTAAAGTAAAAAGTTCAATTTGAAATACACTCTGGTATGCAAAGAGTAGAGTTATTTTAAATGTACTTGTTAGAAGTGGCTTTTTTTTATGATTTAGAAAGGTAATGTAGTATTTTCTGTGGCTGTGGCCTTTCACTTACCAGTCGTACTTTTTGGAAGTGAAAATTGTAAAATATTAATCTCTAAAACATAATAAACTACAATTGAAAAAACACGGAAATATTTGAAGCAAAGGAAAACATGTTATTTAACATTTACAAACTTCAAAATATTTTCAAATTTATTCTAGCAGTGGGCAAATTTTTGGTCTCATTAGTATGGTGAGGATACTGTAGGCCATGCAACACATCAAATCTGAGCTAGATTTGAGAATTAAGCAAATGAGAGAAGGTTCAGGAAGCATGGTCTCCTGACAACAAAAATAGCCATTGACAGAAGGGCAAAAAGATGATTAAGTGGCACATAGAAATTCATTCACTTAAGCTCCAAATTACTAATGAAATGAGAAACATCTGCCTCTTACCAGCTTCTCTTTACGGCTTTATTTTTTTAAAGTCTCACTTGCCCCGATACAATTGTTATGTGCATTGTCCATTGAGCAGAATTTTCTTGGCTGCCCTTTTGCTTGTTTAGCCACAGTGATTGATGATGCTGGAGACTCTGCAGAATTTAGGAAACATTATCGACTCCAGGCTGGAATACAAATGCCTTTTTAGAAACTAATGATGTAAGACATGTTTGGATCGAAACTGGGAAGACTGCACTGAACACACCTACAGTGATTGCTTGCAACACCATCTGCCAAGTGTGGGCTAAAAGAGCAGCTAAAAGCTTCACCACTTAGAGCTGCTGGAAGAAAGATACAATGGAGATGGGGTGAGATCAGTTAATAGGAAGAAAAGATGCAACTGAACACAAGCCAAGGGCCCAGTATCACTAAAAGCAAGAATATTTCTGGTGAGTATTGTTCCACTTATCCAGAAAAAGAAGTGTGATCTAATATTTACAGAAGAGTTATAATGGGGAAGGGAAAGTACAAAATTGTCAGGAGCCCAAGGCATCAGCCAGCCATCAGCCAGCGACTCCAGCTGGAAATTAAGGACAGAAATACAGCAGCACTGAAACGAGGAGAAGGAATTACTCATGTAATCAAGTAACCGACTTCTCAAATGAGTTTTTCAAGGTTTACCCCTCCAATCAGAATACAACAAAGATATTTTGCACTTTTGATTACTGCAGATTTAAGAGATATAGCAGAGTTAGGCATAGGAATCTGTCTCTCGCTGCTGGAAGCAGTATAGTTTGGGAACACACCAAAGCAAAGAGGATGATTATAATTTAATTCAAAGGAAAACATTTCCACTTAATAGTTCTCAGCCATATAAGAACAATTTCTGTTCAGTTTGACCAACACAACAGTGACTTACCAACAATTTATTCTTTAATAAATTCCATATCTATATTTTCCACTGAAAAGAGCAAAAAACTGCAGTCTGTCTGCACATGCTGAAAGTTATTACAGTACTACATTCATTCACAATACTGTGAGAACCACTGGGAGCTTTCTTATCAGTCCTGCAGTACTGCATGATCTTGTGATGCAAATCCCCTTCAGAAAAAATTTTTCTTTGAAACTGATTGCAGAGAAAAGCAACAGCAGCAACTTCAAAGCTGTCCAATTAAACAAGGACTACAGAAAATAGTCATCTGCTTTCACAGGTAAGCCTCCTCGCCTGACTAATACTCATTATGAGGACATCAGTAAATATAACAATTCAAAGGAGAGCTACCTGTGATGTTTAATATTTTTTATAAAGATTTATTTTGTAAAGCTCTTTGCAACTGAAAAGCCTAAAATGTAAGTTTAAAAAGAGACAAGGAGATCATAAGGATAGTGTCAGTTCAGATTCTTCAGTCTTAACCACCTGGTCTAGGCATCCTTTTTTATGCATATACACACATACACACACATATATATACACAGTTTTAAAAAGTCTAATTATTGTAGTGTATTACTTAAAACACATTCAAAAGTCATCCATACTCTCCTGTTTTAAAACAAATTACATTCATTATTTAGTGAGCTATACGCTACAACCAAACTATTGACATGAAAACTGCGTTACATAGGGCACTAACATCTCAAAGACCTTCTGTGTGTAACATAGAAGTACAAAGCAAAGCATCTTCTTCACATATTAATAACCTATTTTCTGAAGTACTGGCAGTGCACTTAACAATTAAGAGACAGAGATGAGCAAAATGGAAATAACACAGAAGATGCTTAAAACAGATGAAGCAGTAGAAATAGCTAGCATACTGATTTATGGATTAAAGACAAAGGACGAAGAAGGAAGAAATCCGAAACAGAAAAGGAAAGGCAAGAAGTAGCAGAGGAGGGTTTTTTTATTGTTTTCTACTTGGTTAAGATTTCTTAAAAAATACAAGCCTTTATAAAATGCTACACTGCAAACTGTTGTAAACCAAGTTATTGTGTTGGAGGAGGTTATAAAAATGAATTATTGAAATAATTGAAAACAGAAAGAAAAAAATGTCCCCGCTCTAGTATGTTGTTTATTACACTTATTACTGGAAAAATTTGCTATATAGCCTGATTAGAAGGAGTGAATTTGCCAATGCCATAAGCCCACTGTCAAATCAACTGATCATACATCAGCATTTGTAAGAAATGTATGAATTTACAAGAGATTTACAACAGTGATTCACAAAAACCAAGACAAAAATCAGGTATCAAGTAATTTGTATACTCCGCACATATTAGCTGCTTGCTGAAATATACAGTTTCAGTAAAAGTCAAAACTGCACAAAGCATGATCATACAAAAACAGCTATGGTTTTAGGGATTGGGAAAGATGTTAATTACAGCACCTTAAAATCAAAAAGAAATAGCTTCCTCTTTTTTTCACTTTGAATATGATCAAACTTAATATGACCAGAGCTAAGCTCTGGGTTGGCCCCTTTCTTGCCCCACCAGCACTTGGGTACTTTCACACCAGGGTATAGGGGACTGCAAGCCCCGCGCACCCCTGCCCAGCTGCAGACACCCTCTCCTGCCTTCAGAGCAGGCTGGCAGAGGGCAGGAAAGTTAACAACAGTTGTGAGGAGTTGAATGACGCTACTGAGTGATGTCTATAGCGAAACAGTTGCTAAAGTTAACTAAACCATTAAGAATGAATATTTTGCATTCCTATATATCACTAATTGAGGGGAATGCCATTTGCAGTTATAATTACTTTGTCAACAAAGAGGGAAAACTATTACTGCTAATGGAAGATGTAGAGCGAAGGCAACAAGCATCTGCAGTGGCAGCCCCAGACAGTCATACCAGGGGTCAAGCAAAGTCAAGAGGCAGAGCAGGAACACAACACTTGCAAAACAGAGCCGGCATTGCAGAAGAGAAGGAAAAAAAGAACATTTTTAATGCTCCTAATGTATTTAATATCAATCTGGAAAAAGTGAATAGAAACAATTGTTCCTTGTCACTGTGAAAACTCTGTGCGTGAGCTTATGAATAATATTAAAAAGACCTCTTTCAGAACATCAAATAGTCTCCACCACCAGTGATACAGAAAATATTTTCTGCTTTAGAAGATTTTTCCACAGAATATGTATTGTTTGAAATGTGATATCTTCGGAAGCTCATAAGCTACTTACAATGTGCCACCCCCAAAATTCATCTTCCACACATGTGAGCATGCACCTAAATGAACACAGCATTAGAACTGTTCAGTTTTTTGTCCATTTATAAATGCTTTATGTATTAAACATAAGGATTTATATTTTTGCTGTTTCTCCTCCTACTTTCTTTTTAAAAACAAATTATTTCTTCTATTTTAGATCCTCGCATATATTCCAATGAGGGATTGGCATCGGTATATTATTATAGCCACATATTTTGGTTATGAAATATTCTTAATCCATAGAATCTCAAAAATACAAATATGAGGCTCCCAAATTTGAAACACTGTCCTCAACACATCATGTACCTGATATTTCCTGATTAATGCAGTATTTATTCAGTGGTTGTCTACTTCATGGGAAAGTATTAATGCTATTTAGCACGGTGTTGTTCCCTGTTCAGCTGATTTCTTCCTTCCTCTCAACCTTTAGATCTGGCTCCCCATTTCTCTCCATCAATTTGTTTCCCACATTGAACTCCTTCATACATGCGCCCCATCGTAAAGTCCATCGATCCAGCAGAGTCCTGAATACCCTGTACAACAGCTTAGAAGGAAAGTCTTTCCGTCTTCCAGGCCCATTTGTTCAGCAATACTGACTCTGACAGTATGCCTAGTTTTCTCTTTCATTAGTGCCATCAGTGCCAGACAGGTGTTTCCTCTGGTATTTTGCATGTTTTAAAAATGTTAGATTAACACCGCCCCACAAGCAGGGCAGAGGCAGGAAAAGCATGCTCACTATTTCAGAGGTGTGTCATGACCTTAAACAGAAGCTACAATTTCAATAATTACAATATTTTACTCTATTTTCTTCTTAAAATCTAAAAAGAACTTATGCATCTCATGCAAAAGAAAGAACGTCTTACATCTGAACAGGTAATATGCAGCTTCTTTTTTCTGAACTATGAATCACACCTATCTAATAAGCACTGCCTAATTCTTTACTCCAGAAAATATTAACTATAGTGAATTATTAAAAAGGAAGTTGTAGAAACTTCAACATATGTTATATATTTGCTCTTATTTTTGTTCAAGCTTTCTCTATGAGCATTCAATATCTTCTAAGAGTCGGTTGCCACCTAGAGAAAAGGTTGTTTTCACCCTATGGACAGTCCTACATCTAATTCCAGTACTACAGAGACTTATTCCACTCTTCTCAAATGAGGCTTGTCTCTGTATTACATACTGCACCAAAACAAAAAGAGCTACAGATCATAAAGGTTTTAGAAGTGCGATGGGTTACTGGGTCACCCACAAGCAGCAAATCATCTTGGAAAGGAGCAAATCAACATTTCAGTCACATGTCTTGTCTTCTTCATAAAATTCACACTGCTTCTGTTAGGCCTTTTGTGGCAGCATTGATCGTCCCACTAGAAAACTGCTGTTTTCTTCGACAGAAAAAAATTCTGCAGGAGAGGCTGGATTTCAAAACAGCTTTCATTAACAGATCCAACCTTTCATTGCTCTTAGCATGTATCTACAAGCATCTTTTCAACCAGCACTTCAGAAAATAATCATATTTTAAAGCAGAGGGAATGAGACAGGGCAGACATCTAGAGCAGCTTATGCCACATAGCTAATAAGTCATAAAACAGAGCAGCATAAGCTTAGGCTTTCATTGCTTATTCTCTCTCCACACTAGCATCTAACAATCAATGTTTCTGAAACATCAAACACAGGCACCTCCAGCCAACAAGCACCCAAAGATGGGGGAGTGAGGCATGGTGGGAGGAACAGCAAAAGCTCAAAAGCTGACCTTTCCAATACATATCAACACAATTTGTCTCTCACCTGGGCTGGAAGCAGCCCCAGGTCTCAGCAGTAAGGTCTGTGGTTGTGTCAAGCGAGCCAGCCAGCTTTGTACTCTACTGCACGTCTTTTGCTAATGACAGCACTCCCCACTGGAGGAAGACAAGCTATGCCTTGCAGAGCACTGTGGGTTCACCTTCACCCAGCCCACAAGCAACCACAGTGCTGCAGCAGGAGGGTGACCAGGCCCAACACACCAGACTGGCCCTTTGGGAGAGAGGATTCCCCTCTACTCTGCTGTAAAAACAAATCCTGTCAGTTTAGGAGCCAAGAGAAACATCCTCGCCATTTCTGAAGCAGTCTAAGTTAGCTGAGGAGGTAGCTCTTTTCTAGGCGAGTTAGTGATTCCACTTAAAAAAATCATTTAAATCAGGAAACACAAAATGTAACACCCTGAGATGTCACAGAATGGATCTAATATCAAAGAGTCAGAACACAACCATAAAAACCTTCCAATCAGGCTCAGATAAGAATTCATAGACACACTATATTTTCATGCAAATCTGTTTCAAGACAGTTAATGTGGATTAATATCCTTGGGTTATTCAGCATATGCAATTGATTACTCTTAGCCACACAACTTTCTTGCCTGACATTGTTGTGCAAGGACAACAGAAATAAAAGATCCACAAGTATTTGTGCACATCCTTCTTGAGCTCCGGCTTTGAAGTACCATGAAGCACTTGGACTTCAAGTGATATTAGGCCTAACACCTAACACTACACTGTGTATTGAGGAGGTACAGAAAGATTTCAGCTTTAGTATTTTTAAATTTCTTTCATCAACAGGACAGTGTCTTGCTACACACTTCCTCTGCGCACCCAGTTTCAGTTTTTGACCACTATCTTTAAGCCCTAATTGCAATAGGGGTTGATTACATCTATGGCTACTTCTTACCTTTTTAGACTTCGAAGGCAACAAAAATGTCTTTTAATTCTTTTGCAGGGAAAAAATTTCTCATAAAGCTAGGAAGGCTACTTTCAGGGACAGAATCGCTTTTAAATTTATGTCTACAGACAGTAAGCCAGAGTCTCATGTCTGGTCATGGTACAACTCTGAAAATATATTTATGAACAAAATCTATGTGTGAAGTCTTATTATTCTTGCTGATGTATTCTTTGACTGTTATTTTGAACACCTTTAAGCTGACATTTGATCTGAAGACTTTGAACTGATCATGACTGACATCTTGAACAGATATCAATCGTTGCCTGGAGGATTATTTATTTACAATATATCTGCTAGACTGCATGTACTGTTTGCAAAGAAGCAACATCGAAATACAAACAGAAATCAGTCTCCAGACAGCAGACTAGGAAAACAAGTTGTCAAGTGTTGGGAGAAGAGTCAAACCAGTGCACTATTTCAGTCTATTTTGTGGCAAGCAGTAGACTACTGGGATAAGAGACATACCCTTGGCAAGACCAGCTTTACTTTTACCGCAACTATGTGTAAAACACGAGTTCAGATGGGCACTCACA
>Ga0181612_111622_pt1 | contig 10324 bp, 4 predicted proteins | sample HoacroProtozoa21_FD_119630 | JGI IMG/M metagenome (GOLD analysis project Ga0181612, IMG submission 119630) | Hoatzin crop microbial communities from Cojedes, Venezuel. Combined Assembly of Gp0051906, Gp0051904, Gp0051908 | reverse complement strand
TTTTTGTTTTCACAGTACGGTGGGGGGGAATTGAAAATTACCTGACTCCTCTTCTCCTTTGGTTTTTTTTTCCCCCCCCCCCCTTTTTTTTTTAAGAGATGGTGTGAATACAAGTGCTTTATAGTATCATATGCGGAGAATTACTAGTTCACTGAGAAACATTTTTCAACTCCAGAAAAGATCTTGAGAAGTTAGACATTAATGGAATTAATAGGCATTAATGACCTATAACAAAGATAATTTATGGATGATTCTCAAAATACACTGTTACAAGTAATATTTGGGTATTAAAATGCATGATTGATGACTAAATATTACTACTTGTTTTTATAAGATACTTTACCAAATACTGCATTGTACTTGGGGACCTGACCGGTCAGTCCTTGGGGGCTGATGACAGCATAGAGCAAGCATGCATGGACCTGGGTGTCATGGGCTTCCAGGCTAACTGGGCATGGGCAAAAGCAGACTGCTGTTCCCGGCAGCTTCTGCCAGGTGCATTGGCTCTAACTAAATCTCTGGAGAAAATGGAACAGGACAGACAAAAACACAGGCTTAGCAAAGGAGTTAAACTACAGTAATTTGAACCCTTTCATTAGAATTGTTGCTGCAGGACTCTTTCAGGATGCAGACTTTCAAAATAGTCCACAACAGAAAGCAGTATCAGTTCAAATAAAAATAAATCCAGAATTTTGTGACTAAATAATCCATCTTTCTAAGTTTTCTCCCATTACAAACTATTTGCTGAGTAGCACTAACAGCAGAAGGAGATAATCCACAAAATATAACTTCTTGTACACCCTCTCACTGGAGAAGGTAGGCTAGGTGGATATTTGTTTTACAGTATCTGAGAAACAAACATTGCTTTTTTTGTTTTACTACTTCTATCTTTTTAATAAAATTAATAATGTACCTTCTGTCTTCAAAATCAATTTAAATACTCTCTCTGTAGTTTATTGTTGTGATCTGTCCATCTTAGGTTGGTACCAGCTGCAGCCTTTGGGAGAACCTGAGTCATGTCTCCTCAGTAAAATCCTGGGCTGAGGTAGCCACATCTATGCAGTGGGAGGAGGTTAGTGCCCAGCCTGCTGAGTAGTCATTGTCCCGCTACAGTCAAAACCCGGCAATTTCTCTCAGTATGTTCCGTCTCGCTTTCAGCACTCATGCACAGATATCCTCTGTATGGTGACGAGGTTACAAATGAAGACACAGTAACAGTTCACATGTCCTTCTAGCCTCATGTGGGACTGGGACATGATGGATGTGCACACTTGGTACGGCTTTCACACCAGATACTTGGACTGCTATGTCTGCTTTTTTGATGCCTTGCCATTATTAGATGGTCCTACAGTGTGCAAAAAATAGGGGCCCTGCTTTTTTTCTTTCTCTCTTTTTTTTTTTTTTTTTTTCCCCTCTGATTTTTTCCCAGGTTTCTCTGGTTTATTCCCAGGTTTTGCAGACCACTTCTCAATGTTTTTCTCTTTCCTCATGTTCAAAGTTGTAAAATACAAATGTGGCAACAGAGTTCCCCCTTTCCCAGGGAATTGTATAATCTAATTTTAGGAGGACTCAAGAGTTTTTCTTATTACATATCAAATATGAAGGATTTCAGTGATTTAATAGTTTTTTGTTTTTGTTTTTTTTTCACTTTGCTAGGTGACACAATTGATGATCAAAGTAGAGAGTCAAAGGATAAAACTTCATTTCCGGAGACCAGACCGATGTACAACCCACCTCCACAGGTAGGAGACTTACTTCCTTATGGACACATGATGAAAATTCCATAGCAGCTCATTTAAGAATCATGAATGTCCTGCAGGAGAAGGTTTCAACATGTTCACATCTTCCATGGACTGAGTGCCTACTCAGCCTTCCTTGTCACCTATCGTAAAAGAAGCATTGCTAGTAGTTAGATGGCAATATTATCAAGGCCACCAATACTGATTTGAAAAAGAAATGGTAAGCAGGCAGGGCTTTATGGTATTGCTGAGTATGTTATTATTATACTTGAGACGTGCAAGCATGAGACTGTAACTGGAATATTAATGCATTGCCTAGAAGCATTAGCATGGTGAGTAGTGATGGAAACTGTCAAACATTTACATAAGTCATTTATTTCCACAGCTACCAATATAAGTAACATGTTGTAAATGTGTGAGTATAATAGACTGTCTTTACTGTGTGTTTGCTTTCTCTTTCAGTACTGTGTGGCTGTAAATCTGGACTTCTTTTTCTTCACCTGATTTATTTAATATTTAATCCATGTATACCAAAGAGGGCTTTTCAGAATATTTCTCCGTATGTTGTACACATATTTTCTTCTCCACCTCCTCTGAAAATGTTTTTGCAATGAGTATGAGCCTGTTTAGTATTGCCATATAGTTTTAGATATTTACAAGATAACTGTGAGACATTTTGCTTGGATTTGTGGTGGTTTTTTATTTTTCTTAACCTATACTTTCTCTCTCTATTTCTCATATCTAGCCTTGGAACTAACTGTGTCTGTCTCTCTCTTCTAAATGCCATTTTAATATTTATTACTGTTAAGTCCCTTGGTATGTATTAAAAGTCTGTGTGATAATGTTGCATCTTTGAGTGGTCAACATGTGTGTGATCTGTAGTCTCCTTTTTAAATTTCAAATTCAAAACTGTGTCCGATACAGAAATCTTTAATTCGTCATAAGTAATGAGTGGTTTGCCTTCTGACAACATGACAGTATGAATTAGTTACAATTAATCACAAAATTTTATTCTGACTTCTGAATCAATGCACATCTGAGCTAGGGTGTTTTGCAACTGAAGGCCTGCAATTTTGAGGCAGAATAATGCACTGATGTTGTGGTTGCCTGCTGCACAGACAGAGTTTCCCTTGATGTGATGTTCTTGCTAGGTATTGTGAGCTGCCAGTTATTTTAGTGTCAGTAAAATAGGAAGTTTTGTAGATTTTCGTAAGTGTTTATGAGCTAGAGGAAAGAAGCAAAGTTTTCAAAATAAAATAGCAGATATTACAGTGAAAATAAAACATATTTATTTTAATTTTTATATTAAAATACAGTATGCCACAAAAATACTTCTATGAACTGGCCAACAACAACAGCTGTTAAATTAAGATACAGCAGATAAGCATTTGATAGTATCTAAGTTATTAATTTCAGTCTATGAATTTGGGTGTTTGGACTTCACATCTACTCGAAGGAGTTCTCCATTTCTCAAATTAGATAGAGTAATTGAAGATTATGGAAATGAAGTAGATAAGTCTGGCCATTAGGGAAGCAATATTCCTACTGGCAGTACTAAGTGTGTTTTTATAAATTTTCGGGAACAATCTACCAATTTAGCAAAATTGGAAAAACATTGTATTATATATGTTATGGAGAAATAGAACATTAATTGAAATAATAAACATGTTACCATTAAAACAAGAATACTTCGTAAACATAGTGCAGTATGTTAAAAGATATCTGTTAGAGTGCAAAGTAGTATCAGATATTTGTCATGCAGAGTTGAACAGAAGAGCGTTTGGTTCTTCAACTGCATCTTTCCATTGCTGGAAGCTTGCTTTTATTTTAAAATATAGCCTGTTTTGCAATTTAATAGATGTAGACGTCGTGGAACATGGAAAATGCTTTTAGAACTGTGGTTTAAAGAATGAAGTAATACTTTGTCCATGGCTCACTTCCTTATTCAAAAAGGAAATGAGGTTGCGTTTCTTGGTTTCTTGTGTTGTTGTTGGGTTTTTTTGGGTTTTTCTGTTTGTTTGGTTTTTTTTTAAGAATGTATCTTCTGGAGTATTTTTTAGTAACTGTTGTCATCTTTGGAATTTCGCATTTACTTGGGTAATGTTGGATTTGTTTTCTGTATGATTACTGAATTCTCAAGTACCTATTTCTGTATAAACTTGCACAACTTATTTAAACTAATGCAGAAATAGAGGCTTACATCAAGACTATCTTGCTGCAACTAGCAACGTGTACCAGAACCTCTCGAAACAACTGCAGTACCTGCAGTCTGCATTATTGTAAAAGATTTGCACACTTGTTAGAGGAACTGCAGATACTTAAAAACTTGTTGGGAAAGGGTGTTCTCAAAGGCTGACTTTAGTCCAAATGTTTCATCTTCTCCAGAGGGTGAGAACAGAGGCTCCGGCTTCGAACAGTCCGACGTGGAATAGCCTCTCCATCTCCATGAGTACAGACGGAGGTTTGGGAGGGTTGTCTCCCGACGCCAAGCCAGTCCTAGGGAGATGCGTTGTCCGGCCGGGTGGTGAGCGCTCAGGGCCTAATCGAGTGCGTATGATCCCGCTGAAGTTGCTTCAGGCTCGCAAACTAAAACTCATACACACGTTTAAGTGTTTTTCTGGACAGGGGCCAAAATGCTTAGTGCTCTGCAGGGCCGAGGACTTAAATTAGTCTCTTTGTGACACTGGAATACAAAGCTTCTAATTTTAACTGCAACGCCATCATAATAGAAAGAGATACCACGGTTTTATTTTTTCATGCTTGTGAGTTTTCCATTATTATAGTACAATTTCCAGATAATTCAATCTGTTTTCACTGGGAATTTAAGATTATAGAAAATAACAGAATGGAAAGGTTCGTTCTGATACATGAAGAGTGTTAGAAACCATAGTAATGTGGTGGGGTTATTTTTGATAATGAGCTATTGCGTTGGTAAAGCAAATTAGTGCAACCATGTATTTTTGTCCTACTGTGAGAGCAATTATGTAGCATATCTATTAGGAGACATAAAAAATTTTTTTGACAGATGGTATGGCTGTGAATTAGGATTTATGAAGATTATTGTATGTCTGGTGTCCAGGACACCTGGGATTATTAAATTGATGTAAGAACAGCAACAAAAAATTACGTTTCTGGTAATAGCTGCAGTGGTTTGTGTCTCCCTACTGTCACCTTAAGAAGCAGCTCATGTTTATTTGATATTGGACTTCTTGCTAATGTGACATGTGCTCTTTAGCCAACAGATGTCAGGAGATTTAATGTGTTAAAACTGTACCAGTAAGTGTATTACAATAAACTACCAAAAATGAGAGCTGTCTTTAGATTGTAAATTAAGATTTTTCTCTTGCTGTGTGTTCTTTTTTGATTTTCTTTATAGTCTTATTTCTCCCTCAGATACTTAATAGCTATTGCCTTCTAAGGAGCTTGTTACACGTTTTCTAGGGCAAGAGAGAATCCCCCAAGGGATTGCTTAATCCATAATTACCTAATTTATGTGTTGTTGTTATAGCCACTCTTAATTATATACCTTTGCTGTGATACTTATCATTATAGGACATAGTTTTCTTTATATTGCAATAGTTCTGTTACGGTTCTTGTGCCCTTTCTTTTCATAATTTGCTACTGTAAACTGAGAATGTAGCAGATAGAAGACCTATGTTTCCTGAAGTAATTTTAAAATTATCCATGGTTTTCTGCATATAGATACTAGTGTGCACTGTTTTGGGCAAGTCTCTAAATAAGAAAAAATATTTTAATATCAGAATTGGCAGATAATATCCTCATTAAATTGATCCTTTGTAAAGCTGCTATGTAAAGATTCTGAAGAGATGTAAATAACAGTTTCTCAGCATCTGGTTAGGGGTCATATTAGTCAATTGGAAAGACAGAAATACTGGGAGGTATAAAATATCAAGGAAGACATAATAGGAGTTATGAGCGCACAGATTAGGGGAAAATATTTTCTTTCTACTCATCGAGACAAATTAGCAGTTATTGCTGAAGCTGATGGACTTTTAAGATATCCTTTTGAGCAGATCATCTGATATAATTCCAGGGCATGAATAATGCTGTTCTCTTTTTATCTTTTCTTTAAAAAAAAATAAAATTGGTTCTTCCATACCTGTTATTGCCCAGTTTTTACTAAAGCTTGGCCATCTGGATTATTTTAACAAATTACTGAAAAAGGAGCTATTACTGATCGTGTCTCTGTTCAGTCACCCAGCTCTTAGTTTATAGTTCAGAGGATCCCATATTTAAAATCTTGAGAAGGGTGTTCTGGGCTAGATTTACGGCATCATTTAAAATGCCGTGCATTTGCTTTATAGAAGCTGGTTTATATTTCAAAATTATTGGCCAATGTCTGTGATTAGTTTGCTTCATTTTGACAAAGTATAGTGTCTATAGAAAATGTTGCTGCTTAGATTGGCACTTTTTTTTTTAACCTCTCATAAGCTAGAATTCAAGTCATGGCCTGGTTAGATTAATTGCTTGTCATATGTTGTATTAACTCCAAGATCTTCTTTTTCACCTATAAAGCCCTTAAAGCAAGTTGGTCCTTATTTTCTCTCTTCTTAATTGGGTATGTAAGCAATAATCACTTAATGAAATTATCCACTCTTGGAAGGGACTGGCGTAAGTCTGCAGCAGGTCATCAAGCATATATACTTTTCTGTGAATGCTGGTACCATCAGAAGAAAGATCTTACGTTTTACTCAACTATTGTGTATGACCATAAGCTATAGGAAATGAAGTTTTAACACTACCTTTAAAGAAGGATGACTGTTTTCAGTGTTGGTGCCTGCAGCGGACGTCATCTTTCTTAGATCTTTCCATCCTTTGCATGTATAGTAAATAGCTGGCAGTTCTTTGGGGGATCTGTGTGCAGCCACAGATCAAAAGTGCATACGAAGTAGGGCTGCCATATGATAAGAAGGGCACAGTATATGGTTGTGATCTTACTGAGAACGAAGGTAAGTAGCCCAGTCAGCTGAAAAAATCAACTATTAAATATAACATGTTACAACTATTACTATGCAATAGCATATTTACTTTATAAAGCTTCATTATATTGTAATGTTCATATTGCTGTATGTTTGATAGTTGACCAAAATATTTAAGTGGTCTATTCATATTAGGAAGACCTCCAGAATGTATGGACTGGTGGACTTCTGTCTTCCCTCAACAGCTGGGCAACTTTCGGGTGAGGGGAGGGTGTATGCAAATGTTACATATAAATATATTAGGTATACATGCATACACACATGCTTCTGCATGTCACAAAGGATAAGTTGCTGTGGCCTCACAAACAACATTTTATAAACTCTGATTTGTGCAATCTGTTGACTCAGGGTCAACCAGTAAGACCTGAGGGTGTCTTGTAAGACTATCACCTTGTAGGGTTTTTCTCAGTTCTAAAAGTGAAGAGTTAGACTTTTTATCTGTGTAATATGATACACATCTGCATACATTTCGCATACTTAGTAATCCAGGTAGCATCAAGAATGCGATGTCAATTGTCTTTTTCTTAAAAGGAAGTATTATATTTTTAGATACAGGGAGCTGGAGTGGGAATTGAGAGATGTGAATTAACGTGGTTGTCACCAACTTCCTCTCTGAACTTAGAAAACAGTTCATTTTCAAAAGAGTAATGCAGCGCTCTCTTACAAAGCATTTTTCTATAGCACTTCGCAAGTGTGAAGTACTGTTAAACCCTTTGCTAACTTCAGCTGAGATTTCATTATGACAAGGACTGAGGAAGCTTTACAGTCTTTTAAGATGGGACTTGAAAGTTCTGTCTGGCCAGCAAATACACGTAAACCCAACAAATGGATTGGAGCATCCCTCCATCCCACAGCCCTGCCTGTGGTGTCCTGAGTCAGTGCTGTGGTCGGTCTGTATGGTTGCTGAGGTTTGAGCAACAGAAGATAAAACCGCTTTCTGTAGGTGTATCCATAGTATGGTATGTTTTCATTGCTTAGTGCCTATAAATAGCAAGGTATATACTCACCTGTAAAAAGTTCATAAAATAGTAAAATTGGACCGACTGACAGCCTCTTCATTTTGAGAGCGAGGCTTTAGTAAAGGAACGTATACTCCAAATAGTGGCCAAGGCACACGTATCCAGAAGCACAGTTTGCATACCTCCCTGTGTAGTTTGGGCAGAGACTCACGATATGCTTTACTTAATTGCATGCTTATTCAGTTACATTGGATGGTTATTTGTAGCAGGAGATGCTCAAATTGGGTACCCAGACGTTCCCATCACATTTTTAGTCTTTCTCTAATTTTGAGATCTTCTGACTAGCCTAATCTCCAGCTACTGATTATCCTGTATCTCTTGCCCAAACGCATGCGGTTGGACTAAAAGCCAGTAATGCTGGTTCACTTTGCTGCTGTCAACAAATTGATTGGTCAGTCACCCTGCCTCTGGGAGCAACCCTTCTGGGCTTTCCAAATATTAAAATTGATCTAAAATGCAATGTAGATCATACATCACTTGATGAGACCGAGTGCTAATACACCCTGATGGTACAGTGATGTTTCCAACGTGATGCATTAGCGTAAAATGGTGGCTGAAAGGCTAGTATAGGGCAGCTTATTAATAATTACTCTAAATACCAAGTAAGGAAAATAACAAGGTCTTTAGGTTAGTTTCACTGTCACTTTCAGGGGAACAAAAACAAAACCACAGACAGCAGTGGGCAGTCCATTTCAATGGAAAGGAAATATGGCATGAAAACTGTCTTGTTTCAGTCCAAAGTGCTAATATTGATAAGACAGAAATATGTTTTTCTATAATTAGCATCAGTGTGGTTTTATCCTTTCACCATAATGTGCTACTGCTGTAAGTTCTGCCTTAAAAAAAAAATCCCCCAAACTTCACTAATCCTTTGTTGCATCAGAGTTGTGAAAGACTGTGCATCGGGTAGCACATAGTCAAATTTTGTTCTAAAGCACTTTTTAAAAATACAAGATAAAATGGAAATTACTTGTTTGCAAATTTATTTTCTTTGCTTCTACAGTATTACAAATTTTAAGAATACATTTCTAGTGCTTTAATGCAATTAGTAGACCTGCTTGATAAAAACAAATCTAATTTAAAAGTCAAAGTAGTGCCCTTCTTCCTTTTCATTGTCGTCCAATTATCTTCCTTCCACCAAGAACCAGGAGGCTGAGAGAGGCCACCTTGATTGAATGAGATGACCAATATTTGTTTCTTGAACTGGGGAGCCCAGAACTGGACACAGTACTCCAGATGATGCCTCACTAGGGCAGTGTTTCATTTCTTTAAATAATTCTTTGGTCCTTTACTGCTTTAAGAGTCATTGTGCTTTTATTCCTGCACCCCAAAAGCATAAGCAGTAGGTGCTGAGGACAATTCAGTCTTGTTATTGTTGGCAGATTGAAGCTTTACAGACTGGCTCCTGGTAAGCTGTTTCCTGAAGGTGCTGTTGACAAGTGCTCCAGCTGCACACTGTGTATGGAGGAACTTAAGGTCGTGTATCCATCCTTCCTTTCTCTATTGACTTGAATCTCTGTGGAGGGAGCAGGTGGAAAGTTGTGTTAGGAGATATTTGCCTAATTCACTTTATTGCCATTAGAATACTTTATATTTGTAAATAGGACATATTGCTAGTCTTGCCACATGCTTGGATTTTAAACAGAATGACAAAAACTTCAGCATAAAGTGCTTAGTACAATAATTTTTATTCACACATTTGCCTGAGAATCCATTTATGTTCTTCAAGACTGAGGAGAGACACCATTAGGAAGATCCAGGGGTTTAGTCACCGAACAAAAATTCTGAAAGCACCGCTGAGGACGTTGTTCGCAGGTATCACTGGAGGAAGCTTCATCTGGGTTCCGTCTAGTAATTGTTTTCTGTTCGCTCTACTTAATTAGCTTTTTTTTCTGAAACCCAAATCCAAGATCATTTCCTTTTCCTTTCCTCTTATTGTAGATGGAAATTGTTATCCCTCTGTCTTTTTCCTCTCACTGATATTGAAGTTCTAGGGAGACATTTCACGGATGTTGCTGACTATTTCAATTACTCAAGGAGAGATTTTCTTTTCTTCTTCAAAACAGTAACTTCTGATTTACACAGCTTTTCCCAGTTGTTCCAATTTGCTGAAAAATTTATTGATTTTTTTTTTTTTTTTGTGAAATTATGTTTGCTAGATATTTTCTTACTGGTCTTTTATGTTTAATTGTCTAAGTTCTTTTCTTAAGTAGACAGCTTCCTTTCCCATTCAAGTCCTTGAATTTCCATACACTTGGTAGAATAATGGGAGAATGCAGTATTATCCCTCTTTTTTAGAGGTTCTGCTCCATGGACATCTGCCATCTCAGAGAAACCGTCACCTTTTTCCTGCCGTATCAGGTTAGTGTGTTGGAGTTACTGGCAGATGTCATTGCTGAGCCACTCTCCATCATCTTTGAGAGGTCCTGGAGGACAGGAGAGGTGCCTGAGGGCTGGAGAAAGGCCAATGTCACTCCAATCTTCAAAAAGGGCAAGAAGGAGGACCCAGGGAACTACAGGCCGGTCAGCCTCACCTCCATCCCAGGAAAGGTGATGGAGCAGCTTA
>Ga0181612_174292_pt1 | contig 10325 bp, 12 predicted proteins | sample HoacroProtozoa21_FD_119630 | JGI IMG/M metagenome (GOLD analysis project Ga0181612, IMG submission 119630) | Hoatzin crop microbial communities from Cojedes, Venezuel. Combined Assembly of Gp0051906, Gp0051904, Gp0051908 | reverse complement strand
TTCTTCCCTCTGAGGGTGATGGAGCCCTGGCCCAGGCTGCCCAGGGAGGCTGTGGAGTCTCCTTCTCTGGAGATATTCAAGACCCACCTGGACGTGGTGCTGTGCAGCCTGCTCTGGGTGACCCTGCTTCAGCAGGAGGTTGGACTGGGTGACCCACAGAGGGCCCTTCCAGCCTCGACCATGCTGTGGTTCTGTGATTCTGTGACCCACCCTGGAACGCAAGTCTGGACCCCCATCTCTGCTTTTAGGGGTCTCTGACTACCAAAGCTCTGAATATTTAGGGAGTAAAGGGAAGACTGCAGTGCTACTTCCTTCTCACATCTCTGTGTTACGTGGAGAAAGATGGGGTACAAATACAAATGGAGCCAACATTGTTCCTGGAGAAGCACTCCAGCCTCACACAGCAAGTACACGTCTCCCGCAGCTTTTGCCCATAACCCAGCCTCGCACATGCCAAGGTTAATAATTATTCTCAGCTCCCATAGAAGAGACGACATTGTCTGCAGTTCAGTACTAAAGAGAATCAATGCACACGGAAATCTCATCCACCCAGGGTCGCAGTGCTTCGCTGCCTCCGCGTCCCTCTGTGCTGTCACTGGTGTTGGTACAGTCAAAGCGGAACTCCTCCGAAACGCCTCTTGGGACATCGTAGCACCACACACCTTCATTGCTCCTGCCTGAGAGCGAGGTGAGCTGGGGGAGACAGGAATCGCCCCTGCGTCTGGCTACCGAACTGGTTTCACACATTCTGCCTCGTCCGTTTCCTCCCTCGGTGGCATCCCATTCTTACCTGCAACACAGACAAAACCAGTTAAAATCCCAAGCCTGTCCCCAAACACAGTTTTCTGGGGCCTCTTGATCCGCTGTCCCCTGGCATTTCAGCAGAAGTGCTCAACGCCTTGCACATAGCTCCCGGCGCTGCTCTCCGTCACGTCCCCGCTCTGAGGTGCATCCCGTGCTGGGCTGCGCGAGGGCACAGCTCGGGCAGAGCTCCTCGATTCCCTGGCAGCCCCAGCACATGGCGAGGAGCCTCTGCACAGGGACAGGGCGCGTTCGCGCCCTCCTCCCCCCGTCCCAGCCACGCCGCGGTGACAGCAGATCCTCCCAGCCGTTGGTGTGCTGAGCCCTTTTTGACTGTCTGCCCTCTATTTAAAGATTTATTCAAGCACTACTGAGCTGCATTTAGAGAAAGGAGGTGGGTCGAACGCTGGAGGGGTTTCCAGGTGGTGGAGCAATGTAACAGAGCATGTGTGTGCCCTAGACAAAGTAATTAAATGTGTATGAAATATTGCAAAGCTGTGCTAATACAGTTCTTGCATGATTTCACACCCTATTAACTCACTCTGCACAGGACCGAAACGACAGATCATTTCTCAGACTATTTAAGACTCCACATGTATTTTAAAGTCTAATTAAAATTGAAAGATGTGCCAGTAACACCTTCCATGGCGTGCAAAGGAATTTTCACATCCTTTGTCTTCAGCCTGATAGTACTTCAAGAGACGTAACAGCCCTCCCCCAAAAGAACTTATTTGCTGTTAGATGATGTTTGCAATAATTTAACCCTGGAAAGATCGAAATACAAGACAGACACAGAGGATGCAAGCCCGAGAAACTGCTTGGAGAGGGGCAATATTTCAGCACTGATGCCACAGTGGGTTTAAAGCCATTGGGATAGCGAAGCCGCAGGCGGGTCCTGCCCCACGCAGCTGCACAACTCTCCATGCTGCTGCTGCATGTCACTGACCCCAGCCTGGTGACTCACTTGCTCAGACCGGCACTGTCGGCACCCCAAGGTGAGCCAGCACGTTTCACAGGGGGCTGCACCAGCACGAACAGCCCCCTCCCAGCAGACAGAGCTTCTCCTACGAGCAGGGGAGCTCAGCCTCCAGGTTGGCCCCCGTGGCTCTTTTTTCCCCCCTACTCGTGGTGAATTTGTCTGAGCAACCCTGGGTTTCACGCCTTCCCTCTGCCCACAGGTCACGCTGCTGAGCGTGGAAATGACGACGCTGAAGGAGGAGCGGGACCGGCTGCGAGGTGCTGCTGAAGACAAGGAGACAAGCGAACGGCTCCTGCAGGCCATCAGGGACCGCGACGAGGCCATTGCCAAGTAAGTGGTACAAACAGCCAAACTGGGCTGAGCTAGCAGTCACGGAGTGCCTTAGCAGAAGATGCCTCCAGGGTGGGTTTTGCCCACCCTCCATGGATTTCAGTAGCTGTTACAAAGTGCTGGAGTGAGTCTCGGCTTTGCTGGCGTTGGGAAATGCCGCCAGGAGCTTGGGAGCAGAGCAGGAGGTGCCGATTTCCAGAGATGCCCCATGGCAGGATTGGGGGCATTTAGGAGGATGCTGTGAACCGTGTTTTTGCCATCCCTAGCACTGGTCTGAGTCACAGCAACGAGGATAGGACTTGAGGGAACCGAAGACAACACTAGATCTGCCCTATTTGTCATATTCTTCTTTTGCTCTTCCAGACACACAACCCTGCTGTCCTGCCCATCCCCATTACAAGCCTGCTTGGGCACCTGCCCGAAATAATTTCTCTGGTCACTCGCTCTCCTTTCCTGTTCCAGGGTCTTTTTTGCATCTCCAGTCCTGTAATTCTCAATTTCTCTTTTCAGGATTCTCCCACTCTCTTAACTCTTTATTCTCCCCATCCTCCTTGCAGACCTGCCCCTTCCCCAGCTCTGTGCTTGGGCTTGCCATGCTGCCCCGAGCACTCTTGGTCCCGAGGAGGAGGGCCAGAAACATTCACCCCTCTGTGCTTTAGGTAGAAAGGATATATCTGATAAGCTCCGCAATAAGCGGACGGGCCAGGACACCACCAGCCCATCTCCTTATGGAAATGCCTAATACTCAAGCCCTTGGTGAGAGAAGGAGCATGAGAGCATTGCACCTCTGAGGATGTAGAGAGCTAAATCAGCACGCACAGCCCCTTCATCTTTTTTTAAGTGACCCAATTGGTGCTGCTCTCGCTCAGGTAACCAGCTACCAAATTCCCATCGCTGTCCTCTGTAACACCTCCATCTGTTGGCAAAAATCAGGAGCATCCCAGCTGCACTGCTGGATGCAGCAGAGGTGGTTCTGACATTTCCAGTGCGTGTGGGTTGCTGGTTCTGCTGTGGCTATGGCAACGCGCTGCCGCCACGATAAATCCCCCAGTAATATCCAAGCAGCAATGGGGAGCTTCACAACAAAAGGCTATTTAAAGTGCTCCAACCCACAGCCGGAGTGGAAGGGTACAGCTTCTCCACGGAAGCTAATGACCCCGCTGGGACAAAGCACTAATATTTACAGCTGACTGTCCTGCAGCAGCAGGAGCCCAGAGAAAGGGGGACGTGAGGAGTGTGCATGGGTGAGTGGAGGGTGATTAATGAGCAGAAAGTGGCTGCGAGTGGAAGCAGACGAGAGCATCTTGTTGCTAGAAATGAAAGCATCCCTCCACAGACCGAGCGGGCAGCTCCCAGGCAGCGAGCCACCTGGGAGGCTCGCGAGACGCTTCCCACCTCACACCTCAAGGGTTAAGTCACTTTTGTTGAAGCCCTCCCCCCCAGAAAAAAAGCCCTAACTCTGAAAAGAAAGAAAATCACCGCCTGAGGCAGACATCTGGCATGGAAAATTTTTAGCTTGAAGCTGAAGTTTGGTAACATGGGAAGCAATAGGAAAATAGGATCCTATCATAGGAGGCGTTCAGCAACCGCTACCTGGAATATAAACACAAATTCCCAAATTGCTCTTCTGCAGGGGAGCACAAGGGAGCTATTAGGAGCCTATGAATTAGCTACAGTTAATAAGATGCAATTATTTCTCCTGAAAATGTTTGCAAGGAAAGGTGGTTCCTAGCAAGTCCTGTTACAGTTTCCCATCACGCAGCAGTTAATTGAAAACGCAGGGTTTGGGCTCACCTGTGTGCTGCCAGCATGGTGAGCAGCATTTCCCAGCTTGGGCAGCTTCGGAAATGGCTCCTTCCCAGAGCACAATGCCTTGCCGCTAGCCAGGAGCAGCTGGAACATCTCAGCCACTGAGCGCTCAGGGCCCTTGGGCCAACCTTGGCCACGGCTTTATGTGCCACCAGATGCCTGGAAAGCACAGCAGCGGTGTTCCCAAGGGCTGGCACAACCCCGTTGAAACTGGGAGCTTTCCTTAAAGCGTAACATTTAACTCGGACAATTTTATCAGTTTGTCATTCTTAAAAAGCATATGATGTGATAAACCTCCCTGCTTCGTCTCATCCTTCCTGCAGTCCAAGTCCCACCTGAGAGCAGTTGTACTTGTTGAGGGGTTTTTTTTGTTTGCTTTCTATTGCAATTTATTGATCAGGTGATCAAATACAGATTATTTTTAGTATGTACCATTTCCTTTCCTATGCATTAGTTAACAGAAGAAAAGGAAAAATTATTTATATGTCGATTCTACCTCATTTTACATCTCCATTTTAATGCCAGATCGTGCACGTTATCCAGGCACACTGTATTACCTTACACAGCAGCGTATCTGAAGATCTTTTCCTATCCTTCATAGTGTGCTTACCAGAAATCTGCTGGTTTATATAGTAACGATGTCTACAGTTCTGTTCCACTCTGAAGAGGAATAGCTTGTCCAGAATACAACGGAGATGAACAGCTTGGGATTTGCGAACTTGCCAGCGAAAGAAATTGTTGACTTCTCATCAAGGATATGTTGAACACTTCCTTTATAAAAAAAAAAATAAAAATGGTAAAAGTCCCATGCACCAGTTTCTCGCTCTCCCCCCAGGAAGAACGCAGTGGAGGTGGAGCTGGCCAAGTGCAGGATCGACATGATGTCCCTCAACAGCCAGCTGCTGGACGCCATCCAGCAGAAGGTGAACCTCTCGCAGCAGCTGGAGGCCTGGCAGGTGAGCAGCCCCTCGTCACCGCGGGGCAGGGGCTGGGTGCAACGTGGCACCTTTGGGTGACTTCCCCCCGCTCCCCGTGGGTTTGCTGCGTTCTCAGCCCGAGCGTCCTTAGATAGGAGCGTTTGCTTCCAGCTCTGCAGGAGCCAGTGGTGCGGTGGTGCTCGGGGGGGGTGAAACCCAGCCCTCCCCTGCTCAAAGCCTTTCCGCTGTGAGCTGTTCATCTGTGATACAGAAATACCCATTTAAAACGGAGAAGCAAACGGTGTCTCACGGCTGCGTGTGGCACGGGTAACATACGCTTTGCAAAGTGACCTGCTGCAGCCCGGGAAGGGAAGGCGTCCACGCAGGAGATGTCCCTGGGCAGGCACAGCCTTGGGGACCTGTGGGCGCAGCATGTCCTGGCATCTCCATAACGGAGCAGAGAGGTGGGAGGCAGAGAGGCTGTGGCGATTGTTTCACAGTGTAGCTGCACTGTTTTCATCGAGACAGAAGATCTGGCAAGATGGAGACCCTAAAAATCCCAGCTCTCCACCAAGGTAAAGAAACCCAACCCCATGGCAGCTCAGCAGCCGCCCTGAAGATGCTCGGCTTGGGGTCAGTGGGGAAAACCCAGGTAAAAGCAGAGAGCTGACAAAGCTGTCTCCTCCCAGAAACTAGCACGAAAGGAGGGCTACTTTAATAGAAAACAGGCAGATGCAAGAGAAAAGGTCCGGGCCAGTTATAGCAATTTGTTGCAGACCCTGCAAGACCCCAACTCTTCTAGCAACCAGCCTGACCGGTAGAAACCTTTCCCATACAACCTCGCTCCTGTTTCAACTCCACTGTGTTTTCGTTTCTCTTTTTTTTTCTCTTTCTTTTCTTTCTCCTGCTTACAGTTTGCTTCCTCAGGGCTTTTTACTATCTGGCTCCTTTGGTTTCTGATCTAGTGGCCTTTCTCAGTTCCTGTACCAACAGCTTTAGTCGTACACCCCTCCTGCCTTTGAGGTGAGCTCCCCGCGGCCTCGCCAAGCACCCACCATCCCCTCACCTGCTCCATTCGCTGCCACCATCATCCGTCTCTGTCCTCACCGTCATCTGGCAAGAGGGGCCAGTGGGGGGTCTCCATCCCCCACCAATATTCTGCACAAACACCCCCGCCCCCCCCGACCCCAGCACTGGGCCAGGGCACAAAAGGGGCAGCATCCTGCATCCCACACAGGGTGTCCCGACAGGGAACGCCAGGCTGAGGCACACATATCATTAATTTTCTGTATTTGACATATCTAATATCTGGAAAAATTCTTGAAATACAGACTGGGATTTTACTTCTCAGCCTTGTTAGCTGGTAAGCAACATTCAGTGCTCTGCATAGGAGCTCAGTTTGGATGGGTGGCATAAACTGAGACCTAGTTACTAGCACAGGCTGTATTTGGTGCCGGAATATCCCCAGCTCAGGGATTTAGCAACAGACATTTGCTTTGTCACTCCACACTATGTCATCTGATTGCAGCAACACAGCAACCCCAATCCTGGTCCCGTCAGCTCTCCGAGATGAGGATCAGGCCCACGAGCACTGCAGAAAGTTGTTTCCAATATACTGACCCGAAGTGTTACGACACGGTAGCAAAATAGTTTCCAAGCACCTGATGTCCCCAGAACAGAAGCACAAAACAAGTCAGGTGATTTATGTATTTTGGGGACTATTTTGCAAAGCTGAATGTTTCTGATAAAACGGGATGAGATTCACTGCTTCAGCTGGGCATAAATGGAGGCTTTAATCTGATAAAATTTTGTTCTTGCACATTTCTAGTCTGTGCTTTACCAAGGACCCTCAACAAGGTTACGGTTTTCTGTAAGCCCATAGTCATACAGGCTATGAAATAATAGCAAGCAAAACCCCACACAGCCGAGCCTGGCCCAGGCGCAGCACAGGAGTGGATGTGCACCTTGCCCCAGGTCGCCACGCCAACGAAGGCGACATATTTGTGTGCATATATATATATATAAAAATCATACTCATCCCTTGTTACTTGGTTAACCAAGGACACAGATCTGCCATGCTGGAGCCTGGGTGCCCACTTCATTTGCCAGAAGAGGTGCCTTCAAAATCCAAGCGCTATACATTTTCACGTGGCAGCTCCACCTCTGAAAACCTGTTTCACCTTAACGCTGATGTTAACCTTAACCTCTTCAGCTCTCCCTCTGCCTTTCCCCCTTTTCAGCCCTGCTCTAAAAGGATCCCAAGCTTCCCCAGTCCATGTAGCTCTGCACCCTCCTGCTCCCCGGGGAAAGTCCCCATACTAAATTCAGGTCCAGGCCATGGCTATCAATCCTTTTTCCTGCAGAAAACACTACAATAAGAGGTTAGCCATCACTGTTTCCAGTCCAAGTTGGCTGGTTTTCTTCCCCATCGAGTTACAGAGCACCTTCCCTTCCGTCTCAGCGCTGCGCTGATGGGCTGCCCTGCACGAGGTGCCAAACGAACAGCGCTTCCACCACTGCAGCCCATCCAGCGCATCCCTGTTCTCGCCAGATAGTGCCCTCAGTCCTCATCAGGCACCACACCGCTGGAGAACAGCTGGTTTCTCCTGGGGGGCTAGCTTGTGTACACATGTTTTCACTAAGGTACAGTTTCAATGTGCAACTATAGCAGAAATAATGGATCTGAAGGTTCAAGGTTTGTAGACTTGATAGCCAGGTTTTCAAGAAACACGTTAGCACATCATTAGCGGCAACAGAATTGGCATTATTTTATGTAGAGCAATTTCACTGTGCTGCAAACACAGACTGAACCAGAGCGTTTCTGGTACCTCTGAAAAACCATAGTGCAGTCGTTCGTGCCAAGCTGTCAGTCAGCAAGCTCCCTCCGCTCTGCTGGCACCAGGGGAAGGAGCGGGTCTCGGGGACGAGTGCGGTTCTCTTTGGTAAGTCTGGTGCACAACCCCGGTGGGGTCTGGTGGGCCCACGCCTGGCCCCAGCCCCTCGGCTCCCCGCAGCACCTTCCCGGTAAGCCCCACTGACGGCGGCTGTGCAGGCAGCTCCGTGACGCCTACCTGCCTGCTCCACTTGGCAAGCACAGAGACCTGCTCGGGACAGGCACCATCCATACTTTTTCTGGCATTTGCTGTCAGCTGCATTTGTTCTTTTATATTTATTTCCCCCTCCTCCCAGAAGGGACATCTGCAAGCTGCAGACAGCAGAGAAACACAGTTTAGGGGTGTCACAGAGTCCCAAGCAGGTGCGCTGCTCCTCTGTGAGTCCCCCTTGAGCAATTTATCCCTCCAAATTATGTGGTTTACCTTCCTCACTCGCTGAGAAGCCTCACGGCGGCAAGCAAGGCTGAGCCTGCTGCCACGTGGGGAGCTAGACCTGTCCCCACTCTTATCATCGCCCCTCCATCTCATCGCAGCGCGTTTCACGCCCATTTCAGCCGTGTCCCCACAGCAGCTCCCTTCGAGCACCGGCTGCCACTGACGCCCCTCTCCTCTCGCTCTGCTGCAGGACGACATGCACAGGGTCATCGACCAGCAGCTGATGGACAAACACCCGAAGGAATGGAGCCAGCTTGCTTATTCCTTCTCCAGTGGCTCCAGTGCCAAGCGGGGTGCCAGACCCTCCCCCGGGTTCAGGCCGGATCAGCAGGGGGGCGAGCCCGGCGGGGCAGAAGTGAACCGGCTCTTTTCCTTTTTCAAGAAAAATTAACCTGAAAAAGAGAAACCTCTCCAACAATTCCCGCTTCAAGATGGGGAGTGGGGCAGCTCCCCAGCTTGCTGATGGACCCAGCTCTGATCCACTAAGAGAAAAAGAAGGGGGCAAAGGAGTTAACCCTTGAGACTCTGCACTATTTACACTGCACCTGGTCTGAACCAAATGTTTACACGAATTGGAGATTTGCAAATTGACGATGTGATACTAATAGAAAGAAACTTTCCTTATTCTTGAAGTGATAAACTTCAGGGTATATTTTAGGCGCTTTGACACAGTCCAGTTTCTGCTGTGAAGAATAATCTGATTGTCTTAAAAGCATTCTCATGCTGGAGAAGGAAATGAGCAGCCCCAAGACAAAGCAGCGCAGGGGATGGAGGACTGCCGTCACAGCAAGCACAGCGGGAAGAAGAGGGCTGCATGCGAAAGAGAGGGGAGTCACTCGTACCGCCCTCCGGTCCTGGCAGCTGTGACACCCTTCATCCACCCCACCGAGGCTGGAGTCGCTCTGGCCCCGGCACTGCCGTGTTTTGGCAAGCGTAGCTTTCCCCGCGGTGGAAGTCGAGCCCTGGCTGCGGATCCTGCCCGGGCGCCATCTGCCCTGCAGCTCTGCGTAGCTGTTCACCCCTCGCTGGGGACCCAGGCTCCGCGCAGATCCGGGCGGTCGGAAGATTGCTGATGTTCCTGTCGCCTCTAGCTCCCTCCTGTTACAGAGAGAAGAGGTGCAGAGCCCGTAGTTACACAGAACGTTAACGATTTCTCCCCAAGAGACTGACCATCTACAATGGATTCCAAACTGCATAAAACTTGTGGATGTTCAGTCCTGGGTCCCTCCAATGGCCAAAGGTAGTTGTGGAGTTTCAGCAAGTCACACACCTTTCCCCAAAGCCATGTACACCTCCCAGAGTAAGAAACCCATCGTTTTAGCTGGATAGGCCTCCAAAAACCCTCACTAACAATTCACTGAAAGCCTACCCATAATGATGTCAGTAGGTCTGTGACACTGGCTTGGCTGACTTGCTCCTCAGAAAGCACGCAGGCATCTACCTTCACTAAAGCCAAAGGCGAACAGGGTGTCTACAAAGCTTTGGAAAGCCCGCAGCTTACTCTGCCCCGCACAGTAACATTAGCTGTGGCCTGACAAAAATGAGGAGTATTTATTTGTCCCTGCCTGCGGGTCGTTTACTACTCGGCCCTTGGGCGAGCTGGTAGCCCCATCTCCTTTTGGCTGAAGACAATCAGAGCCTGCTTTGCCATAAGCATGACTTGATCAACAAGAAGGAACGTAGCTTACTTGGTGTATGCACACAGCGGTGCTGGAAATCCTGCAATACTTCAGTAGGGACCTTCCCTACACACTGGATGGGCACCTTACAGCTTTTCTCTTTAACACAGTCTACCATCATAAACCAGCAAGGAATGTCAGCCTAAGTTCAGAGGTGTCCTGCTGCTGTCATGCAATTTTTACACCTATTCCCAGCTCACGATAGCCACAGGCCCCAATTTGTTCGCCGTTGCTTTAGAGAGGCTACCACCCACATTGTCCCACAGGAGACAGAGCTAGGTACGCAGTCAGCTCTGCCCTGCTCAGCAACTTAGGTGCTAAAACACCATCCTACAGGGAGCTGCTATCTCTGCTAGCTATTTACAGCAACAAGCTTTCTGCTAGAATTAGGTATCAAACACCTTCTAAGAAGCAGGTAAGAAGTTGGTGGCTTGGGTTTTTTTATTGTTATTCAACTTACCTATGGAATAGGACATCCATA
>Ga0181612_158455_pt1 | contig 10325 bp, 4 predicted proteins | sample HoacroProtozoa21_FD_119630 | JGI IMG/M metagenome (GOLD analysis project Ga0181612, IMG submission 119630) | Hoatzin crop microbial communities from Cojedes, Venezuel. Combined Assembly of Gp0051906, Gp0051904, Gp0051908 | reverse complement strand
GTGAAGTAACTGAAAGCCAACAGTTCTCAGGATGAGTAGAATCAGGATCAGTAACTATAGAACTCCATAAAATTATTCCAGTTAGGTCCCTTCTTGTGTAAGCAGGCTTTACTATATACAAAATGAATTTTCTTTCATAAATATTTTAATCACATAGCAATCTGACTGATATCAAGATGTCCTTGCAATCAAAAGTGGCTAAGGCTTTTTGGGCAACCAGCAAAGGCTTCCGTTTTTCCTTGCAATACTTCTACTGTGTGCTCCAAGCAATTATGTATAATTTAACACATACTACATTCTGAAAGGAAAGTTAATAGCTTGCCTATCTTCTGAACCTTTAAAATCTGATGAAAAATATCCATGGCAGTTGCAGTGACCCTGTATTTGGCCAACCATATATTTAGGGATAAGACTACAAAAAGGTTTATATTATAATTTGCCTCCACCCATTTTTCTAAAGAGAATGATTTATTTAGTTGGGGATAAGCAATCGCTAGTTGAGCCGTCACTGCACACAGACTCACACACTATCCTCACCTGAGCAGAGAGCAGAGAGAATAGCTTACACCCAGCTCCTCCCCTCATATCCTAACAGCAAAGGGAGCCTGCTCTGGTTTTGGTTAAAACAGAACCGATTCTTTTCACGCGTATTCCTTTCAGCTAAGTTCTTCTAAGTAACTTCATTTTTCTGAAGATGGCTGCGTATTTTACAGACACTGTCTGCTCCAAAGCTGGTAACACCTAATGTTTATAGTTACAAGGAGCTAATGGTAGGACAGGAATGCAGAAAAAGGCCCCTGTTTATGATTATCACTATAGAAGCCAAGGTCGCTGATAGACCTCTTAGGTCCCACAAGTGAGGAGTCGTAAAGCGTCACACTTGCAGGGAGGGGCGGATAGGACAGGTTACCTGATATTGACCAACAAGGTGTTCCATGCCATGCACGTCATACTCAGTTTAAAGCTGGGGACCACAAGGGTCTTGCTCTCTTCATCCATGGCCGCCTTCTGAAGAGTACCCTGCTCGTTGTCCTGCCTGCGATCCTGATCAAGATACTGATCCGTGCATTCCTGAGTCCAGTTCCTGCCCACTGCCGAGTCCAGTCTGGGACTGCCTGGTGCTGCCCGGCAGCTGCTGGCACCCCGGCACCCAACTCCGGGAAACTCAGTATATTTTGTATATTTTGTATGATTTCTCTTATTATTAATGTTATTTGTATTATTAGTGTTATTAGTAAAGCTGTTTTTATATTCAATTTGAAAGCCTCTCTCCCTTTGCTTCCTTTTTCCCTTCCTCCACTGGGAGGGTGGGGGTTAATAGGGAGCATCTGCCACTCTGCTTATTGCTGCCCCGCTCCAAATGGTGACAGAGCCCAGTTTCATAATTGCTGGAACTGACTCATAACAATGGGACTCTTGTGGTGTCCTTTCACTAACAGGAATGTAAATGTCAACAATTAGATTGTACCTAATTTTTGAAGTAATATTAAACAAACAAACAAAAAAAGCCACACTGCACTCAAGGGTAGTTCTCCAAAGATGTCTTCTCTCCCACCTGTAGTTTCTCATTTTCAAAAACTGTGATGAGAGTCTTACTGATGAATGCTGTGTTAAAAGCTTGTCTTCCACCCACTTCTAAATACGCTTTAGACTTTAGATATACTAGAGGCTCTTGAAGTACTGGCTGCAGTACAGCCCCATGCCATAGGTGGGGAGTTGCCTCTTGGATCACTAGATTCCAAGTCTTTCAATAATATGAAGGAAACTCCTCATTCAAAACTTCCTTTGTGTATGAGCAAAAAAAACCTTCATGTTTTTCAGTCCCTGAACCTCTTGAGAACAAAGAATGCAGCAGAAATCACAGTAACCTGAGGAAACAAATACTAGATTCTCTGCATGAATACAATATCTGCTGGGATCAATAAAAGTGTAGCATGATGTATGCTGCAGATCATTGAAGACTTTTATAAACACAGCTAAAAATGCAATATCTTCAGAACAAACAGACAGAATAAAAGAAGTGACGTGGGTCACAGGAGGTAGACTGTGAGGAATTAAAATATTTGGTTTCATTTCACTTTAAAATGGCCATTTCCTCCAACAACAAACAGTACATAAATACTCTCCTCAATGTTTGTCCTTAAACTATATTTGTTCCTTGAGAACATTAATTAACTTTAGAGTAAAAATATAAGCGTACAGAGACATATCTTTTAAAACAGGACATGTACTTTTAAAAGATGTAAGTTGCAAAATACATCACTATTTTCCGACTGCGTACTTACAGACATAACTAGCAACAAGTGAATTTGTAAAGTGATGACTAAGCAGGTGGTGGATATGACTTTTAAATGAAAGATTCATCCTTGCTTACCAAAGAAAAAGAGATCGTGTTACCACAAGAGATAATGTTTCATCAACATGCTACTTGAAAAGGCAGCTTTTCATTTACACAGTTCAGATTTTAGAGAGCGCATGTGCAAGAACTAAGCACCAACTAAGTATTGGTAGGAGTACTGGTATTAGCAGCAAGCATAGTAGGTGACTGGTATTCTTTCAATTAAGATAAATATTCATAATACTTACAATGGTATCAAGTCTTGTTAAATCTTTCTTTCCAAATGAAGTAATTATCTGTCTTTTTCATACAGGCAACGGTTGCTACTAATCACCATTTCTCAGTGCTGTCTTCTTTTCAGTATCTGAACATCTTACTATTCAATTCTTGCAAGTCCCCTAACTCAAGTTGCATTTGTTGCTCTCTAATTATGTTGAAAATTTAACAGAAAGTGGTTTGCTTGTTCTTTAAGGATTTGGGTTTTTTTAATATATTTTGTTTCATTCTAGCAAATACAAGAAAACTACTGTATTACAGATATAGCTAAAGGTCTGTAGGAGTCAACCAAGGGAGTTCTGCAAGAGGAAGGAAAATTAGTCTAACTCTCAGATATCTAGCTTTATATTTAAAAGTCCTTATTGCTTTTAGAGTAATATGTCTGTAATAGGTTGTCAGACAAATGAGTTTTTAGGGAGCAGAATCAAAGTCATTGACAGGTAGAAATTACATTTGTGACCCTATCAAAAGCCTAATCCCTTCCTAAGACAGTTCCTTCTCTTCCTTCTCTTCCTTCTCTTTTCTTTCAGCTTCTTATACAAGCTCCTGGAGCTGAACTGATTTCCTATGTCCAAGGTTTCCCAGCTTTGCAGTACAGCTTTTTTTCCCGAATTCCTGTAGGTTTGCCATCTGACCTGTCCTCATTGCCCTCTAAATGTTATTCATTATGTTCCGTAGCAAGTTTCGTATCTTCAATGAGACTTCTGGTTCCTTCAGATTTTATTCACCCCTGTCTCTCACCCATCGTTTACTCTCCCAAATCAACACAGCCAAAACATCAGATCTTGTCAGCTCTTCCTCTTGCCATCGTGACTAGTCTTTGGATCATTCTCCTACAAGGTTTTGTGAAGTTTAAAGACAGACAGACCTGGACTTACAGAAGTTCAGAATACTGCTTTAAACTAAATTCTATTCCTTTTTAAGTACTGATATAGGATAAATATCATTCTCAGATATGAATCAATATCTCAAAGCTGGAGAATATTTCGGTGCCAGTGGATATATTCCAGTGGATATATTTAAAATGTGCTAGGATATTGACTGCTTCAAGGACAGTTGAATATGACTGACATTTCTGAATCTTTGATTCTCCTTCATTCTTTGCTCATAAAAGATGTAAACTCCTAGGAAAGACTAAACTTGAGACAGAGTCTCTTTTTCTTCTCTATTTTAACAGCATCCTATTCAACTCCTTCGCCTAAATCCTTGTATTTTCCTGTTAAGTAAAATTTTTGTTTGTGAATAGTTAAATGTCAGATATTTGATTTCACCTTCAAGTTAATATATGCTTGGTTCTCATGACTCACTTGGGTTTCAGAAAATTAGAAAGCTGATGAATTATACCAAGAACTGAACTGCATTATCTCTGTCTAAGGAAAGAGAATGTACTATTATCATACAGAGTTTAATGTATACACTTTATATATGATTATTATGTGCATTTAGAAACATGTTTCAATTCACTGTTAAAAAAAAAACCACACATAATCCTGTCTTGCCTATACTCACGTAGAAAACAAAAGTTATTTGTTAATCTTCAAGGGAGTTCTCATTAACAGAGGAAAGGAATGTGAAACTCCTAACCAGCAAAGTAAATGAGGAAATTGATATTAATTTCAGCAGAAGTAGAGCTGGAGCTAAGTTTGATAAACCAGTAAATACAAGATAAGATCATATGGAGGGTTCTCAAAGAATATTGAAGTTGAATGTCCAACTGTTTCCATCTGTTTTATTTACTTGGCTTCATTAGTAATTCATCCTCTTTTGAAAGAGAAAGCAAAGATCTAAGAACAAAATCTTCTAAATGCAGTCAAGAAACTCATATGAAAACAGCCACACTTTAATTTGGAACTAGGTTTCTGCACACATAAAGAGAGGATAATCACTTATTTGAAAATTACAGCTGTATTTATTTGTCCTTACAGATTTTGTACAAATAAGACTTTACATTTATAACAGATTTTGACAATGTGCTATCTGTATTGTAACACTACACAGATCATTAGCATTCATTTTTAGCCAGAAACACAAGTCATACTGCTGAATGTATCAAAACCTGTAAAGCCTATTAATTAGTAACGCTGGCAGTTGTGTGGTATCTTATTGTCATTCATCAAACAGCTTTATTTTGGTTTAAAATGACTTAACTAAAGGGCTTTTATCCTCTGTCATTCTTCATTTACAGTCTCATGCAAGGACAAACCCACACAGACACAAACCCACACATAATATGGCCTTATTAATTGAAACTGAGTGCATCACAAACAAACAATCTCTGCTCATAAAAGAATATTTTAGCCATTTCTGACAACACTATAGACAAATTGCTAGTCCAGCAACTCAAGATGATGCACATCCTAGAAACATGTGACTTTAGCTGATGACATTGTAAATCCTAAATTTCTTTTGAAGTAACATTTACAGGAGTTCTTATTATCTCTACATAAACCCCCTGTAATATAGCCTGACTGAATGCTGACTGTAATAAAATCAGACATTTCTTTCTACATCCATTAGAAAAGTTTCCATCTGTTTTATTTACTTGGCTTCATTGGTAATTTACCATCTTACCTTTTGAAACAGAAAGCAAAATCAAAGTACAAAATATTCTAAACATAGTCAAGTAACTCAGCGGTTGTACTGAAAGAAAACTCAGATATAGGTTGTAAAGTGAGTCCCTCTGTTTTAAGATGAAGTAGGGAATATTAACCCATGTAAACAGAAGAAACCAACATTTACAGATACTGCAGTACATGCTTCTTGTAAGAACGTTCAACTCATGCTGAAGTCACAAACTTCTTTCACTTGGAGAGGAATAATCTTGTTTAACTAGAAGGACAGAAGATTCTACCACAAAACAGTCATATACCTTTAAACACATGCTATCAGGTAGCAATATGAACCAGTGGATCACGGCATCAGTAGTCAGGAAACCCTAAACAACAATCTGATTCAAATGCCTAAGCAATATGCATCTATTGCCAGACAAGAGGTACCCCTCCTTGACAGCATCTGTTGCTCCCAGAGAGGTGCAAGTCTCTACAGGCTGTCACACACACTGACACCAGGGTGTCTCAGATATCCCAGTACAACTCAAATGGCCACAGAAGGCTGTATGAAAACCCTACCCCTAGTCAATACAGGCAGTGACCGAGACAGAGATTACTACTCAGAGTGACCCCTTTAAAAGGAGAGTAACTGCTCTTTAAATACAATGATTTTATTTAGCAGGTCTCTGTTTATGATAATGAAATTCTGAATACATGGCAGAGCTGTAGGTACTCGTTTAGACACATGAAGACGGGTATATTACTCTTCAGTGGTATGCCTGCCTCACACATCCAGTGTCTCAGTAGCCTACCTAGAGTCCCCCAAAAAACGCCAGTACCAGACAATGACTCTTAAATGCAGTAAAAATTAAGAAAATGTTTACAAGGAGGTATCAAAAAAAGAGTGAAATTATATAAATTGGAATCTCAATTAATACTGAGTATGAAAGCCTAAGTGAAATGAACAGAAAATAAAAGCTGCAAGAATTAATGATTTCCAGACTACGGAAGAAAAATCTGCTGAAAATTATGAATGTAATAGTTGAATTGTGAAGGAGCTGGGAAAAATAACTCTTTCGAGAGGCAGAAAAAGAAGTGTTATTTTCTTCTCCTTATCTTCAGAAATCTTACAAAATGTAAGCACTTAGAGCTTGAAAGGTCAAAAGTAGATTCCCCAATGCCTTTTTCTTCCTCATGAAGGAGAAGACAGAAGTTGCATTTACCATTTTAAGTCTAAAGAAGAACCTGATTTTGAAATATCACATCAAAGTTCGTTAGAGAAGCTCGATTTCAGAAAAGTCTTCTTGCTGCAACATGTCACTAATAATTCTCAAAATAGCTGTCTTCAAAAGAAGGAAAAATTCTTTCTTCTAATGAACAGAAGCACATAAACTATGCATAGTTAATTTGATACAAATCCAAATCACGGATTCCTAGCTAAACTTCTTCAGGTTTTTGACACAAAACTTAGGAAATCTTTTGGTGAGAACATACTAGCACCTAAAATAAGGATCTCCATATTGAGATAGAACTTGTAAGAGCTTTCTCTCTGTAGTGCTAAGAAAAAGAAAAAAATGTTCTAAAACATTTTCTGCTGGAAATTAAACATTTGTGCTTACCTAGTAGTTGAAATATCCCAGCAGGAAGAGCCTTATATTGTTCAGAAATGTGTACTTGAACACAGCCAGAAAAAAATCTGCCCCAATTTACTTGGCCTCTATGATTTGTATAATAGTTCAGTCAGTAACTACCAGGCTAATATTTGAGGTTTCATCTCATAAAACCTCTGTTTTCTCTCAGGTAGCTGTTGTATTTTATAGAATGTAAGAAATTACCTAAATAATGCCTTGTGAATCTCCGTTCTACCACATTGCGCATAATCTCTAATTTCCTTACGACCTGTTAAGTGTCACTCAGTGCGTAAGAAGTGGGAATACACTTGTTATGAAAAGTATTGCCTGTGGGCTATGGAGTATCCCACTTTCTGCATAAGTTTTGTCACTGTGCATAACTTCTAATATTTGACTGTGTGTTGCCATAGAAAAAGATAGAATGTGTGATCTTGCACAGTGACTTTATATTGGCTTATTTTCAAAGATTAATATCTTGAATTCTATTTAAAATGAGATGATGTTCCATGGCAATATATAACAGCCAGTCAACTGGACAGGTGGAGGAAAACAAAGGCATTCATCACAAAGAGATCTGACTGCTTAAAGAGAAAAAGGAAAAGCAGCATTGATACATGGATTTATGTCCACTGGTCCAGAAGCAGCAGCATTTCTGCTCAAGTCTCAGATTTTGAATTTGAGTTATTCCTAAAATGAAATGACGAAGTAGAATCATGATCCAGTGCTCTCTAAGCCTGAAATACTTCACTGTCCCAAAATGCCTGCATTTTCTCAGGAATTGCTCTAGTCTATCTGTCTCTTTTTTTGAGACAGTGGAGAGGAGACGAGAGAGAAGCAGAGAAGAGAAGATATTATTCTTTAATAAGTTCATCTTTGTCTTTCTATTTGAAATCATTTTAGTCTACTGAAATTATGAATGTTAAAAAAGGGCAGACTGAGACTACATTCTGCTGCAATTTTAGAGGTAAAACCCAGTGAAGAGGAATAGAGGCACTGTCATGATACACCATAGCATGAATTCAGAATTGATTACTTGCTGGACAAGAGCACATTTTTATACAAAGCTCTGTTCATGTCCCATAGCTATCCAGGGCCTGTAGGAGGAAATGCTGACAGTCTCTTTCTTAAGCCTGCTTGTAGCTAGTACTGCAGCCGCTGCCAACTTGGCATTGCTAGGCTTCTATTGGACTCTGTGTAGTATTTGTAAAGTCGAGAAAAATATTTGCCTCACAGCAACTACAGGATTTGCTCTTAGGAGATAAGTATTATGGAATGTACGATGCTTTAATGATTTTTTTCTGCTACCTTTCTGTGGGTGTTTTTACCAGGGCGCTGTGTTTAGAAATGCATATACACGGCACCGGGCACCGGCCTGTGCGGTTTGCAACCGAGCGGTGCCCGCTTGCCGTGGAACAGTAGGGTGGCTGGAGACAGGGAGCAGGTAGAAACGCAAAGAAAACTTTGGAAAAGCTGGAACAGGCTGCCCAGAGAGGTGATGGGAGTCACCATCCCTGGAGGTGTTCAAAATAACGTGCAGACGTGGCACTCTGGGACATAGTTTAGAAGGCATGGAGGTGTTGGGTTGACAGTTGGACTTGATGATCTTAGAGGACTTTTCCAACCTTAATGATTCTATGATTCTATTATTAAATTTTTCTAGCATTTAGATGGGCCACAAATCTATGGATTTACAGCCATTAAAATCTATACTTAAAAATACATCTTTGTGTCGGAAAAATCAATTTTGTATCTTTTAATACCTCTGCAGTGAAAATTCATGAAGACGTGCAATGACTCTCAAACAAAGCAACAAGTACCATTTCAAGATGCTAAACTATTTATTGTTTTAATTAAATTTACAATTAACATTATAGTACAGTTTATAGAGGTTTAGCAGTTTCCTCTTTTCAGTAATACTAGTCAAATGGCCCTTTTAATACAGAGCAGATTAACTCCAGATCATTTTAGATGTTTTAATCTATAGTGGAAATACAATTTACAAATATTGCCACTAACAGCCAGTGCGCTGCATGCATTGTTGAGCTCCAGAATGGTTAAGTATTTTGCATTTTGAATAGGCATAAGGCTCATGAAAAAGAAGAAAATGGGAAGAAATTACTGATATTTTTGCTGCAGAACTTTATTACGTGTTTCTGGATTCTCTTTTGTCTCATGAAAGATGCTTATGAAAGATCTGTTCATACCGTACTTAACACGTTTTCTGAAGGTATAGAAGAACACAGAGATGGCTGTGCTGAGTCAGATCAAAAGCCCATCACCCCAGGTTCCTTCCTGCAGTGGCCAATAGCAGATGCCTAAATAAGATAAAAGGCATCACAGCACGATATGTGCCAGCATTCTTCCAGCCTCCAGCTCTGCTCTTCTGCAAGGAAACCTTTGGTTCAGGTTTCATGAGAAAAGAAGAAATGTCTAGGCTGAATACACGAAGCCATTTAAGTGTTCGTTGTCACAAAGCAATTGTTGGCCTCCTCTAACTAACACCAAGCTGGAATTGTACACCAACAGGTGGTAAGAACAATGTTGTCTATTGCAACGGGGAAGGACAACAGTCAGGATAAAAGCTGTTTCTTGACTTTGTATGTTGGAGCAGTGTTATGTCCACAGGTTTTCATTTACTTCCCCATCCTGGGGAAGGAGCTGCAGCATCAAAGGGAGGAGAACACTAGTGGTGGTGGCATTGCTAACTGTGAAGACCCTTGTGGCTTTCCAGGCAATGCGTATTCATTGAAGTGAACTTTTAATGTAATACAGTACTCCTGCTGACATAGTTTAGAAATGACTTAAATCAAATCACTGAAAACTGTGGCATATGGCTAGGCCGTTGATTTCCCTCCTTGTATTCCAGTTAATACTAGGATGCAAATCTAATCCTACACTCTATTTTCATCTATGAAACTGTTATTTTAAAGTACTGCTCTATTGCAATTCAGAGAGCAAAGCCATTTTCTGAAATGCTTACCACTTCACAAAAATGTTTTCTGCTACATTATATTCAAAGTTTTGTCAGATCATAAAGTCCTGTGCTATTGATTCTCCTCATCGTCCTACCATTTTTTTCTCTTTTTTTGTTAAAGTTGCTGCTGTTATGAAAATGAGATCAAGCCTTTAGGGACATGGAGACCTGTATTTTGCATAGAAAAAACAGCTACTGCTTTTACACGCCTTTGTCTCTTTGTTCACAGTGAAAAGCATAAGTGGCAAGAATTTACCTTGATAAGCACCTCTATTTTCTCAGCAACACAGTGGCTTAAAATTTTAAAAAGTCAATGATTTTGAATAGCAACAGTAAGTGGAATTGCTAATGAAAATATCTGCTTTCTTAGCTCTCTAACTGCTCTTGTCTCTCTATGTATCTTCTGTAAGCTCGATACTCTTTCTTCCAGGTCCTGTGTGAATGCTTCACATTTGTGGCATTTGGGGGGGGGGGGGGAGGGGGGGAAGCAAAAAAAACTTGCCGCAAACAAAAAATGGGGCCCGGATTAAAAAAAAAAATGCAAACACCCATTCCCC
>Ga0181612_155475_pt1 | contig 10325 bp, 7 predicted proteins | sample HoacroProtozoa21_FD_119630 | JGI IMG/M metagenome (GOLD analysis project Ga0181612, IMG submission 119630) | Hoatzin crop microbial communities from Cojedes, Venezuel. Combined Assembly of Gp0051906, Gp0051904, Gp0051908 | reverse complement strand
TCTCATTTGTAGAAGACCCCTGTGAATGAGATCCTGTACTTGGTATAAAAGTGGTGCTGGCTCCATCAGTGTCATGTAGAATGTCCCAAAGCTTTAGCGTGTTCTAACCACTGTTTATAAATACCTTGCACCCAGAACTGCTGATTTGTGAGCGAACAAGACTGATGGCCTATCAACTGAAACACTGTCAAATGCTGTCATGGGGTCCTTGGTGCATTGTGGTTCTGAGCAGGTTTAGCTCCATGCACTTGCTATTTGTGATATTTGGATGTCAGGCCTAATGCACTCTGTTGGGTGGGAGGTACTACATCACAGCACAAGGTCAGGAAATTTCTGCCTCCAAGTGTCTCAGGTCCTTCTGCCTAGAAGACATTCCTGCCGCAAGCTTCAGGTTTTGCTGCTCGAGCACATAAACAGCCACTGTGATCCCACAGGCTACATCTGTACACGGCGGTACGTGTGGGTTCTGAATGGGATGGGGCAGGCTGTCACGAGTGAGCTGCTTAAACAGAGCTTGCAGGACTGGATTTGGAAGTTGTTGAAGCAGGTCTAGGTGGATTGGGTTTAACACAGCATGAAACAACCTTTTAGGAAGCTCAACAGGCCTATTCCAGATAGCAGAACAGCAGCTGTAATGACAACATATGGTTTTTTTAAGCAACAGGTATATTGCTGTTTGTGCAGACAAGGTAATTGGGCATTGTTTTCTATTGCAAATAGATTCTCGGGACATCCACCAAACTGAACACCACCTGGCTGCTTTGCTTTTGCTTTTGTTCTGCTTATTAATGTTTTCTGTGAACATCCACGTGTGAGTTTGTCTGTGATGAGACATCGAAAGGTGAAACGGTGCCGGTCCTCATGTGGCTACGTAAATATTCAGCTTGTGGTAGATTGCATTAAGTGTCTTATAATCCATCCCAATTAAAAAGCAGTCTTTATAGCTGTAATAGTTTTATTGAGAACTGTAACACATTAGACTTACAGATATATAAAGCAGTTAGTTTTATAAAGCATATAGGATATTAAAGTAATGAAAGACATTAATGTGACATCAATTTTTAAGGAGAGTTACTTGCTGAAATAAATGAGTATAGCCTAAAAGTTGATGGCATGTTACAGTCCTGAGTAATGAACCTCTCTGCCCCTAAAACTTCATAGAATAAATAATGCTTGAGCAAGTCAGTGGTCATTAACTCTTTATCCTCTGAGAGCTGCGTGTCACATTGATGTCTCATCTGATTTTTTTTTAACTTTTAAATATTAATTCAGAAAGGAATTATCTTTCCTGGAACAGCTATAACTTGGTGTGCAGTGTTCTGATATGTCTGCTTTCCTAATGTTGTCTTCTTTTCAGTGAAGTAGAGCTGTGACTGATACTGCCAGATGAAAATTTTTGAGGAAGTTAGTTTTTCTTTTTTCTTTTAATTCCTCCTTTTGTTTTTCCTTTTTCTGCTTTCTCACTGTCTCCCAGTGTTCTGATCCGTGCTTTACTGAGCGGTGTCTTGGCGTACCAAGCCTGAAGAATCAAGAAGCATATGTATGTTTTATTAAAATTTAAAAAGGGAAAAAAGAGAACTTCAACTTTTTACTAGTACAATGCAGCATTCCTTAGGAAAAAAACCAAAAAAACAAACAAAAAAACAACAAACAAACCCAAACCCTTACAATTTTGGCTGGCTTTTGGAGAAGCAGAAATGAAATCCTCAGATCTCCCAAGTACTTTATTATAACAAGTATAGCAATTGCTTGCTTGAAGTGTGTCTCATTAACAGGAATACTTAGCTGGGCCTTTTGTGTTGCTATAGTTATGGAAACGTTAGAACTTCTATGATCAAGCCTATTTCTGAGGTATATAGCTCCTGTCAAAACTCCCTCTGGTCTGAAAACTGGCAATAGACAAAGCATGTACTTCTCATGGCTCTGCAAATCAATCCAGACAGTTTTTATTTCAATGAGAGAGCTTAAGAAGTAAAATAAACCCCAAACATTAAGAACCTGTTTATTGCTTTCAGCTGCCTGTTCACAGTCCTGTGACCTGGAAATGATTTTGGTGTAGCTGCTCTGAAAACTTGCCAAGCTCCTGGACTGTAATGTCGACAAGGCCATGTGACAATAATGTAAAATGGAGGAGAGGGAAGTGCTTTAAAGTTAGTCGTGTGTTGGAATTAGGTTTTCCCCACATGTAGTGTAGGAACCTTTATTGACAACGTCCTGCCTACACCAGAGATAAAAATGCCACTAGGTGTTGACATGATTGATAAAATGCCTTCCCTCTTGCCCATATTCATCCACGTGCTGCCCCAGGAATGAATGAATGAATGTCTTTCCTCTGACCACAGAGCACTATTTAATGCCACAACTGTGTCTCCTCTGCCCTTTGCTTGGGTAGTCTTTAACCTTCCTACCAACGTGGTATCCTGTAAAGTCTGCCTTTTCCGTATGATTCATCCAAAATGCTACCTCCAGCTTGAGCCTGGTAAGGCTGCCTCTAGGAATTTGCCTTGTCCAGTTTCCTAATATGTGTTGGAAATTTAGAGGGAAGTGAAAGCCCTGCTGTTCCTCTCCCAGTCCCAGATGGTCCTTCTAGGTGTCATGCTTCTTATAATCTTTGACAAGCACCCTACTTGGATCTCTTGTCTTGCAGATTAAATACTGTCAGCAGGTAAATGAAGTCTGACAGCTGTCAAATGTCCAGCTGGTTGCTGAGCAGCTCTAGCACTGTGGTCTCTGCTCTAATCGCCCCAATTAGCTGAACACCCCTCCTCCAACGACCCTGACTCCACTGAATAAAACATCATGCAACCTCTCGTGCATCCACATCATCTGGATGGTGTCACGGGAGGTGTTTGGGAGGAACTCCTGGGCTCTCAGTGCAGTGGCCAGGGCAATTGAATTTTGCTGTCCTGAAGATGGTTTCAGGCCAAGACATTCCTGTGTTAGGGAGAACAGACACAGCTGGGACAACATGGGGCAGGGAGAGGCCTTGAGATGGTCCTCTACCATGAGTGGGATAGGAAGGACGAGATGGTGGTTGTGATGAGGAATTGACTTCCCCAGCAGTATCTAGGGATGAAGCAATGTCTCTGGCCTTCCATGTGTGACAGGCCATGAGGCCATAGAAATTCTGTCTTCCCCCCGGGTTTGTTGTACTGGGTATGATGTTCTCCAGACCTTCAGTGGGAAAAGGAAAGAATGACTAACCCCTGCCAACATCTTGCTAGGAGCTTGGTAGGATGGAAAGTTCTGCTTGGTGGGTGCAGACTGGGGAGGTCACCTCATTGCTTATTCTGCGTTGCTGATAAAGGACTGCTGCATCTGTCAGGAGGAGCTGAGTGACTTGTGATGTCTTCTCTTGTTGCCTTTCCATTTCTTTGTGCGTGTGTTTCAATGCATTAAGTTACCTGCTTGTTTGCATGGGATGATGGCTGCTTTTGACTCTTTAGTGGAACTGCTATGTGGGATTAATGAAGGAAACTCCTCAGGTGCAGTTAAAATAAAAGTAGATTTATCACTAATGCATGAGCAACTGAATGGGAGATGTAAGTGACTGATCAGAGTTAAAAATCTTTGCTTGTTGGAGGGATGATGTCTGCAGTTCTTTAGCATGGTTTTTCTTACACGTTGTAAATATTGTGTACCAGTTGCTGCCAGGCAGCAGTAGTGTGCTACTTGGACTGCCCTTTGCTCCTCTAGGACTACAGCTATTTCTGTGTAAGGATTTGTATCAAGCACACTGGTGCAATAATTTATAATTTCAAAAATGTGGATCTATAACTGGGGCAGAAATTTGAGTAAATTGAATGAAGAAATCACATTATTGCAAATTTTGCATTATTTATATTCATTTTGGAACACTGGCAGAATATAAATGTAGAAAAGAGAGATTCATGTTTCCAGTGAATAGAAATCAAAGATTCATCACACTGCTAATCTTCACTTTGAATACTGTGCTTTAGCTGCCCCACTTCAAAAGGGACAAAGCAAAGCAACAGAAAAGGTTCAGCGATGGCAATGATTAGAGGCTCAGGAAGAGCGGCTTCTGTGTGAGATGATGATACTGGAGTTAATGCACGAGGCCATTTTGCCAATCCTATTCCCCTGTGCCGTATTACAGGTGCTGGGGCAAGGTTCCATGACATATAAAGGAAACAAATTTAAGATGGATAAAAGGAAATACTTTCTTAACAGCTGTAATTAATGCAAGGAAATCTCATTGCCATAGGATGCTGAGGACTGTAGCATTGTAGCCGTGTTTGAAATGAAGTACTACCTGCATACTTTGTGCTGTATATAACTGGCACGTTTATAGTAAGTGGAATAATATTTTCAAGTTAAACTTGCACTAAATACTACCTCTCATGTTTCAGGGTACAAATGGATTACTACTTGGAGCTGGGAAACACAGGGGTTTTTTCTTTGCTGCAACACTGAACCATTAGCCTTTCCCTGAGGAAAGATATTGGTTTAGATAGGAAGCATGAGGAAAAAAGAGTAATTTGCCAAATATCACAAATGTTGCCTATGCTGAGTGAGCCAAATGGCTCTAAATGGAAATTGGAAAGTATTCAACAGGGCTGGGAGAAATATGCACTGTCATTAGGTTAGCAGTGGAAGAAGACTTGGTCCAAGTTGTTAGAAACCACATCCTGTTTATCTTGCGAGGCACTGTGGCGATCCAAAACCAGAGGGGATTCAAAAAGCAGCATGGAGAGGAAACCTTTTAGTCATGAGAATCGGCTGTTTTATAAGCATGTCTGGGTAGAATTTGGAGGGGTATGGGACTGAGAAAGCTCTTTTGGGGTCTCTTGGCTTAAGTACAGAAGTCCTATGCCATTCAGAGCCCCTGGCACGGGCTGCCTGCAGCTCTCCCCGGTACGTCGCAGGGCTATCCTGTTCGGCAGCCAAGGCTTTTACTGGTGTTCAGTAGACTTGAAGTGCCTCTGTCAGACATTGTGCTGTTTTTCTGGGGTGTCAGTGCTGCTAAGCTGTAGTGTTGCGCTGAACTAGATAGTTCAAGCTCCAGTTCAGCTGCTGTCCCTAAGCTACTAAGTCACTACAGTAAATAAATTGTAGACCTGTACTTAAGCCTGGTAAGCTGTTCCCATCATTAGGAAAACCAAATGCAATACAGTGGAAGCAGAATTAACCACTACATAAAAATAATCCTAGTCTAGGGAAAGAAAGAGTAATTATTATTGAGCCATATGTGGAAAAAGTAGTTGTGTGCAGGGTGATCCATGTATATTTGAGGTACACGTAATGCACCTCAAATGCACTAGGTCTTGCCTTGAGGATTTTACAGCCCTGAGGGTGGGGAGAGGGATGGAGTTTGAGGCAGAAACTAATTTTTGTAAAACCCTGTAATGAGAACCCTTTTATAAGAAAATTCTTGTTTGAAATCCTTTCAAATAAGGGCTTAGAACTTGATTCCTATGTGGAGCACCCTGCTGACCCTGCATGTCCATTTTTTTGCCTTCTGAAGATAATCTAGCCAGGCTTGCTGAACATGTCAGCTCTGAAAAAGGACCAATGCACTGTACTAATGGCACCTGCATGATTTATCCATGCACATGATGGCCTCTCTGCTCAACATGAGTTGGGTGCAGGCAGCAGGTTCAGCAAAGCAGTGTGCCCGGTGTGTTGCCCATGCAGAGTTGCTGCCTGTAGTAATGCCTGTTTGCCTGGCAGATTCAGCAGCCTGGGCTGCCAACCATCCCAAAATGGGGGAGATGGGCGTTTGGTGCTGTTGAGCCATACGTCATCATTCAAATAGTGATGTGCCAACCTATCAGCAGAATTAGCAGTGTCTAGATCAAATGTGCCTGGACAAGGATATGGCAGGGGACGATGAAAGACAGACTGTTAACATAGCTCTTAATGTCACCTTAAATGTTTCTTCCTCCTCTTGGTACACGGGGTCATGTTGGGCCAGAGAAGTCATGAACTCTGAGGTCCTCAGCGGCTTCCTGGTCATCCGCAGGAGGCGTAGCTCGCTCAGGACATCTTGCACTGCCTTGATGATATGTCCCTGGGTGAAACCATCAGACAACTTTGCTAGGCAGCTTATGTTCAGCAAGTTGGTGATTATTCCACCGTTCTGCAGGATGGTGTGTTTCCACAGCACTGTTCATCAGCACCCAGAAAAAGGGAGAATGCCAAAGACATGCATTAAGCAAAGCAGGAGAAATATTTCTGCATTTTGAAATCAAACGAGGCAAATAAGGGGTATCAGTTAGCAAAGCCAAGATTCAAATCTTTCTTGTTTGCTTGTTTCTTTAATCTACAGATTTGTAGCATAGAAGCCTTTAGGCACATCTGTTCTTCAACCTTTAGTGATCATTTGTTGGCTACCAGTCAGTACTTTCAGAAAGTCATTAACAGCATATAATGTGAGGTGAATACGTGTATAAAAATGGCGAGAACTACTTAAATATGCATGTGTGCATACACAGAAAGACAACCTGTCCAGAATGTTCCCATTTGGGTGTGTAGAGTTATATTAACCTATATTAACAGCCTGTTTTTATTTCTGTGACCCTGATCACAGGTTACTCCTGCTAACTCAGGGCTGCTATGCGGACTCAATGTCTGGCTTGGAAGCCAAAGGCTTCCAGCTATGCAGGCACATGTTGTCAAGGCCAGGTGTAGATTTCTGTGATTGGCGTTCTGCTTGTTAGCTAAATGGTGAACCTGTTTGTATCTTTTAGCTGTGAACCTCTGACATGAAGGGGTTTTTTAACGTTTGGGAAGTGCCTGAGATTTTTGCTTCCAAAAAATCAAATTAATAGGAGTAATAAATGTTGTTGTTTTATCCTCTGTAAAGCAAGTCTGTCTTGGGGGAACTTAGAAAAACTTTTATGCCATGTCACCACGTTTTTCTTTAAAGCCCTACATGAGAACACTTGGAAAAAATAAGTTTTATGCACAGAGATTAAAAAGGTTCTTGAATGAGACAGCTTGTGGTTTGAGTATCCTGTGTTTGACTGCTCATCTGTAGTATGAAAATGTTGGGTGGAAAGCTAATGGTATTGGATGTTGGGGAGGTTATGTCATGGGAAAAACCTGCCTTACTCTTGCTTTGACTAATGCCGATGCTATGGACTTGTGCCCATAACTATTGACAACTTTGTACTACACTTTTCACTCTGGCAAACTGTGATCTTCCACTTGAATTATAACTATGCTCGATAATTATTGGCTGAATCATTAACTCAGAAAAGAGGAACTGATGCATACAACAGTGAGCACTACTTACGCAGAGCCATGCATTTTGTGCCACAGCTGCTGTTGCAGGTAGGATCACACATAATAAGATATACTGACTGGCTGGGTGATAGTGAGAAACCAGCGCAGGATGGTGAATTTCCCAGTTTAATGATTTGCATTGCATGTTTGTTGCTTCCATCATGCACAGAGTGGAGTATTCTGGTTTGTAACAAAGTAGAGGGCTGTAGCAGACAGGTAGTTTGTGCCCTGTGGCTATGAATACTATGTCATGGCTTTTGTGGCTATGAATATTTGTTGTGTCACAGCTTTTCTGTCAAAACAGGTTTCTTTAGTTCTTAGATTGGGTGTTAGGCACTGAAAAATGTCAAGGTTAGAAGGTGAGTGCTCTGTACTGTAAAGATGGTATTTCTGTTGAACTTGAGGGAAGGTTGGAGCTAATAAGCAAGAATGGCACTGTCTTAAATGCAACAATGTCAAAGAAGTAAAGCTACAAGTTTAATCTGCTTTAAAATGCCAAGAGTTAACTTTTTGGGGCATTCTTAACTTTGCAGTTGAAATCCCTTTGGCTGGCCCTTTTCTTGACTCCCAGTTAGTGGTGAGAATCCCAGAATGTGATGGTTCCACCCTCAGAAGTGAACACGGCTAAATTCAGTTGCTATCACCTCCTTTCTCCAGTCTTATGTCCCTTATCTGTTAGCAATTCATCAGAGTTGTAGCATAACATGAAACACATGTTAGCTTGCTTCGAGACCTTTTCCCATCCACACTATGAAAATTATTGAATGTGGGAGAGATTTACAATGTGCTAGGCCGTCAAAACCTGTCTTGAGCTTGCCCAAACGTGTATCATCTCAGTACCTTGGCTGCCTCCATGGGAGGCAGTATAAACTGGACTTCACATACAGTCGCATGATTTCTGTAATAAGGTGGCAATACGGAGCAATATTCTAGCCAAGGTACATTTGTGTAGTGAGGTCCCTGAACTTGAATATGGTTTCCTTTACTACTGTGTTCTTCTGGGAGATGATCCACTGGAGATTAGTGGCATGAAGAGAGTCTGGTTTTGTTGATATGGTGATCAACAGGGATAGACATGATAGGAGACACTGACAGAAGAAACACACCCTTGAGAGTCCCAATTTGAAGTCTTTGGTGCCATTCTGAATAGTCCAAAATCTTTTTTCCACATTATCTTCAGATTCAACTTACACAGCCCTTCTGCTCATGAGTCATCACATCCAGACTCCTTAGTACCCAGAAAAATATATGAAAAACTACATGATATCTGTGATAAAACCACAGGAAAAAAGATTCTATTTCTGGGAACAACAGTTTCTCTAACAGCTGATTCTGAAGGATGTGGACAAACCACTATTTTTCTTGCAGTAATTGAATCACATTATTATGCTTAACTTTGAGCATTTCTTCCTAGTCAATGTTGAGCTATTCCAGACTTCAGGGTGATTAAAATCTGAAAACAAACTTGCATGCTTGAAAATTTGTCTTTTTTTTCTACCCATGTAAGTTGGCCTAATAATTGTAGAATGGTTTTGGTTGGAAGGGACCTTATGGATCACCTTGTTTCAACCCCCCTGCCATGGGCAGGGACACTTTCCCCTAGACCAAGGTGCTCAAAGCCCTGTCCAACCTGGCCTTGAACACTGCCAGGGAGGGTGCAGCCACAGCTTCTCTGGGCAACCTGTGCCAGTGCTTCACCACCCTCAGTGAAGAATTTTTTTTTTCTTATATCTAACCTAGATCTACCCTTTTTCAGTTGAAAGCCATTACCCCTCGTCCTATCACTATATGCCCTTGTAACAAAAGAGAAGTTTTTCATTATAAACTTTACTCTTGGCATACAGGGTCTTCAATGAATTTGGCAGACCTTGGGAGGGCCTGTCTATCACCACCTGATAGACTCAACATGCAAAATCATGGATGCTTTTACAATTTCTCTCACAATCTGTAAGTACAGAAGTGGAATTTGACAGTGACAAAACTCATTTCTCCAGACATGGTTCTACTTATTGGGGGGGGTCCTGAAGTGTATTGTTTAGAGTATAAAAAACGGATAGGAATAACAGAAATTCTGAATCCCTGTGTAAAAAGCAAAGCTTAAAATAGAAAGTGTGTATTGAAATAGGATCTCTTCCTTCCTACAGTGAAAAAACAGCGTGAGAAGAACTCGGTGCATGTTAAACAACTCACAAAGAAATGCTAATCACCACAGAACAGTATGTTAAACCCTCCTCCCAGCTTCCACTTCCCTTACCTAATCTTTTGAGTAGGCTACGTCAGTATTACCTGAACTGTTGTGAACTGAAAATTTAGGCAATACTGAAATTACCCGAAAATTCATACCTGGGGTGTGAATTAATAAAAAATTCATACCTGGGCTATGAAATTAGATTAAAGTCAGTTCTGAGGTTAACCAGACAATGAACATGGATTTTAAACTGTAGTAATCAACAGGATCACTTGAAATACTTGCCAAATCTCGAAGCATAGTCAGGTCTAGGAATCAGAATAATTTTTTGGTAGACTTTGCAGAAAAGTTTAAGATTAGCATCGAAGGGACGATTGGTGGTTCCCACTAGCAGCACTCTGTCCTGTGCTTTCAAAGCCTTAAGGAATTTGGGGAGGACCTTTTCCAGTCGTCTTGGGCTCGTCTTCAGCGTGTACATGTAAATACAAGGAGGAAAGAGTTGTTATCAATGCCAACAGTTTAGAGTTAGTGAGGTGAAGTTGTAGACATGCTATATAAAACAGGATTTTGTGTCTTTTTTAGTAGTCTAGTTGTATTTAGTATAAGCGGTCTAGACGTTCAACCTAAGCCGAAAGCCCCTGTCTTCTGAAAATCTGGTAAACACTTGATTCCTGCTTATATATCTGTGTGTTAGTGCTAGTGCCTTTCACTATTGAATTTGCTGGTCCTGTTATTGAAAAGCAGGAAGGAAACAACTAATTCAAAGGAGGAAATCCTGATTTCAAGTTCAGGTATGTGGGTCCAAGCAATATTTCTCCTTGATGAACCTTAACAGATAGAATCCTCCCAGCTCTTGGAGGTTATGCTCTACCAACCTGAGAACACAAGC
>Ga0181612_127830_pt1 | contig 10325 bp, 4 predicted proteins | sample HoacroProtozoa21_FD_119630 | JGI IMG/M metagenome (GOLD analysis project Ga0181612, IMG submission 119630) | Hoatzin crop microbial communities from Cojedes, Venezuel. Combined Assembly of Gp0051906, Gp0051904, Gp0051908 | reverse complement strand
GTGCTGTGCAAATACAGTACAGTGGATGGCGTCCGTCTGGGAAAATGAGCAAAGACTCTGGCAGTTTGCATATCCAAAGGCTATTTTAAGAAGGTTGTAGTGAATGGGTGCATTCTAAGACCATCTGAGAATAACCCCAACATGAATTAAACATGAGAACTAGTTGTTTAAAGTTTTGCTGGTATTGCAATAGAATGTGAATGATTGCTGAGTAAAGTATAAAAGGACAGCAGATTATTAAACACAAGCGGGCTGGCTAGACCCCAGAATAAAATACTAAACCTTATGAACAACAACAATACAGGCAGATGGTAGTGGCTGCAAAGCACTTTCTAATCTGTGATAGGACTTCTATAATACTGCTATTTATATTTAATGCAACTCAGAACTTACAATGCTTTGGCTCTGTCATGTTCCCCTGTCTTTACCATTTGACTCCTTTTCTTTTACTATGATACATGCATAAGCAGCTGGTCATAATTCGTGCTGTCTTTTATAGAAAAACAAAGATTAGATGTAAAACAAGGCTGCAAGTTAGAAGCCGAATTATGTCTCAAATCTCGGAAGAACATAAGTTGGTTACACAGGTAAGAACATGACTATCACACTCTTTCAAAACGATCTTGCATTTCTCTGCAGTTAGATCTTTCAAAATATTAAAAAACTCTCTGTACATTTTTGTTACATCTGAAAACAGACACAGCTTCAGAGACGGAGGTGGAGCAGAAGTACCCTTATGCATGCTTGAACAGACTTTAGTGATAGAAGGAGTTGTAACAACTCACTGGAAAAAGAACTGTGTCCCTGTATGAGCAAATAAAAGGAACAAAAGCATGTTAGCTTTGGCGACTATTTAAATAAGAAAAGTTTAGACCAGTTAAAAAAGGGTGGAAGCTGAAAAATATTTGCATGTCAGCTCCATACCTAGGGAAAAAAAAAACCTCATTGATTGTGTACTATATTTCTCAAATGTATTACAAACTTCTCATAAACACCCAACTACCCAACAGTATAACCAGTATATTACTTGCTCTTAATTTCTGGATGCATCTAGAGAGAGCTTATTCTAATTCTTATAAAAGAATTCTAACATTAAAATTTACATATGCAAATCCTCCCTCAAACTGTGTCAAAACATGTTGACTCCTCAGAGTTCTACTTCGTAAGAACACCATGTGAAGTATCCCACCCTTCTCCAGACCCAAAGTACAGAGGCTGATTACAAAATATCCCACTTGTGGGAAGTGACAAGGGTAAAGCAGGGAGTATAAGGAGACCCGGCTCTGGTTGCTTCCACCTGCTGTGGTAGGAGAGCAGGGACTAGCCAGAATATGTGACACAAAAAGCAGCAGGGAGGACAAGGTCCCTTGAATTTCTTCACATTAACATGGATCTTTCTTATGTTGCAGCTAGACCGGCGAGAAGGTAGCAGGAATTAAGCCTAGTTCTTCCTTCTCCTTGCAAATGTCAGTGGCAAAGAAGAAAAAGCCCAAAGGAAACTGATAAAAAGAAACATGCTATAAGAAAAAAATCTTCAGGAAATCATTCTCCTCCCCTGCCATCCCAGTCTTTCTGAATTTGATGATGAGGGTCTGCTCTTCTTTAATGCTTTTTTCCAGGGCAGCACAATTGTTTGCCATAATATAACCTCACAGTAAACCTAAACTGAATACAGTTAACTGTTACTACAGTAAGCCGTGTCAAAATAATGACAACTTTGAATTTGTAACTCATTCTTATAGAGCATCTGATATTTATAAGTAAGGCTTAAATGAATTCAAGTTCTCTATATTTAATAACCAAAAAGATTTTGTTATGTGTAATGTGCCATATAGTATGAATCACACATTAAATTACAGATGCACATGGCATACAGTTTAGACTAGTCACCACAACAAGTCTATGCTCACTTTTTACGATCAATCAAAATGAATCACCAATCCACTAAATTTCAACTTCTAGCATGTAGTAAGATTGTAATTAAACTAAACTAATTAACATTTTATCCTCATAGTAAGAATGCATTTAGTCTGTTTATGTGTGATTATATGTATATCTGCTCTATAGAACATCTGCAGGATGTCTTTTAAAATTTAATCTTTGTTTAAGAATATCTTCAGTAATAAATATCAAATTGCTTTATACAACATTATTTACTACTTAAAGAAAAAAAAATCTTTTGAACAACAAAGAAAAATTATACTCTCAACTAACTCCAGCCTCCTGGTCCAAGACTGATAATTGTTTGCAAACCATATATTTCATATCTAAATCATGTTCAGTGGCTTTCATTCATGATTGTAGATTGATCCAGTCCTCTCTGAAAAATATATTTATCTTTTGCAACACTCATCAAACACTAAATACCTAACTAGGTTGCAAGAAGAATCTTTAATTCCATCATTTTGCTCTGGTAATTGCTTTTGCTTCCTTATGTTTAACTAGAGTAAATGAACTATAATTTTAAATTTCTCTTGACACTTGCTATCTGACATTGTATAAAACACGAACAAGGTTCGTGAATGCTGAAAATGGCAACGGTAACACGAAAAGATTAAACTACAAGAATATTTTTTAAAAGGCTGATGCAAATTCAGAAAGCGATTAGAATTTTGTCCCTAAATCGATCTCCCAGTACTGAGGTACCATATATTGTATCTGGATATTTGAGTAGTAACAAAATTTTATTTTCAAATAAAGTTGAAACTGCAGCATGACTAGAAAAAATGTGTTTCCTCCATCTTTTGCTGTTAGTAGAGTTCCACACTGAGAAGAAGCTAAAATTCTTCTTCAAAACAAGGTGCAAGTGACTCTTGTCTCTATAGAAGACAGTTCATCCTTCAAATACCCATTGTTGACATAGCATATACCCTAAGAAGTTAAGCATTCTCTTCTGGCTGATTTTTTTCAGCCTTTACTTTCACAGGATTTATGTACTGGTCTCCTGAAATGCATGAAGTGTTGAGGGTCTGAGATGGGAAAGCTTTTGTCTGCATACCTGAAAGCAGATGTACACCTATGTTTTGAACACTATCACCCGCATATGTAGTTGCCAGAATTTACACTTGCGGACCTCATTAGGCCAAGTGTTCTCACACACAAAGGGAACCTCTGCAAGGGTTATTCTGAAAACAAGAAGATGGAGGCTTACCTGTGAGAGTTTTAAATGCTGGCAGCAGTCACAACACTGTGTAAGGTGCCAAAGAATTATCTTCACAGGATCTCAACAACAGCAAAAAAAAAAAAAAAAAAAAAAAATTTTTTTCTGTCAATTTTACTTTTTTCCTTAAGAACCTGTGCTTTTAAACAGGTCTTTTTTTTTTTTTGGGGGGGGGGGGGGGGGGGAAGAACGGGACGGGTTCATTGGCACTTTGAAAATGAATGAAAGAATAAATAAATAAAAAAAAATACTATCTATCTTTTCCACCAGCTTCTGTAAACAATATTTTCAACAAGTTTAAATGTATTCTACTTCCAACTGGGACGAATATTCACTGCTAGATTTTAAAACACAGTGCCTAGGGATTATATTCTCTTCTAAGATACAAATGTGCAGCTCCCACCCTCCACAGCAGAGCTTGCATACAGAGGGCGAAATACACCCTAGAGGATCACAAGGATCATTCTCTGTTTTTACTGGAGGCTTGTAGCAAGGAATAAAATACCTAAAATCAGTCTTAGCTGCATAGGTGAAAAAGATAACATCTGGATATTTACAAAGCCTCTGAGGAAGTGACCTAATTTGACCAACAGTGGTGTAATTATGCCCCATACATTCTTAGAGAAGACAGCAGGCACTTTCTGAAACTAAGTTATGGACTACTATTACTAATTAATATTGTCCTTCAGGCAATAGAGTTCCTACATTGTATTTTTTTCTAGGTAAATATTCATTATTAATGTTTGGAACTGCTTGGTCCATACTGAAAAGACATTTTTAAATAAACCAATGGTATCTACATTATATTTTTACTGAGACCTTCAAAGTCAATATCTCTTTTTGTGTTGCATGCACAGAACAACTGTGGGGCATGATTTTGATGTTAAATAATGTATGCTACTCATAAACTGAAGTATTCATATGATAATTAAGGTTCCATGCATGCTGCAGAAGAGGAAGAGCAGAATCTTACAAGTGTGCAGAGTGTATGTGTTCAAATGAATGAATCAGGGAGGAGACAGGAAAAAAGTAGGAAGTGATCTGCTGGAAAGGTCAAGGAAGCCAAGGGAATTTTTTGAAAAATTAAATGAATATTCAGCTTGTTATTTCGGGATGAATGTAGGAAGAACTGTATCTCTGAAGAGGAGTCCTGAGGGATAATGGTACTGGGAAACTAAACATTGAAGCATCTAGAGATCAGGTCACTGGGTATTTTGAAAGCACAGATTAGATCAATTCTTAGTAGATCATTTCTAAGGCTCTTAATTCATGGATGTAAGCTAAACAGAAATGCTAAGGGACTCTTTTTTGGCTTAGGTATACAAGCAGAACTAAAATTCAGCCCTCAAGATCCTCAGTTACTTACCAGATCACCTTCCTTCACCAAAAACTCAGAACTATTATCTGTTGCTAAAGGTCTCCTTTTCACATGACCAAAACTCATGTTCTCAAACCCAGAGGAACACTTGTCCAGATCAAAGCTTCATCCTATAGTAGCTGCTTGCTAGCTTCCAGTCTTTGATCTCCTGAGCAATTGCTTAACTATTTTACACATTAGAGCAGGCAGGAAGCCTAATGCCACTCTTTCCTTCAGGGACCAGCCCAGACACTGTACTGGAAAAAAAGCAGAGGACTCCTGTGCTTCACCCTTCCCACCTTCCCCTAGCTGTCAATGTGGTTTCCCACACCATTCTTACCCCAACATCCCAGGACCACATCCCATGACCTTGAGTGTGCCTAACAGAGGCAACCAACAGTCACAGTGGTTTGTGAAGCAGCTTAAAGGCTCTGCTTCTAGATCTTGTAGATCTTCTGGAAATATCTTCAGGACCAGTGAGTGACTCCTGTGAATCCTTTGAAGAAACTGAAGGTTCCTCCTGCTGCCAGGAAAGGGTAGCTCCATGGGGGCTGTCACTTCAAGGAAACTCTAGCAGCTTCTAACTGTTAGCTGTTCTTGAAGAAAGGATGTTCAAGCTTTTGTTCACTATAAGACATGGTCCCCAGCACCTGCTGGGTGCAGGCACATGAGAGGCCTCAACTCAGAGCTCCAGGACAATGCAAACCTTCAGGTCTGGGGAGGGCTGGGGCCTCCCACAGAGGCTGATGAAGGGAGAGATGGTGTCCTTGCCTGCAGGAGGTGTATGTTGGTGGTGGGTTTGTTGCCAAGTAAAGAAGCTGTTGGAAGAAGTCAGCAGACTGTATGTACAGTGTCAAAAATGAGGAAAAAGCGGTCGGTCAGATTTTCTCTGAGACCCTGCAGGTATAAGATCATCATCCCCCGACCTGTACTAGGGGAGCGACAGGCAAAGTCTGTGCTTGCTAGAGTGGGAAACTCGATCTTGCTGGAAGGGGTGATGATCTTCAGGAGAAGTGAGCACACCATGTGAAATCAACAACAGGTGGCTCAGGTGTGGCTGACAGCAGGAATTTGGCATTTACAACAGTCAGGACCCTCTTTGAGGACTTGAGAACTGCTAGGAAGAGATGGGACGACAAGCCAAGTGGGTCAAAAGCATCTTTGCCAGCAGGCTGGCCAACCACCAATCAGGTGTAGGAGGCTGGCATGGATGAACCAGGAGCTCCTGATAAAACTGGAATGCAGAAAGGAACCATATAAGAGGTGGACCCAAGGACAGGAGAAATACAGAGATCCTGAGCATGCAGGCATAGTGTTAGGAAAGTAAAGGCCCGCTTGGAGTTTAATCTAGTGAGGGATGTGAATGGCAGCAAGAAAGGCTTCTTCAGGTTCAACAGCAGCAAAAGTAAGACTAGGGGGAAAAGTCTATGCATGCTGCTGCTGAATAGGATAGGGGACCTGACAACGAAGGACATAGAAAAGGCAGCTGTACCCAGTACTTTCTCTGTGGGATGTACGCAGGTCTATGGATTATGCTGGGATGCACACAAGAGTGTGAAGTGAGCCAACTAATGTAGTTGCAAGGCCACTCTTGATTGTCTTTGAAAGGGCATGTCAACTGGTGGAGATTACTGAGGACTGGAAGGGAGCAAATGTCACTCTTGTCTTCAAGAAAGGCAAGAAGGAGGATGTGGGGAACTACAGGCTGATCAGCCTCATCTCAGTCCCTGGGAAGGTCATGGAGCAAATCACATGGAAGCTGTTGCCAAACTTTTTAAGGGCAAGAAGATCACTGGGAGTAGTAAGCATGGATTTATGAAGGGGAACTGATGCCTGACCAACCTAATAGCCCTATACAATAAGATGACTTGCTCAATGAATGAGCAGAGTGTGGTGGATGTTGTTTATCTCAGCTCTAGCGCTACTTTTGACACTGTTTCCGATAACATCTTCGCTGACTGACTGAAGTGGTCAGTGAGGTGTTTTGAAAGCTGGCTTTGTTGCTGGGCTTAAAGGGATGTGATCAGCATTACAAAGGTCAGCTGGAGGGCAGTCACTAGTGGCATAGCCCAGGGGTCAGTACTGAGGACAATACTGCTTAAAACTCTTCATGAATGACCTGGATGATGGGACAGAGGTGTTCAAACCTTGAGAAAGTTTGCAGATGAGAAGTGGTTCATATGCTACACTCGTGTGCTGACATTCAGAGGAATCCCGAGGGACTAGAGAAATTGTCTAACAGGATCAACAATGGGAAGTGCAAAGTTCTGCTCCTGGGCAAGAATAACCCCACGCACTAGTATAGGCAGGGGACAATTGGCTAGAAAGCAACTTTGCAGAAGATGCCGTGGGGGCCCTAACGAACAACACGCTGACCATGAGCCTGCAATGCATTCTTGTGACAAGGAAGGCCAACAGTATGATGGGCTGTGTTAGGAAGATCTTTGTCAGCAAGCTGACAGAGATGGTCCTTGCCCTTTAATTGGCATTGGTGAGAAACCTGGAGTGCAATGTCCAGTTCCGGGCTCCACAGTACGAGCGAGACATGGACATACTGGAGCACGTCCAATGAAGGGCCACAAAGATGTTAAGTGCTAGGAGCATTCCCTAACCCTTTCCACCTTGCTGTTGGTTGGGGTCAATATTGCATGCCATCGTAGCTTCAGATGCTTATCAACATCTTACTAAGTGAAAGAAATGCTAAGAACTGAAACAGCCGTCTCAAGCTATCTTTTTTCATGATTTAAATTCTCCCAGTTTTTATAAATGGAGGAAATCTACCTTAACATTCTTACACTTTTTATAAATTTCCAGCAGATGGTGAGAGTGGGTGTGTGTTTGATAAAAACCACATAATCTATTTGAGAACAGTTCTAAAAGAATAGTGTTGCAAACACCTAAAAAGCCTTGGGTTAAGTAATCTTACGCTTAAAATGATCATATGGGTGTTTTATTGGCTAAGGAGTTGAATGTTTAAGCTAGAAAAGTGACATTATCATCATTAAAATTATTTTATTTTTATGTAACAAGCAGTACCGTTTTGAAAGGAATTTGAATATTTCATGAAGCGCTGTGTTATTGAGTGAGGTATTCTAGTTATCATCTAAACATTAATACTTTGAAGAAGTGAAGATTATCTGTTGTCTTACTACCAATAATTTGGGCAAACTGCCTGATCGGCATTAAAGATGTAGTTGTAATATCAGCCTAGACCTGGGAGTGATTTGACCCTCCCTGTATCTGTTATCCAGATGTAACAGGAAAAAGATCTATTTGCACAAAGGTTAGAAGACATCCTTTTCTTCCTGATGTTACCTTAATTATCAGGTTGGTAATTAATTTTATTTCAGTTTCATTTTGGTTTGTGTAGACATGAGGATCTTTCCTTATTTACTTCAATCCATCAGGCAATATGAAATTGATAATGTATGTTTGAAGTGACTTCCCCAGACATAAGAGTTAAGAACTTGACGTTCTTAGAGGTAACTGACTTCAGCCATGTCCTGCATCTCATGTTGTCCATAAAACTGTTCCCTGTCAGCTTCATATCTGAGCTGAGGTTTGCCTTCCATCACAAGCACACTGAACAGATTATTCAAAGGGTCCACAAGCCTTATACAGTTCTTCCAAGACTTTGAGTTGCAAAAGTAATGCGAATCCTTTATCTTCGTTCGCTTCCTCACATATGTGTGTCAGCAATCAGGCTGTGTGGAAGTAGGTAGAAAAGAAGTGCTGGAAGGGTAAGTTCAATGGCAACAAGTACAAGAGGTAGCAGGTGGAATCTGTGGAGTAATATACATTATATTTTGTAGATCCCAGCAGAAAAGAGGACGTTTTGTGAAGTTATCCAATATTTTCCCATTCTAGTTCTATCAAACTCGTAATATAAAACCTACAATTAAAATTCATAGAAGGCTTCTTTCAACAGGCATTTCTTATATTTTATAAACAATTCATTCAGAAAAGAACATCAAGGGAGCAAGCCTTAAGTGATATTTATCTGTCACTTGCTGGTGGCTTAGTGTTTTGAGCTCCATGTGTGACGAGGGAAGTGATACAAGTACTATCCTCAGTGAATTACTTGAAGGAAAAAGCAGAGAACACTGTGGGAGGACAGAGGGAGAGAGGCTTTTTTTCGCTTTAATTGAAAGGATCAGATCCTCAGCTAGCCCATTAAGTCAATAAAGCTACTCTCATAAACAACAGCTGAAAATGTTGGCTTTGGCCTTAGTGATGTATCTTCCTATTCTGTAGTGAGACATGTACTAAGAAAAGGCTTGGAAAAGGTTGGCTGAGTGAGTCGACTCAAGAAATTGGAAAGAGACATGGAAAAAAAACCCTCAAAAATAAGAATAGCAAGCACACTGAGAAGGGCTTACGTAGAACAAACTGAGCAGATGAGAAGAGATCGAGGAGTGGGCCTTGGCTAGAGTCAAGGAAAGGCTTCAGGATGAGGAGCTGAGATATGCCCAAAATACAAGCGAAAGCAACTGGAAGGCTTTGTAAAGGGATTTGAAGTGATCAGAGTGAAGAAATTTTTTTATAGAGTAAAATCACTTTCCGATTTCAGCTGCTGGGTTTTTTTCTCTTGAAGTGTTTTGCTACAGTATGCTTATTTGCTGACTGTTACAGATTTAAGGTTGTGTTTCTTTCTACTGTGTCCCTCCATCCATCAGTCAAGCAGTAGCAGTTGTGAGACAGAACCTGGGAGAGGGAATTAAAAAAAGCAGTTTCCTCTTATACAGCAGAAGGGGCAGCAAGAGGGGCACAGAACAGATGAGAAAACAGCCAACTCATTTACAGATTTTCTCATTTGAGGTTCTTGATACAAAAACATTCCTGGTTCTGATGTGCAGACTGAGGCTTGTCTATATATTTATAAAATTAAGTGAAGTGCAAATCACACTAGAAGATTTATGCTAACGGTGTTTCTAAAACACACCAAAATGAGTAGAATGTATCACCAACTGCTTCTTGCAACTATACTTCTTCAACAGAAACATTTTTAATAGTTAAGCAATTAAAATAAAACAATAGTCCAGTAGCTGAACCTAAGGCTTTTGGATCCAGTACTGTGCCTTGCCACAGACTCCCTTCATGACCTTAGCTAGCCACTTTCTTCCCCAGTTCTCACAGAGATAACAGAGACATCTAATTCAAAAACAGTGTTGCTGAAAACTCCTGCTTTGCTGCTGCTTAACCCTCAAGGTGCCTGCAGCATGAGCATACTACTTTCTAGCGTAAGGTTCTCTGGGTGCCTACATCTGTGATTTTGCAGTGTTTCCAGATCAATAGGACTGAGCAGCTTGTCACCAATCTTGTATTTAAGCCTGGCCGGAATACAGAAACTAGAGGGTCATCCACCTAGGACAACTAGAAGGCTGAATCTGGTTCTGTGAGTGCATCTGGTACACAGACAAAAGAACGGTCCTCACCAAATACAGCTGCAGCTGCTATTTTCAAGTACAGAGGGAGGACATGCCCCCTTTATACAATAGTCCTGTGGTGAGGGCTCTTGTCAGGAAGCGTGAAGCATTTCTCTTCCTGAGGGAATTCAGCCTCTCATTTGCCACCTCTTGAGAGTCACTCAGTCTCCTGGCTAGAGCTTATTTTGGGTGGGAACATTCTTCACTTCTTCTGCTGAAGCAGTGCTGCCACGCAGAAAAAATTCCAGAGCCACTGCCTGTGGAAGACAAGAAGGATGCCTAACTCCTACGTATGCTTTAGGGAATCCCGTTCGCAATTCTGGAGCATACTGTGGGAAGCAAATCTCTCAGCATTAGGCATTGGGGGAGGGGGGGAGAAGGG
>Ga0181612_125389_pt1 | contig 10325 bp, 4 predicted proteins | sample HoacroProtozoa21_FD_119630 | JGI IMG/M metagenome (GOLD analysis project Ga0181612, IMG submission 119630) | Hoatzin crop microbial communities from Cojedes, Venezuel. Combined Assembly of Gp0051906, Gp0051904, Gp0051908 | reverse complement strand
GCACTCGTGGGTGCATTCCATCGGGGCCCATGGATTTGTGGGTGTCCAGATCACTTAACTGGTCCCTCACACAGTCCTCCTCGACCATGGGACAGTCATCCTCTTTGTAGTCTTCTTCTCTTACCTCCAGGGCCTGGGATTCCTGAGGGCCTGCCTTGGCACTGAATACTGAAGCAAAGAAGGCATTCAGTAGCTCTACCTTCTCGGCATCCTCCGTCACCAGGACATCTTTGCTTAAAGTTACTCTCCCCCACATCAAGGGCAAAGCAACAAATAAATCTTTTCTTATCAGCAAATATAATCTGTATGGAGTGCTTCTGCCTATCAGCTGGCCAAATGGGTTAACCTGATGACATCCACTTGTGTTTTTTTATACTGCTTAGCCCATAGGATTGAATTAAGTCTAGGGACTTGAACCTTATCTTCAGTTATATAGGTGGCTCAGGCCAATGAGCAAATGGATCATCTAAGGCTGTAAATCCTCTGATTACAAAGGCATTCAGCAAAAGAACATGGTTAATGCTCATCTTCTGAGAGACTGTGTAGTTGCCAGAAGGACATCGGGATTTATTTTGCAGGAGGTGGAAAAGTTTGGGAGTAAGAATCAGAACGTGAGATTAACTCCTCAGGAACTGAGGCCACCATAAAGATGACTTTCAATGCTAAGGCATTCCTCCTGCATTTCTTTATTATAATGAAGAAAGAATAGAGCTATGTCATTTCTCCACCAGTGCCTTACCACCATCCAGTGGTCCTGTCCTTCCTCCCATCCATTAACTTGCTGTTTCAGATTCTCTAGATGGATAAAACGAGAACAAACATAAGCAACTCCCAGCGCATCTTTCTCTTTTCCCTCTTAAGTCCCATGTAACACCATTAAACAATATTTCAAGTCAAGCCTCACCCTTTCTCAGTAGCTTTTGAACTGTATGCATGCCTTTGTGCTTGAGGTTTCCTCTGCTGCTTCTCAAGCTCACTGCCAGAGCCGCCTCCCTCCAGTCATGGCAAATCATTTACTTGTCATCCTCAGATTCATTTTCCCTTTTCAGATTTAATCAGTTCTCCTCTACCATACAAAAAATCTATGAGATAAAAACCTCTTTCCCTAGCTTTCTTCCAACCTGAACTTCTTCTTTGCTGCACACCCAGTCTGAAATGAACATTGCAACACAAACAGACAGGAATAAATAAGAATGTGTTTTCTCTTTACATCTTCTCTAGGACAAAGCTTTCCCTAGCCTAGTCTTCTCAGATAGTATCAGAGGGCTAAAAGAACTTCTTTGCCCTTTCAAAAAGGGGCCAGGCATCTTGTAATAACTTAATAAAGTGAGATACCATATCATACACACCAAAATGAAAAAATAGTCACATATGACCAGCTTCAGTCTACATGTAATTAGATACTTAGGTACAACAGCTGACATGATGGAAATGCACTGCATTTGTTTCTATGATTCTAAAATATTTTGTAATGATGAAAAGGCACTGAATGTGCAGTAAACTGAAATGTGAATTTTCAACAAAATAATGTTTTCTGATACAAATCACCTTATTGAATACAGCAACAAACAGTCATGTTTGAAGATGTTTTGCTTTTCTTTTTTATCCTGAATTGATAAAATGACTCAACAACTGGTGTAACATATACCATAGGGTATGAAGGTGTAACAGTGTAGGAGGGCCTGGCCTTCAGGACTTGTGAAGCAGGTTGTGTGTATACTGTGATGAAGTCCATGAAGAATTTTTCAGTGAAGTAAGACATTACTTAAAAAGCTCAAGAAGCACTTCTGTAGGGAATATTCCTGAAATGTTAGTAATACGTATTGTGAATTGTACTTTATCGTATATTTTAATACAATTTTTTGCTTTTGGAAAGAAAGAAAGAAAAACTTAGGAAGAGCTTTCTGACCCTCTTCTCACTTCTTCTTCCGCTACTGCTTGCTTATGAACACTGGGAAAAAAATTAGAACATTGTTAAATAAAGGGAACTTGCAAATCTCAGGGAGGGCAAAAGGGCAGAAGTGGGTAGTGTGTCTTCTGACACAGTTATGCATTTTCTTTTAGAAAAGCATGAAATTATTTTTATTTTCCCTCAACACTGCACATGGTTGAACACTGTAAAGTAAAACTGATTCTTCATGTGTAACTTGCCCAAATTTGTTGCGCTTTTGAAATTTTACAGATTATCTATCAAGAAGTGAGGTGAGAAGCACTTCTGAGCTCTGTATATAATTAATCCTATTCCACTCCTTATGCAAACCACGCTTACATACAGGAAACCAGAGATGATGAACCCCGCGAAGTTGGAGTTCAGACATTTTGAAAAAGTTTAAAAATAGGAAGTCCTCCATTACAGCATGCAACTTCATTCTACATGTTTCTTTGCCAAAGCCTTTTCAGTTTTCAAACGCATCTAGGTTCTAGGAGTCTGGTGAAGGACAGAATGGGCCAAAGTCCGTTTCGCTTCTTGTATCTCCTACGTTTACGTCATTAGTAAAGATACAAGAAAAGAAAATATACGTTTTCTTGAAAGACAGTTAATAAGAGGGTTTAGTTTATAATATGAAATATTTATTTGGGTAACTGAAAAATATTGTCTAGCAAATACATATTGTCTAGCATTTAGTCAGCATTGCAAGATAAACATCAGCAACTACATGTCGGGACCTTCTCTTCCAAACCGTGTATTGTTTGTAGTGGAAAACCAAAGACTACTGAACTGTTTTGTCAGGAAGCTGAGAACAAGGCAGTTACTGGTGACAAGTACTTTGACAGTTATGCAGAGGGAAAATGAAAGGCAAAGGCTGAAGACAGGTAATTTGCCAAGGTCTGAAAGGAAAGAGGAATATGGTTTCAGAAATTATGGCTAAGATAACAGAAGTTGAATGGAAAGACATTGCACATCTCTTTCTGGCAATAGAGTTGTTACATATTACCTAGAAGGAGAGCAGAATACATCCACCCACATCTATGGGATGGATGTCTTAGATCAGTAGGCAAAAAAGAAGAGGGAAAGGTACAGAGCTAAGAGAGAAGTAGAAATAAGGCAGCGCAAGAAAGTGAAGTAAAAATAGAATAAAACTGAAAGAATCAAAAATGAGCTAGAATAAATAAGAAAAATATGAAGCTGTAAAGTTATGCAATATGAGAGGAAGAAAGTCCATGAAAGTACAGAGAAACTGAAAGAAATGTAAGAGAGGAGGACATAATCTTCTGTTATGCAAATTGCATTCCTTTAGAATGAACAGACATTTAATTTTGATTGACTTAATCCTCCCCCACTGCCAGGAAAGCATACGCTCCTTGAGTTCCATCAAAAATAAACCCTTACAATGCTTTTTGAGAAAAAAAAAATAAAGTCAGAACATTTACTGTACACAATAAGAGTATAGTAGTGTATTCAATATGTAGCCACTCTAACAGTAGGAACAAATATCTTTCTTTTGTAAAGAGAATTTAAGGAAATACATTTAATTGAGAGCAAGAAGGGCAATAATGGAAAGTGTTAACCTTGCTGAAAGCAAAACAAATATTTCATCCTCATTCTTCCAAGTATCAAAATCAAAGTATCACTGTTTCAATAACAAGAATAATGTTGAAATTGTATGAAATCTGAAGCATAAGCATCTAAAACAATAGATGTCAAAACATACTTTTAAGATCTTTCATGTTACTGCATTCAACATTGACTGAGAAGGACAAAGTAGAACTTTAACCATTCCTAGCAAATTCAATGAAGATGTGGAAGCTGGCCACTGTGCTAAGACTTTTTATAACTATGTACTAGTTCACTGCGTAGAAAAGATGCAACATTTAACTGGATGGAGCACAGAACTAGTTGAACAAAGTCTTTTTTCCTCCAGTGAGTAATGGTTTGATTTTCTTCATTCTGCTGTCTCACACTAACATTGCACAATATTTAGTGTTTAGGTTTTAATGTGATCTAATTCATATTCTGAAAGCTGTCATATATGCAATGAAATCAGTAACTTTGTTCAATTCTGGGAAGGAGAAAGGTATTTTAATGCCTCTGAAATATCCTCCTCTTTGCAGACAATAAATTAGCAGTTATCATGTTGTGGTTATGAGGCCAGCCTGTATTTCAAAATGGCAGGTATTGATACTGTTGTACAATAATTAACAAGGTTACTTTTCACATTATAAAACCATGGTTGTGCACTCTAATGCTTATGTCTCAGCACTTAAATCTGTTTATGTTTCTATCCCTTTACTTCTATCTCAGTTACTTAAATATGTGATGGGAATAGTATTTTCCTGGTCAGTTTGTATATCTTACTCTATTTAAAAGCAGTTCTGTGGGACAGAACATCTCTTGCTCAGTGTAAAAACATAGTCTTTTTAAAGAAGAGAACAATTTCTGTTAGGTGGTTTGACATAGCCATAACAGAAATAATAGATTTGATCAGTTTCAACTTGTTAAATTTACGTTTAATTTACTATTTGATGTATCAAAGTATAAGGAAAAAAGTCTAGATTGATTGCTATTGATTTCTGAATGCTGGATAGCTTTTAGGAATGACATTGTGCTCCTGTTCTTGTGAAATGTCTCTTAATGTTCAACTGAATTTAACAGAAAAAGTATGGAAGATCATGAGAGAATCACAGCCACTGAAGGAAGATCAGTAGATCAGCATCATTCTTCAGAAGAAGTTGGTGTTGCGGTGAATCATTAGACAGGATTCTATAGCTGTAGGCTGGCAAAGAAACTAATACAAGGAGATATGTATTGAAGCTGGAAAGCTGCTGTACTAGAAAAAGAGCACAAAGGCAAAGAAGTAAGCATTTTTGTGTGTTTGAAATAAAACAGCTTTATGACTCTCTTAAAATATAAAAATAGGAAGAACTGAAAGAGCTTCGGGTTAAGGGCAACTCCTAGTGAAATGGTAAGTGGTAACAGAACAATACGTTGAGATTCCTGGTAGAAATAGCTATAATACACATCTATATAATTTCCAATACAACTTTCTAGTTCTATTGCATAGTAATCCATTCTGCTTCATAAAAGGGAACTCAGACAGTGAAAGATGCTAATCAGGTTCTGGAATAATTATCTGTTAGATCAGCTTGGTGAATTCTGAGAAATGGATGTGGACTCATTAAAATGGAATTTTATCTGCCTATAAAGTACATAGAGATCACAGGCAAAGGAATTACATGTATGTGCTTCAAAAGTGGCAGAAGTGACCTTGATGTCATGGTGCATTCAATTTAGTAGAGTGTGGCAGGAGGCTTCAAAACAGTTTTAATGCTCTTTGCTCTTAGGTTTTCTGTTACTCTGTGACTTTGCTCACAGTGAGCAGCACGGGCTTTTACCTTTTTCTTTATCTTTTAGCCATATAACAGATGTAAGAAAGATTTTGGACACAGGATCCCAAATGGAACCATCCTCTCACTATTTTCTTTCTGTTGTTGAAGTTAATGTAGCTGTAAAAGCCTCAGTTTGATTTCTGGATATTTCAAAAGGTGTGAGGACTAGACCCATCTGAAAGTTTCCAATATAGCTATAAACAAGTCTCCACTTTTACAGCTTAAATATTACAGCTATGCTTAGCTTTCTCAGAAACAAACAGAAAGAAAAGGAAATGAACTTTTCTACTGCTGAAAAAAAAATTGGGTTCATGCCACTAAAAAAAAGTCACGTCTGGTTAACCTGAAATGCTGCCATGCCTGGCACTACACCTTTTTTTTTTCCTTCTTGGAGGAAGAATTAGCATCTTCTTCTACATCTATAGAATTACCAATCAATTCAGCCACAAATGGAGAGTTATTCGCATAAAGGTGGTGAGAAAGATCTTCCTGAAAAGTTCTTCTAGTAGATGATAAGTAGATGGATATGAACTCACTGCACAGTAGTGCAGATAAAGCAAACTACTTTTCATTATTTCCTAGGTTAGAGAATGGAATAAATATATTTACAAGAAAAGAAGCCATATCAAATCTTTCATATTTTTAAATATAGTAACATCTAGTGGGAGACAGTGGCAGTCTAGTTTCCAGTTTAATAACGGCTGTGCAAGCAGTAACGTATGACAGCCATTACAACAAGCACGTATCTAAAACATGAATGGGAAAAGAGAGTACAAAGTGTCACAGAAAGATAAAATGATGTGCCAGAAACAGGCACAGGGGTCTGTGGATGCCTGTTCCCTCTGCCATATACCATTTTACTTTTCATAGATGTTACATCCTAACACTTGCTGTAACGTTTAATATATTGAGTACACTGTAATAAGAAATACCTGTGTGATCTACAGTTCAAATGACAACAGAGGCTTTCAGCACTGTAGGATAAACACTGTTGTGTGTGGTCGTTGTAATGCATTGGTATCAAAAAGCCAGAATGAAAAAACCCACAAAGCGACTGCTCTCAGGAGCGGTCCTATCAGTTATAATGGTTTTACATTGAATTGTCTATAACGATTGCCTGTCATTAAATTGTAACAATTTAGAGGTACTGGAAAGAATACTGGATCACAGGGAGCCAGATTTTTATTAAGGGAGAAAAAAGGAATTTATTCTTCTACCTTTTCCATTGCTGGTCTTTTGTGGGTGGATGTGGCAGAAGGCGATCATTCACAATAACCGATGACAACACCCCATGAAGGAGGAGGCTCATTACCCCCCACATACGTTTGAATGGAGCTCCAGAAAAGAGATGACAAGGGATAATTTTTCCTACCTAGAGCTAGGCACCCTGCGTGCACCTCACACCTGAACAGAACTGCGGCACAGGAGTCGGTTTCTGATCCTCCAGAGGGATGGAGGAGATACTGAAGAAATCATAAGAAACCAATCTAGAATGGGGATGTGCTTGTGTGTTTACACACTTGCTTAAAAAGAAATTTACTCTGTCCATCACCATTTGCCTTCTGTTTGGTCTAAGTTGTCTGCTCTTATTTTGAGCTCTTTGAGCAAGGGGCTGTTTTCCACGTTTCAATGATGTAGTACAAAAAAATTCCCATCATCTTTTTTGTTGTTGTATCACCTAGATATTAGTGCCAGCTTCTCCCTGTTCGTTTTTCACCACTCGCTTTCTTCTTGGAAAGGCAGCAGGACTGTGACTGGAGTACGTGTCATGCTTCTCACAGAGTTGCCTGACAGTCATTTGCTGTAGCATCCTGCGCTTTGGTGTTCTGCATACAGCATCAGGCAGTGTCAGATGAGAAATGCCATGACCAGTTTGTAAGAATTAAGGGCTGTGAGTCTGCAATACTGTGGTTTTGGGGAGTAATGTAGATACATAGTCCTTACTGTGCTGGGTGTAATGCAGGTGGATGCCCTGTCTGGCAGAACTATATAGCCAGGAAACTCAGAGGAAGAAAAGAAAATAGCATTGTCCTGCTTTTGCAAGCGAGAACTGAGGCACAGTTTCTTCCCACCAAGATGAAAATGAACATCTGTGGCGTGTAAAAGAAACAAATCTCAGAATAACAAGTCCGAGACACTTCTCTCTTGTGGAGGATAGCTGAGATACATGCAATGGGCTTTTTAGGGAATTTGACTTAATTCTTTCCCAGCAGTAAGGCCTCAAGATGTTACATAATTTTGGAGTGATATGTTAAGTTCAGCTGATTTACCTTTAGTCAGTTTTTTTTTGGAAGGTAGTAATTAAAGATTAAGTATACAAAGCATATTTTTGTGATGAATTTGACACAACACTTTTGAAGTTCATGAATCTATGAAGTCCTGGACACTCTCTAGTGTATCAGACAACAGCAGTGATTTACATTATTTTGAAGTTGCAAGTAAGTTTTTAAGGGTAGTGGTTTTCATATATAGAGATAAAAAGATTAAATTCCTTCATTTATGCCTGCTGACTTTTCCCCCCCATCAAACTACATTTAGCAAAAAAGATAAGGCAGAAAGGACCCTGGTGTATTTTTGTGTTAATTAATGTATTTTAATTTCAAATAACATTTTTGAAACTCAGCTTCCAAAAAGCAGTGCCAGGGCAAAACTGATGAATTTTAATTCTTTTCAGTATACTTCTGCTTTCATTAATTCTTTTTGTTATATTATGATGCACGAGAATGCATCAGTAGGCATCCAGAGCATGCAGCCCACAGATCTGATTTTTACAGAAATTGAGTTCAACTTTTTTTAGCTACATAATAAAGCTCACCTCATAATTGTGTTATTTTTAATGACCAATTAGGTAATAGCTAGGAAAAGACATACTTCAGAAAGGTGGACCAACTTCTAAAAGATTTTTTTAAAACAACACATTGCAAGTGACAAGTAAGCTTTCCGCGCAAAAGATGTGTTTAACTCTTCTTGTAGCTAAATCCTGCTGTTCATCAGACAAATGTTAAGGGTGTGCAGCTCTTATCCCAGAAGGGCTGCAGCTAGTAACTTGCCCTTGCTGCAGTTACATTACGTAGAGCAGAATGGTGTATCCCTTAGGTAGTTAAACTTTGGAACTTCACCACACTAACCCTGCTCTTCTACGTCTCGGAGCGCCTTGGAAAACTCTCAGCTCCTTGAGAGTGCAGTTTTGGCCATGATGCTGTAAAACAGAAATCTCCGTGGACTCTACAGTATGCTCACAACCGCCGGAGCTGGTGCAGTGATTCTGTTCTAATGCTGATGGTGAGGTGCACAAGAAACCGCCTTTGTTAATAACATGGTCCATGCATCACACTGCTCTGATCCCTGCTGATTTTAATAACTGTTCTCATGGCCCCACCAGGCACAGCTTCATAGGCTGTAATGTACTTGTGCATGCTGTCGAGAATAGGGCACATTAAACCAGTCCTGTCCTTGGGGTAACACCATAGCAGTAATATAAAATCAATGATGTTGTTCAGAGAGATTGTTGTTACTCATCAGAGCAGATCATGAAATGATGCTTCTTTATCCTTCCAGAACTGTACCATACCTGTGTTCTTGTATAAAGCAGCAGTACTAGCCATAATTTACTGCATTGCAGTAAAATCAACAATGCAGCATTCTGCAGAGCCAGGCAAATACTCATATCTGATTTGCTAGGTGATTAGAGAGAAAAAAAATACCTGAAAAAAATATTTTAAAACAAATTACTATATTTCTTGTTCATAACCCTCCAAAACCTTCACTGTGTAACTAAACACTGGCATCTCGTAAAACCAAAATGTTGTTCTGAAACCTGATTTGAAACCATTTCTTTTATGAGTAGCAAAATGAATCACACTGACTCTCCTCAATATTCTTTCTTTTGGGGCGAGGATAAAACAATTTGAGAAGAAATGATAACTCATAGGTAAGTTCCTGTTGAGCAGAAACCAAATGTTAGGTGTAAAAAAAAATCATCCAATTCCATCTAAGAGAAACTTCCCATAGTCTGGGAGGAAATAAAAACTCTTTTGTAGTTGAGAGCAAACACAAACTTAGGATATTGCTGTCCAGCTATATAGGGCAGTAGTGATACTTTTTTTAATTAGAAAAAAATTACATAGTTTAAACTGTCACAGATTAGGAAATACAGAAATTGTGAACAGACTTCATTTTTTTTTCTATGGAAACTTGATCAATTATAAACATTTTTCTTGTCTGTTTACAATTTACTACCTTAAACTTAGCTTCTGGTAAAAACTATGTTTTTTTCCCCAGGTCTGCTTAAGCTGACACTATGATAGATTGTTATTTTGTTCAGTAAAAGTCTGAACGTTGAACAACTGTCATTTCTTTCTAACTAAATGATGATTAAAAGAATTATTGTAGTATTGAAATAATCTACTCTTGGCATAAGTCTACATTTGTTTGTTCCCATCTGAAAATGAAGGTAAGAAAGGCAACTCATCATCTCAGTTTAGTAGCAGAGATCTTCATAAATGCTGAATATGTAAGAAGGATGAAGAGGAAGATGAATGCATGCTTGTTTTAATTTAACTATGCACTCAGTACAAAAAAATGGAAGGATTTGTGGAGTGAGTGTTCATCTATACTCCAACATTTCAGAAGTTAACCAAATAAAATTTGGGTTTCAGAATTCCCTTAATAACAAAAAATTCATTATCTGTGTGAAGATTGCACAAATTCATTAAAATCCTAGTCCTTTGTGGCCAGTGGGAGATTTCCTCCTGGAATAAAAGGCCTTTTATACAGAATATCTGCACTGTAAATTTTCAAGTGAAAGACACATGACTTTACAGGTTTGAAATACATGCTAAGAGAGAACTGAAAAATGTAAACTGGAAACCTTAGCCAAAGATGTTTTATTTTAGGGCAGACTACCTGAAATAACTTTTATGAGTTAACCACTGCACTATACACTAACTCTACACTATCATTCTAGGTACCTGGGAATAACGAGACCTCTTACGTAT
>Ga0181612_101231_pt1 | contig 10325 bp, 19 predicted proteins | sample HoacroProtozoa21_FD_119630 | JGI IMG/M metagenome (GOLD analysis project Ga0181612, IMG submission 119630) | Hoatzin crop microbial communities from Cojedes, Venezuel. Combined Assembly of Gp0051906, Gp0051904, Gp0051908 | reverse complement strand
CACGGGCAGGGACCCCTTCCACCAGCCCAGGCTGCTCACAGCCCCGGCCCACCTCCAGCTGCCACAGTGCCCAGAGACCAGCAGAAGGTGATGCTCAGCAACCCAAGCAGACTGAGGGAGGGCACTTAACTCACCGTATTTCCTAGAATCTCATCACTCACCCAACAAATTTATTCATGTACCACCTCTGCTCCGGGATCTGCCTGGGAATCTGATTTGTCCGTACGGGATTGTCGTATGGCTGCTTGCGAAATCCGAAGTAGTAACCCAGGTAGACCAAGGGCAAGGAGATCCCAAACCACATGCAGAGCAAGGCCACCATGGTAGGGAAAGGCACCTGGAATGACACCAAGAGTCACCAAGTGAGGCTGACAGCTCGCCTGCCCTGGAGACCGCAGCTCTCCAGTCCCCCGCTGCGCCGACACCCACGCTCAGACAGACACTGCGAAACCGAGCGAGCCCCCCGCCGCCCGGTCTCCCCCCACCCAGCAGGCTCCGATGAAGGTGGCACCTACCGCTCCAGAGGAGTGCTTCCCCCAGATGAAACAGTTCAGGACAAAGCAGATGCCAAAGACGACGCCCGGGTACAGGGTAGCTGTCTGCAAGAGCAACCACAGGTGAAGAGAACACAGGTGACGCATCAGTCGGACGCTTCTCTTCAGCGAGGCCACTGCTGGGACAAGGCAGGCGTGGAGGAAGCAGCCCTGCGGCCGCAGCTCTAACACAGCGGACGGGCTGCGCGGAGGATCTCGGACAATCCTCCTGCTTTACTACAGCGCGGGCTCTGGTGTTTGCCCCTTCATGTAAAGCTGCGCGGGCTCACTCCACAGCAGATCTCTGCAGTGCAGCCAGGCCGGGTCCAGCGACCCACAGATAAGCAGGGAGCTCATCCACGTTCTCTTGCCACCAGCAACCCTGGATAACCAGCCCAAAGCGCCACAAGACTCACACAAAAGGCTCCCTTCTTCCACCGATGTCCTTTCAGAGTCCGGTATAAGCGGCCAGCAAAGAATCCACCAAAAACCCTGGACAGAAACAAGCCAAGACAAAGCAAATCAGCTTCCGTGGCTGGGCAGAGGAGGGGTGAGCGGGGCAGCGCTGCGGGGGGACGCGCCGGGCACACCTACCCCATGAACATGAAGAGGAAGCAGGCGGTAGTCATCAGCGCACCCCGGCTGGAAGGCGACAGCATCCCCAGCATAGCAACAACTGCGGAGGGAAGAAGGGACAAAGAGGAGCAGCTCTGACGCACGCGTGCTAGCCCGCATCGGGAGAGCGGGGGGACGCCCCACCCGCAGACCACAGCCGCCTGGAATCTCTGCCTCCTGCGCAGACCTCGCTTCCTTCGAAGCATAACGCACCCGCAGCCTCCGGCACTGGCCAGAGCGAGGAGGCCACAGCTTTGATCTCAAGCTACAGACCATGCTTTAGCCTCCATCTCCCCAGAGACCTGAGCTGTGCAGCTCAGAAGGCAAAGGCACACGTGCAGAAGCCTCTCAGCCCCCCGTCACCAGGGCTCGTATCTTGACAGCAGGCTGGGTAAGCACAGGGAGATGCCTCAGCTGGGAAATGCTGTCCGGACACTCGGAAGTGCTGAGCACAGGCCTGTCGCTGCCACCAGCCCCGCAACAGGCAGCAGCCTTATGCGGCCTCACTCACGCTAAGGTGAGCATGGCCTGAGGCCAATGGGAGCTACAAACTCCCCTGAGCGTCGTCCCCCGTCGCGTTACAGCCACCCCACGTGACACGTGCCACTTACAGATGACAATCAGGATCATACAGAAGAGCTGAATTCCAGAACCCAGGAGAGAGCTGAGGATCATAGGATACTGCGGAGGCCTGAAGACATCTCCGTGCACAAGTTTCCAACCAGATTCCTCCATAGTATCTTCCTGCAGCAACAACAGGAAATGAAGGGTATTTAGATATGATACACCAGTGGAAATGAAGGTCCTACCACAGCCAGCCTAGGAGGTTAATCTCCCTGTGTCCAGTTCTTCTGCAGAATTATATCACTCTAGTTAAGAAACTTCTTTCCTCTTTGGCTTAAAACAGGTAAGACCTGAACTGGCAGTGGCAGGGCAGACCCTTACAGAACTGTCTGCCGTCACTGCTTAGGTCTGAAGACATCTGAACCAGGCATCTGCCATCATACACAGAGCACCAGAGGTGTCGGGACAGCACATGACAGAACTGCCCCTCCCATCTTCAGGGCTCGAAGCAAAACAGGGGCACAGGAAGAAACAGTACAGCCAACCCTTCGGACTAGATCCCTCCGATCCCTAGATCCATGCTTCCCTCCCTCTCCGATCCCAGCCCCAGGAACAACCACATACAATGTCGTCTTCCTTGTTGTAGTTGGCAATGTCCTTCCGGAGAGTCCGGATGATGATCATGCTGAGGATACCTGAAAACCAGCACAAACTGAGTTCAGCCGAGAGGCTCCCACACGGCTGTGCTGCTCTCACGCTGCGCAGCTACACGGCTCCCACCAACACACGGTTCTGGCCAGGAGAGGAGGCCGTGAGTCAGCCTCTCCCCCAGCAAAGGCAGAAACAAAACCCCAGGGAGTCAGGAAGGCAGTATGCCGGCAGGAAACGGGCAGTGTGGCTTTCCTGTGTTTTTTTCCCCTTACATACGGACATGCAGAGTGTACGTTAGCCACATTCTACTCCCTCAGCTACCCCAGTCAGAGAGAAGCGGGTAACTGAGCCCGGGGCACGGCCTGAACCGGGAGGTTTTATGTGCGAATGTTCGTTTCCTGCCCCTGCTGATCAGGCTCAGACACGGCCACATCCTCCTCCAGCCACCCGCAGCCGAGGCTTAAAGAAAGTTCCCCGCAGGTTCATGGCAAAGCCTTCTTCACCCCACACGTCTCACTCACCTGAAAGGAAAAAGACGACCACAACGGAGTTGATGATAGAAAACCAATGAATCTGCACGTCGCTCATGGTCAGGTAGGTGTCCCAGCGCGAGGCCCACTTAATGTCACTCTCCTGAGAGAATAGGAAAGGTCTTCTCATACCAGCACATTCCCAGTGTCTTCCACACCACCTCCGAGACGGACACTGGGAGCACCAACGGCAGCGAGCTGCCAGCCGGCTTCCCATCACCCCCTCACCTCCCAGTGCACAGAGTAGGTGAAGAGCAACTGGTTCTCTTTAGAAGGATCTATTTCCTGCGGGGCAGAGCCCGTAGCTTCAGGCAGGGTGCACATACTCTTCTCGTCAGCCTTCAGGTCTGTAAGGGGAAACACAGCACAGGCTAGGTCAGCCCTCCCCTCCAGGCAGCACCTCTCCCACTGCCCATCCCGGCCCCAGGCACCCTGAAGGCATCTGGCCACAGCTACCCCAAACACTGCAGGGGAAGCACCCACTCCTTCCTCACCCGCTCTGCAGTTTGCAGCACTGTTCTTCCAGCCAGAAGTGCAGCACCACTAACAAACTTTAAGGCAAGCTATGCATAGGGCTTTCCTTAACAGGCAGGATAAAAGTAAGAGGCTGTGACGCTGAGGATCCAGACCATGAACACATCCTCTGTTCCCCACGATATGCTGCAGAACAAGACCTCTCCAGCAGAGCCTGCTGCGGCCAGAGGGGAGGTGCACAGGATCATACACACGATGGGCAACGTCCCTCCAAGACACCTGTTTCACGCTGGGCTCACCGAGGTCGGAGTGGTTTTCCCCCCAGCCGTTATTTTTAACGTTCAGTCCCCCTAGAACAGCTCCAAACATGCTGTGGGTCTCTGCACTAGCCCAGCGTCCCAGTCGGGGAGGTCTGGGCCTCAATAAGAGCCAGATGCCACGCATGCTTCATGCGAGATGACACAGTGCAAAAAACCCGACCCCAAAACACCAAACTTTTTATATGAATGAGTTTTCCATGCATTTCAAGGATATCTCTCTATTTTTGGTACTTCTTAACCACAAAGGGGTTTATTGTTCTTACAATTCAGACTCCCTCATTTCTGTGCCCCCAGACCATAGCAGAACCAACGACTGGTACCCTGACACGTCAGCGGCGTTCAGCTCTGGGCCCTGCAAGAGATTCTTCTCCTCTGCTCCCCTGCCCAAGAGTCTCTCACCTTCTAGTTTAATGCTTTGGGGAATCACTTCAAAGCGCACAACCCTGTAGGTGGGCTCCTGGTTCTCTTCCACATCCTCTCTGTGGTAGTAAAGGATGAAGGAGAGGTGGTTGTGCAGGTAGAACTAAAACAGATTGATATTAAATAAAATGTTAGCACCCCAAGGGAGGAACAGGTGAAGTTGAGAAGCAACAACTGCAGAAGGCAGCTTCAGTGCAGAAAACTAAGGACTCCAACTGTTCCCAGATGGACTGTGCTACAGAGCGAGATCAGGCTAACACTCTCCAAGGCTAAAAGGACAAGAAGAGAGAAGAGCGATGCTGAAAAGGCACACCCCAACCACTCCAGGCACCAGGGGCAATGTCTCGGTCTGTTCCTGCCCTGGAAACCATCACTGCACCTCACAGCTCAACCGTGCGCTCGGTGGCAGCAGAATCACCACATTCCGGCTGGAAGCACCTCGGTGGCTGCAAGCCCGAGTTGCCGGCCTGCTCTCGCCAGCAGGCACACGCACACCACCCGGCTCCGCGCCGGCGCTTCCGAAAGGCCCTCACACCATCACACCACCCCCTCCCTGCGCAGGGTACGGCGACTCCAGGCCGGCACCGCGGGCTCGCTCGCCCCGGAGGACGCAGGCTCAAGGGATCAGAGCTGCGCGTGCGCATGATGAACAGAGGCGGCTGTTAAACACCTGACCTCAGGGCACACGACCATGGAAAATATCTGCAGGAACACACACGCTAAGTTTCCATTTGCAAACTTAAGTATTTTTGGGAGGAAAAGCTGCTTAACTCTTTTTTTTTTTTTTTTTTTTTAAATACAAGATGCTCCAAGCCTGTCAAAGCTTAGCCAGACTTTGGGGTCCATTGCCCTTGTTCTGCTGAGGGGAAGCCACAGCATGAGTTTGCCCAACGTTACACAGCGAGCCAAAGCTAGGGTTATCATGCCAGCAGTCCAGCACCCAGTAAGAGCCCTCTCTCTCTCCCATTTCCACTCTTTACAAAACCTTTCGGTTGCATCCCCAGTTCTGCCACTCTCTGGCAGACCTCTAACACCCTCCTCCAGACCCCCAGCTCTCCTCCAGGCACCCCTCAGATGGCATCGGGGTTCTCTACCTTGTTACCGTCCATAAACCCAAGCCTGTATCCATGCTCGAACTGCACATCCTTCTCCTTCTTCTTCTCCTCTTCCTCACGATTGGAATAAAACTCCAGCCGTGTTGCCACAGGGAGGTTATCAGCAATGCTGAAAACACAAATTTTACATCAAATTTGTCCACAACACAGAATCCCCCCACTGGCACGAACCCACGGCGAGGTGACTCACAGATGGACATAGTAATCTTCCCTGATCCGCTCGGCGATCAGCTTGCTCTGCTCCACTGTCAGAGTGACAGGCTTATTGGGAAAGTTGCACAGAACTTCACATTTCTTCTCCACGTTCATGGAAACCTGGAAAGGTGTATTTACAATTCGGTCCCCCCGAAGAACCTCACCTGGAAAACAGGAAAATAAAGGCAGGGTGAAAGACCGCCAGGCTTCTTGCCACCGGTCCTGCCGCCGGGCTGGCAGCGCGCTGTACAGCTGGAACCACGACAGCAAGTCTCCTCTGGTACCACAGATTCCAGGATAAGATCCAAGGATAGTTTAGTTGTTTTGTTGGAAGTATCCAGCTCTAGGTACGAAGCAGGTTACACGCCCTCCTCCAGGAAAGGCGCTTCCTCTTTCCAATGTAGGGACACCCTAGTCTGCAAACAGCCACCACGTAACAAAGTAGAGGAAGCAGGCTCTCCACGAACAGTTTATTGGAGATGACATTTGCAATTGCTTTTACTGGTGTAAACAACCCCTCCCACAGCTCACAAAAGCAGCCCACTTGCTGCGGGGAACACGCCGTTCAGCAGACACCTACCGAGATTCTCAGCCTTGTACGTTATCTTGGTGGGCTGGCAGAAGGGCAACGAGTAGTACTCATAGGGCAGCTGGGTTCGCGAGCTGGTGAGCTTCACAGCCTGGAGGGAGAACGGAAGGATTATCCCCAGGAAGGAACTCAGATGGTTTCCTGTCCTCCCAGCATCAGCCAGAAGCTGAAGCTTACTTCAGGAGCCTCCCATAAAGCTCACTTTTGGAAGCTGTTAAATGGGGGGGTGGGAAAAAAAACAGAGACGTGATCCTGGCAGAGCTCCAGCTTTCTTTCCTTTTGCACAATTCCTAGCTGTACCTTCTCTACACTACAATTTAGCAGCAATTCATTCACAAACAGAGAAACACTTGAAGAAAGAAGCACAGTGGATTGGTTTCACAAATTAATGACTCGGTGGGCTCCTAAGAAACAACAAGGAGCTCTAAAGAGATTCAAGAGTCACATTTCATATAAGATAGCAGTTCTTTCCTCAAAAAAAACCCCAAACCAACACATTTCATGTCACGCTGGACCTAGAGGTCTGGCCCCTAGCGATACGAAGAGTTCAGCAGTTTTTATCTCTGCAAGGAAAGCCAGAGAGCCATCAGATTGGGAAGACAACGGACGGTGACAAACCCCAAACATTTCTGGGGTTCCCACAAATCACACGGGAGGTGCAGACACAAACCAGCACAGCCGAGGCCGCAGCTGCTCCAAAAACCAGGAGTGCTTTGTATCGCCGCCAAGCTCGGCCATCGGCAGAGCGCTGGCAAACACGCCGACTTGCCTCATCAGTTGAGGGAGCATTTGGCTCATGAAATCCCTTTGAGAACAGGCATTCCAATGCCCCCGTCTTCTGGGAAGCTCGCTGTAGCCACAGGCAAGTCTCATTCACTTAAAAATAGCGTACATCTGGCAGCCTGTGGCCAGAGAGCAATCCGTGGTGTGCTTCAAGTGGGAGCAGCCAACCTCAGCATCCCCAGGGGTGCTGGATTTTGCTGAGACGGAGGCCACGGCTTTAGAAAAATAAATGAAATGGGCTGTAAGCTGCTGACGTGTGGAAACAAAGGCTGGCTTCCTCCCGCAGGGGTGAAGCCATTCCATCATTCACTACCAGCAACACTGCACGGGAACAGCTCTTCAGCAAGCCTGGGGTTTAAGATCCGCAGTGCTGAAGGACAAACGCCTGCACTTGGGAAGGGCTTATCACGGATTTCACTTGAAGGCACACCGTGCTAACTGGGGAGAGGAGAAAACTGAAAATGCCTGACTCAAACCACTTCTTTGTTTCAGCATTCACCCAGCTCCCAAAGGCCCACCCTCTGTCAGCACTCTGAGGGTCAGCAGAATGCTGGAGAAAACAAATCTCTGATTAAATTCACTTCCAAGCTACAGTGAGAAAGAGGGCTCTTTTCCCAAACAGAGCAACATCTCGAGGACTTTGGTGCCACTGCTGAAGGGATTTGGTAGAAGACATCAGAAGCAAGAAAGAGAACCATGGTGGGAACTGCAGGGTAAGACAACGACAGTGACCACCCGAGGGCTGCTTATCCCCAACACAAATGTTGTGAAAAACAGCAAATGTCTGCCCTCAAACTTTTAGTAACAGGACCCCCAAATCTGACTTTCTAGTCCCACTTAGCTGCTATGATGTAAAGAAGGAAAAAACCAAAACCCAAGAAAACCCAAGCCAGACTAACAGGTCGACCTCAGTTCCTCTTACCTTTATTTCTACAGGATCATTGCGGTGGAAGTTGATAGGAGCCACCCCAGGTACGTAGAACGAGGCTGTACCATGCAGCAACACCAGCAAGACCAGCGTGTATCCCAGCCTTTCCTGCAAAGGGGAGAGGGAACATTCACACCACGGAAACCTGGGAGCAACACTGGAGATGGGCAACCACAGTGGAAGTGTTCATCCCCGACATCAGAAAGGCTGTGCAGCCAGGCAATTAAACACAAATTAAATTCAGAAAAGCCATTCCTGATGTTGTTTTATGACTCTCATCAGGTCTCTTCCCACCCTGCGTGTCTCCGTCTCTTCACCTGTGATCAGGAAAACACCGGCTTCGCTCAACCACAAGAAAAATGCGCTTCATATCTGTAACACGCTTCACCTGGCCGTTACTCCCCTCCATCGAAGACCCCCATGTTAGAAAACTCGGTGGATTACTGGAGAAGAGGGCTGTAGCCCTGGGTTTCCGCCAGCTCTGCATGCCAGGAGTCGCCCTGCCGCCGCCTGCGGACTGGTGCCCAGGCACTGCTCCCTGCAGCGGAGCAGCCAGCACAGGGTGAGGCTGGACACCAAAGGAACCGCCGGCTGCACCCACAGGCGTGGCCACACACCGCTCCGGGCCACAACACCGCTCAGCAACACGGCAAAGAGGTTTTCACCCCTTTTTCAGGGAGCAGGGTGAAGCTGGAAGGCTCAGTGGGGTCCGTGGGGGTCCAACACGAACCAGAGCCCGCACAGCAGCAGCGGCAGCAAACCCTTCACCGGACTGTGCTGCTTCCTCAGCCCCTGCCGTCACCTCGGGCAGCCCAGCCCCGCACCAGCAGGGAGGCTGCGAAAGGAGAATCGGGCTTTAAGGAGTGTCAGGCAGCAGCAGCTTGGCTGGGTCAGAGTATCCACTCTGGCATAATCTCGCTGTCTTACCGGCTTCAGCCCATTCTCCAACACTCCCTGCGTGTACGGCACTACCGGAAAACCACACAGCACCCGGGGTCCGGTCTGGGACAGCTCTTGAGCTGATGCTGCAGTGATCACAAACCCAACTGCCGCCTTCCCCTGCACGCCCTCGGCAGCGCCGGTCTCCGTGACCCACTGCCCCTCTGCCCACACGCAAGAGCTCTGCCGTCAGGGGTGGGGAGACAAGCAGGGAAGGGAAAAGGCAGAGGGAACCGAGTGAGCAGGCGAGGTGGGCTTGGGCTGAAACGAGCCAGCACCGGCCTGGTGCCTGCCCCGGCTCAGCAGGGCACGGGGCTCGGCGCTGCCCTCCCACCAGCTCACACCGTCTGGCCAGGCCATCAGGGAATTAACCACGAGGCCGGCTGGCGGGGACAAGCCAAACGCCAAGGGCAGCACAGCAGAAAGCACGCCGAGCTCCAGGCTCCCAGCCTGTCCCAAACGGCCGGCAGCGATCCGCGGGGAAGGCAGGGGGGAGCTGGGATCCAGCACCCAGAGAGCGGCTGGCGGGAGCTCTGGGTGCAGACCCAGACCCCAGGGCGCCGGCACTGCCAACAGCACGGCTGCCCAGGTGGGAAGGGGCAGGGTGCTGCGCTGCGACAGCCGCAGCGTCCTCGGCACGCACGCGACGCCGGAGGAAACACGCGACAGCCCGGCATTCCCAGGCAGGCGTGGATGGAACGCAGCTCTGTCACGGGGATCCTTCACCAGGTCCGGGGGGGGATTGGGGAGGAATGATCTGTATTTATTGCCCCCACACTGCCTTCCTCTTCATCACCTTCCTGTCGCCTTGCCCTGAGGCAGGTAAGGTACGCTTGGCCCAGACTCCAGCGAGGGTCAGTACGGCATCCAGCATTACTGGCACTGAGCAGGATGAAAAAGAAAGTCATAAATACTGGGGTTTTATTACAGTAAAATGTATTTAAGATGCGAATGCTAGGCACCTACATAAAATGTTTTATTACTAAGCAAAAAAGATGTGTCTGATAGTTTACAAGGGAGGTTTTCAGACCTGTTCTGAGCACAGCTTCGCGCAGTCAGAGCAGGCAAACAGCCTCCTCCGGAAGGCGACGGGGAAGCGCTCTGCGTAAGACTGCGTGGACTTCAGCACTGATCTGCCCTGAAACAACACGGGGCTGGTTTTCTGCCCTTCACTACATTTTGCCTTCTCCGATCTCGTAAGAGCTCTGTCGCTCTCCAGCCGAGTGGGAAAAGGTCCCCCGGGCAGGTGAAGCACTGGAAGGAAACAGCACCCTCGTCCTGCATCGCGCTCTGCAGCAGCCAGCGACCTGTAGCAATTAACTTGCTTCGTTAGCCACTGAAGTGCCAGGCCTACACAGCACAGTACTCCTTAGGAACACCCCGAAACACACCGGTGCCATCCTCGCCCCGAGGAGCCTGCAGGTGACAGGATAAGGACAAGGCTGGCAGGCGCTCGGGAGCCATGCACGCACGCAGAAGATGAAACGTGCGACGACACCTTTGGCAGCAACCGGGCTCTTTGCACGCAGATGACGGTGACTCAGGCAGCACCAGGCAACAGAAGAGACAAGAGGGGGACTGTGGAAAGCCTCGCCAGGACGAAACATTTGGTAGCAAGAGATGGGAATGCTGCTACGCAACAGGAGGGGAGCTTGGGGTGAAATTGGTG
>Ga0181612_167633_pt1 | contig 10326 bp, 6 predicted proteins | sample HoacroProtozoa21_FD_119630 | JGI IMG/M metagenome (GOLD analysis project Ga0181612, IMG submission 119630) | Hoatzin crop microbial communities from Cojedes, Venezuel. Combined Assembly of Gp0051906, Gp0051904, Gp0051908 | reverse complement strand
GGGTGGAGGGGGTGGGCGCGCGGCGGGGCCGTGCGCGGCCCCCCCCCCCCCCCTTTTTGGTGCTTACGATTTTTACTTTTCCGCTCCGGTCACATCCTCGTCCGCCAGCTGGTAGGCCGGCATCAGGCGAAGCTTGTGAAGGTTTAAGCGGTGCAGCCGGTCGATCCGGGCCTTGGTGTCCTGGTCGTCGATTTCCCCGGTGCGGATGTACCGGTCGAGGACCGCGTAGGTGAAGCCGAGTTTCTCCTCGTCCCCCATGCCGGACAGGCCGTCCGACGGCTTTTTCTGGACCAGTTCCTCGGGAAGACCCAGGGACAGGCCGAGTTGCCGGACCTCTTCCACGCACATCTGCTGCAGCGGGCTGAAGTCGCCGGCGGCGTCGCCGTATTTGGTCGAGTAGCCGACGTAGTCTTCGGAGGCGTTGCAGGTGTTGGCCACACGGCCGCCGTTCGGGAGCATCTGGGCCACGGCATAGAGCGTGGCCATGCGCAGACGCGGCGCCAGGTTGATGCGCGCGTCCTTCGTCATGCCGTCCTGGCCGCTGATGGCCTTCAGCTCCTCGGAGGTCTCCAGGGCCTGTTTCATGCCTTCAAAGCCGGCCGCAATGTTGATCTCCGCGTGCGGAATGTCCAGCGTCTCCACCAGGAGACGGGAGTCCGAGATATCCGCCTGCTCGCCGTTGGGCATCAGGACGCCGACCACACGGTCTTTGCCCAGGGCCTCGACCAGAAGCGCGGCCGTTACGCTGGAATCCTTGCCGCCGGAGATGCCGATGACGGCACTGCACTGCGGGCCATTTTCCGCGAAGTATTGACGGATCCATTCGACGAGCTCCGCCTTGGTCTTTTCCACATCTTTGAGCATGACAGGTCCCTCCCGTAAAGTCTTGTTCCGGTTATTCGTCCAGCATTTTTTTGTATTTTTCGTAGCGCGCCGCGGAGGTCTCCTTGCCCTCGGCGAAGAGGGTGTCGGCGTTCTCCGGGAACGTGCGCCGCAGGGACGCGTAGCGCGTTTCGCCGTCCAGGAACTCCTCGTAGTCCAGGGACGGGGCCTTGGAGTCGAGGGTCATCGGCTGTTCGTTGCGCGGGTCGTAGCGGTACAGGAACCAGTAGCCGGCGTCGACCGCCTTCTTCATCTCGTCCTGGACCTTGTTCACGCCGGCACGGATGCCGTGGACGGTGCAGGGCGAATAGGCAATGACAATGGACGGACCCGGGAAGCTCTCGGCCTCCTTGATGGCCTTGAGCAGCTGATTCATGTCGGCGCCCATGGCCACCGAGGCCACGTAGACATTGCCATAGCTCATGAGCATGGCGCCGAGGTCCTTCTTACTGGTCTTCTTGCCGGCGCTGGCAAACTGCGCCACCGCGCCCATGGGCGTGGCCTTGGAGCTCTGTCCGCCGGTGTTGGAGTAGACTTCCGTGTCCACGATCAGGACGTTGATGTCGACGCCCTGGGCCACCACGTGGTCCAGTCCGCCGAAGCCGATGTCGTAGGCCCAGCCGTCTCCGCCGAACATCCAGAAGGTCTTCTTGGCCAGCTGGTCTTTGTAGCGGAGGATCTCGGCGGCCTCGGTGCTGTCAGGCAGCGCCTCCAGAGCGGCCTCCAGTTTGTCCGTGGCGGCACGGGAGTCCTCAATGCTGTCATAGGTGGCGAGCCACTCGTCCACCGCTGCGGAGAGCTCCGCGTTTCCGGTGGTGTCGAGGGCCTCGACCCGCATCTTCTGCTTCTCTCTCTGCTGGTTGACGGAGAGATACATGCCGAGCGCCAGCTCGGCGTTGTTTTCAAAGAGGCTGTTGGTCCAGGCCGGGCCAAAGCCGCGCTTGTTTTTGGTGTACGGGATGCCCGGCATCGGAGAGCCCCAGGCCTGGGAACAGCCGGTGGCGTTGGCCCAGTAGATGCGGTCTCCGAAGAGCTGCGTCAGCAGCTTGGCATAGGGCGTTTCCCCACAGCCCGCGCAGGCCGCGGAGAACTCCACAAGGGGTGTGCGGAACTGCGAGCCCTTGACCGTATACGGGTCGAAGAGGTCTCCCTTGTCCGACAGGGACAGGGCGTAGTTCCACTGGGTTTTGTCGTCTTCGCTGAGGTCCGCCGGAACCATGTAGAGGGCTTCGCCGTCCTTGACCGGGCAGACGTTGGCACAGCTGCCGCAGCCGGTGCAGTCGTAGCCGTCCACCTGCATGCGGAAGGTCAGGCCTTCGGCTCCGGGGACGTTCTTCGCGCCCTTCAGCGGGGCGGTTTCAAAGCCGTCCGGCGCGTTTTGGGCCTCGTCCTCCGAGACCAGGAACGGACGGATGGCGGCGTGTGGGCAGACATACGCGCAGCGGTTGCACTGGATGCACTTCGCCGCGTTCCACTCCGGCACCTGCACGGCAATGCCGCGCTTCTCATAGGCGGTGAGGCCGAGGTCGATCACGCCGTCCTCGTAGCCCTCGAAGGTGCTGACGGGGAGGTCGTCGCCGTGCTGGCGGTTGATTGGGAACAGCAGGTTCTTGACGGCGTACGGAAGGTCTTCGTCCGACGTCTTCGGGTCCTCCGGGAGGTCGGCCCAGGACGCGGGAACAGCCACTTCGCGGACGCCTTCGGCGCCCTGCTCAATGGCGGCCACGTTCTTGTCGACCACGGCGCTGCCCTTGGCGAAATACGTCTTGCGGGCCGCGTCCTTCATGAGGTCCAGCGCGGCGTCCACGTCCATGAGTTCGGACGCCTTGAAGAAGGCCGCCTGCAGCACCGTGTTGGTGTGGCTGCCGAGCCCGGTCTCCCGGGCAATCTTGGTGGCGTCGATGACATAGAGCCGGATGTTGTTTTTGGCCAGCGTGGACTTGACGTGGTTGCTGAGATGGGTCTCCAGTTCCTCCTCGTTCCAGGAGGTGTTGACCAGGAGTTTACCGCCCTCTTTGACCTCGTCGACAATGTCATACTGGCTCAGGTAACTCTGCTGGTGGCAGGCCAGGAAGTCGGCCTTTTTGACGTAGTAGGAACTGCGGATCGGCTGCTCCGAAAGCCGCAGATGGGATTTGGTGATGCCGAAGGACTTCTTCGCGTCGTACTCGAAGTACGCCTGGGAATACATGCCTTTGGCGTCGCCAAGAATTTTAATCGTGTTGTGGTTGGCACCGACGGTGCCGTCTCCGCCAAGGCCCCAGAATTTGCAGGAATACGCGGTGTCCTGGAAATCCGGCAGCGGTTCCGGCGCCAGACTGAGGTGCGTGACGTCGTCGTCAATGCCGATAGTGAAGCTGTCGATGGGCGAATCTTCCCCCAGGTTGCGGTACACGGCGGCAATCTGGGTCGGGTCCGTGTCCTTGGAGCTCAGGCCGTAGCGGCCGCCGATGACGCGGACCTTGCGGTCCGATTTGGCCAGAACGGCGCTGACGTCGAGGAACAGTGGCTCGCCGATGCTGCCCATGTCCTTACAGCGGTCCAGAACCGCGACCCGCTCCACGCTCTCCGGCAGGGCAGCCAGGAAGGCGTCTGCCGCGAACGGGCGGTACAGGTGGACCTGGACGAAGCCGTATTTGCGGCCGTCCGCTTTGGCGTTCAGGTAGTCCACCACCTCTTCGGTGGTGCCGGAGACCGAACCCATGGCCACAATGACGTCCGTGGCGTTGGGGTCTCCGTAGTAGTCAAACAGGTGGTAGTGACGGCCGGTGATGTCCCCTACCTTGTCCATGTAGTCCTGGACAATGTCCGGGAGGGCGTCATAGAAGCGGTTGTTCGCTTCACGCACCTGGAAGTAAACGTCTCCGTTCTGCACGGTGGCGCGGAGCATGGGGTGCTCCGGGTTCAGGGCGTGCGCGCGGAAGCGGTCCAGAGCGTCCCGGTCCATGAGGGCCGTCAGTTTGTCCATGTCCGGGCGGTCGATCCGGCAGAGCTCATGAGAGGTGCGGAAGCCGTCGAAGAAGTGCATGAACGGGATGCTGCCCTTGACGGCGCTGAGGTGCGCCACCGCGGCCAGATCCGCAGCCTCCTGCACGCTGCCCGAGCAGAGCTGGGCAAAGCCGGTGTCCCGGCAGGCCATGACGTCCGAGTGGTCCCCGAAAATGCTCAAAGCATGGGTGCCCACCGTCCGGGATGCCACATGCAGCACGGCCGGCAGCCGTTCGCCGGCAATTCGGTACAGCACCGGAACCATCAGCATAAGGCCCTGGCTGGACGTGAACGTAGTGGTCAGAGCGCCGGCCTGCAGCGAACCGTGCACGGCACCTGCCGCGCCCGCTTCGGACTGCATTTCGATCAGGTGCACCGTCTGGCCGAACATGTTCTTCCGGCCTTCAGCGCTCCATTTGTCGGTCTGCGTGGCCATGGGAGACGACGGCGTGATGGGATAAATAGCCGCGATCTCCGAAAATTCATAGGCGGTATCTGCGGCGGCAAAGTTGCCGTCCGCCGTGATAAAACTCATGGATACGATTCCTCCCCAAATCCGGACCCGGTCATTCCAGACCGAAGTCTTTGACAGCCTGTTCCCGCATCTTGTACTTCTGGATCTTGCCGGCCGCGTTCATGGGGAACGAGTCGACAAACTGAATGTAGCGGGGCACCTTGTGGCGAGCCAGGGACGCGGTGATAAACGAACGCATCTCCTCTTCCGTCACGTGTTCCCCTTCCTTCAGGATGATGCAGGCCAGGGCCTCTTCGCCGTACTTCTTGTCCGGCACGCCGACCACCTGGACATCCTTGACGGAAGGATGGGTGTAGATAAACTCTTCGATTTCTTTCGGATACAGGTTTTCACCGCCGCGGATGATCATGTCCTTCAGGCGGCCGGTGATGATATAGTTGCCGTCCTCGTCGTAGGCGGCCAGGTCTCCGGAGTGGAGCCAGCCCTCGGCGTCAACGGTGTCTTTGGTCTCTTCGGGCATCTTGTAGTAGCCCTTCATGGTGTTGTACCCGCGGGAGCAGAATTCGCCGTTGGTGTTCGGACCGACTGGTTCACCGGTGTCCGGGTCGATGACCTTGCACTGGACGTGCGGGAAGGCGTAGCCGACCGTTTCGGTGCGGACCTCCAGGGAGTCTGTCCAGGCGGACATCGTGCTGCCCGGCGCGGATTCGGTCTGGCCGTAGACGCTGACGATTCCGGTCATGTTCATCTCATCCGGCTGCGCGGCCCGTTTCATGAGCTCCGGCGGACAGCCGGATCCCGCCATGATGCCGGTCCGCATGTGGGAGAAGTCGGTCTTCTTATAGTCGGGGTGATTGAACATGGCAATGAACATGGTCGGCACGCCGTTGAAGCACGTGATCTTCTCCTGCGTAATGCAGGACAGGGACGACTTCGCGGAAAAGTACGGCATGGGACACATGGTGGCGCCGTGCGTCATGGACGACGTCATGGACAGGACCATGCCGAAGCAGTGGAACATGGGCACCTGGATCATCATGCGGTCCGCGGTGGACAGACCCATGCGGTCCCCAATGCACTTGCCGTTGTTGACCACGTTGTAGTGGGTCAGCATGACGCCCTTTGGGAAGCCGGTGGTGCCGGACGTGTACTGCATGTTGCAGACATCCCCGGGACGGACGTTGGCGGCGAGCCGCTGGATCTCCTCTTTGGGGGTGGTGTTGCGTTCAAAGGCCTCGTCGAAGGTGAGGCAGCCGGGCATCTGGAAGCCGACCGTGATCACGTTCCGGAGGAACGGCAGCTTTTTGCAGTGCAGTGGCTCGCCCGGAACGGTGTCCTTGATCTCCGGACAGAGTTCGTTGATGATGTCCTTATAGTTGGAGTCCAGGGCGTTTTCGATCATGACCAGCGTATGCGTGTCCGACTGGCGCAGAAGGTATTCCGCCTCGTGGATCTTGTATGCGGTGTTGACCGTGACCAGGATGGCGCCGATTTTCGTAGTGGCCCAGAACGTGATGTACCAGGCCGGCACGTTGGTGGCCCAGATGGCCACTTTCATGCCCGGGCGCACGCCCATGGAGACCAGGGCGCCGGCGAACTGGTCGACGTCTTCCCGGAACTCCTCATAAGTGCGGGTGTAGGTCAGGGTGGTGTACTTGAACGCGTACTGGTCCGGGAACTCCTCACACATGCGGTCCAGGACCTGCGGGAAGGTCAGGTTGATCAGTTCGTCCTTCTTCCACACGTACTGGCCGGTGCCGTCGTGGTTCAGATACAGCGACTTTTTGAAGCCGCGGGTGTCCTCAAAGCGGTCCATATAGTTGACGAAGTACGGGAAGATGATCTCCGGGTCCGTCATGTCGTCCATCCATTCGCGCTTCCACTCGAGGGAGAAGAAGCCGTCGTAGTCGATGGACGAAAGGGCGCGCATGAATTCGCTGATGGGCAGAGTGCCCTCACCGATCAGGTTGTAGGAGTCGTCGTCATCCGAGTCCCGCAGGTGGACGTGCTTGACGTAGGCGCCCAGGTTTTTGATGGTGTCCGCGGGCGATTCGTGGAAGTCCCGGTACGGGTGATGCACGTCCCAGAGGGCGGCCAGCTGGTCACAGGCGTAGCTGTCCATGAGGCCGCGGAGACGGGCGGTGTCCGCGTAAATGCCGGTGGTCTTGATCAGCAGAATGACGTCATTCTGCGCGGCATACGGAAGGAGAACGTCCAGGTTCTCCATGATTTTGTCTTCGTTTTCGGTCATGGCAATGAGACCCACATAGGGCACCCGCATGTTGTGCGCTATGTCGATCAGTTCTTTGGTCACGGCCATGTCTTCGTTAAAGTTCGAGATGTCGATTGAGGAGTCGAACACCGGGATCTCCAGGCCCTCCTCTTTCAGTTCACGGGCGGTGGCCTGCGTGTTGTACTTGTGGAAGGGGCCGCCGCGGTCGATCAGCGCGGGGAACTTCTGCAGGTTGTACACCTCGATGCCGGCCATCTTGTTGTCCGTGGCCAGCTGTTTCATGTCGTCGAACGTGAGTTCGGTCCACCCTCTGGTGGAAAAGGATAATTTCATGCGCTACCTCCTCACTGTTCCTCGTACACGATCTTGTTCAGAGCGTTGATATAGGCACGGATGCAGGAGCCCAGGATGTCCGTGGAGACGCCGCGGCCGCTGTACAGTTTTCCGTTGGAGCTGCGCAGTTTGACGATCGTCTGGCCCATGGCCTCCCGGCCCTCGGTGATGGCCGAGATCTGGAAGTCCTCCAGTTCGTAGTGGTGCCCGATGATCTGCTCAATGGCCAGGAACGAGGCGTCGACGGGGCCGTCCCCGATGCAGATGCTCTCGAGTTCCTGGTCGTCCTTTTTCACTTTGATATGGGAAGAAGCGCCCATGAAATTGCCGGCGTTGATGACGTAGCTGACCAGAGAATAGGCCGACGGCACCTGCATAGCGGCCGACGCGACGATGGCGTCCAGCTCCTTGCTGCCGACGCTGTCCTTCTGCTTGGCAATTTCCAGGAACGCGTTGTAGACGTTGTGTTTGTCCTCTTCGGAGAGGTCATAGCCCATGTTCTCTACGACCTTGAGGACGGTGGACATGTCGTCGTTGACCGTCAGGCCGATTTCGTCCGCAGTGTCCTGCACGCCGTTGTCGAAGGGCGAGCCGCTGCTGCGGTCGGATTCGCAGATCCAGCGGATCTGATCCGTGACGCGCTTGATCTGCGTAATGTGCACACGGGTCGTGGCCTGCAGGTCGTCCTGCTTGGCGTTGATGATTTTGGCCACATGGGCGAGCCGGGCCGTGTTGACCTCATAGGCAGCCGCCTTCAGGACGGTGGCGCCGCAGGCAATGGCGTTGATAATGCAGACGTCTGCCATGGAGAGTTCATCCGAGCAGGAGACGCCCAGCGCCACGTCGGCCAGGGCCGGCACATTGGTTTTCAGTTCCGTAAGGAACTGCACGAATTCGGCCGGCAGCATTTTGCCGGCGGTGTCCGACACGGTGACCAGGGTGGCACCGGCGGCAATGGCCTTGTCGATGGCCTCATAGAGGAATTTCGGATCCGCGCGGGTGGCGTCGTCCGCAATGAATTCGACGTCATTGCAGAGGGCGCGGCACGCCTTCACGGTGGACTCGACAGCCTCCAGCATGCCCGCCTGTTTCTTGGCGTACACGTACTCCATGACCGCCGGGCTGGTGGCCGCCACGACCTGCAGGCGCGGATGGCGCGCCTCCTTCAGGGCACTCCAGGTTTCCTGGACGCTTTCGTCGGTCAGCTTGACCGGCACCGCCACGACGCTGTCCTTGACGGCGGTGGCAATGGATTTGATGCGCAGGCTGTCCTTCTTCGAGGACTCGATGCCCTCGACTTCAATGCAGTCGATGCCCAGATGATCAAGTAGTTTCGAGATCTCAAGCTTTTCACGGAACGTTAGATGCAGGGTTCTCGACGCATCCAGTTCTTTCATGGTGATATCGCTGATCTGTACTTCCTTCATCATTCCAGACACCTCTAATCTGTCCTTTATAATTTAATAATTTAATAAGATAAAATTATATTGCTACTATACTATAACAATGCAGGGGGTAAATCAAATATAAAATGGCAAAAAGGCACCCGAAACTACGGGTGCCTTCAGACATTCGGTTGAGCCGATCTTATTTGAGGGTGATGGTAGCGCCAACTTCTTCGAATTTGGCTTTAGCAGCTTCAGCATCCTCTTTGGACATAGCCTCTTTGACGACTTTCGGAGCGCCGTCAACAACAGCCTTTGCCTCGGCAAGGCCCAGTCCGGTGAGTTCACGGACGACCTTGATAACCTTAATCTTGTTAGCACCGATTTCGGTGAGTTCAAGATCGAATTCGGTCTTTTCTTCCGCAGCGGCTTCGCCACCAGCGGCCGGGCCGGCAACTGCAACAGCAGCAGCGGCGGAAACGCCGAATTCTTCTTCAACGGCATGGACGAGCTCGGATAGCTCGAGGACGGACATCTGTTTGATCTCTTCAAGGAGAGCAGTAACTTTCTCGGAAGCCATAATTTAATCCTCCATTTTGATAAGATTTTGTGTTAATACAAGAGTTATTCCGCGGGCTCTTCTGCCGGAGCCTCTTCTGCGGGTGCAGCTTCTTCAGCCGGAGCGGCTTCCTCTGCGGGAGCCTCTTCTGCCGGTGCGGCCTCAGCGGCCGGAGCTTCTTCTGCTGCCGGAGCGGCTTCTTCTGCCGGTGCCGGTACAGCTTCGCCCTCTTCTTCCTTCTTGTCCACGACGGCCTGGATGACGCGTGCGAACGAAGCGATCGGGGCATTGAATGCGTTGCAGACAGTAGCAAGAAGAATTTCGTAAGGCGGGAGGTCTGCCAGCTCATTCAGCTTATCAAGGCTGATGGCCGCGCCTTCCAGGTAACCACCCTTCAGGTTGAAGCCCTCATGCGTCTTCGCAAACTTCTTCAGGATACGGGCTGCAGCGGTGTGATCGGTTTCACTGGAAGCATAAGCCGTAGTGCCGACCAGAATGTCGGTCAGTTCCGGCATCTTGGCCTCTTCTGCCGCGCGGCGGAGAAGGTTGTTCTTTATGACCTTGTAGTCGACGCCAGCTTCGCGCAGCTCACGACGCAGGGCCGTGTCGTCCGCGACGGTGACACCACTGTATTCGACGAATACGCCGGATACGGTTTTGGTGAACTGATCCGTAAGTTCTGCAACTGCCTGTTTCTTCTGTTCCAGGATCTTTTCGCTTGCCAAAATATTCACCTCCATGCAAATATTGAAAGCCCTTCCTACGAACCGCAGGAAGGGCTTGGAAATCATTCAGAGCGGACCCGTAACGGGACCACATGTTTCACAAATCCGTCTTCCTCGGCAGGTAGGGGGAACCTGTTACGTTCTTTCGAACACCTGCTGTCTTCGGTGACAAACAGCTTCATTATGTTAACATGGGGTTTTTCCCATGTCAAGGGACTTTTTTATTTGTCCCCCGTGTACTTCGCGGCGCTGAAACGGATGCCAGGGCCCATGGTGGAAGCCACGGAGCAGGACTTGATGTACTGGCCTTTCGCCGCGGCCGGTTTGGCCTTGACGATAGCGTCCATCAGGGTGTCCAGGTTTTCGACGAGCTTGTCGGCGCCGAAGGAAGCTTTGCCGATCGGGCAGTGGATGATGTTGGTCTTGTCCAGACGATACTCGATCTTACCGGCTTTGGCTTCGGTGACGGCTTTGGCAACGTCCGGAGTGACGGTGCCGGCCTTCGGGCTGGGCATGAGTCCGCGCGGGCCAAGGATCTTACCAAGACGACCGACGACGCCCATCATGTCCGGGCTGGCAATAGCCACGTCGAAGTCCATGAAGCCTTCCTTCTGGATGCGCTCGGCCAGGTCCTCTGCACCGACGATCTCTGCGCCGGCCTCTTCGGCGGCGGTGGCTTTATCACCCTTGGCAAAGACGGCTACGCGCACGCTTTTGCCGGTGCCGTTCGGCAGGACGACGGCGCC
>Ga0181612_119179_pt1 | contig 10326 bp, 8 predicted proteins | sample HoacroProtozoa21_FD_119630 | JGI IMG/M metagenome (GOLD analysis project Ga0181612, IMG submission 119630) | Hoatzin crop microbial communities from Cojedes, Venezuel. Combined Assembly of Gp0051906, Gp0051904, Gp0051908 | reverse complement strand
TAGGATAATACTGAATCAATTAGGATTTTTAAAGGAGACCACAAATTCTATTACCAGCGTCATGAATTGTATTCGTAGCTGTTCAGTATACGTCCTAATTTTACCAGAAGGTTGGGTCATTGTCACTGAAGAGGATACACGTAATCTATCCGTTCTGTTGGGAGTACACCATACCTTTCAAAAAGTGGAATAAGTAGAACTTGTCTGAGGAGAGGTGATCCAGGACAGGGATTCCCACAGCTCCACAGCTTATTGTCTTTAGTTAGTGAAGCACCTGTCCCATTTGATCTGAACTATTGCTGATTATGAAAACTTACCAGGATTTGCTAGAAAGCCTTTTGGATAACACTAAGTACAATTTAGGGAATCCTCTTTTAAGTCAGTGAATACTTTGCACTTTGCTTCATAATTTTTGTCACTTACGATGAAAGACATCTAAATCATCTTTCAAGATGTCGGAACAGACTTAACTCTCTTAAGGGGGTGGAGCAAGGAGACAACCACAGGAATGTCCACTCCACTTAATCCTGGTTTTGAGAGCTGAGTTCTGTCAAGTTTTGGTTGCTGCTGCTAATGATACGATGGAACAGCAAAAACGGCTCTAAAAAAAAAGATCCCAATAATTAATTGTGTGCCTATGAGATTTATTAACAATGGGTATACAGTTAAGAATGGTAAAGTATTGTGGCAGTCGTTTAAATAAAGGAAATTACTGACTTCTGAGAGAGTGCTTCCAAATAAAGCAAGCTCAGCTTGGAGTAGTTCGTGAAGGACAATTCAGTGGATGCAGCAGACCCAGGATCCCACCAAATGTTCATTGTGGGATCCTGAAGAAAGAAGAACTTTTATCACCAAGGTTCTGGTTTTCTTTGCAGAGTCCTGATGACTCTTAAAGCAGGGCAAATGGTTTAATGGAAAGATGACAAAGGCCTTGCATTTTCTGAGATATTCTTAAACCTCGTTCTTCAGAAAGCAAGAAGATCACATTTCCATTCTTGAAAAGAGTCCCAAAAAGGTATTTTTCAGCGTATGAACTTAGCATTGTGAATGAGTTTTCTTTTTCTGTCTGACTGGTGTGGTAGGCGAATGCTTAGGAGTTGTCTAAGTGTAAATAAAATGCAGTAGTGCATTCAGGACCCATTTTGACATGCTGTGTCCCTGTAAAAAATTGCCCAGTATCATTGCACCTAACCTTATAGCTTTAAAAGAGACCAAACATAGTTCAGTCATTTCTCTGAATGCTCAGGATCAGATGTGGAGATGGGTAATATATGAAAAAGCATATTACTTAAAATTGTCCCAATATGGGAGACTATTTTCTAAGATACAAGAAAGAAAAGAACAGGTGGTTATTAATAACGGGAGGGTCAGCTCCTGGATGAAATATCTGGTGTTGATTTAGTTAAATTTAGTAAACAAAAAGCAGATTGATTAAGTAGGATTTCCATTTTCAAAATAAATTGAGAGAGCTAATTAGTGAAATCAAATGGACTGAGCCATTTTAGACTGAAATGTTGTAGAGGTTTGGGATTTATTTTAGGCAAACGTACTAAAGTTAATAAAAAAATGCATTCCAAGTTAGATGAGAAAAAACACTTGGAAGGAAAGTTCTGTGCCAAAGTGAATGATTAAGTATTTTTTAAGGAATCTCTGGAGTAAGTAAAGATCCTAAAAGAAGCAGAAAAACAGCTTGGTCTGCAAAGAACACTGCCTCCTGGATATCAGAAAGTGTGGGGTTATAGCGACAATTAGCAAAAGTTAAGTAGAATTAGATCATAAGAAGGGAATTTAAATTAACAAGAAAATACTGCTTGACTATGTAAAGAAGCTTTCTGGGGAAGAAGACTAAACCATTGTGCAGTGCGAATGGACAAATTATATTAAATGTAATCCAGGTATGGTCTAAACTGGGAAAGTTTTAATTTTCAGTAAAAACAAAATTTCAGGCAAAGGCCTGAAAATAGGCAAATAAAATAAAAGGGAGTATTTGGTAGATATAATAAATTATTTCATCCAGTAAAGATTAAAGTATCTGCCTTGCAGAGTAAATGCCTTTCAAGAATACTGACAAATACTGCTGCATGGAACAATTTTTTGAGTCTTTTAGTTCATCGCTGATACCCTATATTTGGAGGAGGGGAAATGTAGTACTTTGATTAAGAGGAAAAAAAAGTAGTAGCAAAGCAGCTATATAGTTTGACTATTTTCTCTGCAGGGCTGTAGAAAAGTTTTTAAGGAAGAAGTAACGGAGAAAAGAAAATCAAATGGCCTAACTTCTAGTGTGAGTTTTTTGTTAAATGGGAGATTGTGCCCAGCTAACCTGCTAGCCTTTCAAGATTACATTAAGGAAATACATTAAGTCTATCTGGACCTCAGTAAACCATCTGATGTGGTGCCACAGGACATGTTATGAAATGGAAGGGATGGGGCTTAAAGAAGTATAGTAATTCTAAGTTGAATAGAGAAATGGAGATTTTAATGAAATAATTATTTTTAGTGGAGTTCATGGTGGAACAGATCTTATCCAGTATTTTCATTTGTTGTCTTGCCACAAAGTGAGAGACTGCACTGATGAACTTTTATGAGGAAAAAAATTTAGAAGGTAGTATCCAGCGCAAGCATAAACAGAGTATTCAGGCAGGACTAGTCCTTTCTGAGGAAAGAGGACTGGAAACAGCATGAAATAGTGTGGTACACAGTATTGTACAAGCAAGAATTTTTACTGTAAACTGCATCTTTTTGTAAATCAAAATGGACAGTAAACATGTAGGAGTGTTGCTTAAGGATGGCTGTGACACTGCAAGATGGTGTGGCTTGACTGTAGACTGTATCGAGCAAGAGTTTTTTGATACAGAAGAAAACCGCTGTCAAAAAAATCGACTGGTTAAACTTTTACTATGCTGTCTACAGTTCCTCTCCCTTCTTTTCCATGTGATTTAAACAAAGACTGAAAGAACTTGATTTCAGTACGCAGAACAAAGGACACAAAGGTGCACAATGCTCTCTGTAAATGAGTTAAGGAAATACGCAGGGACACAGAAGAATTATCAAGCTAAATGACAGATTGGGCAAGAATAAATAGTGTAAAACAGGACATGAATAAATTTGCTTTGAAAAATAGATGATTCTTTCTGGCTTTTAACAGTCCTTCAGAAGTAGTTAGTATAGAGAGGAAGGTTTTCTTGTAATCCTTGGTTTCTATGAGCGTCACTGTTCTATGTATGAACAGCCCACAGGATGTAAAGCAAGATGTTTTGCAGACGTGTTGCTTAGGTAGTTTCAGGGAAGCTTTATACTTGTGCCATGACAAAAAATATCTGGTATCATAGAGTCAACTTGAAATTTTTCACAAAATAGCTGAACTTTTACATTCTTTGACTTAATGTTGGTAAAATCAAACTTGGCTATTTATATGGTATACCTGTGCTCAATAAATTGAGAAGGGCCTTGATCAAAACTTTAAGTGAAGTTAAATCTCAGATTTTCAGAACATTTAGACTTCAAATTGAACATGGAGGGCAGTTGTGTCTCTTACCAACTGTAAGAATTTGAAGATGTGAAGTTGAGACTTGTCTATGTAAGTTTTTTCATGAACTGAAGTTACCATATATGGTAAAATCAATTGCAATTCTTATTGATATTGTGTTATTTATTATCAGGGTTTTTCTTATAACAAAGGTGTTCTCTTTTGGTTTTGTATTAGGAGGATCAAATGAAAATGGAAGCACACACCACATCTCAGATTCCGATGGAACATTTATTTCTTACAGGTTGGTAATTTTTTATATTTATTTTCTAATTTTAGAGTTGGAATGTAATAAGCAGCATAATCTATTTAAAGTAAAAGAACAGGTCCATATATTTTAAGAGTATTGTGCAATCTAAATGTCAATAGTCAGTAAATTAAAGGACATGAAAGATTTAATTAAGGAATGATCTGAAAAGTTGTTTTCTGGATTATTATTTTTCTGAGAAAGCTGCTCAAAATGCTTAACTAACAAAAGTACAGGATGTTTGTAAGCCTAAATATTTTTAAGGTTGGGTTGTTGTTTTTTTTTTCTCCAAAGTATGCAATAAAGCAGAAATTCCCACCTGAACTCAAAGCAGCTAAGCTAAATGTTGTTGAAATATTTAACTCACCAGGGATCACCTTTCTGATCTTCTCCAAAGTAACTGGATCTGTGGACCATACGGAACTCTATTTGTCTGCTATTTCAGGTCAAAAACCAAAGCGAGGATTTGTTACATTTGAGATTTTCTGACAGGACAATAATATTTCAATTCTGTTGGTATTAAACAACAGTTAAAGAAACAAGATGCTGGGCAACTTTTTTGCAGCACTGTCACTGAGCTTGAGTCCTGCTTGGGTGCTTACCAGAGGGTGTCTGGTACTTGAAAGCACAGAAAGGTAATCAGCAGACCTGTAGTCTCATCTTTCAGCCAGCAAAATACTGCCTCTGCTACGAATGCTTAATCTCTGTCCTTGTGACTGGTAAATTAATAGTAAGATTTGTGCTAACCAGAATGACTGCATCTGATTTTGATGCGTAAGTATGGTGAACTAAAACAAGCTTAGCACATGATTCTTTTGGATTCGTTTCATGAACTATGATGGATGGCATCTTTTTCATTTTCTGTTTGTAGTCTGCTGGAGTCTGTACTTCAAAGAGGTGTAGGCAGGCAGACAGGAGGAGCCTGCCTGTTTGCCTTGTCCTGGTTGTGGCCGGCTGGGTGGGGAATATCGCCCCATCTTGCAGGGAGTAAGCAGTGCTGGGCTTGAGGAGCCCTCAGGTGCGGGGTGGCAGGGAGGGACGCAGCGCCCGGAGAACCCGTCGCAAGCCGGGGACCGAGAGATTGCTGAGGAGAGCAGGGAGCAAACAGCCTGGTCTTGAGGATGTTGAAAAGAAAGGCTTTTCGTAAGGACCTTGAGGGAACGGCAAAGAGTTTGTTGCGATTCAAACACCCGGAGGATGCTTCTGCACTGAGAGCAAGGTTGGAAAAAAGGATGTGCCTGCAGGGGTACGGTGGGACAGGGGAGGTCTGATTTACAAACCCTTTCAATTTTCTGTATTCTAGGAAGTCTGTTGTTACTAGACTAGACAAAGAAATCTACTTTGTGATGATATAAAACCCTTTCAGGGTAGTTAGCATATTCACTTTGAGAAAAAAGTGTTAGCAGATCCATTTCAGGGTTCTGTCTGACTCAGTTTCTTGTCATATTTGTGTTCTCTAATGCGTGCAACATACTGTCTAAGTTAAAAGAAGGGCTCAAAAATACAACCCAGAATTATCTTCATGTTTTTTTAGGTGGGAAGTGTATGTAGATACAGAGACCAGGAAGCAGTCTCTGAAAAATAGGCAAGATAGAATTTAGCCAGATGAACAAGAGGAGGGAGTTGAGAACTCACTCTGCCGTTACTCCCAGGATACTTATACCTGAAAGTCATTAACTCAGGAGCCCCAGCTGTTGTACCTGCCATGGTAAAGCTTGGAGAAGCCAACTTCAGCCAGGCTCTGGTTCCACCAGAGTGTGAGCTGTGGGACTGGGGTCTGACCCTGTCTTCCTACCCCTTCTTCGCTCATCCAGTGGCACTCATCTCTCAGTGAGCCCGTCCGGGGGGCTAAACTAGCCCAGGCTAAACTGTAGTGAATCCTCAGCCATCTTTAATGCTCCACACATAAGAGGAGGTTAAGGCTGGCCTTTGTATCTCGATATTCCTTAGTCCAAAATGCAGATAAAAAATACAAAGTTGGCTACGACTTCACTGAAGAATAATTGTATTCTGTCAGAGAGGATTACAGCCTAACTTACAAAACTGAATTAATATGTTCAAAGCGGTCCCATATACCACTGCCAGAGTGTTATTGTTATAATTAGAAGCAAGATGATAAAGCAAGATAGTACCATGTATATATATGTCTCTGTGTGTACATATATATATATATTTTAAATAAACCTCTGACTTATAACAGTCGGCAAGCTAGCACTGTTGTTAAGTAGTATTACAATGTTTAAGGTGTAAAATGAGTATTTTCTGCTCAGTGGCAAGTGAGACTGGCTGTAAATTTGCTAGTTGGGTTGAATGTTGTGTTGATAATTATAGTTCTGTGCTGCATGTTAAGTAAAAATGAGCAGCTAATACCTTAAGAAACATGAAAAGTGAGTCTTACACTGCCTGAAAGGTAACGATGGTAAATGGTTGTTATTTCTTTAAGGACTCATTAGAGATTTGGACTTATTTTGGGATGCTGTCAATGAATATTGTTTCAGTAAGTTACTAAAGTGATAAAACCAAAGATAGTCTTGTTTACCCAATGTGTTTCAGCGTACTGTGTTTAAAAAAGACTGGCTAGTGAATTTTTGCCCTCCAAGAGGCAAAGGCATCTTTGGATCGTGGTACATGTTATGCTTGCAGAAGGCTAATACATGTAAAATTCTGCTGGAAATTTTTACTGAAACAAAAGCTGCTTTGTGTTTTATCAGTAGTGATCTCTTTACAATTTATTTAGGAGAAGGGGCAACTCCAAATGTTTAAAATTATTTGAATGTGAATGTATTTTGATGTTAAAGTGCTCTTAAGAGTATATTGTTTTTACCACAACAAAAAAAACATGGAAGGAGGGATGTTACTCGATTCCAACACTTAATTTTAAAGGACAATTTTACACTATCCAGTACAACACTCGAAGTGTGTGTGTGTATGTATTAATAAGGGACGTCAGATCGTTATCCTTTGATATATTTCTAATGCTCCAGAGCTATTTGTATGGGTTTATTTTTAATATGATGGTGTCACCTTAGAGTTTGTCGCTCTTTGCTTGTGTTGATCACGGCACAGATTTAATGCTGCGTATGTTCACATAGTGAGCATTTCCCATTAGGTCATAAAGTTTGTAAGTAATGTAAGTGAAAAGCACATGTGACTGGCACATATTTCTAAATAGTTTGTGAATGCGTCCTGTCAGGTCACAGAGGATTTTCTAGTTGGTCTTCAGGCTCTGATGGAAATATTCTCTGTGTACTTGAGAAGAAGCTTTACTAATAAGAAATTATGAAAATTATTTCCCAGAACCATGTCATCAAAATTTAAAGTTCACTATTAGAAAAACTTGAACAAGGATTTAGATATACAATAACTCTCATCTTTAAAACATAAGAAGCTTGAGGAAAATATTTGAGCACCACTCAGTTATTTTACTGCTGTGCTTAAAGCCTTTTCTGAATGTGCAAATTGCTGGACTTCACCAAAACGAAAACAAAAATAGGTGTGGGTCTCTAGTTTCGGTATCTGCAATGCAGTGCCACTGGAAAGGAGAAATACTGTCTTTCTCCTGCCTTCCCAAGGGCAGCTGACCTTCTCCTCGCCAAAGAGGTGAACCCCTTGCCAGCACATATGACTACAGACTATTACATTAATCTGTTTAGCCTCAGTACCAGCTGCTTGCATGTTTTTAATTATCTTATTAGATGGTATAACAGTGACCTATGAAATAAAATGAAGGTGAGTATTTTTTAACTTTATTTTACAGGCTATTTTTCTAAATACATTTTAATGACCTAATTATGACTTTTAGGGAGAGCCATTGATGCAGACATTCAATTTGGCTGATAGAATCTAGCATCTCAAGGACACTTACTTTCTTCCAAGGTGGATTCATACATTAATACTGCTTCTAATAAATATATAGCCTAAAAAAAGCTCACTTTTCATACTTGTGTTGTTAACTTACTTTATGATTCAGACACCCATGACTACTATGCTGGATGATTTCTTAATACATCTCTGAACTTGTATATAAGTTTAATTTCTACCCCATGTATCAAGATAAAGTTCTTTCCTGTGTGGCTTAAACTCCATGACAAGTGATGATTGCTCGAAGTTGTGGGTTATGTAGACAATGTATATCCCTCCTTCTGCTGGTATTTCAAATAAGTGGAAGATCTAGTATAAGAAAGACTTTCATATTCCATTTTCTTCCCATGACTTCTTACAGATTCTGCTTACCAGATGTTTGCTTTCTTAGTGCAAAAAGGCAACGTGGTCCTGCTGGCTGAGGCGTTTCTTGTGTGCCAGCCAATAACCTCAGGACTGATACTGAATATACAGAAGAAAGACAACAAGGGGTGCAAGCTGTTCCTCCCTGTTTCTACCCCCTTCCAGAAGCATATAGTGAAACTAATTCCTGTTTGACCTATGGCTTTTCTTGGCAGATGAGCCCGAAATGGCTACATAGCCTCTGTCTTTATACGTGAAATGTAGTGCAAAGATGTAGGCAACTTGTATACCTCCACCTTGTGCAAAACTCTTGTTTTAATCTGTTAGGAAGCAACCCATTCCCATCTACACAAGGCTATTTAGTCATGTCCATACACAGGTGGTACTTCTTTTATTTTTAAGCCACCCCTGTGCAGTTATAACCTGTTTTTCCTAACTTTGTCCACTGTGTGTCCACACATAATCAAGAGCTATAAAGAACAAGCTCGTTTCTGTTGGGGTTTTCAAATATTTTGAGGTACAAAAATTTGGGAACAGAAGGTGAAGCACTGCTCTGTAAGGAGCATTCTCAGCGCTTGCATCCCTCCTCTCTTGTAGAGAGGAGTAGAGCTTGCATCTACGTTTGTTGTGTCTTACCTAGAACCATTTGCTAGACGCCATCCTGGTTGATGCCATTTATGTGCAAAGAGGCCTTTTCAGTACAAGTTAATTTTGTCTCCCTCCTTGTATTTTATGATTCTTCTGAAAGATTACGTGCTTATAATCTTTCCCTTGATGTGGTAGTCTGTGCCAGTACTCTACTTTTTTCCCTGTTTTTGAAGAAGTTAGGAATTCCATCTTGCAAATCTCCTATTTCCAGCAAGAGAAGGTGAGTCTTTGCACTCATCACAGGTTTCCTCTAATAGTTTTTTTTTTTTCTCCAAATCCAAGAAGATCACTGTCACACCTACTGAGAGCTTATATGACTCCTGATTTCCTCTGAATTCTTTCAAAACTACTTTCCTTTCTTTTCCTTTTTAAGGACCGTTCCAGCTCCATCTTGTCAAACTTCTTGCATTGACTTCTTTCTGCAGCTGATCCACTCTGCACTCGTTGCTTGGTGTCCCAAGGAATTCGTGAAGGATGTCGTAAGACAAGGAAGAATAAGTTGTGTTTGAGGAACTGAAACCCCATATGCAGTATACTTTTTCTAAGATCTAAGCGTTTCAACAGATATAAATTGCGGAATTTTTTTGTATTTTTTACTGTGAAAATTATGGTACTTCTTAAAGAGGTAGAAACAGCAATGTAGGCTTGCTTTCTGTTTGTATGCAGTGTGGTCCCTTAGAAAACAGGGGAAAGTAAATTTAACAAATTTACTTAAAGCCTGAGATGCTCTGAACAGAGATACAGAAAGGAAGAATTGAGTACTAGCATCTTTTATTGTCAGAATGCTTCCTGATGGATTGGTAGAAAAAAGGAAAGAGTTAGTACACGAAGAGAGGCCATGGAAGGGAGAATGGTACTTTAGAAAGTGAAAATTTTGGTTTACTCTTGATTCTGTTGTATGTGAAAATTAGCATATATATCACTGACACCATACTCAGCTGATGTTGTATTTTCCCTTACTACTGTTTTAAGTGTTTTTTGTTTCCTGGATTTTTCCACTCTCAATAATCTTTGAACAATCATGGCAGTTGAGAGAGGTGGCTGACGACCGGAGGGAAGCAAAAGTCACTCTTATGTTCAAGAAAGTTGGGGAGGACCCAGGGAACTACAGGCCGGTCAGCCTCACCTTGATCCCTGGGAAGGTTATGAAGCAGCTCATCCTGGGAACTGTTTCCAGCCACATGAAGAACAAGAAGGTTCACCAGGAGCAGTCCGCATGGCCTCACCAAGGGGAAGTCACACTTGACAAACTTGGTAACCTTCTACGATGAAATGACTGGCCTGGTAGATGAGGGGAGAGCAGTGGATGTTTATCAGCCTAGGCTTCAGGAAGGCCTTTGACACCGTCTGCCATAAGATCCTCATAGACAAGCTGTTGATGTATGGGCTGGATAAACAGACCATGAGGTAGGTTGAAAAATGGCTCAGAGGGTTGTGATCAGCAGCATGAAGTCTAGACAGCTGGTAACTAGTGGTGTACTCCAGGTGTCAATACTAGGTCCAGTTGTGTTTAGCATCTTCATTAATGGTTTTGACGATGGGGCTGAGTGTACCTTCAGCAAGTTTGCAGCTAACACAGAACTGAGAGGTGGCTGATGAACTGAATGATTGTGCTTCCATCCAGAGAGACCTTGACAGGCTGGAGAAATGGGCTGACAGGAACCTCATGAAGTTCAACGAG
>Ga0181612_172107_pt1 | contig 10327 bp, 8 predicted proteins | sample HoacroProtozoa21_FD_119630 | JGI IMG/M metagenome (GOLD analysis project Ga0181612, IMG submission 119630) | Hoatzin crop microbial communities from Cojedes, Venezuel. Combined Assembly of Gp0051906, Gp0051904, Gp0051908 | reverse complement strand
TGGGACTCCCACTGTAACGCCTCAAAGATCCCGCTTCTAAACGGCCCACTAGCACAACGTCAGCCAGCGCCCAACCTGAGAGCACGTGCTCGCCCAAGCCTTTATTGGAGATCATTCTTCTCTACCCATCTATTAATAAGCAGGTGATGTCAGCCTGTTTCTCCTTTCTTCCTCCAGGCAAAATCTAGCCACAATGAGCAAATAATAGGTGAGATTTGGAGAGGGGATGCTGATGGTGTTGGAATGCAGGGTGACCCCAGGAACAGGCACTGCCACTGAGTCAGAAGATGGCATCAACACCCCTGCTCTGCTGACAGGTTTGCTAGCTGCAAAAACATGGGCTTAGGCCTGTGCTCCTATTGTGTTGCAGTTGGCAGTGCTGGCATTCACTGGCAAGCGGGGCTGCTGTTAGTTAATCTGATCAAACGTTGTTTAATGGGATGGATAACAGCAATGTAAATTCTAAAGGGGTGATGCCATGCTCTGGTCTGGAAATGAAAGCGGGCTCAGGTCACAGCAGGGAGTCACCCTCTCGCTGCACTGCTTATCTGGGTGCCTGTCCTGCTTGGGGCAGGGCAGGACTGCAGATGCTGTGGGCGTCCCTTCTGGAGCAGAAGCAGCTTCTTGGCTGGCTGGGAATGAAGTGTAAAACTGGGGGTTGCCTTCCCTGTCCTCCTGCCATTGCTCCTCTCCAGCTTTGCCTTTCTCTCAGACTTCAAGGGGGCTGTTCAAAGCATTGGGAGTAGGTGCAACAAAATGGTCTAAGGAGAAGAGGAAGATACTTGTGTGTCTTCCATGCAGTGGCCCATCAGAGAATTTGTAGGACCAAGTACGGTTCTGTTGGGCATACTTTTTCCACGTGCCTGTGAGATCAGAAGGATGGCGGCCAGGTGAGGAGCCCTCTTCCATGGGGCCTCCAGATCCCTTTGCGGCAGGGTCTGCAACATGCAGCGTAGCCCTCTCCTCCACTCCCCACTAACACAGGTTTTTACCTAGTCCTTGTCTCCTGAATCACAAATATTGCACTTTTCTTGCAGTGTAGTGATAGGAAGTGAATGTATTTCTGGTGAGCAGAGGCAGTGGCGTATCCTTGAAGATCTAGGGTTGGGTGCATCTCCTCTTGAAACTACGGCAGGGGCACGTCTACCTGAGATATGTGGAGAATCCTTTTGCCTGATCTTGGTCACAAATCTGTGTGGTGGACCCCAGGTCCTTGTGACCTTACTTCACTGTCTCCACTGGGTGTGTGGAATTAATGGTGGCCCTGTCAGTGCTGCATGTCACTGTGTACCTTGGGATGGAGGGTAATCTCAGCAGGTGCAGGCTGACAAACTGCAAAGTGCTCTGGCAGTCATATGCAACAGTTCACTACAAAAAAGCTTCTAGTGAGTATTCTGGTGAAAACAGGCTTTGGGTTAGATTTTTCCCTGTCTTTGTCTGTAGTGCAAAACTCACAGCCTCAGATGATGATGAGTACAAAACAGAGATAAGTATGATGCTAATTGCTTTTGCGACACAAGGTGGGAGAAGGGTAGAAAGTCAAGAACCGGAGATTATTGGACTATTAAGATTTTCCTGGGTTATTCATTCTTCCACTACTGACCAATACGCTGCTTTATAATTGCATGAGCTAAAGACGAAGTTTTACTCTGCCCCGTCTAACAATCTCCCACAAATCCCAGGTCTGGGTAGCTGGAATCTGCTGTATTCTGCTTATTCCTAAGAATCCAATAGCTCTAATAACTGGCATAAGTCAGAATACCTCTGAGAAGGATGCCACTTTTCTAGAAGGCTGAGCAGGTATTACAATGCCCTTCTCCTTTGCCCTCTATCTATTGTGCTTTGGCAGTTGCAGAAGAAGTTGTTTCAGTACCATTGTTCATTTCACATCGTGCATTGCAATAGTGTAACACCACTCTGTTTAGATTCACAGCAGGTCCATGGGGAACCACTTGAATCCCAAAGTCTGAAAATCATCCCTTGAAAACACATGCACCAATACTGATTTTTATATAACCCTCTTTTACACACAGGCTACAGCTAGGGCTACTACACTTTCAAAAGAAGTGCTCTCTCCCTCGAAAAAAAACCAAACAAACCAGTCCTTCCAGACAGTTATTTCCAGGCCATGTAGCAGGAGGGAATGATGTGAAATAATATTTCAGTAGCAGCCCTGAGTAGAAGTGTTGCATAACCAGGCACTGTCCTGTGTCAAATCTCAATGGATGTCACTAAAAAGACAGGACATTTTCACTCCCAGCTAATGCAGGTGATGCGGATTTTGTGCTGGCTGCTCATGCAGTCCATTTCGTTGTGGCATGACTATTTATTGCAGGTGGCTGTACACACACCCGTATGCCCGTAATTACCTTGTTTGTAGTTATAAGCCAACGACTAGAACAGCTCACTTCAGGTGAGGATACATAGATTTAGCTGGACTCTGCCACTGAATTCATATGTGAACCCAGACAATCTATTGATTTTCATGCGGCTTGTGATCCTGCTTTTAATTTAGAAATTGTGACACCAGTCTTTATATATCTTTTGGTCATCTTTGCTAACTTTTGTGGTAGGAGATCAATCCAAATACTGTTGCTACGGTAAGGAGAGTTTCTGTTACAGGGGCTTAGGAGTTCAAGGGAAGAGAACTAGTTTCAGTTACATGATTGAGTCTGATAATTATGGTCAAGCCTTGGCAGCCTCCAGTTTAGCAACTGTAGAATCTCTAGAAAGGTTCTCGTTGCCAGGTTTCCAGTGGGCTTTGTTTGATATCATCACTGTGAACACCAAACAAAAGCAAGACAACAACTTTATGTTCCAATATCTATGTTTCCAGAATGATTTAAAAGAATCTGAGGAAGGGTCAAAATTCACATCTGCACCCGTATTTTAGTTTCTTCTCTGTTTGCTCTTCGGTGATGGTTCAAGTGATGATGTTTAGGCAACTGCAAAGTGAGTTGACCCAGATCTGTATTGGAAGTCTGAATTTGGATCTCTGAAAGCCAACGGTGTATGATTGATACTTAGGTTCAGTGGACCCCTCAGTAATTAACCTAAAGTGTGCTAAATAGCTAGGCCAAGTAGGGCAGAGACACCTAGCATCAACAGCATTTCACTGTTCTTCATTTTTTGTTGAACTGCTCATAACGTCTTACCAGATGCCTGGTGTAATAAAAACAAAATGTCCCTGTTCTGAGGAACTTTAAGAACACTGGGAAAGGATAGAACGAGATACGTACGTATTTTTGAATACAGATCAACTAGGTTCCCTGGGGAAGTCTGGCAAAGTAAGGTTTCTAGGGAGGTTTGAAAATGGGAAGCATCCCTGTGCTGTGGTTGAGCTCAGAGTTGAGGAACAAGGCACGGTCACATGAAAAACTGCATAGGGTCTCTTGGTGAAGAGGCCAACAAATACAAATGTGAGAACTTTGTGTTTCGAGAGCAAAGACTTACTAAGAATATAATATTATCTTGAGCTGTAGCCTCAAAATTGGTGTCTGTGATGCTGCATCCTGAGACAAACCCATTCCTGTTTGCTTGTGAGATTGCTTTTCTGTTGCACAGGCTAATGCATGTGTTATAGATGAAGATACTGCTTCAGTAAGGTGTGCTGAAAAATACTACCTTGGATGACTTGTGAAATGAACAGTTATGTGGAAAGTGGACGCTGCTGCTTTTATCTTGTGCACATGGAGTTGAACAGAAAGGGCTTCCTCAGTCAGCAGCAAGTTAGCTTTCATCTCCCTCCCCCAGCTGACACCTTCCATCACTGAGCTGCTCTCCTCTTTGATCTGCTTTTTTGTTTTCAAACAGCTTATTCTTTCATCAAGAAAGATCAGCTTCTCCTGTGGGCAGAACATCAGTAAACACACTAGAGAAAAATGGAAGAGATAATAATATGAATTTATCTTCTGAAGAAGTTCCTGTTCCAGAAAACTAAGCAACATCTCTTTCTCCCCAGTGACATTTCTCTAATAACCATTTCATAGTAACAAGGCTATGAACAAAGGAATCTTAATAGCTTTAGGGTGTTGCACTATTCAGTCACTGTTCAAGGTGGAAGGATTTAGACTATAAGGATCCCAGCTACTCCTGGCATTTTCAGCAGGAGCAACAATAGTTAAATGACATATTTTAATATGTTTGTGCCTTGAATTTCACTATGGTACAGTTAATTTGTCTGTTAAGAAATGATATAAAGCAGCTTGAAGTCTGTGCCATTCTTTCAATTAAGTTTAAAAAGCCTTCTTCCAAGCCTTTAAGTCAAGGTCAATATTGGAGTTATTCCCTTAATCTATTCTCTAGTGAGACAGGTTAATAACAGGGCATTACATCCCCTTTCCAGACGGGAGGACCAAGGAAGTTGCAGTCCTGTTTGATGATGGTCAGTTTGATCAGCCATAGCTTTGGGAGCAGAGCTTCTTCCACGGGCCTGCACCGTCTCTTCCAACCGATAGTGCGGTGGCTGAATCCTGAAGGGTCCTTATAAAGCTGCAGGCTCCACCAAATCGTAAATGAGATCACACTTAAAACATTGATGTTGTAAAATATACATGGCATAGTAAGACATAATGTTTAGGTAACTCTACTAGGAATTACATAAGAATTTGTTATGCAATATTTAAAAGCTGTGAGATTTTGCCTAGTTTGCTGCCATTGCTGCTGGAGAGTCCCTTCTCCAGAGCGCTTCCCTGGACCACGTCCTACTTCTTGTGGCTATTTTCGTAGCAAAGCTATGCAGACATCTCACTGTGAAGCTTATCTTTGGTCACCAGTGGGTATGTCATGAACACCTCACTTATACTGTGGGCTCCCTTGCTTCATGAGTAGCCTTGTTAAAGTCACGTAGATGCTTGGAAAGTTGGTTATCCTGTGGAGAGGAGCCAAGATTTAATTTCTGGGTCAAAATTTATCACTCCTGCTTACAGACAGTATCCTTCCTTTTAGCTTTTATTTATCAGTCTTTTAGTAAATGTATTGTAGTGGAAGGAATTATCGTGACAGCTCTGGATATAAGTGTCCTTGACATATAACTATTATCATTTCTTCTCCTTATCATGTGGCGAAATGCAGCTGGTTAATTTATGATTCATGCTGTGTAAAGAACTTGCCCATATTCTGTAGAAATGTTTGTGATTTTCCTCTCAGCTTTAGATGTCTGTGAGTTGGCCAGTGTGCCCTTAAACAGTGGTCTCCAAGGGCATGTCCTGACTGGGGACAGCTGGGGTTTATTCCCCCTTATTCCCCTGCTGTATTCCTTCCTTCACTATCACATGTGTGATGGGAGCTGTGAAGACAGCCAGGAAACCAGCCCATGTTTCCTGCCTGTTCTCTCATTTGGTAAATGCAGAGACTGGGGTGGGGAGTTTTACTTGTAATATGTCCTGACAGGGGGTAAGGCTTAACAGGCTTTTTTTAGTCTCCAAAAATGACGATCCTCTGATTATTCCCATGTTTACTCTATCTATTAAAGGATGACGCTTCTGTGTACAATTCCAGCAAATCCAAGTCTTTCTTTGCAGGGAACACTGTGTTAATGTCTTTCTGCATGAGCCCCAAATGCTTTGTTTTCATTATTTAGGCTCCTACTGACTACAGGGAAGATCAATAGCTGCTTGCTAGTGGCTGTCGTTGTTATCACTTTGTAGCAGGTGATATAGTAGTAGCCTGCGCTGAGTTTGTTCTCCCTCTACTTTGAACACGTAATTTATCCATAAAACAGTTGCTCCGTGTTCAGTTTGTCATCTTTGCCCTTGAAAATAGAAGCTGATTTCTGAATACACCGCAGTGTGCAATATACTCCCTGTTCACTGCAGCAAAAGCTGATGAGTAACTGTGGGGTTGGAAGAGGAGGAAGATGTGGCTTCCAGTAAATAAGAGCCACTGGAGGCAGGAGCAGAGCTGGGTCCATGGGTAGTGAAGAATGCCAGATACATGAACTAGATGGGTTGTCACTGAGTTTTCCTCTTTGCCTCTGCTGATTAAATCCCCTAGTTGGACATCATGGGTGTGAGAAGCTGTACTCCATTTCATACTAAGGTTTTCAGACTGTAGCGCTCTTCCTAGGCAATCTATGTTTCATTTCACTTGCTGCACAGCTATACTGGAGGTCTAATGTCAGAGGCAATCATTGACCAGCCAGGTTTCAAAAATCACACTATCATTTATTGCAATATGTTGAACATCTTCCTTTGGAAAATATATCTCATTTAAGGTGTCTTACATCAAGCCTTCAGAATTCCTGGTTCCTTTGGAAATTCTGGCTTTAGTGATGTGAGTAGTGCACTGCCCCCCTCCCCCCGTACAGAAATGGGACTCTGTTGTCTTACTCGGTGCAGCTTGTATCCATCTGGCACTGCAGCCATCTAAACCCAATTAAAGAAGGCATAAAAAGGAAAAAGCAGAGCAAGCTGATTTTCTGAAATTGTACTATCTTTTGTTATCAGTCTGTGATCAATGCTGGGGTAATTGGTGACAACAGCTGAGGAAATGCTGGTTATTGCAGGAGGTGAATGTCCCTATCTGTCATCTGAGTCCAACTTGCTTATCTTCAAATCGGAGCACGGGGTCATTAAAGCAACATAATATTATTGCATTGATGGAACAGGCAGTCTGCTAAGTTCTTGGATACCAGATGGTAAATGCAGCTTGAGTTGGCAAATTGTTGCTCTTCCTCCTGCCGTGCAAAGGCTTTCTATCTACAAGCATAATAAAAACAGAACAGAAAACCAAGGAGAAATTTCTTTAATCAAGCATGAGAGATTTGAAAGAAAATAACAACATGAAAAAACTTACACAAAAGAATAGATTCTGCTCCAGTACTTTCTGATTTATTCCTCTTACATGAGAGCTCTGAGGGCAGAAGCCTGCTGGTTTTGCTTTACAGAGAATCCTAATGACCTCAATAGAAATTTATTAATAAAATAAGGTACCACTGAACGTAATTCTGTCCAGCTTTATCATAGTGGAGTCTTTTACAAATACTTCTGAAATTCTGAAGTATTCCTGGAATAATGGGAAAGAATGAGAGTTTTAAAAAAGGTAAAATTAGTAAACAATAACTGATGATAGGACCAGTCATGCTGATGATTGGTCTATAAAAGTGAAACCTTTAAAATTTTGGAGTTGCCTTCAGATACAAGCTTTGTCACTCCAAACTAGACAACGTGAGTCCTTGGCAGTATGCTTTAGAAGGCAGTCCTGTCCTAGTGGGCGATTCATCAGAGGGAAAGATAAATCTTTCCATCTCTAATATCCAAAATTTAGGAGTCCTTCTGGGGCCTCACAAAAATAAAGAAATTATAATGCCTCTCCAAAGCACGTAATGTGCCTTGAAATGCAATCGTAAAAACCTCTGCAAATCTAAGTCCCAAAGGCAATCAACATATTTTCGTGGAAATCATGAGAGACTTGAGTTGCCTAGTCTTCACTATACAAACAAATAAACGCCACTTGTCCTGTATTTTTCATCATGGGATATAAATGTGTTTGGTTTTATATGTTCTCAAAGACGAAGGCGCCAATTTCTATGAGTCCAGCATTTCTTTTTGGTGGTGTCACGCTCATGGCCGCATCCTGTAATATATTTAGATACTGTGGGGAGTGCTTTGTTTCATGAACAACACCAGAGCAGTCTCTTGACTTGCTCACATTCATATCTAAATGCATAATCTAATTTGGTGAACACCCTGTACCCTGCTCTCAGACCTGTTGCTTTGTGACTGAGACCACAATAATGGTTGTACGGGGTCAGGCCAGAAGCCCACCTACCTCCATGTCTCTCCTCTGGCAATGGTGCCAAAACAGATGCCTGGGGAAGAGTAAAGAAAAGGGCATGCGTCTAATGATGCTTCTCCTACTCTTCAATGATTTGCAGGTTGGTGATTTCCTGAGCCAGAAAACGTACCATTGACTTTGGAAAGTGGGCCATTTGCCCCAGACAAGTGGTTTGTGATGTGATTGTCCCATTCATTGAGCTGGCACCATTTAGAGAGCATTTGATCAACCCAGATTCTTGCCTCGAACTAGAGTGCTCATTTGAGTCCTGATTATTTATCGTTGTGAGTTTTCCTGTTTGTGGACTTCTCATTTAATGATGAGTGCTGCAGATGGCTTATAAATTGAGACATATTTTAAACAAAGTATGAAGCTGGTTGTGTAACCTCAGCTGCCTTGGGATTTGTATTGGGGAAAAAAAAGAAAGAATTTCCCTGCAAGTACTCAACAGACAATCACTGCTCAGTGAATGAAGGCATGGATGTCATTTTACATCAGCTATACATTCCTCGTGGCCAGAGGCGGAATTTAAGAAGCCATTGGATATGGCTGATAGAGGGAGGTAATAAAACAGCACAGAAGGAACAAAGAAATGCAAACTTAAACAGATAACAGCATCATTCTAAAATAAGCTCTTCCTAAGGTCTGTGTTTTTAGGGAGAAGAAATTGCTTATCTTCTGCATTATATTTTCTGCTGCAAAGACAGGAAAAAAAAAAGATAGCAGTGTGCTTGTAGTTTAACACTCAAAAATCAAGGGAAAGTTTACACTGTGAGATTCTCAGAAAGTGATTTACTTGTGCATTGCCCCTGCTGTGTAGCTATTTTTGTGGCAGAGGAGACTTTGATGGGCAGAGGAAACATTTTTAAGAGCTGCTGTGCAGCTCCTGACCTCCTTTGTAAAGATCCCTGATTTGCTCCTCTGACTGCTGATTCCTTCCTGATGCTCAGTAGCAACATCTGTGATAAGACTTTTTACTATCCACAAATGAGTCGAGGATTTCCATCATTCTGACAAACGATGACCTGACTTCGTGTCATGACCTCATCAGATTGTGGCTGTATTGCATGGTGTGGGGTAATGGGAGCAATACCAGCAAGGTCAAGGAATTGCAGTCTGATGGAAAATGATGCAGACCTTCTTCTCAGTGACCCAGCAGCTCCTGCAGTTGCATTTCACTTGCTGACCTGGCTTTCCATCAGCTGTCGTGTTGTAATCCTGTAGCTGGCTTGTGCCTAAGCTGAGTACCAGATGGCTGGGAGGAGGGCGGTTCTCAGAGCTGCTCCCCTGGTGTCGCAGTTCAGATATGTTCTCAACTGGGAATGTTTTCTTCTAAGATTTTTTCAAGAGGTGGACTGTGATTCTGGGCAAACTCCCTGTGAACCATCGTGCATCTTTTCCTGTCTGGGCAGGGCTAATTCATTTTACATTTGCTTTTTATAAAAAAACCCCTAGAATAATGTGTACTTTCAAAAAAATCCTCAAAGGCTTTCAAGAAGACAATTTGTCACTTACAGCGAGAGAGTCAGGATTACTTAGCAGTATGTGTTTAGTGCCATTTGAGAAGCTGTAGGATACCACCTGATCTCTAGCTGTCTCTCCAGAGGGGTGAAGAACTCTCATGGATCCTGTGCTGTCTTTGCTAGATCTGTGTGGAATTCTCAGATGCTCCCGTACAGCCCAATGCAGCTGAATCAGGGCAAGTGAAAATAGCCTTCAGCTACATCCGCTGTCCCGAGGTGGGACACGTACGTGCCCATGCTTTACACATGGTGGAAGGTGGCCAGATCCAGCAGCGGTGAGTGCAGTGCGAGGACCAGCACAGCGGGGAAGCACAAAGCTTCCCCTGCCCAGTTCTGTGGCCCAGTTGCAATAAGCCTGCAGAAACCTGGCAGAGGGCAGCCAGCAGGCCAGACCTAAATATGACACCAGTGAAAGCTTTACCTAAATAAGAACTGAACTAAAAAAGAAGTGTAAAGTCATTACGGCTTAGATCACTACAGCCTTATTCTTGGATATCCTCTGGCTGCCTTTTGCTGTTTTGGCAGCACAAAGCTGCTGCAGCCGAGCACAAACAGCTGTACTAGGTTGCAAATGCTTTTATGTTTCTGGAAGATGCGGAGTGCTGGTGAAGCAGGCTCGTTCAGTGCTGTGTATTGATTTTCACCAACGCAAAGTGGGTGTAAAACACTACCTCATCGATCCTCTCCTCTTTCTTGATGTGCAGAGGGGTAACACTCCGGGGAGGCTGGGCGTTGAACAGGGCTGCTTTAATGAAGCTGCTAACAAAGAGAGTAAGTTGGCTCTCGCCAGGCCTTTAGACTGGCCCTCACTTTCTCTTTCACAAGGCGTGTGCCGGGGGGAATGGTGGAACCCCATATCCAAGGTGGCTTCTGACTGAGAATAGAATTTATGAAAACATTTCTAACTGGATAACAAAACCCAGCCCCCTAAAAACCAAACAAAAAAAACTGTCTGAGCTGAAAGAAGCATTACAACAAGAGATGATCTTATTATATGTAGAGAAACTAATAACATTGGTACACGAATT
>Ga0181612_154587_pt1 | contig 10327 bp, 7 predicted proteins | sample HoacroProtozoa21_FD_119630 | JGI IMG/M metagenome (GOLD analysis project Ga0181612, IMG submission 119630) | Hoatzin crop microbial communities from Cojedes, Venezuel. Combined Assembly of Gp0051906, Gp0051904, Gp0051908 | reverse complement strand
TGGAGTTCGCAGTCCTGAGGGTTGTGGGAAAGGCAAGGGGCATAGTTAGGCCCCTAAATTTTAGGAAAGTCAAATTCCAGCTCTTCAAGGATTTAGTCAGTAGGACCTCCTGGGAAACAGTCCTCAGGGACGGGGGGGCAACTCCTCTTTGGCTCAAAAGTACCCAGTGATTTGGAAAATGCTAGTATAGCTATCATTTATTACTTGAAAATCTGTGATTATTGTACCATACGAAGTATCTTTTATTTCAGCGCACTATGAAGAAATACATGTACTTACTCCAGACTATACGGAGTTTGAAACTTGACTTGCGACTTAAAGAACTTTCCTTCCTCTGAAAAAAAAATGCCACTAAAATATTCGGTCTTCGCTAAAGAGCATGGCATTTTTAACTGTTTGAACCATTTACAAGAAAATTGAGTAATGTGAGACATGTTTTAATTGTCTTGAAGATTTCTCTGTGCCACTTACAAATTTTAGTTAAAATGACTTCCCCAAAAGAAATACCAGAGAACTGACAATTCTGTGACAGCGCAATTATGTAGGTTGACCTGGCAAAAAAAAAAAAAAACAAGAAAAATGGTGGCGAAATGCTTTCCTTGTTTCTGTACTTAAGGGTTCAATATATATTGAAACTTTTTGTTAGTGACTTTTGCATAAAAAGCAGTTTGACTGGCCAGAGTACTATTTTAGTATTTGTACTGCGTCAGCACTTCAGATTATGCACTGTAAAGGCTTGTGAACCTCCCAAAACACTGGCTTAAACTGTCGCATAAAAGATTTGCTTAGAAACAAATCCTTACTCTGTTTATAGCATTGAAAGAATAATTCTATATATTTGCATTAGGAGATGCAAAAAACCCAGTCACTCCTTTGTGCCTCTAGTAATGGGTTTATATCCTTTGACTTTATATGAGCAGTTGTTTTGTGGTGATTTTTTTTGTTTGGTGGTTCTTACTGGAAGTTTTGGTAAGAGAAAGTTGAAATGGTCAGCTAAGTGCTTCTCCAGCCAGACTGGTTAATACTTACTGAGATTCTCTCTTATGTGTGATAAGCAGTCATTTTTAGTGAATTCATTAGAAACATACATTCTTGATTTTTAACCTCATTCACTAGTGAGGATTCTAGAAAAATGTTACACAATGCCACACTTATATTCCAGTTTTCACTGCAGTGTTTACTAACATTTTAAATTTGCAGGAGACAGCAATAATCAGCTAACAAAACTGAGTGATGAAGACCTCATTTTTGAAATTTCTTTCATTGTCTCATTAGTAACACTTTAAAGTGAGACTACAATACTTGTAACATTTCCACTCTTCAGAGTTCATGGGTGCTTGTTTACCTAGGGTGCTTTTTCAAATGAAAATACAGTTCCAGATTCACTTTTTCTCTTGCAGTAAATCTGGTTGGAAAGGTGTTTAACTTTCACCCAATACAGTCAGTCTGCAAAAAACTGGTTTCTGTTCAGTTTCCTGTTTGTGATGTATGTCTGGCCCTGTGTACACTGGGATAACTTTTCATTTTGAGGCACGGCCACCAACAGTGCAGAAAAGGATACTGGCTTCTTGTAGCAGGGCTGAGGGATGGATTTTGAAATCTCCCCCTACCGTCAAATCCCTTCCTGCTGCTCCCCCCCCTCCCCCCAGTCAGATTTTATTTTAAAAACCATTTTGACACACCATTCTGCTGGGAAGGATTCCAAGAAAGAACACTTAGCAGTTTCTTTGGCCTCCTTTAAAATCTTCTTGCACTGTATAGCTCAGAAGAGATAGGGAAATCTCAGTCTGTTTGCCAGCGTGCATCTCAAAAATCCTGTAAGTTAATGTGTGTAGAGAGGGATTTTCATGAAGAGATAAATGTAATTAGCTCTTGTTGTCTCCGCCGTAACTTAAAGGTGTTTAAAAGCCTCACAGTGATCTTCTGTTTGAAGTCTAGGGGCAATACCCGTATTCCCTTACTCTGGAGAAACCCTACCCCTGTGAGAGAAGCTTTTGCTTTAAAATTCTTTTGGAGTTTACGAAAAAAATGTCTTGGTTATCCATTATACAGATAAACAAGGGATATGTAAAACAGGGTGATGTTGTTAATTTAAAACTGTGTAAATCTCCACATTGAATTGCAGTATTTTTGAAACATACAAGTAATACTTTACTATACCCACTTGTTCCACTACCGTTTTAGCCATACAGGCTACCCCCCTCCCCGCCCCCAGAAACTGAATGAGGTTCTTTTACTTCTGTGTTGTATTGTGTCCCGGTTTTAATGGCAGTCATATGAGCCTTTTAGCAGCGTTAATCACTATTTCTGACTAAACATTTGGATTCTTACTTAAAAGAGAAGAGATTCTATTTACCAGGTGCAGAATGCAGCACTGGTTAAAGTATTTTTCAAATCAGATAGACAGAGCAAGCATACAGGGTTGTAGGTGGGGGGAAAAAAAGTAATCTTGGGTCTTAATTTAAAGGTTCTTAGATATTATGGTTTAATTGCAGCAGCCTTGTTCCTTAGTGGATGGAATACTGTAAAATAAACAAACGAAAAACTAACACACACATCCACCCCCCCCCAAAAAAAAAAGAGAAACCAAAAAAACCAAAAACCCCCAACCCTCCCATGATTGCCAGGTTTATTTAGGTTCTGCATAGCATAGCTAAAAATTTACTGAAGAGCCCTTTCTGGCAGGGAATAAAAACAAAAAGAAAAAAAAATCCATGTAATGCAAATGCTTTACTATAATATTTCTTTGAATTTACTCCCAGAGAAATACAAGTTTTATTTAGACATGATTTCTACAACTGTAAGGCAAACATGACCACCAAAAATACTTCAAACTGTGATTCTTATATAGTCGAAATAATACAAGGGTGCTGTGTATTGTTTATATCAGTAAAGTACAAAATAATTATTAATATGCAAATAAATATACAGTCTACAATATATAAAAATACAAATATATCGACAAAGTATATATAGTTACAAAACTACAATAAAAATTAAATATACAAAAATAGCAGGTTATAACATCTACAATACCTGTTCAACAGTCTGTGAAGCTACTAAATCAGAGAAATATTCAAATACAAAATCTAAAAAGAACAAGTGCACAAACCAAATATTGACAGGCACTGGGATGATGTCTTCTGTCTGTGTTCAACTTTTGATCCTGTCTAATCTTGCAGCATAAGTTAGATAAAAATTAGTACCTTGAGGACAGAGATTCTTTGGAGGAGCCATTTGTTTTGCAGGAGGAGGAAATGGATTAATTGGTGGTGCTTTATCTTCTGAGTCACAATTAAAACATGTCCCAAATGGTGAAGGATTGCTGTCTCTTACCATAGGTTACTTGGTATGAGCTGCCTCACATCGCATCTTGCAGCAAGTGTAAACAGACCAAAATCATACACTAGGGACAGAACAGCTAGGTGACTGCTTCCAAAGCTTGAGCATTTAGGGTTATTTAAAATTATTACTTTTACAAGGTTTTTTGTTATGTATAGTCCATAAGCTTTTCTTCCCATTGTGACTTGTCTATTTATATCTGCCACATACATAAAGAACTTGATAAGTGGGAAGAAAGAAACTCATTCTGTGCAGAAAATGTAAAGCATGCAGGCACCTTCTGAATTCTGTTTGAAGCTAGAGTTATAAGACTTGAACTTCAGAGGAGTGGAAATATCATCACAACAAAAGTAATTTTTTAAGTGATTGGTATGGGAAAAAAGTTTCTTCAAATTACTGTACCTTTATTTCAGTCTTGAGTAGTTTTTATGACGATGTATATTTTCTTTCAGAAAACTGAGATGTGGGAGAGCGAGAAGACTGAAGAAGACATGGAAGAGTATATCTGGGAAAACAGCTGCTCTCAGAAAAATGCCTTGGATACACTACTTCGAATAAAAGCTTCAGAGAATGTCAGTAACGTAACTGAGGAAGAGCTTCTTGCATCCGAAGTGGATAAGAATTACAGGAACTCTGTAATTGCACTTAAAAATGAAGGTGAAACAGAAAATAACATGGCTCAGTATAAAGAATGCGTGAAGAAACTATTGAATATACAAGCATTACCGTGAGAGCAGACTCTGCAGGTACATCTGATTATTACAGAAACATTAAACTACTATGTTAATATTTCTGTATGATATGGACATATAATTATTCAGAACCTTAACCAAAAATATGGAACTTGATGATGAGTTAATTTCATTAGTAATCAGATTTTTCTTTACTGCTGGATTTTCTTGTAAACATAATTTTCCTGTCCGTGAATCTTGTTCTTTGAATAAAGTACATTTTGAGTCATATTGGTGACTTGAACATTCTATTCTGTGCTTCCTTAGCTTGGGAAATCCTGGTTCAGTTCTCTGCTTAACCACATTCTGACTTCTCACACAACTTCTTGTGACACATAACTTAGAGCAACAGTGTCAAAACCAATGAAATGAATAGGCTTCAGTTTGCAAGAAGAGTCTGAAAGTTGAGAGCTCTAAACTTTCTAAATGCTTTTCAAATGTCACTCAGTTTTCTTTGTTTTTTTACTAGATTTTTTTTACTCTATCTGTCCTCCCTGTCTGTAAAATAAAGATAATGTTGCCTAAGTAGTTTAACTTTTGGAGAGGTGTTGAAGCACACTGAGCAGTGTGAGGTTCTCAGTTGTCATCATGAGGGCTAACAAATACCCTAAGTAAAAATACGTGTCTCTAAAATGATGAAATAAAATAAGGTAGAAAATGGGGTGGTAGGGGGAAGGTGAACTAGCAGTTATTTACAGGATACCAAAGTACATGGGAAAGGAAGAACGATGAAAGTTGCTGAAAGTGAGAGCTGATGAGTAGTGAGGCAAGTATACAGCTTAAATAGGAATGGACCGAGTCTTGGTACCCTGAGGCCTGATGAGTTGTCCCTTGAAGGTACCCAGGCTCTTCAAGGAAAAAAGCGTTTGTAGCACCCAGCTCACTGCTGTGAAGCACAGAGAAAGAAATGATGTGGATGTTTGTCTTATGTTCGATGATTTGTATTTGAAAGGAATTGATTTGAAACTGGAATCACAGGCAACTTCTATTGCCTTCTCATGGTTAAGAAAAAAAAAAAACACACCTTTAAAATATCAGCTTGAAAGGACATAAATAACTGTATTCTTGCTTTTAGTATACCTTCTTGGCTTACTAAGATTTCAGCTTAGAGAGAAAGCCTTCATTTTCTGGAAGGGGCAGAGGGAGTTTTTATTCATCAGACTTAAGGATTCTGCATACCCATAAAAGAACCTAGCATGTGGCCCTGCCAGCAACTCTTTGAGAGGAAACGGCATAAGAATGAGGACATTGAAAACTGAAGAGGAATTGATTTCTGCAGTGTTCTATGTAGCTCGACTCACTCACTGCTAGGATTTCTCACTGTCTGTTTTGTGTTTGCATACAGCCAAAGAGTGTGTGTATTCCCATTTCCAAAACCTTGTCAGTCTTGGAAGGATTCTTCTTAGGTAGAGATTGTTTTCATACAGCAGGAGTCTGAGTTTAATGCAGCTTTTTATTTGCTATGAGAATTTGCCAGAGCTGTAGCTAAGATTGGAAAAGCTCATCCTATAATCCCAATTTTGCATTTACCAACTTGGCTATTTAGTGGTCCTTCCTCTTAGATTTGTATTAATGTTAAGTTTGAGCAGAAGCTTAATATGCGGAAAGTTTTGTCTGTTAAAGGTTGCTCCTTTATTCAGGGATAGTGGGGATAATGTTTAAAATTCTCATTTGAAGTAGTACATCTGTGTAATTCTTAATCTTCTTTGAACAGCCGTGAAACCAGAATTACTGAGGAAGTAACTGCAGTTTGACTCGGAGAATGGTATGGATGGCCGAGTTGTGCCTGGCTTTGTTCCCAAGGCGGTTTGGTTCTAGTATGAACACAAGAGAAAGTTGTTTCCTTACCTAGCTTTGTCAGTGCTTGCAGAAGGACTGGCACAGCTAGCAAGCATATGTAACGACTTTCTGTTGTGCGGTGGCACGTCTTGTACCAGACCGTCAGGAGTAACACCCTGAAATGTTTTAAGAAACCTTAAAAGCCCGTAAGCTTGCTTTTCTCCATAAAGTTGTCCTTATACATTCAGGACATATGAGCACCTGGGAAAATCCTCTGTGCACCAGAAAATTCAGTTTCCCTTTACTCTTCATAGACTTTAAATGGACCTAAGCAGAACTCTGTGTGAAAGTGTTCGTTAAAATAATGGTTTGACTTTATTAATAATAATGACTGGTAGAAAGAATAGCACAGCAAGGGAAATTGATTTTTCATTTGATTATATTAGCATTTCATTAGCTTCACAGCTAATTCATGGAAAACCTACAATGCACAGGCTTCTAGAGTTCCGCTGAAGTGTTCAAGCTTAGCTTACATTCATTCTATAAATGTTTCAAGAAATACAGGCAGGATAAAAGGTGGCTTTCTCCTGAGTGCCAGGACACTCAAGTGTCTCTACCAACAATAGATTATACTGACTGGTCAAAAACAATGTTGGGGCTAATTCACTGTGTTCCCTAAACACATCCAACGCTTACCATCAGAAATTAATTGTCAAAGAGACCAGTTTTCCAGTCGTATCTGGCTTGATGACCCTATAGCTATAGAACTCTCGGCCAGCTGCCTGAGTAATCGCACAGCTGACCTCCAGCCTTGGTTTTCAACGTCATCTTCACTTCCTCTCCTTGCTAAGAAACATAGGAGCAAAGTTAAAAATCTTCGTAATCCTGTAAGTGCCTGCCCAATCAAGTTTCTAGAATCAAAGGCAATATAAACTTCAGAGTTACACTTGTGATTTTTACTAATGGTTTATATGTTAAGTACAGAACATGTGTACTGCCGTGAACTGGGTCAAAGGTAGGCTGGATGATTGTATTCTGAGCTCTGTGTCATGTTGGACGTTTCTCTTTCCGTTTTTCCGCTTCTCCCTCAAAACTGTTTGTGTTTGAGGGTGGCAGGATTTCTCTGTGATTGCATAGAATACCTAGAATGCTGGGATCTTTACTCCAGTGGGAGTCTTCCCAAACTTGATGATGTACAATATAGCACGTGTTTTTATGAGCTAAACTACACCTTTATTTTCCTGTATAATACTCTTGCAGACCATCTTACTGGAAACCTGCACTGATATGTAAAAACTGTGAAGAAAAGAGTAATAAATTTAGGTTAAGCAACTCTACAGCATAGTAATAAGTACATCCTTAGCAATGGTCATTTATTAATGTGTCATGTACATTATAATATAAATGCATAACTCTAATGTGTGTATCCCTCCATAGATACCCATGTGATCTGTTACAAGGAAGTGCTCTGTTACTTTTAAACAGCAATGTAGATCGATAACACTTAAATCAAGAACTAGGCTAGGCCCCCCGTTGTGTAAATTTGGAAGGAAAGAGGAGCAAAAAACCACACATAGTATCTAGAGGCGTCGGCTGTCTCCGCAGGTAATTCTTTTACTGGTGTTTACTGGCCAAGAGGAACTCGAGGTAGTTCATGAGTGCCCTGACCTCAGGCAACCCTGCCCATCATAGCTTGAAACTTGAGCAGGAAGGCTACTATATGTGCTTCTTTGCGGTCGCTGTTCTAACCTCCAAATAGCAGATGTCTCGTTTCAAATCCAAGCACTTAATACCCCCGCAAACTGGAAAAGTTAGTTCCTTACAGCAAGGAAAAATAAGCTGTCACCAATGGAAAAAAACCCACAGGAGTTAAGTTCTTGGCCATCTGGAATAGTTGTGATGCATAGTTTCGCTGGTGCTGTTGAGGCGACTAACCTTGCTTTTATCTCCCGTATAAACATTCCAGAGAAAGGTTGAGATCTAGCGCTTGGTCAAACTGGAAAAGAACTTGCTTTGTCAGTATTCTGGTTAATTTTGTGCATCTAGAAACTACTGTAATCGCTGGCATAAGATGTCTTTAGTAAACAGTGTGCTGAGAGTTGTGAAGTGAAACGTTCAGAGTGTCGCTAAGTGGTTTCTTGAGGTTGGTTGTCTGTGTTCGCACTTTTGCCCTTAAAGAAGGGCCGTTGAACACTAGGTGTAATCTCTTGCTCAGATTAGACGAGAATGCCTGTACGGAGATGTAATTCAGTCCTTGCCAAGCAGAGTCGGTGTTACAACTACTTGTAACTTCACCAGGCCCTAGGAACTGAATGCGAATGGCTACGTGTGAAGAACTGGTGAACCCCTACAGGTAATCTCATGGTCTTCAGTGAACTGATGTATACTTCTGACAGCAGTTGACAATTTTTGGTCTGTTTTCATGCACAGCATTGCTACAAGTGCAAGTAAGGGTTAAAGGAACAGTTGCCTAAAAAGGGATGTACTGTCAGAACCAACCATCTTTCTGCCCGTTTCTCGTTTTCCTTTATAGTTCAAATGTACGTATGTATTTTCTTGTGTCTCTCCAAGTCTGTAATAAAATAGTCCTGCTGCTATGCTTTATATAACTCTTTTCCTGACTGTTTTGCTGTATGCCAACAAACCAAGAAGACTCTCCAGAGCATGATCTTACATATTCTAGTCATGCCATCCTGCCTCAGAAGCATTTGTGCGTGGGAGAGATACAAATTTTCACTTCTGTCTCATTTTCTTTTTCTGGTGGGTATTGAGATCCTAGTTCCATTATACGATTCTACAGAAGGTAATACTGAGAGGAAGTATCAAAGGAGCATCAAGGTGCTATTAAGTGCACTGTAGAGTCACTAATCTGAAGATGAAGATACCACGGACACCAGGGGTGACTGTGACTTGCTGCAGATCACACAGCTGATCAATGATCAGACAAAAGTTAATTTTCTGAGAGGAAAAGAAGCGAAAAAAACACCTGGTTTAAAGCAAATAGTGTATTACCTCTGACTGACTTCTATTAAAGCTAATGCCTTCTTGCAGATTTGCGTTTCTGGCATGTTGGAGTGTATCCCGTCTTGTGAAAGGATTTCTTTGCTAGTCTTTGCATTTGTAGGTATGTAACATCCCTGGTGTAAGAATAGCAAGTTTTCAACTTTTCAGTAGCTGATTTCCTTTTTTTTAAAAAAAAAGGAACAGTAGTATCCATCACTTAGACTAGCTTTTCTTCTTTGTTCTTGAATCAAGCTGCTATGGAGGGTCATTTATAGCAAAGGAAGAGTTAAAGAAGCTGGGGGAGGCCCAGCGCTATGGACTTTGCAGCACTCCAGCCAGCCAGCAGATGTTTCATCGGGCACTCAGGAGCAGCCCAGCCTGAACAGGAAGAAGAGTCGGGGTAAGAACGGATGTTAAGGGTTTGGGGACGATGAAATTAGTGCTAGTTTCATATAATGAAGGTATTGCAATATGCTAGAACCTGTCAGTTCTGAATTGCATAATGCATGTCTGAGAACAGTAGTGTGTTATCTGTACAGGAAGAAGAGGCAGGGGATGTCCCACGTTCACGTTTACTTCTCTTTCCTGTCTTGCATGTTACCCAAACTGATACTGCAAGAACTATGTTGCCTTAGAGATGTAATGATCTTGCTCATGTGGCTTCAAATTCGGCAGTAGATTATGAATATCTATATATTACGGATTTAAGCATCTTCCCCTATTTTATATGCATGCTTAAATCAGAAATGCATTCTTCTCAATGTGATAATAAGTAAAGGGCACTGTGTTACGATATTACTGCCTAAAACTGTAAAACAGTTCTGCAAATCTTAGTCTGTGAAGCAGGGAGAAAGAGGTGTTGTGCACTCTCTTGCCTTTAAAACCTGGAAAATAAAAAATAAATTTGTATTCAAATAAAAAAAAAATCCAAAGTATGAAACAACTAAATAGAACACAAAAGGCTAATATTCAGCAATGCTTGGCAAAACACTAGCCTAAGAAAACTGAAATGTTATCCAGCTAAAACTATGGGGGGATTTTTAGGCAAGCACAACAAAATTTTTCTACCTGAATTGCACTAAGCTGCCTGCATGTGAATTCTGTATCCTAAAAGTTACATGCAAATATGTAGCAATAATAATTTCCTGATTTTCAGGAGAAATTATCTTTGGAATTCAGTGCTGCAAGGTCTTGAAAATAAATCTGTGCAGTTTGAAATGCCGTTATTTCTTAAGTATCATCTTCTCTTTGTCTGGGAGCTATTGAGACTATGATGTAAACACAAGCAGAGTTTTAATGGCTCTGCTCAGCCTGAAGAAACCTGTCACTGAGTGCAGATCGTGGCCAGCAGGTCGAGGGAGGGGATTCTGACCCTCCGCTCCACTCTGGTGAGAGCCCATCTGGAGTCCTGCATCCAGCTCTGCAGCCCTTAGCACAGGAAAGGCATGGACCTGTTGGAGCGGGTCAAGAGG
>Ga0181612_147778_pt1 | contig 10327 bp, 7 predicted proteins | sample HoacroProtozoa21_FD_119630 | JGI IMG/M metagenome (GOLD analysis project Ga0181612, IMG submission 119630) | Hoatzin crop microbial communities from Cojedes, Venezuel. Combined Assembly of Gp0051906, Gp0051904, Gp0051908 | reverse complement strand
TACAGCACTGTCCTGAAAAGAGGAGAAAAGCCCCCACTAATCATCCTCCTCCAGCATTTGGAAGAAGAAAGGAAATTTTGCTGTGACCAATTTTCTTACCAGTTGCTATAGCAATGCCTGGCAAAAATACAGCATCAGAAAGAAAACCCCTCCAGAGTCTGGGAAACAGTCTCTACTCTTTGGCTTAATTGCTTCTTCAGTGATACTTCTTACATCTTTCTTTGACTCTATGTCAGATTTATGGCAAAACAACTCTAACAAGGGAGTGTAATTACAAGCCCTGAAATGATCTTGCACATCATCTCAGGGCATCCAGTTTGCATAAGGGAAAAGAGAGCATTTCAGGGTATGGTTTTCTGCGAGTTTCATCTGATTACTGTTTTTCACCTTGCTCACTGTTTCAGCTCACGCATCCCTGTCTCTTCTTTCATGCCAGCTCTATGGTTCAGGTAGCTTGGTGGCAAGGCTGATAAAATACTTTATTTTTCCTCCTCCCCTAGGAGTTAGTTTCTGCCAGTTCAGGTCACTGATCCAGCTTACCAGAAAGCCACTGGAATGCCAGCCGTGGCACAAGGGAAAGAGTCAGATCCTGTCGAAGGACTAGGAAATGGAGACAGAAGGAGAAAACTCTTGTTGCCAGCAGACACTTGCATCATCTTAAGTCACATAGCTACAGCTTTTGGATGCTCCTACGGATCCCAGACTTGATGTTCTGGATCCCAGAACACAGAAGTTTATTCCATGTGTGCAAAATGCCTGTAAAAATAATTCAAGATCCTGCATGCTATGTGTAATGAAATCAAATCTTAATAATTTTCTACACACACATACATCCTGAAAGATAACATCTCCAAGATCTAAAGAGCTTATGGGTTGAAACTATAAATATCATTACAGCACAGTCATTGCCAGCCTACCATTAAGCATTAAATATGCAGTGGAGGAAATTAGAGAACAGGTATTAGTAATATCCTGAGATATCAACAACTATTCTCTGTGTTCTTGCACTAGTTAGTGCAACTATACTACCAGAAATTTCTCCTCTTTCCTTTCGGGTATTTGTGTGCCATAGGAGACTGCCCACATGACAGAAGAGCAAATCCATAATGATAATTTCTATGTTAAGAGGAACTGGCTTAGAAAAGAGTTTTTTAATTTGAACATCAGATTAGGAAGAATACTTTAAAAATTTTGTATGAATCGTAAGATAAAGAAGTATAATGACATAGAAGGATTAGACATAGTGCTGTACAAACCAACTCAGTCTTTAGATGTTGCTTACGAGAACTAGAACAGGATCCTAAAAATAGCATTGCATAAACTGGAAATAGTCTTACAATCTTTAGTCCTCTGCACGCAAGTAGAAAAATATCTAGCAAACACACTACAAAAGTTTGTAAAGCTGCTTGCAAGTTCCCAAAGTATGCAGTTGGAGTTCTGCTGCAGCTTCTGCGTACGGACAGAAAGGAGTTTAGAAGGTTTACAGCTATGCGACCAGTGTAGAAGGGCCAGCCTGGCAGCCTCTGAGCTTGATCAAAGCCACTAGCAGAACGCAGAAGGAAAAAGCAGAGTTATGCTCCTTTTCTATATATGTTTTTAATTAATAGTTATAAGGCCTTCTTTACAGGGAATTGTCTGCCTCTATCAATAAAGAACAAATTCTAATCTTTTGCACAGTTCTGTGTATATTATTTTTCAGCTACATGCCAATGGTTTGAAAACAAAACCTCTGCTAACACTTTCAGGATTTTGACTGTCTGAATAGTTACTTGACAACTTGAGAAGTGGGAGCTGACTACTGTTATGGCTGCAAAATCCTGTTGTCCAAGGTTAAATACGGTAGGAAGCAACAGACTCAGAAAAGCTTCAAGAAATGACTGTGTTAACCTGGGAGTGAAGTTGCTTTAAATAGACTTGTCTGGGTTTAAGCCTTTCTATTTCCGTCACAAAAATATGTAAGGTAGATCTAGAGAAACATCTGGACTGGACAGGGTGTGCAAGGTCAGATTTATGTCTGTAACAATTTAAACAGAAGCAGACCTGGGGTGTGAGCAGGGTCTCCTAACTTGAGTTTAACATGCCATGTGAGAAAATCCTCAGTAAGGCAATTCTTCATTCAAACAAATCCAGGAAAACTTCTGGTGTTTCTGACACATCAGAAAAATAGAACAAACCAAAACAATACTGCAGAATGTAATTTTTCTAAATTAAATACCATATCTAAAATCTTCACACAAAATAAGTTTCTACGCAATGCCTGGACAAGTGCACACAGCAAATTTTGAGGAAAAAAATGCGATGTCTTGTTATGAGTCAAACTGCATAGACTCGTCTGTATGAGACTGGGGCAGGAACCTCTCAAAGCTCCTATGCAAAGAAATACAAATGCAAAGCATTTGTCTACCACTTCTGCCACACTACTACTTTTGGTCACTTCTATTTCACCTCTGATATCCCCTGATCCTTCATTTTGCATCACTTTCATGTAGGCCTCGTGTATTCCAGAAGTCTCCCAGTGTCCTGGTAAGCTTGTAACCTGGACTCAAATACATGTGATAGAAAGTCTGTGAGCAAAAATTTTTAAGTGCATCTAAAAATGCATGTACTTAAAAACAGTGAGCTTGATCTCTTTTTCCACCGAGGCATTGGGAAAAAAAATTTTTAAAAAATAAATACTCCGAAAGATGTCTTCACTATAAGAATATCTTCTCATCTCCTCCAAGGAAAATATTGCAATTGTTTTAACTTTCAGAAACATTCTGACTGCATGGCAAATACTTTTACAAAATGAGTATCCAGTCATTAGCATTTTCACTAGAAATCTGATCCAAAGAGTTACTATCCTACACAAACAGAAGCATTGACCTTGAATTGTTTTCTGAAATTAGTATGCTATTTTTTAAAAAAAACTAATACAAGCAAGAAAGCCTGTTCTTTTGACATTTATTTTGTAAAGAGAGAGCAACATTTTCCATGTAAATTATTCTTGATAGGGCTTTTTATTTTCTGTCCTCAAGAAAAACTATATTCTTTGCAACTGTTCTAGCTGTACCAGTGGAACTCACTGTTTACTCCTGCTCTTGAAGAAAAACTGAGAGGGAAAATAATTTTCTGAACACTTCATATAATTCACAGAACTAGTAAAGAACTCCCTGCCATAACAACATTTTGAGAGAGAAATCACCTCCTTGACCATGTCAACCACCTGCCTTTCACTGGCAAGATACAACCATCCTATACAATTTCTTACGTGGGAAACCAATACTAAGAAAGTACTTATTATAATATTTTTGGCATCTTAAAGTGAGCTGGCAATGCAGAAATGTGATAGCATTATTTCACCAGCCAATTCTTTATAAACTTTGAGCAAATGCTCTGAATCACTGGTAGTCCACTAAGCCTTCCTCCCACCCTCATTTTCTGGAGTGCTTTATTTCTGCACTGCGGTTGGGATGGAGATCTCTGACAGGACCAGGAAACATTTCACTGCACACTATGTGTCATGTCTTGAACTTTATTTCTTTAATAGCTTAAGTAAGTCATGCCTCCAGCAACTCTGTCTTTAATTTCCAACCCAACAGCTCTTCCCCAGCACTCCTTTGGTGACTATCCTCTAAATCTCGAGAAAGCAGCCACCTTTGCCTGCTGCAAAATTTGCAGTTTGCACTGGAATAACAAGTATGTGCCTGATAAATGAGTTCTCCACCACTCCAGCTTTCCTTCCCTACCTTATTACATAAATGCATATTAACATCTGGAATAAGTGTGTCTACCCTTTTTAAAATGCAGCTTTACAACAGTAGGAATATTTATAATTAGTGCAAAGATTCCTTACAATAATTGAAGTGCGGATGTTTCAACAGAGTAAGTTTTGTCTTGTACGTGAAGGTTAAAACTTACAGGGGACACGTTTTCTCTCTTGTCATGCTGACATCACTGATAACAAAGCCCATTCAAATTGTTCTGACTGCTTCTGAAAGATTAATTTGTCTACACCACAATTTGTGTCATTTACAAACAGACAGAAAATATTAATATTTTATGTTTAATTCCTTTATTGCGCTTATTTTTCAAAATATGGGGTTGAAATTGCATGCTCAAAGATGTGCAGAAAGTTGTATACCTAACTGAAAGGTCTAGGATGAAATGGATATGCAATACAGTCAAGAGGGCATGCAAAATAGTAATTATCTGTCCAACCCGCCACTTCATTTGCGGTTGTCTTAAACTTCTGTTGCCATTATCACACTCTAATTATTTGTGCGCATGGTACTTTAGCCAGGATACTGCTGTGGCAGCTGCTGTGTATGCACACACGTGCACACTTGTTCACATGCACACTAGCATGCACAGCTCTTCCATTTCTAGAGAGCCTACACCCTAGGCGACTGAATGCATAGTCATTTAGTTATTCTCTTCATCCAGTTCACTAATCACACTCAATTTCAAAGTGCAGATGCAAAATCTCAGGGCTTAATCAGAAAAACTGTTAATTTTCCAGGGAATCAGTCTGGACATCACAAGGAGATCCTGCGAACCTTCCCTACTGGAATAGGCATGTAGCTATTGACAGAAAACACAGGAGCAGACTAGAATAGTCTTCTTCCTTCATAACTGAACCGCCTCTGACTTCAAGAGTCACTGAATATCAATGTAGCAATGAAAAGGATCACCATATTGACCGCATTGCACACTCACTGCTTACAATCCAGTCATCTGCCCAGGTACCCCTAAACAATAGCTACATTCTCATCTAATAATAGAGTAGCACAGCCAGAAATAAGTATTGCTTGGTATTTAGGCTAGAAGCCTGCTAATTTGGAGGGCAGCTTATCATAGAATCATAGAATTATAGAATCATAGGTTGGAAAAGACATCTAAGATCATCAAGTTTTACAAGAAGTGATTCTTATTTAGCTATTTCAAAGTGGCTGTTACTTTCATGTAACAAACTGGTACATGACCAAGTCCATGCATCCCACAGAGTTCTAAATTTCTGATCCAATGATAATCCTGCCAAATCCAAAGCAGTCATTGAAAGGTGTCATGTGAAAATAAAAGCGAGATCTGCTGAAGTTTTAGATGAATGTTGACTTCTGCAAACAATGTACAAATGGGAGATTTACAGGCTTAATTACCCAACAACAGTGGTCTCAGGCTGTAGAAGAAGGCACATGAGTGATGGCAGTGCTTGACCTGGCCTTGGCATAAAGTCCACTCAGATGGCCCCAAAATTCTTACTATTCTCAACGTCTTTGATTTTGTATTTCTTGCTCCCTTGGTCTCTTTAATGTAATTACAACATCTGCTTTTCCTTAAAACCGGGGTTAGTATTTTTTGACTTGTAGGTGGCGATTTTCACATGTCAGGAATTTCCACTTCCATATTATTAAGGGAAATAATTCACACCTTATTGAGCATCAGTGTTTTTCAGACTGTTTAGACTACATTTAACCTTGAATTTCAAGCCATGTAACCACTGAGTTTCAGGTGTGGAGTTAATGATGTTAAAATACAGATGAATATTTTGGTGATAAATTCTAATAGAAGATTAAGAACATTTCAAGAGATCAGTAAATATCAAAATACTCCTATCCCAGTAAATGGTCAGTTACATGAGATATTATCTGTTTTGAGGAAATCTCTGCTATTGCAAGAAAGCAAGACTTCCTGTTATTCATACTGACATCAGAAAAGGAAACAAAAGGGATGACCAAACTCTTCAGTAATGCAAAAACATCATAACTACTTATGCAGTGACCCCATCAAAATCTAAAGATGCTTGCCACCAAAGACATAATTTCAGTTTGTCATTTATAACATATCTCCTTCCTCTATTTAGCTGGAATATTTTGATAAAATGCAGCACTCTTCTCTAAATTAAATAAATTAATTCACAATTCTTCCAATAGTTAACATAATTTAAAAATGATTAGCCTTCTCTCTCAAAGTGCAGCAAAAGTACTGACAGTTTAGTCTTGACGTTTCCCTTACTTAGCTAAAAAGTCTCAGAAAGAGAATAAGAATTGTACCATCTAGAATAAAGGATTTTACTGCAGTACAGGAAAGTGTTAATTAAGAATCTCTTTAGACTTCAAATGAAAAAAAAATCTGAAAAATTAAAGTAAAATCTGCTGTTTAAAAACAAAAAACCAACACCCCCTCCCAGGAACTAAAACTCAGATATTATATGATATCTAGCAAGACTTTTTTTTCTCCTAGATAATACTTAGCAGGCAGTGCTGTGAGCTTTCTAAACTCAGGGATTATCACACACTGTTTGATTTTACGATGAGACACCATGCACACAAATCTTGTCAACTCTGATTTCTTTGATCACTTGCAGTGGGCATCCACTTTTCACATATCAACACACTAATGTCACTTTTGACCAACCTTTGAATTAATTGAAAAATACTCCAGCAAATAATTTCTGTCTGAGATTCCATGACTTCTCTTTTGACAAATACTTCCATTCTCATCATTATCATTACTTGCTAAAGGTATACACTCTGTCAAACAAATTCTGGATGTAGTCTCTACTTATTTTTGTGATGATCAATTTTAAAGTAAAAGTTGTTGAGTGATTCCTGTGTTGAGCAAGAGGGTTAGCATTCATATTTTCGCAAGAAGGACAAAGTAAAATGAAAAAATGGACACATTTGGGATTACTGCTTCTCAGGAGAAGACTAGAAATGAGGGTTAAAAATGGCTTCCATCATCTACATGGATCAGATCTAACCTTTCTGAAAAGGTTGCCACTGTATCAAGATGCAGAATTCATATGCTTGAATGCTGCTTTACATCAATTTATGTTTATACTCAGGTCTAAAAGAGTGAAGATGTCAAGCTCTCTGAAAAACAGCAGTTTGAGAAATTAAGTAGGGTCAGCATTGTTTTGGTATGTTTAAAGCAGCCGAGCATTTACGAAGATGGCTTTTGACTGATGAATTTCTTCCCAGTGCTTTGAAGGACAGGGTTGCCTGTGAGTCGTCATCTGTTTTTAAGATGTTAATAAGTCATTTCTTATATGGTGTAAGCTATCAGTGCTGTATTACTTTAGATGTATATTGGAGGTTACTGTGCTTGTCATTTCATTCAGACCATGTTCTAAAACACCCATCACATCTTCCTACAATTAAAATTTTACTTCTGTCTAATAGAATATCTCATTATTCACTGGAAAGTGTTTCTGGTGGGCAATAATAAACATAGGAATTTAGCCAGACTATCTTTAAAGAATGTAAACATCACTGAAGGAAGTATTTAAAGCTTAAAGATTAAAACATAGTGTCCATTTCCCATAAAATCAGCATTTAATAAAGATGAAGTTTTTCATTGTATTTAAGATTCTACTAGAAAAGCATTTAAACAGAGGTGTTTCTGAAGTAATCGTTGTTCTAGTTATTAAAATAATGCTTCATTTCCAAATCTAACAGACATTAGGCTTATGAGAAGTCGTTAACTCATAATTCATGCTAAAAGGGGAAGGGGGAAAAGGGAAGGAGGTGGGAAGAAGAAGTGAACCACAGCTAGAGGCAGAGTAAGAAAGCAAACTTTGCTAAACATCTTATGACTTAAAAATTATGGGTATTTTTTCCTCAATTAGCCACGACGCAGCCAGTATCTATATATAACTCAAGGTAAATAATGGAATCAATCAGTTTTCCAGATGAGAGACTGCTCTGTTACTTGCGAAGCGGTACATTATGCAGTATGCAGCAACTGAAACTCTGGAGAAGATGCAGAAATCCCGGAGGATGCTCATAGAAAATGAAGAGAAAGGATTGAGAGAGATCTGGGGAATGTCAATAGAGGAGGACAAAGCAAGGAAAGACTTTGCTGTCAGATCTGTTTGTAGAATTAGCAGGACCACACTCCTGGCTTTAAAAAGCAAAGGAAACCCAACCAGTAAAAAGACAGAGAAGCAGATCTGAAGGGAAGAGTGCAGAAAGGGGGACCTCTTTCTGACAAGAAGGTCTCATTAGTGACCTTAATGAGAACTGCTACAGCTGAATGTGAACAGTGGAATTCAGGCTAAGACTGTTCAGCAGAAAGGTCAGATAAGAGCCACCGTGTTTAAAATGACTAATTTATTCAGATAGTTGTAGGTTAACCATGAAGATTCAGTGGATAGGGGCTGCAGGGCGCAGATCCACTCAGCAAATCAGACAAGTTAGTGTTTTACATCCTACCTGTGGAATGTCATTCGCCTGTGTTAAGGCAATACTCTTCTTCGGAAACTAATCTAGACAATACTCTACTTTGGAAGCTGATCTAAGCACCTTACTAAAGGATGCTTCTCTTTCAGTTTTGTTTTTAATTTTATTTCACACATCTGACACCTGATCTAACTTTTTTTCTGAAAACTTACCATAATTCCTCCCTTGTTTAATAAAATTGCAACATAATTCATGTTGATCAGAAACAGCATTCAGACTGGTACTTCTTGTGCTGCTGTCTTCAATGTTAGAATTTGGCTCTATACACACAGACAGAGTCGAGGAGGGCATTATAGTCTTAAGATTTCCAGCCTTCGCTGCAGTCTAAACAAAATACTGACCAAATAGCATACTGTGGGTAGCATCACACTTTGTGCTGTCAGTCTGGACTATCATGGTAGTAGTGACTTCATATAGCATAATACACGTGTCAGTGAGGGACCAATGGTCACTGTTTTAAAGTCACAAGGGACACCCAAACCAAAGTTGAATCACAGGCAAAGTTCTAACTTTCTTACAGGAAAAATATTTACATTTTATAGACTTGGCTGAGGTGACTATCTATTGAATGACCATAAAACACCTTTCAGAAACTTCCATCACTGATCCAGGAACCACTGCTAATCATTATTTACCTGTCGATTAAATCAAGTGAAAACAGTTCATCAAAGTAAGCTACGTATCAAACCTGTGCTAAACCGCTCAATTTCTATGACTGAACCTGAACACAGTCAGTCTCCAACACAGTGAGATTTCATTGAAATACTTCAGCATATCAGCTGAAATCGCAGTATCTTCTGCTTTCACATAGCAAGAAATGCAATTGACATGAACCAGAGTGAAGTTCAAAAAGGTTGTAGTGCATCGTAAGTACAGAATATTTGAAAGCAGTGACAGAAAAGAATACTGTTGGACTACTATGCCCATTTTATTACTGATATGGAACCTTTCCTTGTAATATTTTTTAGAAACTTATTGAGCATATAAGTGTACAGAAATGCAAAACAGATGGGACTTTTCATCACTTCCTTTGCAATATTTTTCTCTGGGTTTTTCTCGCTGCTCAGACTAATTATTTCCTTAGTTCCACACATTTTAGCTATACAGTCCTGTTCTTGTTATTTCTGTAAATAGTCATAGGCTTGCTTTGTCTCTCGTCTTGATTCTTTACTCAATTACATCTGGAACTTACCTTTTATTCAAAATCATATTTTTATGTACTATTTCATATGTGCTTTTAGGATTGGGGATAGGCAAGACATGGTTGAGGGAGAAGATGGCTTGATCTCTTTCAAATTCCCTTAAACTCTATGCCTTCCTAATGCTTTAGCAAAGCACGTGCATGCCAAGGAAAACCGGGTCTCCAGAGCAGCTAGATGGCTATATCAAATGTATGGAAAACAGCACATCAGAAAGTCACGACACATCCATGTAGACGTACGCTGAGTTCAACACCCTCTTTGATTGCTTATTGCCCTCATTTGAGGCAGGTCTTTTGCGTAGCATTAGCAACATAACCATCATAATTCTGTGTACATTAGCACACTGTGGGATTTTCTTTGTCAATGTTATATAAGGGTCTTCTTTGAACTTGGTCTGAGAGTTGTACAGTGACTGCCTTGAAGGTACCACACTCCACTTGGGAGCTGCAGCTTGATCAGAGGGATGACAGTGGTAACAAAATGTACATCTGTTCTATACCTAGAATTACTACATTTGGGGATGTAAACAGGAATCTTACTATCTCTCTTTGTTTAAGGCTCGGGTAACCCAAGTTTTTTTGAAGGTTTAGTTCTTTTCGCAGATGGGAGAAGAACAAGTATCAAGACTTCAAATTATTTTGTGAAACAGCATTCTCATTTCTAAGCCAGCAGCATGAATTTTTACTGATATAAATCCTGCCGCCAAACAGCTGGTTTATATATGGATTTGGATGCAGAAAATGGAGAAGCATTTAAAATTATGGTGTCAAATAAGAAAAGTCATCTGCTTGCAGCTGGAAGATCACACAGACTAACAGGGTTTCTGTTTCCCCTGTTTACATAGAACAAAACCACAGCTCCAGTAATAATCACAGAATCACAGAATGGTAGGGGTTGGAAGGG